>Ga0116144_10001233_pt1 | contig 31381 bp, 28 predicted proteins | sample AD_UKC035_MetaG_FD_89746 | JGI IMG/M metagenome (GOLD analysis project Ga0116144, IMG submission 89746) | Active sludge microbial communities of municipal wastewater-treating anaerobic digesters from USA - AD_UKC035_MetaG | ecosystem: Engineered > Bioreactor > Anaerobic > Digestate | place: USA...
ACGTGGTGAGCGGCCGGGTGAGCGGGGATACACAGCTGGAGCAGGTCGAGGTGCTGGTCCTGGAGGTGGCCACCAAGCGCGGCCGCATCTTCCGGACCTCGGGGGCGGCCGCCGGCCGCCGGGCCGCCCTGGCCCGCCTGGGCGACGATCTGCGCGAGTACCTTGTCCGGCGCCGGAAGCTGGGGCTGGAATCGGAGCGGGAGAGCGATATCGTCCAGGCGGTCGGCCGCACGCTGATGTACCGGGGGCCGCGCCCCTCGGTTTCAGTGGCCATTGAGGAGACCGGCCTGCCGGAGGGCATGCAGCAGCTGTGGGCCGAGAAGAACTTCGGTTATTACCTGCAGCAGCTGGGCTTCACCTGGCACCTGGGCGAGGGCGAGCTGCTGCGCAGTTACGCCCGGCGCCGCTGGGCCGGGTCCGGCCAGGCGCTGCCGCTGACCCTGGCCAGCCATTTCTTCGTGATCGGGCGGGCCGAGGCCCTGGAGACGATCATCCACGAGACCGGCCTGGTCGGAAGCCGGGCGAAGCTGGAGGTCGAGGTGCTCGACCGCCTGGCCCGGGTGGTCGACCGGCGCCTGATCGAGGTCGAGGCCTACGGGCTCAGTTCGGGGGCGGCGGCGGTCAACGCGCTGAACATCGCCGCCTCCGAGGCGGCGATCGAAATCCTGCCGCTCCGGCGTCACCCTTAGCGTTTTTTCCGTTTTCCTTTTCCGGCCAGGTCGCGGCCGATCAGCTCGGCGCACCGGCGGCCGGAGAGGAGCATCCCGCCGAAGATCGGGCCCATCCGGGGCCCCCCGCAGACCGCATTGACGGTCATCCCGGCGATGTAGAGGCCGGGGAATATCTCGCCGGTGTTGGCCATGATCAGCCGCTCGCCCTTGTCGGCCCACATCGGACCCTCGCCCACCACGCCGCCGGAGGCAGTGCGCAGGCCGCCGCCGTTCTTCTCGGCCAGGAGGCGGCAGAGCACCGCCTCGTGGCCGGTGGTGTCCACGACCGCCCGGCTCCGGATGGTGAGCGGGTCGACGTGGAGCCCGGCGCTGCGGACCGCGCCCCAGTTGAGGACCAGCCCGCAGACCCGCCCTTCCCGCAGGTAAAGGTCCTCGGCGCCGATCAGGTTGAAGATCTTGGCGCCGGCCTGGATGGCGCCGGCGGTCAGCCGGGCGGTCGCCTCCAGGGAATCGGCGGTGTAGTAGCCGTCCCGGTACTCGCGGAAGCGGATGCCGAACTCCTTCAGGATGGGCAGGGCCTCGGCCTGGACGACGATCTGGTTGAACATCATGCCGCCGCCGGGCATGCCGCCGCCGGTCCGGAGCAGTTTTTCGTAGAGCGTGACCTTCAGGCCGCGGCCGGCCAGGTAGTAGGCGCAGGTGAGGCCGGCCGGGCCGGCGCCGACGATGGCCGCGTCGGTCTCCAGGTGATCGAGGAATTCCCGGTAGTAGGTTTCGATGATCGCCCGCGAGATAATCGTGTCGTCAAGCATTTTTTCTCCTTGGCGGGGGAGTTAAAGGGATCCGTCCGGGCGGAATCCCTCGGAGGAAAACTTCGATAAATATTTTACCATGCCCGGGCGGCGATACATGGATTTGACAAAAGGTCTGGGGGTGGGTATTATAGGGGCAAACGCGCGGCCGAAAGGATTTTTTCCGGCGCGCCCCAAAATTCGAACCGGGAGGGAATATGCTCCGCGGATTTTGGCGACGAATTTTTTCCTGGCCTGCCTTCCGCCACCCCCGGGCCCTCTCTTTAACCCTGCCCCTTTTCCTGGTATCCGCGCCAGGCCACGGCCAGCCGGCCTATTTGGAATCCGGGATTGCCTTTATAGACCACGCCTGTTTCCGGAAGGTTGATCCTCTCGATCCGGGCACTGTCCACCTGTTCATCAAGAATTCCGGCGCCGCCCCCCTTTCCGTGGCGCAGATCAGCCTGAACGGAACAGAACTGGCCGGCCTGCCCAATGACCTGGCCCTCTGGTACCAGGCGATTCCCCCGGTCAGCCGGCCGGGTGAGGTTATTGACCTCATGGTGAAGATGCGCCGGCCGACCCGGAAACCCATCCGGATTGAGGCCCGGCTGAACAACCGGGAGCGCGTCTCGGCAGTCATCCCCCCCTCTCCGCCGCGGCTGCAATTCAACTTCATCGGTTTCAGCCGGGATTACGATAGAGGCTACCTTTATCTCGAGAACGCCGGCCCGGAGGATTTAAGCATAGAAAGAATCTCCTGCGACGGCCAGGAGATCACCCCGCGGTGCTTCATCCCGGACCGGACCCTGCGTCCTTCTTCCAAAGGGCTGGTTATCTACACGCCGCCAGCCCGCCTCTCCCAGGGCAAATACCTGGTTTTCAAGGCCATCGCCGGCGGGGAAACCGCCGCCGCGTCGGTCCGGGTCTATTCGCACTTTCCCATCACCACTTTCGGCCGGGAGGATACCCGCTCCGAGTTCGGCTTTGACCCCGCCGGTTTCGAAATGAAGTACCCGGCTTCCGAGGCGGCCCGGAGCCAGCCGCCCTTCAAGGCCTATCACCTGATTGACGATCCGGCCTGCGCCGATGGCAAAGCCTATCAAATCATAGGCACCACCGCCAGGGAGATTGTCAAGAGGGCCGCGGAATGCTGGACCGTTGATCCGGTCCACCCCAACCTTATCTACTCCTGCGAGCATTACAAGCCCGACTCCTATTTCATCTACGCCGAGACGACCGATATTATGGTCATTGATCCCTACGCGATGTATTTTAATCGGAACCAGCCGAGGCAAGACGCCTATTTCACCTCCATCGCCAGGCGGGCCAGCGCCCCGCGCCTGTTGTGGACCATTCCCCAGGCCTTCACGGCCGGCGAGAAACGCTTTCCGACTCCGGAAGAGGAGCGGATCATCGTCTGGTCGGAGGTGGGTGAAGGCAGCAAGGGGATCTGGTATTACCGGTATAATCCGCGCGGCGGGTATCCGGCCAGCCCGCCGCTGGAAGAAGAGATCGGGAAGATCAACCGGGAGCTCCGGCTGGTCCGCGATTATATCCTTATCAGCGAACCCTTTCCCCTGGCGGCGGCCGAGGCGGCGAAGGTAACCGCCTACTCCCTTCTCTGCGGGGACAGGGCGATTCTGCTGATCCTGGTCAACAACGATACCGAGAGCCGGTTTGAGAAGGAGGAGACGCCCTTCACCTATGGGCCGAAAGAGAACTTCAAGGTCCGGGTGTCCATTCCCGACTGGCTGCGGGTAAAGGAGGTCCAGGAATTAAGCCCCGAGGGACTGAAGCCGGCCCCGGTCCGGCACTCCGGGGAAGGGAACAACCTGACGTTTTCCATAGACCGGCTTGATATCTCGAGGGAGTTCCTGATCCTGGTGACGCGAAAATGAAGCGGCTTCTCCTGCTTGTTTTCGGCTTCTGCCTGCTGTGGACCGGTTCCGGCGCCGCCGACCAGGTCATCCTGAAGACCGGCACCGTCTGGGAGGGGAAGGTGATCAAGGAGACCGCCGAGAGCCTCCTCTTCCAGACCGACAAAAGCCAGATCACCATCCCGAGGGAGCGCATCAAGGAGATCATCATCCACACGCCCTTCTTCTACGCCGAGAAGGCCTTCGAGGCGGAGAACTACGCCGAGGCCCTCCGGCTCTACCGGGAGTACTTGAAGAAGTATCCGACGGGAGAGGAAAGCGAGCCGGCGGCCTTCAAGACCGGCCTATGTTATTTGAAGATGGCCGACCCGGAGCCGGCCCTGGTTGCCTTCGAGGCGTTCCTGAAAACCTATCCCGACAGCGCCTTCTCCACCGAAGCGGCCCTGCATATCGGAGAGGCGTATTTTGCCGGGAACCGGAAGGAGAAGGCCGGAGAGTATTTTCAGAAGGCGCTGGCCTCAGCCTCCAAGAGTGTGGCTGGAAGCGCCGCTTACTTTCTATTTCGCCTGTGGGAGGATAAATCGCCGGCCGAGACCCTGGAGTTCTGCGAGAATTACCTGAAAGAGCATCCGCGGAGCGAAAGGACCCCGGCGGTCATCTACCTGAAAGCGGAGGTGCTGTACAGCCGGGCGGTCCAGCGGAGCCAGGCGGACCAGAACATCTCCGACTATCAAGCGATAACCGAGATGCTCGAGGAGACCGCCGGCGAGCATCCCGGGGCCTCGATGCCGGAAAACATTCTAAAATTGCAGATGGATTGCTACGAGAGGCAGGCCAGGTACGCCCAGAAACACAAAACGCTTAAAAAATACGCCGACCTGGTTTCACGGGGAGACAAGGAAAAGGCGGCCCGGATGATCAGGGAGGCGGCGGATAAATTAATCACGGAGGGGGAGGTAACCGAAGCCATTATTCTTTACCGGCTGATAAAAGCAGAGTATCCGGAGACGGCCCTCGCCCCGGAGGTCTGTTTCCAGATAGCGAAAATACTACAGGAAGAGGCTAATAAACATGGAGCGATAGCAGCAGAATATGTTAAAGAATGTGAAACCTTAATTCAACAATACCCTCAAACTCAATTTGCAGAGGAAGCTTGTTTTGCTTTAGCGAAGAAGTACCAAAATACAGGGAAATATGCTCAAGCGATAGAACATTTAAACTACTTTCTAAAAAATTATCCGGAAAGCAAATACATCGAGAGCGGCGTTTTCCTCCTCGGTTTTTTATATCGCCAAACTAAACAAAATGACGAGGCAAGAAAAATATGGGAGTATTATTTAAAGAAATTCCCTGACGACAACATCTACTTGGAGATTATAAAAACATATTTAAGAGAATAAGGAAAAGGTTTGTAAAACACTTCCATTGATATTGGTGTATGTATAAGTTTCATCTTTATAAGATTGCAGTGAATTATTGTATTGAGAATTTAAGGTCCGAAAAGCATTATTAACATAGGGAGGAATAATTATGGCAAAAGTTAAATTGGTTATTACTATTACAAGCTTGAAAATGTTTCTCATATCTATTTTTTGTGTTTTGGTATTATTATTTTCGATTTCCAAAGTTTTTTCTGTATCATGTTACAACGTTGGTAGTTGCTTACAAGATTATATTTGTGATGCGAATGGTATGTGTAAAGCAGTGGGCGATTACTCGCAACAAAGATGCCTTACATTGTGTGGATATGGTCATCACTCCAATGAACTTGGCGGTTCCTGTGGGATTTCATTTCCCAAAACAATTTTTTCTTTGAATTGTCAATACCCAGGCCTCACTGGATGCGGAGGACTAAGGTGCACTCCTGATGATGAAAATTGTCCGTAAATTAACTCAGCGATACATAATTAAAAAAGGTGAGGAGGATACAAATGAAAAAAACAATATTTGTCATTGGTTTTGCAGCTACTTTTATTACTATGGCTTCTTTTGCTTTTGGCGCTAACGCCGAAGAAATATGCATGAAACAGTATAAATACTTCCAAAAATTGTATTCTATACAGTTCGATTCAAAAGTATGTGTGACATTGAGTAAGGATATTCTGTTAGAACAACCAAATTTATCAAATCAATTAATTTGGGAGATAAAATTTATATCAAATGGTTCTAAATATAGGTCAGAAGTGACTTCTATAGATCCAATTAAAAGATTAAAAAAAACATTTATAACGACATACAATGGCGAAGATTATCGAATATTAGAAATAGGTGAAAAATCAATACTATATTTAAAAAAATCTTGGAATACAGACAATCCATATAACGGTACGATTACGATACTGACCCCATTTCAATTTGCTTTTCAAAAAGGGGATATTGGGACTATTGAAACATTAAAAAAAACCGAAATCTGGCAACGCCTGGCAAACAAGGCGATCGAGGTTAAATCTTTTCAGAAATTGGGGTACAAAGGGATTAATATAACATTTAAAGTATCTGATTTTAATAATGCGAAAGAAAGAATCTACGAGGTTTTTTTTGCGGAAGACTTGGATTATTACCCTATTTTTTGGAGAACTATAGATCCCACAACGAAACGTTGTGATGAAATAAGCGTTTTGGAAATGAGGATATACAATATTGATAATGACCGTATTTTTATCCCAATCAGAATTACAGGGGAAGAAAAATTCAACAATGGTGGTATCGCTCAAACAGGAAGTGAGGAAATTAATCCTCAAACCGTAAAGATTAACCAACCGGTTAATAACGGAATATTTACCCTTTCGGTTTTTCAAGCCAATGCGGTTCATGATAGTGATACTGGTATCTGGTTTTATCCAAATCAAAGGTGACATGACCTTTCTTCCGAAAAACCGCAAAGCAAGATAGCCTAAATTGAAGACATGAGGGTAACCAACCGCAAATTACAGAAAATATTTCACGTAGCTATTGTCCTCGCTGTATTCTTAATAGGGTTGAATGTTGGATTATTTTTTCCGAAAGTTTCAAATTATCTAAGACAAAATCCTCCCCAAATTATAATTACAGAGCCAAAGCGTGATTTTGGTTGTGTTTATCCTGGGGTAACACTAAAACACGATTTTACTATAATTAACGGGGGCAAGCGTTCGTTATATATCAAACGAATTAGAACAAATTGTACATGCACACAAGCGAGAATTGACAATAATGTGGTTCCCCCAAAAAGAAAAACTAAATTAAGAATAGCTACTGTTGCATCAAAATATAAAACCACCATAAATGATTTTGTGGCTCTACATTCAAATGACCCCATTACACCAATAAAAATGGTTTACATTACCGGTCAAGTTACTCCTAACATTGAAGCGAGTCCATCAGTAGTAAATTTTGGAATTGTAGAACCCTGGGAATTACCATTAACTCAAAAAATCGTCATTTATCGAGAACCTTACGGTAAAGCAACTCATGATGACCTCAAGATTGTTGAAGATTCTGGAAGACTTTTTACAAATCTTACAAAACTCGACGAAAAAAGATGGGAACTCAAAGTTACCCTACCTAAAAACCATCCGTTTGGTTTTATAATAGGGAAAATTTGGATAGAAAACAATTCTTCGGAAAATTTTAAAATAGAAATACCTATAATGGGTAAAATTATAAGTAGCGTAGTTATAATTCCGGATGAAATATTTTATGGTGTGATAGACCCTAAAAAAGAAATTTTTCAAAAAATAAGAATAGGCGGTGGAAAAGAAATTGTTACAGATGTTCATGTGATTTCAAAAAGCCCTTTTTTAGATGGGATGTTAGATGTTAAAATTAAAAAAATAGCCGGGGATTTTCAGCTTTTCACTACACTTAATTCTCATAAGCTTAAACAAACCAAAGATTTAATTGAAGGTTGCATATATATTAAAGTGAAAACAAAAGAAGGGAAAGAATATACCATAGGCATTCCCGTTCTAGGAATAATAAACTCCACCGTTGTAAACCATTAGAAATTTTCAAGTTAAAATTGCCTAAAAATTTTGGGGTGTGTTCGCTAAATCCAATCGGAATGAAACGGCGGCCGGGGAGCGGGCTTCCCGGCCTTCTCTTCATTCTGGCCTGGCTCCTGCTCTCGCTGGCGGCCGCTCTCCGCGGCCAGGAGGCGCCGGCTCTTCCCGTTATCCGCCTCTGGGTCTTCGCCTCGAAGGATTGCGGCGATTGCCGGGCGGTCCAGCCGGAGGCGCTGAGGGTCCTGGAAGAGCGGGTGGGCTGCCGGATCGAGGCCAGGTATTTTGATATCGGGGATATCGCCAGCTACGCGCTGCTCACGAAGTTCGAGGAGAAGTACGGCGATACCGACAACGAGCCGCCGGTTCTCTTCATCGGCCGGGAGGTCATCGGCGGCCGGCGGGAGATGGCCGACCGGCTGGAGAAGTCGGTTCTCCGGTACCGGGATGCGGGCGGCTGCCCCTGGCCGGACGAGATCTCTTTTCCGCGACCGGGGGCTGACAACCGCCGGCCGCCGACCGGAACGAAAGAGAAAGAACCCGCGTCAACGGCCGCTGGCGGCGAAGAGGCGGCGGCGCGGCCGGCGCCGGTTTACCTGGCCTTCTTCCACCAGTACGGCTGCCGGGAGTGCCAGCGGGTTTTCCACGTGCTCCGGTATGTCGAAAAGAGGCACCCGGCGGTGGTGGTCCGGGAGTTCGACCTGGACCGGAACGAGAACAAGGAGATCAACGAGGCGATTGGCCGCCGCTTCAACGTGCCGGAGGAGCGGCGCCTCCTGACGGCGACCCTTTTCATCGGCGCCGACTGCCTCCAGGGGCGGGAGATCACCCTCGAGAGGATCGAGGCGCGGATCGCCCGGTACGGAGAAACCGGCAGTCCCTGCCCCTGGGAGATCGGGGCGGCGGAACTGGCCGCCGGCCGGCAGTCGGCGCTGGACCGGTTTCGCTCCTTCGGCCCGGCGGCGGTGATAGCCGCTGGCGTCCTGGACGGGATCAACCCCTGTGCCTTCACCACCATCGTCTTCCTGGTCTCCTACCTGGCCTTCATCGGCCGCCGGCGCCGGGAGATACTACTGGCCGGGGTCTCCTTCACGCTGGCGGTCTTTCTGACCTATTTCCTGGTCGGCTGCGGCCTCTTCGCCTTCCTGCGCCGGCTGCCGGTCCGCTCCCTGGTCTCGGTCCTGCTGACGGCGGCCGTCGGCGGACTGGCGCTTGGCCTGGGCGTCTTGAGTTTTCTGGATTTTCTCAAGGCGCGGCGGGGCGATCTTCGGGGGATCGTACTCCAGCTGCCGGACCGGGTCAAGGGCCGGATCCGGCTGACGATCAGCCGGCAGCTGCGCCGCCGGGGCCTGCCGGCGGCGGCCTTCGCGGCCGGCTTCGCGGTCTCGGTCCTGGAGCTGGCCTGCACGGGCCAGGTTTACCTGCCGACGATCACCCTGATCGCCGGCCGGGAGGGGCTGCGGGGGCGGGGCCTGGCCCTGTTGCTGCTTTACAACGCGGCGTTCATCCTGCCGCTGGCGGCTGTTTTCATGGCCGTTTATTTCGGGGCCGCCTCCGAGCGGCTGGCCGGGTTCGCCCGGCGCCGCGTGGCCGCCGTCAAGTTCTTCACCGCCATCCTCTTTTTCGCCCTGGGGGCGCTGCTGCTGGCGACGCTGCTTTAACGGATGCCGCCTGGCCGGTTCATTCTTGCCAGGCCTCCCGCCTTTCTCAGAACGGCTTATCTAAACGGCCGGATTGATTGACCGGAGGCGGCGGTTAAAAGTAAAATACTTAGATATTCGAGAGATGGGTTTAAACCGGCCTGGCGGGAACCGGGAGCGTTGATTTCCGCCCGATTATGGACGAACTGGAAAAGGAGATCGGGGAACGGGTCCGGGCCGCCCGGGCGGCCGGCCGGCAGCTGGCCGTGGCCGAGGCCGGGAGCCGGAACCGCTGCCTGGTTGAACTGCGGAAACTCCTGGCGGCCGCCGGCGGCGAGGTCCTGGCGGCCAACCGGCGGGATGTCGAGGCGGCCCGGGCGGCCGGCCGGAACCAGGCCTACCTGGACCGGCTGGAGCTGACCGGGGCGCGCCTGGAACGCCTGGCCGGCTCCCTGGACGAGGTGGCCGCGCTGCCGGACCCGCTCAACCAGGTGCGCTGGGAGACGACCCGGCCCAATGGCCTGCGCGTCCGCCAGGTCTCCACGCCGATCGGGGTAATTGCCATCATCTACGAGTCGCGGCCGGACGTGACCATCGAGGCCGCCGCCCTCTGCCTGAAGAGCGGCAACGCGGTGGTCCTCAAGGGCGGCTCGGATTCGCTCGATTCCAACGAGGTCTTCGAGGCGCTGCTGCACCGGGCGCTCCGGGCGGCCGGCCTGCCGCCGGAGGCGGTCTACCTGGTCAAGAGCCGGGAGCACCGGGCGGTGGATTTCCTGCTTTCGCGGACCGAGGACCTGGACCTGGTCATACCCCGGGGCGGCGAAGGGCTGATCCGGACGGTGGTCGAGAAGAGCCGGGTGCCGGTGATCAAGCATTACAAGGGCGTCTGCCACACCTATGTCGACCGGGCCGCCGACCTGGAGATGGCCTGGACGGTCACCCTCAACGCCAAGGCCCAGCGGCCGGCCACCTGCAACGCCACCGAGACGCTGCTGGTGCACCGGGAGATCGCCGGAAGTTTCCTGCCGGAGATGGGCCGCCGCTTCGCGGCCGGCGGCGTCCGGATGCGCGGCTGCCCCGAAACCCTGCGCCTCATACCCGGAGCCGAGCCGGCCCGGGAAGACGATTGGGGCTTCGAGTTCCTGGACCTGGTCATTGCCATCCGGGTGGTCGCTTCGCTGGAGGAGGCGATCGCCTGGGTCAACCGTTACGGCACCGGCCATTCCGAGGCGATCATCACCGCCGATCCGGCCGCGGCCGAACGCTTCCTGGCCGAGGTGGACGCGGCCGCGGTTTACCATAACGCCTCCACCCGTTTCACCGACGGGTTCGAGTTCGGGCTGGGCGCCGAGATCGGCATCAGCACCGACCGGATCCATGCCCGGGGCCCGATGGGGCTTCGGGAGCTGACCTCCTACAAGTACCTGGTTTACGGGTCCGGCCAGCTCCGGAGTTGAAAGGGAGCCCTTTAAAAACATGAAGATCGGCTTGCTGGGCGGGACCTTCGACCCGATCCACATCGGCCACCTGATCATCGCCGAGCGGATGCGGGAGGCGCTGGCCCTGGACCGGGTTATTTTCATCCCGGCCGGCCGGCCGCCGCACCGTCCGGTACCGGCCGCCTCGGCCCCGGAACGGCTGGAGATGGTCCGGCTGGCCATCGCCGGCAACGAGGCCTTCACCTTTTCGGAGATAGAACTCGGCCGGAGCGGCCCTTCCTTCACCTACGAAACGGTCCAGGCGCTGCTCTCCGAATACGGGCCCGGCCACGAGTGGCACCTCATTCTCGGCCTGGACGCCTTCCGCGAGATAGGTACCTGGCACCGGCTGGCGGAGCTGGTCCAGCTGGTCCAGTTCGCGGTGGCCGACCGGCCCGGCTTCCGGCCGCCGGAGGCAGTGCCGCCGGGAGTCCGTTACCAGCGGCTGGAACTGGGCCTTTTCCCGGTTTCCGGACGGGAGATCCGGGAGCGGGCGGCCCGGGGCGAATCGATCCGCTACCTGGTCACCGACGCAGTTTACCGATACATCAACAGCCGCCGGCTTTACCGGCCGGCCGAAGTCCGGCCGGAGACGGCGGCGCCAAAGACGGGAAAGGGGAGATAATGCTGAAACTGACGTTCATGACCTGGCTCTGTCCGAACTGGACGATCAAGGAGATCATCGCCGGCGCCCTCAAGTACGGTTACCAGGGTGTCGAGTTCCGGGTGCAGGCCAACCAGGCGCACGGCGTGGAACTGGGCATGGATCCGGCCCGGATCAAGTCGATCCGTCAGGACTTCGCCGGGGCCGGCCTGGAGACGCCCTGCCTGGCCACCTCGCTCCAGTTCGCCATCGCCGATGCGGCCCGGCGGGCCGAGAACGTCCAGCTGCTCCGCCAGTACCTGGAGCTGGCCCAGGCGCTGGGCGTACCTTACATCCGGGTCTTCGCCGGCCTGCCCGAGTGCGAGGCGGCCGGGGCGATCGAGCGCATGAACGAGAGCCTGCAGCAGGCGGTGGCCGCGGCCGGCGCGCCCTCGGTCGGCGTGCTCCTGGAGACGCACGACTGGTGCAGCGTCAGCCTGCGGGTGGCCCGGCTGCTGGAGAAGGTGGCCAACCCGCGGATCAACGCCCTCTGGGACATCATGCACCCCTACCGGGAGCTGGAGACGCCGGCCGAGACCTACGGCCGGATCGGCCGCTGGGTCAAACACCTTCACATTCACGACGGCATTTACCGGGAGGAGCGGACCCGGATCGAGATCTGCCCGCTGGGCGACGGCGAGGTGCCGCACCGGGAACCGATGGCCCTGCTGAAGAAGGCCGGGTTCACCGGCCACTTCGCGATCGAGATCATCCGCAGAAACGATCCCCAGCCGGAATTCTTCATCGAGCAGTACGCCCGGAAGTTCCGGGAGTACGAGGCGGCCCTTTAACCGGAGGCGGGGATGGCGATCAGGACCGCGATCATCGGCTACGGGAAGAGCGGCAGCCGGCTGCACGCCGACGGGCTGGCGCAGGTGCCGGAATTCAAGGTGACGGCCGTCTGCGACCCGGACCCGGAACGGCGGCGCCAGGCCGAAGAACGCTTTGGGGCCGCCGTTTACGCCGAGCACCGGGAGATGCTTGGCCAGGCCGCCCCGGAACTGACGGTGATCGTCAGCCGGAGCGACCAGCATTGCCGCCACGCCTGCGACGCGCTGGCGGCCGGCTCCCACGTGCTGGTCACCAAGCCGATGTGTCTGGACGAAGCCCAGGCCCGGCAGATGCTGGAGGCCGAACGGGCCTCCGGCCGGCGCCTCTTTCCCTTTCTGCCCGCCCGTTGGGGGGCCGACCTCCGGCGCCTCCAGGCGCTGGTGGCCGCCGGGGCGGTCGGCCGGGTCTTCTGCATCCGCCGGAGCGCCAGAGGCTTCGGGATCCGGAACGACTGGCAGACCGAGCGGCGCTACGGCGGCGGGTACCTGCTCAACTGGGGGCCGCACCTGGTCGATCCGCCGGTGCTGCTGGCCGGCGGCCGGCCGGTCTCGGTCTTCGGCCGCACCCGGCAGGTGATGAACCCGGGCGATGTCGAGGACGTTTTTTACGCCGTCCTCACCCTCGACAACGGGGTGCTGGTTCAGGCCGAGTACACCATGATGGCGGCTGATTTTCCCTCCTGGGTGATCCAGGGCGACGCCGGCACCATCCTGGTCCGGGGCGACGAACTGGTGCTGCGCCGGACCAGTCCGGGATCGGGTCCGGCCGCGGCCGGCGGTTACCTGAAACGGCTGGAATTGACCGAAACGCAAGAGAAGATCAGCGGACAGCTTTACGGGGACGCGGCCGAGATTTACCGCGACCTGGCGGCCGCGCTGCTCGAGGGAAAGTCCTTCCCGGTCAGCTCGGCCGACGGACTGGAGCTGGCCCGCTGGCTGGAAGCGATTAAAATTTCGGCGGCCGGGGACCGGGTGGTCCAGCTCTGACCGGCCGACGCGGAGAGGAGGAACCCAAGCATGCCTAAAGAGATGATCGCCAAGCTGGAGGCCGAACTGGCCGAGGGGCTGGCGGCGGCCCGGACCGAGGCGGCGCTGGAGGAGCTCCGGATTCGTTTTCTGGGCCGCAAGAGCGGCCGGCTGAACGACATCCTGCGCGGTCTCAAGGATCTGCCGCCCGAGGCGCGGCGCGAGGTGGGCGCGGCCGCCAACCGGCTCAAGGCGGAGATCGAGAACCGGCTGGAGGAGGCGCGGCTCCGCCTCAACGCCGCCGCGGCGCCCGAGGTTGACCTGACCCTGCCGGGGCCGCCGGTCCGGGTCGGCCACCGGCATCCCCTGACCCTGGTCGGGCGGGAGCTGGTTTCCATCTTCGAGAAGATGGGCTTCGACTACCGCGAGGGTCCGGAGGTCGAGACCGACTATTACAATTTCGACGCCCTGAACACTCCATCCAACCACCCGGCCCGCGACCTTCACGATACCTTCTACCTGGCGCCCGGGGTCCTGCTGCGCACCCACACCTCGTCGGTCCAGATCCGGGTGATGGAGCGCGAGAAGCCGCCGGTGCGGATAGTCACCCTGGGCCGCTGTTACCGGCGGGATGCCCAGGATGCCAGCCATTCGCCCACCTTCCACCAGTTCGAGGGGCTGATGGTCGAAAAGGGGACCAGTTTCATCCACCTCCGGGGCGTGCTAAATCTATTCCTGGAGAAGGTCTTTCCCTTTCCGGTCAAGACGCGCTTCACGCCGGCCTTCTTCCCCTTCACCGAGCCGAGCGCCGAGGTGGGTATCTCCTGCCCGGTCTGCCAGGCCCGGGGCTGCCCTTCCTGCGGCCACAACGGGTTCCTGGAGGTGCTGGGCTGCGGCATGGTCCACCCGCGGGTCCTCAAGAACGTCGGCTATGACCCGGACAAGGTGACCGGGTTCGCCTTCGGGATGGGCGTGGAGCGGATTGCGATGATCAAGTACGGGATCAAGGATATCAGGCTCTTCCTGGAGAATGATGTCCGGTTCCTGCACCAGTTCAGCTGAATTTACGCCAACAACATGGGAGCGGCCAGAGAAGATGAATGCGAACGACCTGCGTCCGGGCATGGTATTTCTGCAGAACGGTGAACTCCACGAGGTGATCACCTTTCAGCACGTGAAGCCGGGGAAGGGGCCGGCCTATATCAAGTGCAAGCTGCGCGCCGTCAAGACCGGCAAGACCTTCGAGATCTCCCTGCGCTCCTCGGAGAAGGTGGAGGTGATCAAGATGAGCGAGGAGCCGGGCCGGTACCTCTACCGCGACGGCGACACCGCCTACTTCCTGAACGAGGCGACGATGGAGGAGCTCCACTTCCCGCTCGACTCGATCAAGGATAAGCTCGACCTGCTGCGCGAGGGGGACGAGATCCAGCTGAAGAAGGCCGGCGAGGAGATTATCAGCATCGAGCTCTCCGATTTCGTGGAGTTGAAGGTCGTCCAGACCCCGCCCGGATTCAAGGGCGACACGGTCCAGGCAACCTTCAAGCCGGCCCGGCTGGAGACCGGCGCCGTGGTCCAGGTGCCCCTGTTCATCAACGAAGGGGACACCATCCGGGTTTCGACCCGGACCGGCGAATACGTTACCCGGGTATCCTGAGGCGGCCGCCGGGAACGAGACTGAAAGGAGACGGATGAAACCCGAAGAACTGAAGCCTTTCCTGGAGTTCATGAAGGAGCACGGGCTGATCTACCTGGCGGTTGAAAAGCCGGCCTTCAAGCTGGTGCTGGCCCGGGAAGGGGCCAGCGGACTGGCGGCGCCGCCGGTGCGGCCGGCCGGTGAACCGGCGGCGGCCCAGGCCGCCGCTCCCGCGGGGGAGGCCCCGCCGGCGCCGCCGGCCGGCACGGTTACGGTCACCTCGCCCCTGGTCGGCACCTTCTACCGGGCGCCCTCGCCCGGCGCGCCGGTCTTCGCGGAGGTCGGTCAGGAGGTCAAGGTCGGCGACACCCTCTGCATCGTCGAGGCGATGAAGGTCATGAACCAGGTCAAGAGCGAGGTCAACGGCAAGATTCTTGAAATCCAGGTCGAAAACGGCCAGCCGGTGGAATTCGGGCAACCGATGTTCCTGATTGTCAAAAAGTGATCAAGAAGATACTCATCGCCAACCGGGGCGAGATCGCCCTGCGCATCTGGCGCGCCTGCACCGAGCTGAACATCCCCTCGGTGCTGGTCTTCTCGACGGCCGACCGGGAGAGCCTGCCGGTCCGGCTGGCCGGAGAGAAGGTCTGCATCGGACCACCCTCCAGTCTGGACAGCTACCTGAACATCCCCGCCCTGCTCTCGGCCCTGGAGGTGACCGGCTGCGATGCCATCCACCCCGGTTACGGGTTCCTGGCCGAAAACGCCTCCTTTGCCGAGATCTGCGAGGAGAGCGGCATCACCTTCATCGGCCCGACCGCCGAGAACATCCGGCTGATGGGCGACAAGGCCGAGGCGCGTCAGAACGCGGTCAAGGCCGGGCTGCCGATTCTGCCCGGGGCGGTCAAGCCGATCAAGACCCGGGAGGAGGCCCGGGCGCTGGCCCGGCGCATCGGGTTCCCGGTCATCCTCAAGGCGGCCGGCGGCGGCGGCGGCCGCGGCATGCGGATCGTGCGCGACCAGAAGGACCTGCTGCCGATGCTGGAGGCCTGCCAGAACGAGGCGCTGGCCGCCTTCGACAATCCCGAGGTTTACCTTGAAAAATTCGTGGAGCGGCCCCGCCACATCGAGGTCCAGATCCTGGCCGACAATTACGGCCAGGTGGTGGCCCTCGGCGAACGGGACTGTTCGCTTCAGCGCCGCCACCAGAAACTGGTCGAGGAGGCCCCCTCGCCGGTGGTGACCGCCCGGATGCGGAGCCGCCTCTGCGCTTACGCCCGACGCCTGGTTCACCACATCGGCTACCGGAGCGCCGGCACCATCGAGTTCCTGGTCGACAGCCGCCAGAACATCTACTTCATGGAGATGAACACCCGCATCCAGGTGGAGCACCCGGTCACCGAAACGGTTACCGGGGTGGACATCATCAAGGAGCAGCTTCACCTGGCCAACGGCGAGCGGCTTGCTTTCAGCCAGCGTCAGGTGCACATCCGGGGCGCGGCCATCGAGTGCCGGATCAACGCCGAGGATCCGGCCGTGAATTTCCGGCCGTCGCCCGGCACGGTCAACCGGCTGTTGGTGCCCGGCGGACCCGGCGTCCGTTTCGACAGCCACCTCTACCAGGGTTACCGGGTGCCGCCCTACTACGATTCGCTGATCGGCAAGCTGATCGTGAGCGGACGCGACCGGCGCGAGGCGCTGGAGCGGTTGCGGCGCGCCCTCATGGAACTCGAGATCGACGGGGTCAAGACCACCGTGCCCCTTTACCGAAAGCTTCTGGACCACGCCGGTTTCCTGAGCGGCAAGTACTATGTCGGGCTGATCGAGACGATGCTGGAAAAGGAGCAGAGCGACGAATCGGCGGCCGGTCAATAATTTTCCGCCGTCCCGGATCGGGGCCGGCCTGCCGCGCCGATATCGAACGGGCGGCGGAGACGCGAGGATGACTTTATGGCCAAAGAGAACCTGGGCAACGTAAAGATTGAACACGAGGTGCTGGCGGCGATCGCCGCCGCAGCCGCCGGAAAGGTCTCCGGCGTTTCGCGCATCATTCCCGGTTTCGTGGGCGGGTTGGCCGAGCTCTTCGGCCGGTCGGCGCCCCAGCACTCGGTCAAGGTGACGGTGCGCGAGGAATGCCTTTTTTTTGAACTGGCCGTCGAGGTGCTCTACGGCAAGGATGTGCCCCAGCTGGCCTGGGAGGTCCAGAAGGCGGTCAAGGAGGCGGTCGAGGCGATGACCGGGATGCGCGTGGCCAAGGTGGACGTCGAGGTGCGCGGCCTCAAGGTGGTTCCGGAGAAGGCATGAGCGTGCGCACCGGGAAGGCCGGGGCAACGCCGGCCGGGGGAGCAAGCATGAAACTGGTTGATCTGCATACCCATTCGCTGCTTTCCGACGGGCTCTACCTGCCGATGGAGCTGGCCCGGCGGGCTGAGTGCCGTGGTTACCGCTGGCTGGCCATCACCGACCATGTCGATGCCTCCAACCTGGAAAGGGTGATCCCGGAGGTGCTGAAGGCGGCCGCCGAGATCAACCGCCGGTCGGCCGGTTTCCGGGTCATCCCGGGCGCCGAGGTGACCCACGCGCCGGCCGGTTCGATCGCCGGGCTGGTGGATGCCGCCCGGCGGCTGGGCGCGCGCCTGGTGCTGGTCCACGGCGAGACCCTGGCCGAACCGGTGGTGCCCGGCACCAACCGGGCGGCCATCGAGGCCGGGCCGGACATCCTGGCCCACCCCGGGTTGATCGACGCGGCCGACTACCGGCGGGCGGCCGAAAAAGGGGTGCGCCTGGAGATATCCGCCCGCAAGGGCCATTGCCTGGCCAACGGCCACCTGGTTCAACTCTGGCGCCGCCACGGCGGCCGCCTGGTCATCGACACCGACGGCCACCAGGAGGATGACCTTTTCACCGAGGCGCGTTACCTGGGCGTCGGCCGCGGTGCCGGCCTGACCGAGCCGGAGGTCCGGGCGATCCTGAAGGAGAGCCTGGCCTTCGCCGCCGGCCGGGACAAGACGGCCTGAATTCGAGATCATGAGCGCTCCGCGAAGGGTGGCTATCGGCGGCCGGGTTCTGAAGCCCGGCCGGCCCCGCCTGGTCGGCGTGGCGGCCGGTCCCGGCTGGGAGGCGTCCGACTGGTCCCGGGCCGACATCCTGGAGATCCGGCTCGACCACTTTCCGGAGGTCCGCGACGGCGTGGCCGCCGAGGGGCTCCTGGAAAAGTTCCGGTCGGTGACCGGCCGGCCGCTGCTGCTGACCATCCGGTCCGACCGGGAACGGGAAACGGTCCTCGAGCCGCCCCTCTCCGAACCGGACCGGCTCTCCCTTTTCGCCCGGCTGCTGCCCCGCTGCGACGCGGTGGACGTCGAGATCGGGGCCGGGATCGCCGGCCGGGTGGCCCGGCTGGCTCGGGAGGCCGGCAAGCCGGTGATCGGTTCCTACCACAACTTCCGCCGGCTGCCGCCCTTCTTCCGCCTGGAGGAGAAGCTGAACCGGGCCGAACAATTGGGCGCGGCGGTCTTCAAGGCGGCGGTCCGGGCCGAAAAGACCGGCGAGGTCTTTCAACTGCTCGATTTCTGCCGGCGTGCCTCCGGGCCGCACCTGGTGGCCGCGGTGCCGGTGGGCGGCCGCAGTCCGCTGCCCCGGTTGCTGGCCGGTTACTTCGGTTCGGTCCTGGTTTACGCGGCCCTGGGCCGGCCCACCGCGGCCGGGCAGCCCGGCCTGGCCGAACTGGCCGAAGACCTTAAACGATTCTACCGTTAGCGACGGCCGGCCGGTAGCCGGCGCCGTTGAGAAAAGAGAGGAATCAGATGATTCTGCCGGCCTTGACCTCGGTCACCTTTCGAAAACTGGCCCCGGAAGAGGTGGTGGCCCTGGCCGCCGGGTCGGGATTGAAGGGTATCGAATGGGGCGGCGACATCCACGTGCCGCCGGGGCGGCCGGAGATGGCCCGTCGGGTCCGGGCGCTCACCCGTTCCGCCGGGCTGGAGGTCTCCTCCTACGGCTCCTATTACCGGGCCGGCCACCCGGAGACCGGCCCCTTCGAGGCGGTCCTGGAGACGGCCCTGGAACTGGAGGCACCGGCCATCCGGATCTGGGCCGGCCGCCGCGCCTCGGCCGAGGCCGACCCGGCCTACCGGGCCGCGGTGACCGCGGACGTGGTCCGCGTCTGCCGGCTGGCCGCCGCCGCCGGCCGGACGGTCGCCTTCGAGTACCACGCCAACACGCTTACCGATGAAAGTTTATCGGCGCGCCGGCTGTTGCTGGAGGCCGATCAGTCCAACCTGCGCACTTACTGGCAGCCGCCCAACGGGCTGGGCCTGGGCGAAAGCCTCCAGAGTTTGAAGGCAATCCTGCCCTGGCTGAGCAACCTGCATGTCTTCTACTGGAACCCGGACGGGAAGTCCCGGCGTCCGCTGGCCGAGGGGACCGGGCTATGGCGCCGGTACCTTTCGGTCGCCTACGCGGTGCCCGGCCGCCATTACGCGATCCTGGAGTTCGTGATGGACGACGCACCGGAGAACTTCCGGCTGGACGCCCTGACCCTGCTGGGCTGGCTCGAGGAGCTCCGGCCCCCGGAGTACCAGATCTGAAAACATAACCGAATTCGGGAGGCGGGCAATGGCAAAAACAATGAAGGCCGGCGTGGTGGGCGCCGGCGGCATCAGCGGTTACCACATCGGCGGCCTGCGGGCGGCCGGGGTCGAGGTGGCGGCCATCGCCGACCCGGAGTTGGCCCGGGCCCGGGCCCGGGCCGGGGAGTACGCCGTCGGGGGCGTCTTCGAATCGTACCGGGAGATGCTCGCGAAGTGCCCGGAACTGGACCTGGTCACCGTGGGCGTGCCCAACAAGTACCACGCCGAGGTCGCCCGGGCCGCCCTCGAGGCCGGCAAGCACGTCTTCTGCGAGAAACCGCCGGCCCTGAACGCGGCCGAGACGTTGGAAATGAAGGAGGCGGCCGAGCGGCGGGGTCTGGTGCTGATGTTCGATTTCAACAACCGGGCCCGGCCCGAGGCCCAGGCGCTGCTCGATTACATCCGCCGGGGCGAGGTGGGCCGGATCAACTCAGCCCAGGCGACCTGGGTCAGGCGCTGCGGAATCCCGGGCTTCGGAGGCTGGTTTACCCAGAAGGCCCTCTCCGGCGGCGGCCCGGTCATCGACCTGCTGCACATGATCGACCTGGCCCTCTATTTCATGGGCTTTCCGGAGCCGGAATGGGTGCTGGCCCAGACCTTCGACGATTTCATCAACGATAAGGCCTTCAAGGGTCCCTGGGGCATCCCGGACGTGGCCGGAAGCCGGAGCGATGTCGAATCGGCCGCGCACAGCTTCATCCGCTTCAAGAGCGGCCAGGTGCTCTTCTGCCGGAACAGCTGGGCGGAGATGGTCGGCCGCGAGGAAGTTTCGGTGACCTTCCAGGGTTCGCGGGCGGGCGGCATGATCCGGCGCCTCTTCAAGCGGGACGGCCTGGACGACGAACTGAACGCCTCCGACGACTGCGAGCTCTACGGTATGGAGAACGGCCTCCGGGTCAACCGACGGATCGTGGTCGACCCGGATCCGAAGATGGGGCGCGAACGGGCGGTGGTCAATTTCGTCAACACCATTCTGGGCAGCGAGGAGCCTTATTCCAAGCCGGCCGAGGCGGTCATCCTGATGCGGGTGATCGAGGCCATCTACCGGTCGGCGGCCGCGGGCGAACCGGTCCGGATCGCCTGAGGCGGGCGGCCGGCGGCCGCCGGTTTTTCAGTTTTGCCGGAGGCGGTGATGCATAAAGACGGTCGTCCTTACCCACCGAAACGGCTGGCCGGCGGCGGCCGGCGCTCCTTCTCCGGCGCCCGGGCCCCGCAGGTGGCTTTTCCGCTGGGCGGCATCGGCGCCGGCGGCATCTGCCTCAACGCCAGCGGCGCCCTCCAGGATTTTTCGATCCATAACCAGCCGACCCTCTCGGCCCTGCCCGACGGGCTGGCGGCCACCGATGCCGGTTTTGCCCTGCTCCACCTGCCGGGCCGGCGGCCGGTAACCCGGCTGGTCGAGGGACTGCTTCCCCCGGAGCGCGTTTACGACCAGGGGCTCAAGGGGCGCGGCCTGCGCCAGGGCGGCTACGAGGGCCTGCCCCGGTTCGAGGCGTGCCGGTTCCGGGGCGAATTCCCGGTCGCCCGCCTCCGCCTTTCGGATCCCGGCCTGCCGCTGGCGGTGGAACTGACCGGCTGGAGTCCCTTCATACCCCTGGACGACCGCAGCTCCGGCCTCCCCTGCGCTATCCTGGAGTACCGCCTGGTCAACCGTTCCGACCGGCCGGTCCCCTTCGAGTTCTCCTACCATCTCAGCCACCTGGCGCCCGGCCGGGAGCCGGGATCCCGCCACAGCCGCAGCCGGGTTCTGCCCGGCCGCGGGATCTTCTTCTACAACCTCGACCCGGCCAACAGCGAAACCTTCGGCAGCGCCAGCCTGAGCGTGATCGGCCACCGGCCGCTGATCAAGGCCGAGTGGTTCCGGGGTGGCTGGTTTGACGCGGTGGCGGTTCTCTGGCGGGAGGTTTCCGAGGGGGCCTTTCGGGCCAACCAGGCCTCGGACGACCCGGAGGCGACCGGCCGCAACGGCGGTTCGATCATGATGGCCGGCCGGCTCGGGCCGGGCCGGTCGGTGACCTACCCGATCCTGATCACCTGGCATTTTCCCAACGGGCACCTGCGGATCGGCGCCCCGGGCGGGGCCGCGGCCCCGCCCGGGGCGGCGGCCGGCGATCCGCCGCCGGCCTGGCGCACCTACTCCGCGGGCCAGTGGCCGGACGCGGCGGCGGTGGCCGAACACATCCACCGGGATTTCGTCGGACTGCGCCGCCGGACCTTTGCCTTCCGTCGGGCCCTCTTCGCCTCCGACCTGCCCGGTTACGTGCTGGACGCGGTCTCGGCCAACCTGGCCATCATGCGTTCGCCCACCGTGCTGCGGCTGGAGAACGGCCACCTCTGGTGCTGGGAGGGCTGTTGCCATACCGGCGGCTGCTGCTCCGGCTCCTGCACCCATGTCTGGAATTACGCCCAGGCCTTCGCCCATCTCTTCCCGGCCCTCGAACGGACCCTGCGCGCCCAGGAGTACGGGAACTCGATGGACAAGCGGGGGCACGTGACCTTTCGTTCGGCCCTGCCGGAGGGACCGGCCGGCCACGCCTTTCACGCGGCCGCCGACGGGCAGCTGGGCGGAGTCATGAAGGTTTACCGAGACTGGCAGATCAGCGGCGACTCCGGCTGGCTGAAGCGTTTCTACCCGCTGGCCCGGCGCAGCCTCGATTACTGCATTCGGACCTGGGACCCGGACCGGAAGGGGTCCCTCTTCGAACCCCACCACAACACCTACGACATCGAGTTCTGGGGGCCGGACGGCATGTGCACCAGCATCTACCTGGGTGCGCTGACCGCCCTGGCCGAAATGGCCGAGGCGCTCGGCCGGCCGGAGGAGGCGGCCCCTTACCGGGAGCTGGCCGCCCGGGGCGGCCGCTTCATGGACCGGGAGCTTTTCAACGGAGAGTACTACCAGCAGCGGGTGATGGCCCGCGAACTGCGCGATCGCTCATTCGCGGAAAAAGTTGACGGACCGGGCCGGGGGCCGCTCCTGGAAATTCTGCGGCGCGAGGGGCCCCGTTACCAGTATGGCCAGGGCTGCCTGGCCGACGGAGTGATCGGCGCCTGGATGGCCCGCCTTTACGGCCTGGAACTGCCGCTGGAACCCGAACACGTGCGCCGCAGCCTGCGCTCCATCTTCCGCCATAATTTCAAGGCTGACCTCAAGGAGCACGCCTGCACCCAGCGGCCGGGATACGCCATCGGCCACGAGGCCGGGCTGCTCCTCTGCACCTGGCCGCGCGGCGGCCGGCCGACCCTGCCCTTTCCATATTCGGACGAGGTCTGGACAGGCTTCGAGTACCAGGTGGCCGGCCACCTGATCATGGAAGGAATGGCGGCCGAGGGGTTGACCCTGGTGCGGGCGGCCCGGGACCGCTACGACGGCCGGACCCGCAACCCCTGGAACGAGTACGAGTGCGGCAACTATTACGCCCGGGCCATGTCCAGCTACGCCCTGCTGGCGGCCCTCTCCGGCTTCCACTACTCGGCGGTGACCGGCCGGCTGCGCCTGGCGCCCCGCCTGGACGGCGCCCGCTTCCGTTGCTTCTTCTCGACCGCCTCCGGCTACGGCAGCGTCAGCCTTGACGGCCGCGGCCTGCGCATCGACGTGCTGGAAGGCGAGCTCCGGGTGCGGCGGGTCGAGCTGGACTGGAAAGGGAAGCGGGTTTCCCGGGAGTGGCCGGTCCGGGCGGCGCCCGGCCAACCGGCCCGCCTGATTTTCTGAAGGCTTGTTTCAAAAAAAGGCCCGGCGGCCGAATTTCGAAGCCGCCGGGCTCGTTTCTTGAGGTTTTCCCGCCTACGATTTCTTCTTGAACCCCTCGAGCCATTCCCGGATCAGGTCCTTCGAACCGAGCGCGAAGGCCAGGGCCGCCCCGAAGCAGATGCTGGCCAGCACGATGTTGAAAGCCGTCCCGATGAACTCGGCGGCGATGCCGACCACCTGCATCGAGAGCACGGCCCCGAAGATCAGGACGGCTATCTCGGCTATCTTGGCCAGGGTATCCGCCTTGTCCACTCCGGAGTTGGCCGCCGAGGTTTTAACCACTCCGCGCAGGATTTTGCCCACGAACATCGCGAAGACGAAGATCACGATGCCCAGCAGGAGTTTCGGAATGAAGGCCAGCAGGGTGCCGATGATGTTGGTCGGGATGGCGATCCCGCCGATGGAGAGGGCCAGGAAGACCACCACCAGCAGCAGTACCCAGTAGATCAGGTTGGCCACCATCTCCGAGGCCGGCCGTTTCACGCCCCCCTTCTCGAGCAGGGACTTGAAGCCGGACTCTTCCATGATCCGGTCGATCTTCATGGTCCGGAAGGCGTGAATGAGCAGCAGGGTGATGATCTTGGCGATCAGCCAGCCGATCAGGAAGAAGACCAGCACCAGCACAAAGTTGGAGAGACCGTACCAGAAGCGTTTCAGCATGTCCATCGTGGGGGCGAAGATCAGTTCCATGACCGCGGCTCCTTTCGGGTTCGGGAAGCCGGCCATCCGCCGGGGAGGGCCGGAAAACCTGCTTGATCTATATTACTTAAAGAGCCGATTTCAAGTCAAGTTTTCCGCCGGGTTTTTCGGGTTGATTCGGTTTCCCGGCCGGGCCGCCGGTGGGTTATAATTTCAATAATCTCTTTCTTTCAAAAGGAGGAAGCATGGAAGAACTCAAGGTGAAGTTCAGGAAGGGGCGCTCCTTCGAGGCGTCCATCCGCCAGCACCGGCTCCCGGTTGACCTGCCGCTGGGACTCAAGGGGAGCGACACCGGCCCCACCCCGCCCGATTACCTGGTGTTGAGCCTGGCCTCCTGCGTGGGCATGTACGTGCTCTTCTTCTGCGAGCGTTCCGGCCTCTCCCCGGAGGGACTCGAGGTCCAGGCCGAGTATGCCAAGGACCAGGAACGCATCACCAGCATCGCCGTTTCGGTCCGCCTGCCCTCGGCCGAGACCGAGGAGCGGCGGCGCGAGGCGCTGGGCTGGGCCGAAAAGTGCCTGATCCACCGGACGCTCTGCGAGCGGCCCGACCTGAAGATCAGCCTGCGCTGAGCCGGGTCAGGGCGAAGACCGGCCGCGGCGGGGCCGGGAGATGATGATCAGCAGGAACTCCAGGGCCAGCCGCGGCGAGACGCGGCCGCGCAGGATGTCCTGCCGCTTCCGGAGCACCTCGTCCAGCAGGGCGGCCAGTTCGGCCGTGTCCCGGGAACGGTCGGCCAGTTCCCGCACCGCCGCCGGCGCGTTTTCCAGGGCGGTGCCGGCCTTCAGCTTCAGGGCCAGGTTCAGAGAGTTGACCAGCTCGATCAGGAAGGAGTCCATTTTCTCCGGGTCCTCCTTCTTGCCCGCCAGCTCCTGGGCCAGCGCGAATATTTCGGTCGGCCGGGACCAGCTGAGGGAGAGAATCCGGTTCATCCGGTCGGTCTCCGGCACCGCCGCCTCCGCGTCCGGAAGGCGCAGCTGATTCAGGCGCGAGAGGACGGTCGGCATGAACTGGCGCTCGGAAGGAGCCAGCAGCACGATGACCGCGCTTTGGGGCGGCTCTTCCAGCACCTTCAGAAAGGCGTTGGCCGCCTCCTCCCGGATGGCCTCCACCTCCAGCAGGTAGACCCGGTGTTCCGCCTGGTAGGGGCTCAGGTTGAGCGATTCCTTGAGCTGGCGGACCTGCTCGATCTTGAGAAGACCCTGTTCGCCGGCCCCCTCGATGAATTTGAAGTCGGGGTGGGATTCTTCCTTGATGCTCCGGCATTGCGGGCAGCGGTTGCAGGGAGGGCGTCCTTCGGTCCGCCTGGAGCAGAAGAGGGCCTGGACGAAGAAATGGGCCAGTTGAAACCGGTCATCGCGGCCACCGCCGCTGATGAGCAGTGGCCGCTGGTAGCGGCCGGTGTCAACCGTCTTCAGGATCAGAGCTTCGATTTCCGGGCGAGTCATTGGCTTTTTTCGGTCCGGCGTTCAATCGCTGACCAGCAGGTTCGAGAGTTCGTTGCGCACGCGGCGGAAGACCTCCGGCCGGCTGCCGGAGGCGTCGATCACCCGGATCCGCGCCGGTTCCTGCCGGGCCAGCGTCAGGAACCCGTTCCGGACCCGGCGCTGGAATTCGAGCCCGGCCGCCTCGAGGCGGTCGGGTTGTCCGCAGCGGGCCAGCGCCTTGTCCGGATCCAGGTCCAGCAGGATGGTCAGGTCCGGCTGCAGTCCGTCGACGGCCAGCCGGCAGGCGTCGGTCAGTTGCTTGAGCGGCAGACCTCGTCCGTAGCCCTGGTAGGCCAGGGTGGAATCGGTGAAGCGGTCGCAGACGACCACCCGTCCCCCGGCCCGGGCGGGAAGAATGACTGAGGTGAGCAGGCTGCGGCGGCTGGCCAGGTAGAGGAAGGCCTCGGTCCAGGAGTCCAGGTCCGGTTCGCCCGGGCGCCGTTCCAGCAGGACCCGGCGGATCGCCTCACCCGCCGGGGTGCCGCCCGGATCCTTGGTCAGCAGCGTATTCAGGCCCAGGTCGCGCAGGTACCCGGCCGCCAGTTTCAGCTGGGTGCTTTTGCCGCAGCCGTCGGTACCCTCGAAAGTAATGAAAAAACCCCGTTTCATCCGCCCTCCCCACCCGCGACCGTTCCGCTGCCGCCCCCCGGTAATATGTATATGATACAGGGCGCCGAACGATTCAGCCGGCTTGTTGATAAACTGTCGAGAACCGATTGAAAAACGGTTCAAGAGTCAGTTATTTCCTGAATGAAAAGTTCCTGAAAGCCCAGTTTTTTCGCCAGTTTAACCAGCTTCATGTACTCGGCCGGCTCCAGCCGGCGGGCCAGTTGTGGATAACCGGCGGCCCGGTGGGCCGGAAAGTACTGCGACATCAGGCTGACGGTCAGTTTCGTCGAGACCGCGCGGGCCAGGAAGCGCAGGACGCGGTCGCTCCGGGCCAGGTTGTCGGGCAGGACCAGGTGGCGCAGGATAACCCCGCTTACCGCCACGCCCTCCCGGTCGGTCCGCAAAGGGCCGGCCTGGCGGAAGATTTCCCGGATGGCCCGGCCGGCCCGGGTGAAGTAATCGTCCACGCCCGACAGCTCCCGGCCGGCAGCGTCATCACCATATTTTAAATCGGGCAGGTAGACGGCGACAACCCCCTCCAGCCAGGCCAGCGTCTCCAGGCTCTCGTAGCCGCTGCTGTTGTAAACGATCGGCAGCCGGAAGCCGCGGCCGCGGGCCTGAACGAGCGCTTCCAGGAACTGCGGCACGTAATGGGTCGGCGTGACCAGGTTGAGGTTGTGGGCCCCCCGTTCCTGGAGTTCCAGCATCATGGCGGCCAGTTCCTCGATTTCGACCTCGCGTCCCTCGCGCCGCTGGCTGATGGGGAAATTCTGGCAGAAGAGGCAGCTTAAGGGACAGCCGGAGAAGAAGATGGTGCCGCTGCCCCGGTGGCCGGAGATGGGCGGTTCCTCGCCGAAGTGAAGGTTGTGGCTGGCGACCCGGACCCGGGCGTCCATTCCGCAGCGGCCGCGCCGGCCGGCCCGCCGATCGATCCGGCACTCGCGCGGGCAGAGGCGGCAGGCCGAGAGCGCGGCGCGGGCCGCATTGGCCCGCCGGGATAATTCGGTCCGGGTGATCGGTTTGAAGGGCATCGGAATCGGGTGGTTCAGAAAAGGTCCACCGGGTCCAGGTCCAGGGTCAGGCCGCCTTCGTAAAGGCGCTTCTCCGGCAGGGAGTTCAGCAGGGCCGGGATGTCGCCGGGGCGGCCGCTTTTGAGCAGCAGGTGCCAGCGGTACCGGTTCCGGAGCTTCTTGTGGTAGCAGGCGGCCGGGCCCAGCAGCTCCACGCCCAGCCGCTCGGCCGCCGGAGTCAGCAGCTCCAGCCAGGCGCGCGCCTTGCGCTCGGCGGTCTCCTCCTTGCGGCCGCTGAAGACCAGGTTGGCCAGCCGGCCGAAGGGCGGGTAGCCCAGCTCGCGCCGGTACTCCAGCTCCTGCCGGTAGAAGCCTTCCAGGTCGTAAGCGGCCAGGGCGGTCAGGGCGTAATGCTCCGGGTTGCCGGTCTGGATGAGCACCTCGGCGTTGGGCAGGCTGCGGCCGGCCCGGCCGGCCAGCTGGAAGAGCAGCTGGAAGTAACGCTCGGCCGCCCGGAAATCCGGCCGGTTGAGCAGGTTGTCGGCCCCCAGCACCGCGGCCAGGGTCACGCCCGGAAAGTGGTGCCCCTTGGTGATCATCTGGGTGCCGATCAGGATCTGGGCCCGGCCGCTCCGGAACTTCTCCAGTTCGGCCAGTCCGCCGCTCCGGCTCAAAGTGTCGGAGTCGAGCCGGACGATGGCCGCGTCCGGCAGCCGCCGCTGCAGCTCCCGTTCCAGGGCCTGGGTGCCGGCGGCGCGGCGGCCCAGGTTGACGGCTCCGCAGGCCGGGCAGGCCGGCGGCGGTTCCCGGCGGTAGTTGCAGTAATGGCAGTAGAGTTCGCCGGTGGTCCGGTGGAAGACCAGGTTGACCGCGCAGGTCGGGCAGGTGAAACGCTGGCCGCAGTTGGGGCAGAAGAGGTAGGTGGTGTAGCCGCGCCGGTTGACGAAGATGATCGACTGCTCGCCTTTGAGCAGCCGTTCCTCCAGCAGGCTGAGCAGGCGCGGGGAGACCAGTCCCTTTTCGCTTCGGCGCCCCCGGCCGTCGGCCGGGCCGGCCCGCAGGTCCGAGATGTAGATTTTGGGCAGTTCCAGCCGGCCGATGCGCTCGGTGAGGGTGAAGGACCGGATTTCGCCGGCGCCGGCCGCCCGCCAGGTTTCCAGGGCCGGGGTGGCGCTCACCAGCAGGACCAGGGCGCCGGCCAGCTCCCCCCGCTTCAGGGCCGCCTCCCGGGCATGGTAGCGGGGCTGGCGCGTCTCCTTGTAGGAGCGGTCGAATTCCTCGTCCACCACGATCAGTTTCAGCCGGGCGAAGGGCGTGAAGACGGCCGAGCGGGTGCCGATGACCACCGAAATCCGGCCGGCGGCCGCGTCCCGGAAGATCCGGTAATGGCGGCTCCGGCTTAGACGGCTGTGCAGGACGGCCGCCTTCTCCCCGAAGCGTTCCCGGGCCCAGCTTTCCACCTGGGGGGCCAGGGCGATCTCCGGCACCAGGATGAGGCTCTGACCGCCCAAAGACGGCGAGTCCTTCGGACCGCCTAAATACGGCGAGTCCTGCGGACCGCCCAAAGACGGCGAGTCCTGCGAACCGCCGGCCTCGGCCAGCCGGCCGGCCAGCTGCAGGTAAACCTCGGTCTTGCCGGTGGCCGCCGGTCCCTTGAGCAGGGCGACCCGCTTGCCGTCCGCGGCGGCCAGCTTCTCCAGCTCGGCCAGGACGGCCGCCTGCTGTTCGGTGGGCGGCCAGTGGCGCAGGCCGCCGATGATTCCCTGGCTGAACTCCTCGGTCTCCGCCTCGGCCGGGGTGCGCTTGGGCGGCTGGAGCGAGGCGGCCAGGGCCATGCCCAGCACCTCGCCCAGCGGCGCGCAGTAGTAATCGGCCAGCCAGCCGGCCAGCCGGAAGATCTCATCGGAGAGGAGCGGTTCGTTATCAAAGAGGCGGCTGACCGGCTTGAGGTCCGTCCGCTCCGGCGCCGTCTCGAGCAGTTCAACCACGAAGCCCGTCCGGCTGCCGCGGCCGAAGGGGACCACCACCCGCTGGCCGACGGAAAGTCGTCCGGCGAATTCTCCGGTTGCGTAGGTAAAGACCTGGCGGGTCTTCAGGGGGAAGGCGACGTTGCAGTAGCTGGCCACCCTTATATTTTACTACAGCGGCGGGATATATAAAAAAGCGGCGGTTACGGCTGCCTTCGGTCTGACCTTCCCCCCGAAAACGGTACCGCTTGAAAGCAGGATTCCGGCTATGTTAGAACATAGCGAACAAGAGGGTACAGGATGCGTCAGCATTTTCCGCAGGGTGGACGCATCTTTACGTTTGGAATAAGGAACCCCGGCAACTTCCTTTTGCTGAGGTGTAACGGACCGGTCTGTTAGGGTCCGCCTGCAAGAAAAAACCGGTCTCGGTTACTTCAGGTCAAGGTCCTGCTTCATCAGCACCGCTTCCCTGGCGTCGATGATGCCGTCCTTGTTGTCGTCGTACTCGGCCTCCAGCCCGGTGTCCACCTTGGCTTTGCCTTTGCTCTTGATGAGGGTGTACCGGTCCTGCATGAGCCGGCGGCTTTCGGCCGGTTCGAGCCAGCCGTCGCCGTTGGCGTCGTAGCCGGACTCCAGCCAGTTGTTGACCCGGCTGCGGCCGTTGCGCCAGGAGAGGCGGCGTTCCCTGGCGTCGATCTCGCCGTCGTTGTTGAGGTCGAGCCGCTCCTTTTTGAGCTTCTTCCAGGCCTCCAGTTCGGCCGGGTTTACCCGGCCGTCATTGTCGGTGTCGGCCCGGCGTTCCCACCAGGTGTTCGCCTTTGATTTCCGCTCCCGACTCCAGGCCTTATCCCGGCGGATCTCCTGGGGGGTCAACACTCCGTCCTGGTTCCGGTCGGCGTGACGGGCCTTCTGAGCCGGGGTCGATTTGGGTCCGGCCACGGCCGCCGTGGCCACCAGCAGCAGCGCCGTCACGATCAGGACGGCCCCATACAACCTTCTCTGCCTCATGCTCCCTCCCGTCCAGGAACAAGGCCCGCCGGCGGCGCGCCGGCCTCAGGGCTTGGTGCGGTCTTCGATGATCACCTTCTTCAGCACGACATCCTGCAGGGGCCGGTCGTTTCGGTCCCGTTTCACCCGGGTGATTTGATCGACCACCTCCTGCCCGGAGACCACCTGGCCGAAGATGGTGTGCTTGCCGTTCAGCCAGGGCGTGGGGGCGACGGTGATGAAGAACTGCGAGCCGTTGGTGTTGGGCCCGGCGTTGGCCATGGCCAGCCGGCCGGTCCGGTCGAAGCCCAGTTTCGGGGTGCACTCGTCCTCGAACTGGTAGCCGGGGCCGCCGATGCCCACCCCGAGCGGGTCGCCGCCCTGGATCATGAAATCGGGGATGACCCGGTGGAAGACGGTCCCGTCGTAAAGGGGTTTCTTCTGCTTCCGGCCGGTTTTGGGATCGGTCCATTCCTTCTTGCCCAGCGCCAGCCCGGTAAAGTTCCGGACCGTCTTGGGCGCCTCCTTTTCGTAAAGGAGGCAGGTGATCCGGCCCTGGCTGGTCTCGAAGATGGCGTAGAGGCCCCTGGGCAGGGGTTTCTCTTCACTCGCCAGCGGGGCGACCGATCCCAGCAGTAGTCCGGCGGCCAGCAGGCTCATCAGGTTTTTCATCTTCTCTCCCGCCCGGCCGCGGCCGGGCTTCAGGTTGTCGGGACGGCCCGGCCCCGCGCAGCGCGGTTCCCGGCCGGACCCGGTTTTAGATCTTTACCAGTTCGTCCACCCGAATCGGCCGGCCGGTGTTGAAGGAATGGTTGGCGCAGACGCCGGTCATGATCGACATCACCCCGTCGTAGAGACCGGCCGCGTGGCCGAGCGGGTCCTTCTTCGGACCGATGAAGATGTCGTCCAGCAGGCGGACGTCCCCGCCGCCGTGACCGCCGGATCCCTTTTCATAGTTGACCAGCAGCGGCTTTCCCCAGAGCGGACGCAGGACGATCGCGGCCGGCCGCGCCTCGTCGCGCGGCTCCAGGCCGCGCAGTTCCGGCATGTTGAAGTCATCCTTGGCGCCGCTGACATACGGGCGTTCCTCGATCTCGACCTCCAGCCGCCCCCGGGTGCCGTTGAACATGACCCGGTACCCCTCCCAGGGCGAGTAGGCGGTCAGGTGGTAGGTCATGGTGGCCCGGTTCCGGTAGCGGACCAGTACCGCCATGTCGTCTTCAATGCTGATGCCGTCACCGAAGACGCTCTGGTCGCGCAGGTAGCCGTCCTCCTTCTCCGCCTTGAGGTAGAGGCCTTCGAGGCGTTCGTTCCCCTCCAGGTGCAGGGCGAAGGGGTCATCCTTGGCCCACCGGCTGCCCCGGGCCCGGTAGTAGAAGTTGAGTTCGCCGCGCTCCTCGGCGTTCTCCCGGCCGTAGAAGGCGAGCCGGCCCAGGCCGAAGACCAGTTCCGGGGCCGAGGCGATCCACCAGTTGACCAGGTCGAAATGGTGGGTGGCCTTGTGGACCATCAGGCCGCCGGAGTTGCGCTTGTCCCGGTGCCAGCGGCGGAAGTAATCGGCGCCGTGCTGGGTGTTGAGCAGCCATTCGAAGTGGACCGAGAGCACCCGGCCGATGGCCCCGGACTGGATGATCTCCTTGATCCGGCTGTTGAAGGGGGCGTAGCGGTAGTTGAAGGTGACGGTGAGCTGCCGGCCGGTCTTTTTCTGGGTGTCGATGATGGCCTGGCACT
>Ga0116144_10001237_pt1 | contig 31357 bp, 30 predicted proteins | sample AD_UKC035_MetaG_FD_89746 | JGI IMG/M metagenome (GOLD analysis project Ga0116144, IMG submission 89746) | Active sludge microbial communities of municipal wastewater-treating anaerobic digesters from USA - AD_UKC035_MetaG | ecosystem: Engineered > Bioreactor > Anaerobic > Digestate | place: USA...
CTGCGTGAGGAGCTGAAGAAGCTCACCGGCAAGGACGTCCAGATCAACATCTTCGAGATCAAGCGTCCGGAACTGGATGCCCGCCTGGTGGCTGACAGCATCGCACGTCAGCTCGAAGGACGGATCAGCTTCCGCCGCGCCATGAAGATGGCGATGGCCAGCACCATGCGCATGGGCGCAGAAGGCATCAAACTGCAGGTGAGCGGCCGCTTGAACGGCGCCGAGATCGCCCGCACCGAGAAATACCGGGACGGCCGTGTGCCCCTGCACACGCTGCGTGCCGACATCGACTTCGCCATTACCGAGGCGCACACCAAGATGGGTCGCATCGGGGTGAAGTGCTGGATCATGCGCGGCGAGGTGTATGGCAAGCGTGACCTGAGCCCCAACCAGGGCCAGGCTAAGGGCACCGCACCGGGTGGCCGCATGGGCGGTGATCGTCCTGACCGTCGTGGCGGTGACCGCCGTGGACCGGGTGGCGATCGTCGCGGAGGAGAACGTCGTGGAGAAGGCCGTGGCGGCGATCGTCGCGGTGGTAACAACCGTAATAGCTAAGAGCCATGTTGCAACCGAAGCGCAGCAAGCGCCGCAATATGCACAAGGGCCGCATGAAGGGCGTGGCCCAGCGCGGCCACCGCGTAGCCCTGGGATCCTTCGGCCTGAAGGCCATGGAGAGCGTATGGCTCACCAGCCGCCAGATCGAGAGCGCCCGTGTGGCCCTCACACGCTACATGAAGCGTGAAGGTCAGGTGTGGATCAAGGTGTTCCCGGACAAGCCCGTGACCAGCAAGCCGGCCGAGGTGCGGATGGGTAAAGGCAAGGGTTCACTGGACCATTGGGTGGCGGTATGCCATGCCGGCCGGATCATCTTCGAGGTGGACGGTGTACCCACCGCCATCGCGAAGGAGGCGTTGCGCCTGGCGGCCCAGAAGCTGCCGATCCCGACGAAGTTCGTGGTACGTGAGGATTACGACGGCCAATAAGAGAGCGTCATGAAGAAGAGAACCGAACTGAAGGACCTGACGGTCGTGGAGTTGAAGGACAAGCTCCAGGAGGAGCGTGCCTCACTCACCAAACTGCGCTTCGCGCACACCGTGAGCCCGATCGAGAGCCCGGTGCAGCTGCGCACCAAACGCAAGGACGTCGCCCGGATCCTCACCGAGCTGCGCCAGCGTGAACTCGCCAACAAGACAACGAAATGAGCACGACCCCGACCACCGTTGAGCGGAACCTCCGCAAGGAGCGTATCGGCATCGTCACCAGCGACAAGATGGACAAGAGCATCACGGTGACGGTCGAACGCCGGGTGATGCACCCGAAGTACCACAAGTTCGTGAAGCGCACGAGCAAGTTCATGGCGCATGATGAGAAGGGCGATGCCCACATCGGCGACACGGTGCGGATCATGGAGATCCGTCCGATGAGCAAGTTGAAGCGCTGGCGTCTCGTGGAGGTGATGGAACGTGCCAAGTAACAACCGATAGCGATGATCCAACAGGAATCCCGGCTGAACGTGGCCGACAACAGCGGCGCCAAGGAAGTGCTCTGCATCCGTGTGCTCGGTGGCACCGCCCGCCGCTACGCCCGCATCGGTGACACCATCGTGGTGAGCATCAAGGATGCGCTGCCCAATGGTGGTGCGAAGAAGGGCACCGTGCACAAGGCGGTGGTGGTGCGCACGAAGAAGGAGACCCGTCGCAAGGACGGCAGCTACATCCGATTCGATGACAATGCCGTGGTGCTGCTGGATGCCGCCGGCGAAATGAAGGGCACCCGCATCTTCGGACCCGTGGCGAAGGAACTGCGCGAGAAGAAGTTCATGAAGATCATCTCCCTGGCCCCTGAAGTACTCTGAGCCATGCAGAAGAAGACACACATCAAGAAGGGCGACATGGTGAAAGTGCTCGCCGGTGAGGAGCGCACCAAGCAGGGTCGCGTGCTCGAGGTGGACCGCGTGAAGATGCGTGCCATCGTCGAGGGCCTCAACATCAACAAGAAGCACAGCAAACCCACCACGGCCAACCCCCAGGGCGGCATCGTGGACAAGGAGGGTCCCATCCACATCAGCAATCTCATGCTGATCGACGCGAAGACGGGGGAGCCGGGTCGCGTGGGTCGCAAAGCCGACAAGGAGGGGAAGCTCGAGCGCTACGTGAAGACCAAGAAAAAGGCAGCCAAGTAAGAAGTCATGAGCTACGTACCCCGGCTTCGTGCCAAATACAAGAACGAGGTGGCGCCGTCCCTTAAGAAGGAGTTCGGATACACCAGCACCATGCAGGTGCCCAAGATCACCAAGATCAACCTGAACCAGGGTCTGGGCAGCGCCGTGGGCGACAAGAAGATCGTGGAGAACGCGGTGGTGGAGATGTCGGCCATCGCAGGCCAGAAGGCCGTGCCGACGGTATCGCGCAAGGACGTGAGCAACTTCAAACTGCTGAAGGGCATGCCCATCGGCGCACGGGTGACCCTGCGCGGCGACCGCATGTACGAGTTCCTCGACCGGCTGATCTCGGTGAGCCTGCCCCGTACGCGTGACTTCCGCGGCGTATCGCCGAAGGGGTTCGATGGCAATGGGAACTTCACCTTCGGGGTGAAGGAGCAGATCATCTTCCCGGAGATCGACATCGACAAGGTGACCAAGATCCAGGGCATGGACATCACGTTCGTGACCTCGGCCCAGACGGACGAGGAGGCGAAAGCACTCCTGAACGCCTTCGGATTCCCATTCGCTGACAAGGACAAGAAATAACCCGACCGAACGACCATGGCCAAGGAATCGATGAAAGCGCGTGAGCGCAAGCGCGCCAAGATGGTGGAGAAGTACGCTGCGAAGCGTGCCGCACTGAAGAAGGCGGGCGAGTGGGAGAAGCTGCAGCAGCTTCCCGTGAACGGCAGCAAGGTGCGCATGCACAACCGCTGCCAGCTCACCGGACGTCCGCGTGGTTACATGCGCCTGTTCGGCATCAGCCGGAACATGTTCCGTCAGATGGCGCTTGAAGGCAAGATCCCTGGTGTGACCAAAGGCAGCTGGTAAACAAGAACGTTAAGGACGCGGATCACCGCGCACCAACAATAGCAACGACATGACGACCGATCCCATAGCCGATTACCTGACCCGCCTGCGCAACGCCATCCAGGCGCGCAAGAAGGTCGTTGAGGTGCCCGCGAGCAACCTGAAGAAGGACATCACGCGCATCCTTTACGACAAGGGCTACATCCTGTCCTGGAAGATCGAGGACGACGGCAAGCAGGGCCTGATCAAGATCGCGTTGAAGTACAACGCGGGAACGCGCCAGAGCGCCATCAAGGAACTCACGCGAGTGAGCACCCCGGGCCTGCGCAAATACGCCCATGTGGGGGACCTTCCCCGCGTGCTGAACGGCCTCGGCGTGGCCATCATCTCCACCAGCAAGGGCGTTGTCACTGACAAGGAGGCGCGCACGCTGAACGTGGGTGGTGAAGTATTGTGCTACGTGAGCTAAGATCCGAAGAACCATGTCACGCATTGGAAAAGCACCGATCGAAGTACCCAAAGGGGTGCAGGTGACCATCAGCGACAAGAACCTGGTGACCGTGAAGGGTCCGAAGGGTACGTTGGAGCAGGCCGTGGATCCGGACCTCACGCTGAAGCAGGAGGGCACGGAGATCACCGTGTCGCGTCCGAGCGATGCCAAGCCGCATCGCGCGAAGCATGGGCTCTACCGTGCACTTATCGCCAACATGGTGAAGGGGGCGTCGGAAGGCTTCGTGATCGAGCAGGAGCTGGTGGGTGTGGGTTACCGCGCCACCACCAAGGGTCAGCAGTTGCAACTGGCGCTGGGCTTCTCGCACACCGTCACCCTGAACCTCCCGCCGGAGATCAAAGTGAGCGCGGCCCAGGAGAAGGGTAAGAACCCGATCATCCGCCTCGAGAGCGCGGACAAACAACTCATCGGCCAGGTGGCCGCCAAGCTGCGCAGCCTGCGCAAACCGGAGCCTTACAAAGGCAAGGGTGTTCGTTTCGTGGGCGAAGTCGTGCGTCGCAAGGCCGGTAAAGCAGCTGGCAAATAAGAACGACCATGGCATTCGACCGCATCAACCGCCGCCTGAAGATCAAGACCCGCGTGCGCAAGAAGGTGCAGGGCACCACCGCACGTCCGCGTCTATCGGTCTACCGCAGCAACACGGGCATCTACGCCCAGATCATCGACGACGAGGCCGGCCGCACGCTGGTGAGCACCTCGAGCCTGAAGGACAAGAAGGGCACGGGCGTGCCCAAGATCGAGCAGGCGAAGCTCGTTGGCACGGCCATCGCCGAGAAGGCCAAGGCCGCCGGCATCGAGCAGGTCGTCTTCGATCGCAACGGATACCTCTACCATGGCCGGGTGAAAGCCCTGGCCGAAGCAGCACGCGAAGCAGGCCTCAATTTCTGATCACACCGAACACATGTCTGAAACGACGAATACGAAGAAGGTCAAGAGCAGCGATCTCGAGCTGAAGGACAAGCTCGTGGCACTGAACCGCGTGACCAAGGTGACCAAGGGTGGTCGCACGTTCACCTTCGCCGCCATCGTGGTGGTGGGGAACGAGAACGGTGTGGTGGGCCATGGCCTGGGCAAGGCGAAGGAGGTGCAGGAGGCCATCGCCAAAGGCATCGACGACGCGAAGAAGAACCTGGTGAAGGTGCCCGTGCTGAAAGGCACCATCCCGCACCCGCAGGAGGGCAAGTTCGCTGGAGCGCAGGTGTTCCTGAAGCCCGCAGCGCACGGTACCGGTGTGATCGCCGGTGGTGCCATGCGCGCCGTGCTCGAGAGCGTGGGTGTGACCGACGTGCTCGCCAAGAGCAAGGGCAGCAGCAACCCGCACAACGTGGTGAAGGCCACGATCGAGGCCCTGGTGAGCATGCGCGATGCGAACGCCGTATCCCGCCAGCGTGGCATCAAACTGGAACGCGTATTCAACGGATAACACGATCCGCCGGTGAGCCGGCGGGAAAGACGATGAGCAAGTTGACCATCACCCAGGTGCACAGCCAGATCAAGTGCCCCAAGCGTCAGAAAGACACCCTGAAGGCCCTCGGGCTCGGCCGCATCGGCAAGTTCGTCGTGGTGGACGGCACGCCGCAGATCCGCGGCATGGTGGAGAAAGTGCACCACCTGGTGAGCGTGAAGGAGGCCTGAACCTTATAGAAGAGCAAGACCATGGACTTGAGCAAACTGAAGCCCGCTGAAGGGGCCACGAAGAAGGAGAAACGCATCGGTCGCGGCCAGGGCAGCGGTCGTGGTGGCACCTCCACGAAAGGTCACAAGGGCCAGAAGGCGCAGGCCGGCTACAACCACAAGCGTGGTTTCGAGGGTGGCCAGACGACGCTGACCCGTCGCCTGCCGAAGTTCGGTTTCACCAACCCCACCCGCGTGGAGTACAAGGGCATCAACCTGGACGCGATCCAGACCCTGGCCGACTCGAAGAAGCTCACCAGCATCGACCCCGGGGTGCTCTACGCCAATGGCCTGATCGCCAAGAAGGACAAGCTGAAGGTGCTGGGACGTGGTGAACTCAAGAGCGCCTTGAACATCACCGCGCACGCGTTCAGTGCCACCGCGAAGGCCGCCATCGAGGCCAAGGGAGGCAAGACCGAGACCATCGTGACCGTAGCAGAGAAGGCATGAAGAACCTGATCGAGACGATCAAGAACATCTGGCGCATCGACGAGCTGCGCCAACGGATCCTCATCACGCTGGGTCTGTTGTTGGTGTACCGTATCGGCAGCTTCATCGTGCTTCCCGGTGTGGACAGCGCGCGTCTGGCGGCGACCGGTGCGAGCGGCGGTGGCGGCATCGTGGAGATCCTCTCGATCTTCACCGGTGGTGCCTTCACGCGTGCGAGCATCTTCGCCTTGGGCATCATGCCATACATCTCGGCGTCCATCATCATGCAGCTGGCGGGCATCGCGGTTCCCACCGTGCAGAAGATGCAGCGCGAGGAGAGCGGCCGGCGGAAGATCAACCAGTGGACGCGCTACCTCACCATTCTTATCTGCGTGTTCCAGGCGCCGAGCTACATCTACGCCACGATCGACGAGGCAGCCCGTCCGGACAGCCAGTTCTGGTTGTTCACGAGCATCGTCATCCTCACCTGCAGCACCCTGTTCGTGATGTGGCTCGGTGAGCGCATCACCGAACGCGGTCTCGGCAACGGGATCTCCCTGATCATCATGATCGGCATCCTCGCACAGTTCCCGCAGAGCTTCGCGCAGGAGGTGGTGGGCCGCATGGGTCCCGGCGGTGGCGGTCTCGTGCTCCTGCTCGTGGAGGTCGTCATCTGGTTGTTGATCATCGCGGGTTGCATCCTGCTGGTGCAGGGTACGCGCCGTATCCCGGTGCAGTTCGCCAAGCGCGTACAGGGCAACAAGCAGTACGGTGGTGTGCGCAACTACATCCCCTTGAAGGTGAACGCGGCCGGTGTGATGCCGATCATCTTCGCACAGGCCATCGTGCTGATACCGATGTACCTGGCACAGGCCTTCGAGACACCGCCGAACTGGTTGGTGAGCATCGCGAACAGTCAGGGGATCTTCTACAACTTCACCTTGTTCCTCATGGTGGTGCTGTTCACCTATTTCTACACGGCCATCACCGTGAACCCGAACCAGCTCGCTGATGACATGAAGCGGAACGGTGGGTTCATTCCCGGTGTGAAGCCCGGTAAGAGCACGGCCAGCCACATCGATGAGCTCTTGTCCCGCATCACCCTGCCCGGAGCGATCTTCCTGGGCCTGGTGGCGATCCTGCCCGCCTTCGCCGGCATGGCTGGTGTCAAGCAGGGCTTCGCACAGTTCTTCGGCGGTACTTCATTGTTGATCATGGTGGGCGTGTTGTTGGACACGTTGCAGCAGATCGAGAGTCATTTGTTGATGCGGCACTACGATGGCCTGATGAAGTCAGGTCGGATCAAGGGTCGCTCAGGAGGCGCGGCATACGGCATGGCGGGATAGGTCATGGGTAAAGCCGTGATCATCCTGAGCGATGACGAAGTCGCATTGGTGAAGGAGAGTTCTTTGCTTGTTGGTAGGACCTTGGCCGAAGTGGCACGCCACATCGGGCCGGGCATGACCACCGGAAAGCTCGACGCGATGGCGGAGGAGTTCATCCGGGACCAGGGCGGTGTACCGGGCTTCAAAGGCCTGTACGGTTGCCCGAGCACACTGCTGATCAGTGTGAACGAAGAGGTGGTGCACGGCCTTCCGGGAGATCGGGAGTTGCGCGATGGGGACATCGCGAGCGTGGATTGTGGTGTGCTGATGAACGGCTTCTACGGTGACAGTGCCTACACGTTCTGTGTTGGCGAGGTGGCCGAAGGGACGCGAAGGTTACTGCTCGTGACCCAGGAATGCCTGAAGCTCGGTATCGCAGCAGCGGTGGAGAACAACCGCACGGGCGACATTGGCAACGCGATCCAGACCCATGCCGAGAAGAATGGCTATGGGGTGGTGCGTGAACTGGTTGGGCACGGCGTCGGGCGGAAGTTGCACGAAGCTCCTGAAGTGCCCAACTATGGCCGCCGCGGACACGGTGTCCGGCTGCGGAGCGGCATGGCGCTGGCGATCGAACCCATGATCAACATGGGAGTGAAGGAGGTGAAGCAATTGAGCGATGGCTGGACCGTGGTATCGCGGGATGGCAAGCCCAGTGCGCACTTCGAGCATACGGTGGTCGTCAGGCCAGGCCAGGCGGAGGTCCTATCCACGTTCCGGTACATCGAGGATGTGCTGGAGCAGAAAGGTGAATTGGTGAAGGCGTGACATGTCACGTCCTTGAAAGAGGAAATAGCATCGACCCGTGGGGTCGACTGAAGAAAGGAAGGAAACGAACGGAATGAGCAAGTCAGGAACGATAGAGCAGGACGGTGTCGTCAAGGAGGCGCTGGGCAATGCCATGTTCCGCGTGGAGTTGGAGAACGGTCACGTGATCATCGCGGGCATCAGTGGGAAGATGCGCATGCACTACATCCGCATCCTGCCTGGTGACAAGGTGAAGGTGGAGATGAGCCCGTACGATCTGAGCCGCGGAAGGATCTCGTTCCGATACAAGAGTTAACGCACGATACCCAGGAAACCATGAAGGTCAGGGCCTCCCTCAAACCACGCTCGGCGGATTGCAAGATCGTCCGCCGCAAAGGGCGTCTGTACATCATCAACAAGAAGAACCCGAAGTTCAAACAGCGTCAAGGCTGATAAACGCACGAGCATGGCACGTATCGCAGGCATAGACCTACCAAAGAGCAAGCGCGGGGTGATCGGCCTCACGTACATCTATGGCATCGGCCGCAGCACCGCACTGGACATCCTGGTGAAGTGCGAGGTGGATCCCGAGACGAAGGTGGACGACTGGACCGACGATGAGCAGGGCCGCATCCGTCAGTACATCACGGAACACGTGAAGACGGAAGGCGCGCTGCGGAGTGAGGTGCAGTTGAGCATCAAGCGCTTGGTGGACATCGGTAGCTACCGGGGCATCCGCCATCGTTCGGGCCTGCCCGTTCGCGGACAGCGCACCCGCACGAACAGCCGCACCCGGAAAGGCAAGCGGAAGACCGTGGCCAACAAGAAGAAAGCGACCAAGTAGGGGCGAGGCATGCCTCGCCCGGCTTGGGCGATGATGGTCAATTCCCCGACCAATAGAACACGACAATGGCAAAGCAAGAAGGCAAGGGCGGCGGAGCCGCTGGTAAGAAGAAGAAGAAGAACGTGGTGGTGGAGGCCTACGGTCAGGCGCACATCCAAGCCACGTTCAACAACCTGATCATCAGTCTCACGAACAACAAAGGTGAGGTGATCAGCTGGTCCTCTGCTGGCAAGAACGGTTTCCGCGGCAGCAAGAAGAACACGCCTTACGCGGGACAGTTGAGCGCCGAGGAAGCCGCACGCGAAGCCCACGAACTCGGTCTCCGCAAGGTGAAGGTGTTCGTGAAAGGTCCTGGCGGCGGACGCGAGAGCGCCATCCGTGCGCTGCACAACAGCGGTGTCGAGGTGACCGAGATCATCGACATCACACCCATGCCTCACAACGGCTGCCGTCCACCCAAGAAGCGCCGCGTATAAACCACTAACCCGTAGGAGCGCGAAGGACGCGTGCTCCGTTGTTGGTGCCCGAGGCACCCGAAAGAAAGACCATGGCACGTTACACAGGACCCAAGACCCGGATCGCCCGCAAATTCCAGGAGGCGATCTATGGCCCGGACAAGTGGATGGAGCGGAAGCCCCATGCCCCCGGACAGCACGGCCCCAATGCACGCCGTCGCAAGAAGGACAGCGAATACAGCAGTCAGCTTCGTGAGAAGCAGAAGGCCAAGTACACCTATGGCATCCTCGAGCGCCAGTTCGAGAAGATGTTCCACACGGCGGCGAGCAAGAAAGGCATCACCGGTGAGGTGCTGCTCCAATTGTGTGAATCGCGCCTGGACAATACGGTGTTCCGCTTGGGCATCGCTCCCACACGCCGTGCAGCCCGCCAGCTGGTGAGCCATGGCCACATCACTGTCGATGGTGCCGTGGTGAACGTACCGAGCTATGGCCTTCGTCCCGGGCAGAACGTATCCGTGCGCGAGCGCAGCCGCAGCCTGGAGACGATCACCAACAGCGTCTCGGTGAGCAACCGTCGTTTCGACTGGCTGGAGTGGAATCCCCAGACCATGAGCGGCCGGTACATCGCCGCGCCGGAGCGCGCGCAGATCCCGGAGAACATCCGTGAGCAGCTCATCGTCGAACTGTACAGCAAGTAAGAAGCCCTTGCGGCGAGATCTGAGGAGGAGGAGGATAGACCAACCCAACGAACAACGACCAAGCACACATGCCCATTCTCGAATTCCAGCGGCCCGACAAGGTCACGATGATCGAATCCGATGACAAGCGCGGAACCTTCGAGTTCCGTCCCTTGGAGCCGGGCTATGGCATCACCATCGGCAACGCCCTTCGCCGGATCCTGCTCAGCAGCCTCGAAGGCCACGCCATCACCGCCGTGCGGATAGACGGCGTGGACCATGAGTTCAGCACCATCAAGGGCGTGATCGAGGACATGACGGAGATCGTGCTCAACCTGAAGCAGGTGCGTTTCCGTCGTCAGCTGGACGACGTGAGCACCGAGAAGATCTCCTTCACGGTGACCGGCAAGGACAGTTTCACCGCCGGTGACATCGGCAAACACACCACCGGTTTCCAAGTATTGAACCCGGAACTGGTGATCGCCCACATGGAGAGCAGCGTGAAGCTTCACGTGGAGATCACCGTTGGCAAGGGCCGTGGCTATGTGCCCGCCGATGAGAACAAATCCGAGAGCGCGCCGATCGGGACCATTGCGATCGACAGCATCTTCACGCCGATCAAGAACGTGAAGTACACGGTGGAGAACACCCGCGTGGAGGAGAAGACGGACTACGAGAAGCTCAACATCGAGCTCGTTACCGATGGCAGCATCACGCCGAAGAACGCCCTGCAGGAAGCGGCGAAGATCCTGATCCATCACTTCATGCTGTTCAGCGATGAGCGTATCAGCCTGGACGTGGAGGAGCGCGCCACCGAGACCGCGGAGTTCGATGAGACCAGTCTCCACATGCGCCAGCTGTTGAAGACCAAGCTCGTGGACATGGACCTGAGCGTGCGTGCACTGAACTGTTTGAAGGCCGCTGACATCGAGACCCTCGGTGACCTCGTATCCTTCAACAAGAACGACCTCCTGAAGTTCCGCAACTTCGGGAAGAAGAGCCTCACCGAGCTGGAGGACCTGGTGGAGAACAAGGGCCTGAGCTTCGGGATGAACGTGAGCAAGTACAAACTGGACAAGGAGTGATCGTACGGGCGGATCCTGATCCACCCCAACGGATATTATCATGAGACACGGTAACAAGAACAACGCGCTCGGCCGCAAGAAGGCCCACCGCGACGCGCTGCTGAGCAACCTCGCGGTGTCGCTGATCGACCACAAGCGCATCGAGACCACCCTTGCCAAGGCCAAGGCCCTGCGCCTCTTCGTGGAGCCCTTGATCACCAAGAGCAAGGAGGACACGACCCACAGCCGCCGGATGATCTTCAGCGAGTTGCAGAACAAGGAGGCCACGGCCGCCCTGTTCCGTGACGTGGCACCAAAGGTGGCCAGTCGTCCGGGTGGCTATACGCGCATCATCAAACTGGGGAATCGCCTGGGTGATGCAGCGGAGATGGCCATGATCGAGCTGGTGGACTTCAACACCACCTACACCAAGGAGAAGGCCGCAGGTACAGCGAAGAAGACGCGACGTACGCGCCGCACCAGTGCCAAGACCGCCGCACCGAAGGCCGATAAGGCGGAGGGTGGTGAGGTCGCCGAAGATGGCGGCGGGACGAAGAGCGAGTGATCGTGGTCCGAACAACTCATGAAAGGGCGCCACATGGCGCCCTTTCTTTTATCAGCGACGAACGAAGGCGCAGCACGCGGGCACGATCACCAGTGGGATCAGGGGCACCAGGAACCGGCCGCTCCATTCGTCGTGCGTGAGCCCGATGAGGATGGTGTTCACCAGGAGGATGGCGAAGAGGGAACCCAGGCGCTCGTCGTTCCGTGAGCGCCACAGTCCGATCAATGCCAGCGGGTAGAGCAGATAGAACGACCCGTTCACCACATTGTGGGCCACGGAGAAGTAGGGGCGGCTCAGCGTGAACAGTGAGACGGCACGTTTCCATGTGATCCCGGCCCATTCGCGCACCCCGACCTGCTGCAGCAGATAGCGCTGGGCATCGAGGATGGTGGCACCGTCGAAACCGGAGGCATCGATCCCACCTACCCCGGCGATCACCTGACCAGCAGCAATGGGTTCCAGTTGCGGTGCTGCGATCCGTGGGACCGCGATCACAGCGCCGAGCAGGAACGCCACCGCGGCCACACGCATGCTCACCCTTGTCATGGCCGGCCTCGGAACGGTCCATTTCCAGAGCAAGGCCGGAACAACGAACATGACCCCGACCGGGCGGATCAATAGGATGAAGGCGCCAAGAACGGCGGTCATGGAATAGTTGCGCGGCCCCCGCTCCAAGCGCTCGAGGAAGAGCACGCTCATACAGAGGAAGAAATGTTCGGTGTAGAGCGCCAGGGTCCAGCTCTGGATCAGCGGGCAGAGAAGCAGCAGTGCGGAGGACAGGCCACCCAGCATGCGCGAGCCACTGATGCGAACCGTGAGCCTCCCGAGGGCTAGCGCCGCGAAGATCCCCAGTAACACCTGGGCAAGGATGGCCAGCTGCGGAAGACCGACCGCCACAAAGGGCAGGAGGAATAGGACGTATCCGGCGTACTTCAGGTAGTTCCCGGTAAGGTCGCTGAGGTCACCCTGCAGGACGGCCTCGGCACAACCGATGTATTTAGCCGCTTCCTTATCATCCAGTATCCCTTGATGCACGAACAGGACACCGAGGAGCACCAGGTGCAGAACGAGGATCAGCCAGCGCATAGCGGGATGCTCAAGCCTTGCCAGCAACAGGGAGAAGCGCACGATGCCCAAAAGTAGCGGGGCGTTATCAACACCTGTGGACGATCCACGCCGGTGCGTTCCACCGGGGCCGGGTATCTTTGCGCAACCTTCGACCGAATGCTCGTAAGCCAGCGTCCAGAAGCCCTCCTCCTGCTCGCCGATGGTACCGTGTTCCGCGGTCGGGCGATCGGTGCTTCAGGGATCACCGCCGGGGAGATCTGTTTCAACACCGGTATGACCGGGTACCAGGAGATCTTCACGGATCCGAGCTATACCGGCCAGATCATGACCCTGGCCTCGGTGCATGTCGGGAACTACGGCGTGAAGAAGGGGGAGGAGGAAGGCCCGAAAGTGAGCATCGCAGGTCTCGTGGTCAAGAAGTTCAGCGAGGTCTGGAGCCGGCAAGGCGGCGATGGATCCTTGAACGATTATTTGAAGGGGCAGGGCGTCGTCGGCATCAGTGATGTGGATACCCGGAAACTGGTCCGCCACATCCGTGACAACGGAGCGCAGAACGCCCTGATCAGTTCCACGGAAATGGACCTGAACGTGCTCAAAGCGCGGTTGGGATCGGCCCCGGACATGGCGGGCCTTGAACTATCAAGCACGGTGACCACCAAAAAGGCCTATGAGGTGGGGCCGTCCGACGCGGGGTTCCGAGTGGCTCTGGTCGACTTCGGGGTCAAACGGAACATTGAACGCTGCCTGACAGAAAGGGGCTGCCGGGTGCGTGTCTTCCCCATGGGCAGTGCCATGGAGGAAATGCTCGCGTGGAAGCCGGATGGCTTCATGTTGAGCAATGGTCCGGGTGATCCGGGCGCCATGAGCGACAGCGTCGAACTCGTGCGCCAGGTGGTGGACAGTGGTCTGCCCGTCTTCGGGATCTGTCTGGGTCATCAGCTCATGGCGGAGAGTCTGGGCATGGCCACGGAGAAGATGCACCACGGTCATAGAGGGATCAACCACCCGGTGAAGGATCTGACGACGGGTCGGGATGAGGTGACCTCGCAGAACCACGGCTTCGTGGTGCGCAGTAGCGAGGTGGAAGGCCATCCCGGCGTGGAGATTACGCACCTCCACCTGAACGATGGCAGTGTCGCTGGCTTCCGGATGACCGACCGGCCGGTGTTCGCGGTTCAATATCATCCGGAGGCTGGCCCGGGTCCTTACGACAGCCGCTACCTGTTCGATCGGTTCGTTGAGAACATGCGTGACGCGATCGCCGTAGAACGCGTCCATTCCCAGAAAGCCTAACGCCTTTAGCATGAGTTTGATCGCCAAGATCCAGGCCCGTGAGATCCTCGATTCACGGGGCAATCCGACCATTGAAGTGGACGTATGGACCGATACCGGGCACATGGGCCGGGCGGCGGTCCCGAGTGGTGCGAGCACCGGAGCCCACGAGGCCGCCGAGCTGCGCGACGGGGACAAGAAGCGTTACCTGGGCAAGGGTGTGTTGAAAGCCGTTGAGAACGTGAACAACACCCTCAACAACGAGCTGAACGGTGCGTTGGTAACGGACCAGGCGATGATCGACAAGGCATTGATCGCCCTGGATGGTACGCGCAACAAGTCGAACCTGGGTGCCAATGGGATCCTGGGAGTGAGCCTCGCGGTTGCCAAGGCCGCAGCGAGCGAGGCGGGGCTGCCCTTATACCGCTACGTGGGCGGTGTGAACGCGAACACCCTGCCTGTTCCGCTGATGAACATCCTCAATGGAGGTGCCCACGCTGACAACAAGGTGGACGTGCAGGAGTTCATGATCATGCCAGTGGGTGCCGCGCGTTTCGCCGATGGCCTGCGCATGGGTGCGGAGATCTTCCATGCGTTGAAGACCGTCCTCAAGAAGAAGGGTCTGAGCACCAATGTGGGTGATGAAGGTGGGTTCGCGCCGGACCTGCCCAGCAACGAAGAGGCACTGAAGCTGGTGATGCAGGCCATCGAGCAGGCTGGCTATGAACCCGGCCGAGATGTCGTGCTCGCCCTGGACTGTGCCAGCACCGAGTTCTACGATGCCAAGAAGAAGCGCTACACCCTGGAGAGCACCGGCGACAGCCTCACCAGCAAGGAGATGGTAGCCATGTGGGCCGATTGGGCGCAACGCTACCCCATCGTGAGCATCGAGGACGGCATGAGCGAGGATGATTGGGATGGTTGGAAACTACTGACCGAGACCATCGGCGACCGGGTGCAGCTAGTGGGCGATGACCTCTTCGTGACCAATACGCAGCGCCTGAGCGAAGGCATCGACAAGGACATCGCGAACAGCATCCTGGTGAAGGTGAACCAGATCGGGACGCTCACAGAGACGATCGAAGCGGTTGACATGGCACATCGCGCCGGCTACACGAGCATCATGAGCCATCGCAGCGGCGAGACCGAGGACAACACCATCGCTGACCTGGCCGTGGCCCTGAATTGCGGAATGATCAAGACGGGCAGTGCCAGCCGCAGTGACCGGATCGCGAAGTACAACCAGCTGCTGCGGATCGAGGAGCAATTGGGTGCGGCGGCAAGGTATCCGGGCCGGGCCCTGCGCTACGTGGGCAGGTAGACCGTTCGGTGCGTCAGATCATCGACCGGCTGCTCTTTCGTAGACCGGTCATTGGCTCAGGCCCAGGTATTGGTCCAGCAACACCTGTTCCAGTGCTTTCCCGTTCAGCAGGTGCTCCGCATCAGCGACACGGCTGCGCGCCGTATCCCTTCGCTGCAACAACTGGCCGGAGAGGTTGTCGTAGACCAGGCATTGCCCGGTATCCGCTATGCCGAAGCCGTCGTCGAAGGTCCAGAACGCGAAATGAGGGATGGTCGGGTCGAAGAGGTCTTTGCTCCAGAGTGAGCGGATGCCGGGCAGCCCAAGCTGTGCCAGCAAGGTGGCGGCAAGATCGACGTGTGTGCCGAAGGTGTTGTTGGTGGTCCCACGCAGATCGGGCTTCAACGCACCGCCTGTGATGAGCAACGGGATCCGGTGGCGCTCCGCAGAGTAGTTCCCCCGGTTGTGCGGGAGGTAGTGGCCGTGGTCCGCAACGATGATCACGAGCGTGCTGTCGTACCACGATTGTTGCCCACACGCGGTGATGAAGGCTGCGAGCGTGCGGTCCGTGTAATGCACACTGTTCCGGTATTGCTGGGGTTGGTCCTTTCCCCGGAACCCTTCGTCCACCGGCACATCGAAAGGTTCATGGCTCGTACTGGTCATCACCGTGTGGAAGAACGGTCCATTGGCATCGCGCGTATCCTCGACATGGAAGGCGAACAACTCCTCGTCGTAAGCCCCCCAGGGCGTTCGGCGCTTGATGGGAAAGGAGTGCTCATCATGCACCCTGTCGAAGCCCATGGCCTCGAGGTACGCACGTGTGTTCGCGAAGGCTACGTCACCCGCGTAGTAATATGTGGACCGATAACCTGCGGAATCCAGCAGGTTCACCAAGCTGGGTAGCCGGTCGAACTTGCCATACTGCCGGATGATCGTGGTCTTGGGCTGGGAGGGGAAGCTGCTTATCGTGGCGCACAATCCTTGTTCCGTTCGGAAGCCGGTGCTGTAGAAGTTGGTGAACAGCAGGCCGTCCTCGGCCAGTCGGTCAAATCCAGGTGTCACACCACTATCGCCGCCAAGCACCCCCACGACATCAGCGGTCCAGCTTTCAAGCAGGATGAGCATGATGTTCGGCCGCTGCACGGTCGAGATCCTTTGCGCGGGGCCAAGGCTGGCCTGGTGCACGGCGTTGAACCGCTGTTCAGCTTCCGTGGCGGACATGAAGCGATAGGGGTTCGTCCCGATCTCAGGTGGTTCGGCCAGCAGCACGATCACGTTCCAGGTGCCGTTGAGCGCGCCCAGGTTAAGGACCGGGTGGGCGCAGTAGTAGGACCAGCTCCGATCGATGGGGAAGGGTTGCGTTCCACCGCGCATGCCGATCAGCATGGCAAGGGGCAGAAGAACAGGCGCCGCGAAGCGCTGCCATTTCCTGGTCGCCAGAAAGGACCGATCGTGGTCGATCCGGAAGAGCACGAGCAATGCAACGGCGCATTGAGCTAGGAAGATGACGGTCAGCTGTGCCACAGGTGCTCCTGCCACCGCATGCATCGCTTCCTCGGGATAGGCGAGGTAGGACAGCGCCTTGTGGTTCACCTTGGTGCCCCAGGCGGTGAACAAGGCGATGTCGCATACGTTGATGAAGCAGGTGAGGACGACCAGGGTGGCAGTGATCGGCCTCAAGGCACGGCGCACGCCCTTGATCTCACGGAACAGAAGGGTGATCCCCAGGAGACCGATCGGAAGGACCAGGTAGCATGCCGTGGACAGGTCCATGGGCAAGGCGCGCCGGAAGCCTTGCCACAACGTCGCATCCGGGATACCGGCCAGGCGGGTGGTGTCGAAGAAGATGAAGCACGCCTGTTGCACCAGGAAGAGTCCCACCCAGAAAAGGACGAGCTTGAGCAGGAAAGAGGCCAGGTCACGCATCGGCCGGACGAAGGTCGTTCAAGAGGACGATGGACACATGGTATCTCAACGGGCGATGACCACGCTGCCGATGTGGACATCGGGCTTGGTGCCGGTGGAGAGGACGATGGAATAGCGGCCAGCGGCGATATCCTCGGTCAACATCGTAAGCTGTTGGCTCTGCAGGACTCCAGAGCGCACGATCCTGCCACGGCCATCGATCAAGCGTATGGAGCCGCCCGGGTTCACCACATCCGTTCGGATGGTGATCGATGTGGTCGCCGGATTGGGTCCGATGTGCCATGATCCGGTGGTCTGGTGACCATGGATGCCGACCGGGCTTGTCCGCCAGGCCAGAACATATTCGCCGGTGGCAAGGCTGTCGAGGTCCATCCGGCCGAAACCATCGGTGGCCGATCCCATGGTGAATACCAGGTCACTCCACTTCACCCAAGGTGCATCCGGGCCATGGCGGTGCAACAGGACGAGGCTGTCCTCGTGGAAGGCAACACCCAATGTGTCATGAAGAAGGCCTGGGTCAAGGGTGTTGAGGTTGTTGCGGCCATCGAAGAAGAGGCGACCACTGAAGCGTTGTGGATCGGTCCAGTCACCCGTGAATCGCCAGTATCGGTCAGGGGAAATGACGTAAGCGAAGGGTTCGACGAAGGTCCCTTCATCGGCGGGCACCCAGTACTGTTCCATGCGCATGAGCGTTGCCGGACCGGTGCGCGGGCGCAATTCGAAGTTCGCTGGCGTGGAGTTGATGGCGACGGTATTCGTCACCATGTGGGTGCTGCCCGTGAATCCAAGCGAGAGACGGTCATCGTCGTTCAGCCAGATGAAGGCGGGTTCAAAGGGGATGGTCAGGCTCACCTCCGTGCTCGTTCCTCCGACCAGGATGGTATCCCGGAGAATGTTGGTGGTATCCGTTCCGACGACCGCAACGGTTAGCGGCACCGAGGTATAGGGCTGTGCGGGCCCGAACTGCTTCTGCCCCAGGGTGAGCTGGATGACCCATGCATCCTCCGTTGGTGTCACCGTCTGTGCATCGATCTCGAAGGCCGCCCAGCCGGGCTGCAGGATCCAGTCCGTGAAGAAGGAGGTGAGGTCGATACCACTGGTCATGCTCAGATGATCCCGGAGGATCCCGGTGTTCACGGGTTGGAACGCATAGGTCCCCAGGAAGCTCGTCAATCCATCGAAGAAGGCCTGATCCCCAACATAGCTGCGAAGGCTATGCAACACATCCGCACCTTTGTTGTAGGTGGTGGTGCCATAGGTCCAGGTCTGGGGCATATCGCCCAAGGCCCACCAGCCTTCATCCACAAGGTGTGCGCGTTGTACCATGCTCCGGTGATTGGAGCGGACTTCGGACATGTACCGTGACCGCCCGTATACTTGTTCCAGAAAGAGGTAGCTCAGGTACTCGGCGAAGCCTTCGTTGATGTACATCTCCTCGGCACGCTCGCAGGTCACGAGATCGCCGAACCAGTGATGGGCCAGTTCATGCGCCATGGTCGTCTCATAGGACAGGGATCCATCGGCGATGGAAGAAGGATAATGGATGCTGGTACTATGTTCCATGGCACCCACTGGGGTGAGCACATATCCCACCTTCTCCCATCGATAGGGTCCGAACCGGTCCTCGAAATGCGCGAAGGCGTCGGCCAGGTGTATGAAGGAGGCGCGCATATCGGAGGTGTCGCCAGCGGAAGCGATGAGCTCAACGGGCACAGTGCCGCCCATGATGCTGGGCAGGGTGTCGCGGGCCACGGTGTAGTTCGCCGCCGCGACGGATACCAGGTAAGCGGGCATGCTTCCCTGACAGGACCAGTGGTTGATGAGGGTGTCACCGCCCAAGGCGATCCGCTCGACAAGGGAGCCGTTGCACCAGGCCTTCTTGCCCCCGGCCGTGCGAATGAAGAATTCGTAGGTGCTCCGTTCCACGAAGTCGTCCAGGCAGGGGAACCAGGTTCGTCCGTATGAGTGTGGCACACTTTCGAAGGCCACGCCGAGGTTGTAGATGAGCGAGGTGTTGGTATAGAAGCCGCCGAAACCGCTCGGATCGGTCACCGGGTCACCGCCATAGTGGACCGTGAACACCACCGTGTCGACGATGTTCAGGGGGACATCGGGTGTCAGCGTGAGCAGGAAGCCGTCCTGTGCGTGGCTCCAGGTCACTCCCTGACCCGTCACCGAATCGGTCGCGAGTCCTTCCAGGTTCAGGTCGAAGCTCTCCAAGCCATCCATGCGAGGAACGGCCGTGATGGTGCACGCCCCACGGATCAGACTGCCCAGGGTCAGGTCCAAGGTGATCCGTTGGTGCAGGATGTCTATCGGGGCAGGGGAGACGCTCCTCTGCTTGGTCGCTACTGGTCGGCGCCCCCCCTGCTTGGACTCCGCGCAGCTCCGTTGCGCCGTCACACGTTCGCTCGTAACGGATAGGAGGACGGTCAATAGGAGGATGGACCCACGGAATGTGATCATGTTCAAAGGTAGAAGCGACATCCGTCATGACATGGGACCTCTGGATCCCTAACTTTGGTGCAACTGGTTGGGATCCTAACCAGAATGCTCAGCCCCCATGAAGCCAAGTACGGAACTGCACGACCTGATCAAGTCGTTGACCAAATCGGAGAAGCGGTTCTTCAAGCTGCATTCCTCGCTGCAGGCGGGGGACAAGAACTACCTGAGGATCTTCGATGCGATCGACAAGCAGAAGGCTTACGACGAGGAGGCGATCAAGAAGCAGTTCGCCAAGGAGACCTTCATCAAGCATCTGCCATCAGAGAAGAACCACCTGTACAAGCTGATCCTGAAATCGCTGCGTGCCTTCCATGCCGAAAGCTCGGTGAGCGGGATCCTGAAGCAGGAGATCAAGAACATCGAGATCCTCTATCAGAAGGCGCTGTACTCCGAGTGCAACAAGCTTCTGCATCGGGCCAAGCGGATCGCCAAGGAGAATGAGCGGTTCTACTACTGGTTCGAGTTGCTGAGCTGGGAGAAGATGCTGCTGGAGGAAGCCTACGAGAGCGGGGAGTTCACCAAGGACCTGGATGCGCTCATCGAGGAGGAGCGTGTGGTCGTTGAACGGCTTCGCAACCTCGCGGCGTACCACATCCTCTATAGCAAGATCAACTACGTCTTCCGGAGTGGTGGCTATGTGCGTACAGAAGAGGAGCACGCCATGGTGGAGGAGATCAGTGAGCACCCATTGATCAAGGGGAAGAACACCGCGCTGTCACGCAGGGCCGCAACGATCTGCTATTACACCCAGGGATTCTGCCACTGGGCCAAGCGGGATTGGGCGACCAGCTTGGAGAAGTTCGTGCGGGTGCGGCAGATCCTCGATGATCATGTGCAGATCCGGTCCGACCTGCCCAAGCGCTATATCCGTACGCTGCACTATATCGTCAATGCGCAGATCGAGCTGAAGGACCTGAAGAACGCCAGGGCCAACATCAAGTACCTGCGTGAACTCCCCGGACAACCGGGTTTCGGAGGTCAGAACATCGAGGCCCAGGTCTTTGTGGCCAGTTTCCTTGGTGAATTGCGCCTGCTGGACCGGAGTGGGGAGCATGCCAGGGCCATTGCGCTGACGCAGACCGTGATCGAGGGGATGGAACAACTGGGTGACCGGTTGCACAAGGAGCATGAGCTGGAGTTCTACTTCACCCTGGCCTGCGTGCACTTCGGTGGTGACGAGATGAACAAGGCGCTCTTCTGGTTGAACAAGGTGCTGAATGACAATGAGCCCACACTTCGCCAGGACATCTTCACCTACGCCCGTCTTTTCAACCTGGTGATCCACTACGAGCTCGGGAATTACGATCTGCTGGAGTACATCGTGCGTTCCACGCATCGGTTCCTGAACAAGCGCCAACGCGCGGATGGCATGGAAACGGTCCTCATGGAGCATATCAAGAAGCTGGCCCGCACGCCCGACCCGGTGGCGAAGCGCGAACTCTTCCGGTCGATGCTCGTGAAGTTCGAGGTATTGCTCAACGACGCCAACGAGAGCCTTGTTCTCAAGTACTTCGATGTCCTCTCCTGGGTGACCTCCCGCATCGAGGGCGTCCCGTTCAGTGAGGTTGTCCGCCGCCAGGTCGCGGTGAAGTAGACCTCAGGGCCGGTCGTTCGTTACGGCCATGGTGGCCACGCTCGTCACGGTGAATTCTGTTCGCCTGTTCGCCTGGTGCTCCTCTTCGGAACAACGCACACCGTTCCCACACCCGTTCACCAGGCGTTCTTCGCCGTAGCCTTTCGCAACGATGCGGTCCGGGTCCACTCCACGCTGGATGAGGTAGTTGACCGCGGCGTTCGCGCGTGCGTCAGAGAGCACAAGGTTGTAGAGGTCACCGCCGCGACTATCGGTATGGGAGCCGAGTTCGAAGGACATGCGTGGGTTCTCCATGAAGAGACGGGCGATCTCATCAAGCTCCCTGGCCGCGTCCGATCGGATATCCCAGCTGTCGTAGTCGTAATAGATGTTGTTGATCGCGATGGCTTCACCAAGGCGCAGACGGGTCATGTGGAGGGGTGCGTTCAGGGTATCACGGCTCGTCAGGCCTCTGGTGCTCACCATGCGCGAGGTGGTGAGCATGTCCTCACGCGATCCCCGCAAGGTGTAGTCACTGTTCGGTTTGAGCTTGAAGGTGAACAGACCATCCGGACCGGAAAGGGTGGAATCGTCCTCCCCTGTGCCCAGGTGAGTGAGGGTGACGGCCACATCAGGCAGGAAATTCCCATCGTCATCCACCGTGAAGCCCACCAGGTCGAACATCGGTTCATAGAGTGTGAAGGCATAGATCTGGTCCGAACCGTCACGGTCGCTGCTGAGGAAGCCGGCCTTGCCGGTGCTGTCCATCATGAAGAAGAAGTCGTCCCGAGGCGTGTTGATGGGCGCCTTCAGGTTGACCGGATCGGACCATTGCCCATCGATCTCCTGCGTCTCGAAGATGTCCAGTCCCCCCATGTTGAGGTGACCCGTGCTCGCGAAGTGCAGCGTGTTCCCGTTCACCGTGGGGAACACCTCATTGCCGGGTGTGTTGACCGTGGGGCCGAGGTTCTCGGGCTCGGACCAGCCGGTTCCATTATCCCGGCATCGCCAGATGTCCGATCCACCGAGGCCACCAGGACGGTCCGAGGCGAAGTACAAGGTGTGTCCGTCATTGCTCAGCGCAGGATGCCCGGTGGACCAGTGGTCACCATTGTACGCGAAGGCGTGCAGGTCGCTCCATGCACCTGTGCTGTCCAGTTGAGCCCGGAACAACATCAGCTGACTGGTGTTCCGCTCGTCCTTAAGGAGCTTGCGTTGCGCGTAGTTGCTCCGCGTGAAGTACAGGGTGCGCCCGTCGGCACTGAGCGCTGCAGGCCCTTCGTGATAGATGCCGTTCACGCTTCCTCGAATGGGTTCGGCCTCGAGCCATGTCACCTCCGTCCTGGAAGTGGTGTGGTACAGGTCGAGGAAGGAGTGGCCGTTCCAGGGGTTGCCGTTCCGGTCATCGACCTGTTCCTCGCCGGCGAAGAGAAGTCCATTCTTGTACGGGATCCCCCCGATGGCCGTTGATACACCGGGAATGGTGATGCGATTGACGAAGAAGCGGGTCGAATCAGCATAGAAGGAACCATAGCCCTGGGTGGATGCGAAGAGGTCCAGCGCATATCGGTTCTCCGGGGTCTGTTCCAGCACCCGAAGGAACTGGTCAGCCGCTTCATCCTGCGCACCGGACATGCGAAGCACCTCTCCGAAATGCAGTGCCGTGTCACCGCTCAAAGGGTGCGCGGCGTGCAGGATCCGGTAGTGCTTGAGGGCCTGTTCCCAGGCGTTGTGCCTGCGATAGGAATCGGCGAGGCGGGCACGCACCGTTCGATCCTCCTGGTGGGAGAGCACCTTCTCGTACAGTCGTTCGGCCCGGGTGTACTGCATCAGGTCGTAGGCCTGATCGGCGAGTTGCGTCCGGGTGCTCGTACATCCGGTAAGGACGGCGAGCGTCGAGAAGAGGGACCATTTCCAGACGGGCTTCATCATCAGAAGTAGCGTGGTGATCGGATGCGGATGGGCTCCTTGCCGAAGTCCAGACCGAGCATCACTTCATGGCTGCCGCTGGTGTAGGTGCGGAGCCGGGAGGTTGACATGTCATAGGCGTAGCCGATGCGGAGCATGGGGTTCACCTGGTATTCAAGCATGCCGACGAGGGCATCGCCGGTGCGATATCCGAGGCCCAGCCAGATCCTGGAACGGTAGAGCACGTTGCAGTTGATATCGGCCTCGACCGGTGCCGCTGGCGTGAAACGCACCATGGTGCTGGGCTTGAGATCGAACGATTCATTGAGGTTGAACACATGACCGGCGTGCAGGTAGTAGTGCTGGGTGAAGTAGTTCGTGACCGCTCCATTGATGTTCTGCACAAGGCCCTTGTCCGTGGCATGGATCGTGGGAACGGAAAGACCGACGTAGGAGTACAGGTCATACCAGTAGACACCGAATCCGAACTTGCCCACGGGTTTGTTGGTAATATCACCTTGGAAGACCTGGTCGCTGGCATCCCAGTAGGTCAGCTGGCTCAGTCGGGCCGAGTAGACGGAGACTCCGGCACGCAGCCCCAGTGCGAGCTTGCTCTCCGGTCCGAGCCGAAGGTGGTATGCGTAGTGGCCGGCGATGTCCAGGTCACGGCTGACACCGATCTGATCGTGCACCACGGAAAGGCCGGCTCCCATCTTCCCGTTCAGGAGCGGGGCATCCAGGGCCATCATGCTCGTTCGAGGAGCACCTTCGACCTGCAGCCACTGGCTGCGATGCAGCAGGCTTCCGCTCATGTACGGATGGCTGCCCGCGTATGCCGGGTTCAGGAAGAGCTGGTTGAACATGTACTGGCTCACCATGACCTCCTGCTGCGCCAACGCTGGTGTTGCACAGACGAAGGCGAGCAGCACTGCATATACGGGGCGAAGGGATATCATTGTTCGTTCGGGCATCAGCGGCGCAGATCAACGTACCCCTGCAGGGTACGAGAGCCATCGTTTATACTGAGGATCACGAAGTAGGTTCCATTGGGGAGTTGACCGCTCTGGTTGCTCTCGCCCGCCCATTCATTGTGATAATCAGGACGTTCGTAGACCACATTGCCCCATCGGTTCACCACGGTGAACAGGTTCTTCGGGTAGGCTTCGATCCCGCGGACCACGAAGCGCTCGTTGTCGTTGTCGCCATTCGGGCTGAATGCCGTGGGCATGGCGAGGTCCGAGGGCTCGTTGATCTCCACCATCAGGGTCGCAGTGCATCCGTTCGCATCGGTCACCATCAGGCTATACGTCCCAGCCGCGAGGCCTGCGATGCTCTCGGTAGTTGCTCCGTTCGACCAAGCGAAGAGATAGGGTGCGCTGCCTCCGCTCACCGCGTTGGCGATGCTTCCATCCTGGGCGCCGAACGCGCTGACGTTGTATCCCGACGCATGACTGCTCACCAGGGTGTCGAAGGTGATCGCGGCCGGTTGCTGCACCTCGTAGGTCCCTTGGAAGGTGCAACCGGCCGCATCCACGATCGATACGGTGTAACTGCCGGCTGAAAGGCCATCGAGGTCCTCGGTGGTCGCTCCGTGGCTCCACGTGATGTTGAACGGAGCGGTTCCGCTGGAGACGGTCAGATCAACGGCACCAGCGGCTTCTCCATGGCAGGGCGTGGCGCTGATGGTCGCTTCAGCTTCCAACAGCGGTGACCCGATGATGATGGCCGATGCCTGGACGGTGCAGCCGTTCGCATCCGTGATGACCACGTTCAATTCACCAGGGGCAAGACCCGCAAGGTCCTCGGTAGAGGCGCCGTTATCCCATTCGTATTGGAATGGACCACTGCCACCGGTCACCGTCAGGTCCACGGTACCATTGTCGCCAGCGCACGCCGCCGAAGTGGCGCTCGTGGTGGCATCGAGCGCCAACGGCGCCTCCAGGGTGCTGCAGTCCTGGGCTTCACAACCGTTCGCATCGGTGATCACGACGCAATAGTCACCGGGCCCCAACCCTGTGATCATGGGATCGGTCGAGGAGAGCCCGTTCGGTCCGCTCCACGCATAGATGAAAGGCTGGGTACCACCGGTCACGATGGTCTCGATGGAGCCATCCGCCGCGTTGGCACACGATATCTCGGATCCGCCAGGGAAGTTCGAGGTGTTCAGGGTCGGAAGCACGGGTACCGGGGAGATGATGTCCACGACATCCACGGAGGTGCACCCGTTCATGTCGGTCGCTGTCACGGTGTAGGTGCCGGCGGCAAGACCGCTCAGGTCCTCCAGCGTGGAGCTGAAACCATCAGGGCCGGACCAGCTCTGTGCGTATCCACCATTGCCGCCAGTGATGGTCAGGTCGATGGCTCCGTCGCTCGTGCCATGACAGCTGGTGCCCGAGCCGTTGTAGCCCGCTACGCTCGTGGTCGTGGACAGGACACTGTCGGGCTGGGACAGTGTGACCACGGTGAAGAAGCTGCAGTTATTGGCGTCGGTGACCACGAGTTCATAGTTGTAGTCGCCGGCGGGCAGGCCGGTGACATCCTCAGTGCTGAACTCGATCTCGTCAGGGCCTCGCCAGCTGAAGGTGTATGGTCCTGAGCCACCCGTGATGGTCGCGTCGATCGAGCCATCGCTGGCCCCGAAGCAGCTCACATTCGTGCCGGAGGGGTAGACTGAGAGTGTGAGCTCAGCGGATACACCGTCCAGGGGTTCGGTGAGTGTGATCAACGTATCCGTTGTACAACCCGATGCATCCGTGATGTGGACCTCGTAATCGCCGGCCAGGAGACCGGAGTTACCGGCCTGCTGGGATTGATATCCGTTTGGGCCGGAGATCCCGATCGCATAGGGTGCGGTGCCACCTGTCGGGTTCAGCTCGATCACACCGGTGCTGTCGCCCTGGCATTGCAGGTTGTATGATCCGTAGAAGGAGACATAGGGTCCTGCATCGAGCGGAAGCGGCCCTTCAAGCTCGGTGGTGAACATGCCCGAGCACCCGAGGTCGTCGGTGATCTCCACGGTATAGGCGCCATTGGCGAGTCCGACCGGGTCCTGGTCAGAGGACGTGAACCCATCGGGTCCATTCCAAAGGACCGCGTATGTGGAACCACCACCTGTGATGCTCAGGTCGATGCTGCCGTTAAGGCCGTCGGCACAGGGGTTCGATACCTGCTGGAAGCTGGCATGCAAAGGTGCCGGTGCGCCAAGGATGAGGAGGCTGTCGTTCCGGCAACCGTTCACATCGGTCACTGTCAAGGAATAGGTCCCGGGTCCGAGGTCGGACAGGTCCTCGTCCTGTGACGAGAATCCGTTCGGTCCGATCCACTCGAACTGATAGGCGGGAGCGCCACCGGTCACGGTGACCTCGATACCACCGTCATCACCGGCGCAGCTCACCTGATCTCCATTGAAGTCCGTGAGGGCGATCACAACTTCCAGTTCATCTGGCGCGGTGAGCGTAGCGGATGCGGACCCCGTGCAGCCGAGCGCATCGGTGACGGCCAGGTCGTACACGCCGGCCACCAGGCTCATCAGGTCCTCGGCATCGCTCGTGAATCCATCCGGTCCGGTCCACGCATAGGTGTAGGCGGGCGTTCCACCGGTCACCGTGGCGTTGAACACACCGATCGCGAGCGTCGCACACGGGATGTTGTATCCTCCGTTGTAGGTGACCGAAGCGAGGTCGACCGACAATGGTGCGGGTTGTGTGAGGGTATGCTCGCTTGCGTGGGAGCATCCGTTCGCATCGGTCACTGTCAGGGAATAGGTGCCGGCGACAAGGCCGCTGATCACCGCCGTTGATGCGTTGAACAGGTCCGGTCCGGTCCAGGTGATCGAGTATGGTGCGGTCCCACCCTGGATCGCGGCCTCGAGCTGGCCATCCGCTCCGCCATGGCAGGTGATGTTCTTCCCGTCGCTCAGTGTCGTCGCCGTCACGTTCACTTCGACGGTGGCAGGCGCGGTGAGCGTGTAGGAGACGGAAGAGGTACATCCGTTCGCATCCGTGATCAAAGCGTCATAGGTGCCGGGGTCCAGACCCGTTCTATCCTCGCTGATCACGCCATCATTCCACGAGACCGTGAACGGTGCTGCTCCACCTGCAATGCTGAGGTCGATGCTGCCGTCCGCAGCACCTGCACAGGTGACGTTGTTCCCGTTGATCTCCGAAAGCGTGGCCGCGACATCCATCGGCTGTGGTGCTGCGAGTTCGATGGTCGCCTGTGCGGTACAACCGTTCTCATCCATCACGATGACCTGGTAGGTTCCGGCATCGAGCCCATCGATCACGGCTGTATCGGCTGTGAATCCGGCCCCATTGCTCCATGTGATCGAGTAGATGCCGGTGCCTCCTTGCAGGGTCAATGCGATGCTTCCGTCACTGCCCCCTGCACATGCGATCTGATCCCCGCTGGCGTAGAGGCTCGTGGTGTGGGCGATCTGCAGCGGGGCGGGTGCGGTCACGATGGCTTGAGCGATCGTGCTGCATCCGTTCGCATCGATGATGCTCGTCATATAATTGCCAGGTGCAAGTCCGGATGGATCCTCATCCGTTGATGCGAAGCCATTCGGGCCGTTCCAGCCGATGGTGTACGGGGTCGTTCCACCCTGCACGGAAAGGTCGATGGATCCATCGTCGGCACCAGCACAACTGATCGGTGCGGTGGTGGTGGATCCGGTCAATTGGATGGGGGCTGACAGGCTGAAAGCGGTCGTGGAAGTACAGCCGTTCTCGTCCGTCGCGACCACGGTATAGTTGGCGGCCCCGAGTCCGAAGATGTCCTCCGAGGACGCGGTGAATCCATTGCTGCCGGACCACTGGAAGGTCGGGCTTCCCACGCCTCCCGTAACGGTCAGATCGATGCTGCCATCATTACCGTTCGCACAGGAGATAGCCCACCCCAGGTGGTCGCTCACCGTTCCGTTGATGACGATCGGTGCGGGCTCATCGAGTTCCACCTGCGTGTTCGCGGTGCATCCATTGGCGTCCGTGATGAGCGCTGAATAGGTCCCGGCTGCGAGACCGCTCAACGAGGCGCTCGATCCGCTGAAGCCATTGGGTCCGGTCCATTGGATCGCCATCGGAGCGCTTCCCCCGGTCACTGCCAGCTGGATGGAACCCGATGAGGCTCCCGCACAGCCGATGGAGGTACCGCCCGGGGTGTTGGAGGTGATGATCGATGGAACGATCGATGCGGGTCCGGTCAATGTCCGGTCCACACTGGTGGTACATCCGTTCAGGTCTGTTACAAGCAGCGTGTAGTTGCCGGGTGCTAGACCTGCGATGTCCTCCGTGGCCGCGGTGAAGCCGTTCGGACCGCTCCACTGGTAGGTGTACGGCGTCGTTCCGCCCGTGATGGTCGCGTTGATACTGCCGTCGTTCGCGCCGCTGCAACTGATGTTCGTACCGCCGTGAACGCTCGGAACAAGGGAGGCCGCAAGCACGGCCGGTCCGGTGATCACGTGGGTGAGGACCGCTGCGCAACCGTTCGCGTCATCGACGCTCACGTGGTAGCTGCCGCTCGTCAGGCCGCTGATGTCCTCGGTGCTGGCGGAGAAGCCGGCCGGACCGTTCCAGGTGATGGTGAACGGACCCGTGCCGCCGGTCACGGTCAGGTCGATCGCTCCGTTGTTCGCGTTCGCGCAGGAGACCCCCCAGCCACCTGGATGGCTGGTGCTGGTGGCGCTCAACTGGAGTGAACCGGGCTGGCTCACATTGAACGCTTCCGTGACCGAGCATCCGTTCGCATCGGTCAGTTCGAGCACATAGCCGCCCGCCCCGATCGAGCTGAGGTCCTCCGTATCGGCCGTGTATCCGCCCGGGCCGGACCAGGAGTACGTATATGGTACGGTGCCTCCGGTCGCCGTGATGTCCACGGCACCGGTCGCGCTGCCTTGGCAGGCGGCGGTGGTCACATCGCCCGTGAAGGTCAGCGCCGTGGGTTCGACGATCGTGATGACAGTGTCCTTTGCACAACCGTAGAAGTCCACCAAGTGGAGCGAATACTCACCTGGGCTGAGCCCGTCGATATCCTCCAGACCGGTTGTTTGAGCATCCGGTCCGGTCCAGATGTGGGAATAAGGCGCGTTACCACCGCTCACAGTAAGGTCGATGCTGCCATCGTTGGATCCATGGCAGCTGATGTCCGCCGCAACGGCGTTCATGGCCAGGGGTGCCGATGCACCGATGATCGTGACCGGATAGTGTTTGGTGTGGTCGCACCCGTTGGCATCGGTCACCGCGACCATGTACAACCCGGGGGCGAGTCCGGTCACCGTTGGGCCTGTCGCCGCAGGATCGGTGTCCCACGTGATGAGATACGATCCACTACCTCCAGTTACCGAGATCGTCGCGGCACCATCATGTGCGCCAAAGCAGCTCTCATGGGTGATGGTCTCGAAGAAGGCATCCACCTCGGCAGCGGGCTGGGTGATGTTGACCGAGGTCGTGGCGATGCAGCCGTTCGCATCCGTGACTTGCACGCCGTATTGACCGGCGATCAGATCGACCGCTTGAGGACCGAGCTGCATGGGAACCGAGCTCCAGGTATAGGTGTAGGGAGGGGTTCCACCTTCCGCGAGGGCGGTCGCGCCGCCGGTGTTCGCTCCGTGGCAGAGGACATCGGTGGTACCGGTGATGGTGACGCTCAAGGCGCTCGCAGGTTGTGTGATGACCACATTGCGTTGCACCTGGCATCCGTTGGCATCGGTGACCACGCAGGTCTTGGTGCCTACGCCTAGGTTGCTGGCGGTGGCCGTGTTCTGTGCGGGCATGGTGTTCCATGCGTAGGTGTACGGTCCGGTCCCTCCTGTAGCGATGATGGTAGCACTGGCATCCGACCCACTATGGCACGAGACCGCTGTCTGCCCCGCGATGGAAGCGTCCAGCGGTGCGGAGGGTTGTGCGATGGTCACGTTCTGGATCGCGCTGCAACCGCGGACATCCGTTATCGTGCACTGCCATGTGCCGGCGCCAAGACCGGTAGCGGTGGGTCCGGCCTGGACGGGAGAGGTGTTCCAGCTGTAGGTGTAAGGTGCGGTTCCACCCGAAGCGGACACGGTCGTGCTGCCGGTACTGTTCCCGTGGCATGAGATGTTCGTTTGCGCACTGATGGCACTGCTCAGTGCAGCTGCCGGTTGGGTGATCGTCACACTTCGGTCCGTCGTGCAGCCATGGGCATCGGTCACCGAGCATGTCCACGTTCCGGCCGTCAGGCCAGTGGCGTTGGACGCGTTCTGGACCGGCGAAGTGTTCCAGCTGTAGGTGTAAGGTGCCGTACCACCGGTAGCACTGATGCCCGCACTGCCGTTCTGTCCGGCGTTGCACGACACGGGTGTTGAGGCGGTGAGCGATGTGCTCAAGGCGGCCGCCGGTCCATTGATGGTGACGGTCGAAGTGCTCGTGCAGAGATATCCGTCCCTAACGGTCACAGCGTAGGTACCCGGAGCGAGACCGGTGGCGGTGGCCGAGTTCTGCACCGGAGTGGTGTTCCAACTGTAGGTATAGGGTTGTAGTCCACCGGTCGCCGAAGCGGTCGCCTCTCCGATGTTCACACCGAAGCAGCTGACGTGAACGACACCGCTGATGGAAGGGGTTATCGCGGTGGGTTCGGTCATCGTGAATGTCGCACTGTAAGTGCAGCCATTGGCGTCCGTCACGACAACTACGTACGTGCCAGCGCCAAGGCCGCTGAGGTTCTGGTCGGTCGAACTGTATCCGTTCGGCCCGGTCCATTGAACCCCGTACGGCGCCGTACCTCCACTGATGGCCAGTGTGAGCGTACCGGTGTTGCCGCCATGGCAGGCGATGTTCTCGCCGAAGGGTTGGATGGACGGCGTGAGGCTGCCGGTCAGTGGTGCCGGAGCGCTGACGTTGAACGTTTGTGTCCGGCTGCAACCGATCGCGTCCGAAACCGTGATGGTAAAGGATCCGGCGCCGATGCCGACCAGGTCCTCCGAGGTGGAGGTGAAGCCGTCCGGCCCTGTCCAGGCGAAGGCGTATGGCGGGATACCGCCTGTGGCGGTAAGGTTGAGGGCGCCATTGCTTTGACCATTGCACAGTGGTCGGGTGCTGGTCGCGCTCAGCAGGATGTCGCTCACGCGCACCTGTCGCGTGATGGACTGGGTACAATTCCCTTCGTGCACCTGGACGGTGTAATCGGTGGTCGTGACCGGCTTGGCCCAGGTTTGGGATCCGTTCGGATCGCTGAGCGTGGTGTTCGGACTCCATTGATAGGTGCTGCCACCCGTAACGCTTAGTTGAACGGAATCACCCTGACATATCCGGGCAACGGCCGGGGACAGGGTGGCGATCAGTGTGTCATTGATATCGAACAGCAGGGAGTCCAGGTCCATGTTGGGACACAGTGGGTTCCCGAGGATGAATAGCAGGTTCTCCGTTGGTTCAGTGATGCCGTCAGCGATCGGGTCCACATCCACC
>Ga0116144_10001238_pt1 | contig 31298 bp, 29 predicted proteins | sample AD_UKC035_MetaG_FD_89746 | JGI IMG/M metagenome (GOLD analysis project Ga0116144, IMG submission 89746) | Active sludge microbial communities of municipal wastewater-treating anaerobic digesters from USA - AD_UKC035_MetaG | ecosystem: Engineered > Bioreactor > Anaerobic > Digestate | place: USA...
CGCATCGTCGGCCCCGACGAATTCGACGCCGCGCCCGGCTTCGTCAGCATGGACGCGCCGCTCGCGCGCGCCCTGCTCGGCAAGCGGCTCGATGACGAGGTGACGGTGCACGCGCCCGAGGGCGCGAGGACCTACGTCATAGTCGACGTGCAGTACGCCTAGAACACTCGCACGTTCTTGAACTGCCACGGATCGCTCTTGTCGATGTCCTCCGGAAGGAGGCGCTCGCGATCCGAGAGCGGGGTCCAGTCGGTGTACTCGCCGTGCAGGGTGCCGAGATACGGCCTGCAGATCTCGAGCAGGCGCTTGTAGTCGAGGTCGTCCGGCTCCATCAGGCCGCAGTTCGGATTCTCCATCGCCCAGACCATGCCGGCAAGGCAGGAGCTCGTGACCTGCAGGCTGGTCGCCTGGTTGTGGGGCGCCAGCTTGCGCGCTTCCTCGACGGTGAGCTGCGAGCCGTACCAGTAGGCATTCTTCTTGTGGCCGGCGATCAGCACGCCGAGCTCGTCCATGCCGCTCACGATGTCGTCCATCATGATGCGGGTGTTGTCCTGGAGCTGCCAGTTGCGGCCCTGCAGTTCCCACACCGACAGCACTGCCGCGTCCGACGGGTGATAGGCGTAATGCACGGTCGGGCGGTAGACCGGTTGCATGCTCTCGATCACGGTGAAGTAATCGGCGATCGAAATCGACTCGCCGTGCGTGATCAGGAACGACATGATGTGGCCGGCATTCGGCGTCCAGGTGCGCACGCGCGTGGCCGCGCCCGGCTGCATCAGGTAAATCGCCGCCCCGCAGCCGCCCTCGTGGCGCTTGCCGTCACGCGGGAAATTTCGCTCGTGCGTGCCCCAGCCGAGCTCGGCCGGCTGGCAGCCCTCGCCAACGAAGCCGTCGATCGACCAGGTGTTGACGAACTCGTTCACCTTCTTCGGCTGGCTCGACACCTGCGTGTCGCGCTCGGCGATGTGGATCGTGGTCACGCCGAGCTGGCGCGCCAGCTTGGCCCACTCCGCGCGGTTGCGCGGCGCCGCCTCGACGCCGAGGTCGCCGGCGATGTTGATCAGCGCCTGCTTGACGAAGTGCGAGACGAGACCCGGGTTCGCGCCGTGCGTGATCACCGCGGTCGGCGCGCGATCGCTGCCGGGGCGCAGCGCGAGCGCGGCCTCGCGCAGGGCGTAGTTGGTACGCTGCGCGGGGGTCATGGTCGGCGAGGTATAGCCGCCCGCCCACGGCTCGATGCAGGTATCGAGGTACATCGCGCCGCGTTCCCAGCAGTACTTCACGAGCGCGACGCTCGATACGTCGACCGAGACGTTGAGCACGAAATCGCCGCGGCCGATGTTGGCATCGAGGATGCGGCGGTAGTTTTCGCGCGTCAGGGGCGCCTTGACGAACTTGATGCCGTATTCCTCGGCTTCCTTGCGACCGCGGTCGTCGGCCGTGACGACCGAGATGCGGCTCGGGTCGATGCCGATGTGCCGCAGGATGAGCGGCATCACGCCCTGGCCGATGCTGCCGAAGCCGATCAGGACGATGCGTCCGGGGAATTCGATGTAAACCTTGTCGGCCATTCTTCGGCGTACCCTGCAGGAAACCAGCGCGACAGGGTATCAACCGTGCCGCGCGCTGGCCAGCCAATGCGGCGGGTAGGTCTTCTCGTAACCGGGCAGGGCCGCGACCCGATCGAGCCAGCGCGCGAGCGACGGGTAGTTGACCGCGACGGGCATGAAGCGTGAAGCGAGCACCTCGGCGCCCGGTCGCTGCAGCGCGCGCAGCAGCACCATGATGGCCGGATAGATCACCATGTCCGCCGCGGAGTAGGCATCGCCGACGATCCAGTCGCCCTTCGAGAGCCGCCCTTCGATCGTTCGCGCCTCGCTCGCCACCACCAGCATCGCGCGGGTCAGCTCGCCCACGTTGTCCTCGCCGACCCCGGCTCCGAACAGCGCGCGCGTGATCTTCGCCAGGTGCTCCTGCGCGTATGCCTCGAACTCGCAGATCACGCGCACGATCACCCCGGCCTCCTCGGGCGTGCGCCCGAAGATCGGCGGCTCGGGATACTTGAGGTCGAGGTAATGCAGCACCGCGACGGACTCGAAGACCACGTAGTCATCGTGCTTCAGGATCGGCAGGCGGCCGCGCGGGTTCATCGCGACGATGTGCGGCGCCTTGTGCTCCTGCCTGGAGAACTGCAACTGGTGGCTTACGTACTCGAGCCGCTTGTGCTCGAGCGCGAGCAGTACCCGCCAGCAATATGGGCTGCCACTGCCCCAGTACAGGTCGATCATGACTGATTAATTGTAGTGGCCACGATTTCAGTCGAGAATTGTCGCATGTATTCGACCCTGATCGACGTCGCGCAGCTGGGCGCCCTGCTCGGGCGTCCCGAAGTAGTGATTCTCGACTGCCGTTTCGAGCTCGCCGATCCGGACGCCGGCGCCGCGGCCTACGCCCAGGGACACATTCCGGGCGCACAGTATGCGCACCTCGAGCGCGACCTGTCGGGGCCGGCCGGTCCGACCACGGGCCGCCACCCGCTGCCCGACCCCGAGCGCCTGGCGATCACGTTCGGCCGCTGGGGCATCAATGCGAACGTGCAGGTGATCGCCTACGATGCCGGCCCGGGCGCGTATGCCGCGCGCGCCTGGTGGATGCTGCGCTGGCTCGGCCACGAGGCCATCGCGGTCCTGAACGGCGGCTTCGCGGCCTGGCAGGCGGCCGGCATGGCGGTCGAGACGATTGCACGTCGCCGCGACCCGCGCCTCTATGTCCCGCAGCTGCAGGCCGATCGCGCGATCGGCGCCGCGGATCTTGCCGCCGAACTCGAGTCGGGGCGCGTGCTGCTGGTCGATGCGCGCGGCGCCGACCGCTTCGCCGGCCGGAACGAGACGATGGACGCGGTCGCCGGCCGCGTGCCGGGCGCGCGCAATCGTCCGTTCACCGAGAACCTCGCGCCGGACGGCCGCTTCCTGCCTGCCGAGACGCTGCGCGAACAGTGGACCGCACTGCTCGCGGGTCGTCCGGTCGGCGAACTGGTCTCGATGTGCGGCTCGGGAGTCACCGCCTGCCACAACCTGCTCGCGCTCGAACACGCCGACCTGCCAGGCGGGCGACTCTTCCCCGGATCCTGGAGCGAGTGGATTACCGACCCGTCGCGACCCGTCGCGACGGGTGATGGCTGATTTGCTATCGTGCGCGCCCTTTTTCCGGGAGTGACCCGTGGTTGCTGAAGCGAAGTCAGGCCTGAAGCAGGGCTGGAGCACCGACGACTCGGCCGAGCTGTACCAGGTCCGCGCCTGGGGCAAGGGCTACTTCGCCGTCAATGCGGCGGGCCACGTCGTCGTGCGACCGGACACCACGCCACGGAACGAGATCGACCTGTTCGAGGTCATCGAAGGCCTGAAGGCCCGCGACCTCACGACGCCGGTCGTCGTGCGCTTCTCCGACATCCTCGCGCACCGGCTGGGCCATATCGCCAGCGCCTTCGCGCACGCGATCGCCGAGAACGAGTACCAGAACTCCTACGCCGCCGTGTTCCCGATCAAGGTGAACCAGCAGCGCCTGGTGGTCGAGGAAGTCTTCCGCTATGGCGCCGAGCACGGCTTCGGCCTCGAGGTGGGCTCGAAGCCCGAGTTGCTCGCGGTGATGGCGATGACCGAGGGTGCCGCCGACCGCCTGATCGTCTGCAACGGCTTCAAGGACGACAGCTACATCGAGGCAGTGGTCCTCGCGACCAAGCTCGGCCGCACGATCATCCCGGTGGTCGAGAACTTCTCCGAGCTCAGCCTGATCCTGAAACACGCCGAGGCTTATGCCGTACGCCCGCGCATCGGCGTGCGCGTCAAGCTCTCGAGCGAGGGCTCGGGGCGCTGGCGCGATTCGGCGGGCGAGAAGTCGAAGTTCGGCCTGTTCATCACCGAGATCCTCGAAGTGATCGAGGTGCTCCGTGCGCGCGACATGCTCGACTGCCTGCAGCTCGTGCACTGCCACCCGGGCAGCCAGCTGCAGGACATCCGCCGGGTCAAGGACGCCGTGAACGAACTCGCGCACGTGTATGCCGAGCTGTCGAACCTCGGCGCCGGGCTCAGGTACATCGACGTGGGCGGCGGGCTGGGTGTCGACTACGACGGCAGCGGCACCAATTTCCCCTCCTCGATGAACTACACGATCAACGAGTACGCGAACGATGTCGTGTACCGCATCGCGAGCGTGTGCAACGCGCGCAGCATCGCGCACCCGATGATCATCAGCGAATCCGGCCGCGCGATCGCCGCGCAGCACAGCGTGCTCATCTTCAACACGCTCGGCACCTCGGCGCTCGACCGGTTCCGCGTCTCGGGCAAGGTGGAGGCGGACTACGACGGCAGCGCCGAGCTGCCGCTGCCGGTGCAGGACCTGTTCGAGGCGTACGCGTCGATCAGCGCGCGCACGCTCGTCGAGTGCTACCACGACGCGATCACCGCGCGCGAACAGGTGCTGCAGATGTTCAACCTGGGCCTCGTGTCGCTCGCGGTGCGCGGCCTCGCCGAGCGGCTGTTCTGGGCGACCTGCGCACGCATCCGCGACATGTGCCGCAAGCTCGACGAGACGCCCGAGGAGCTCGCCGGGCTCGAGGAGATCCTCTCCGACATCTACTTCTGCAACTTCTCGGTGTTCCAGTCGCTGCCCGACAGCTGGGCGATCGACCAGCTGTTCCCGATCATGCCGATCCACCGGCTCGACGAGCGCCCGGTCAGGAAGGGCGTGCTGGCCGACATCACCTGCGATTCGGATGGCAAGATCGACCGCTTCGTCTCGCCGCGCGACGTGAAGCGCACGCTCGAGCTGCACAATGTCGCGAACGGCGACGAGTACTACCTCGCCGCCTTCCTCGTCGGCGCCTATCAGGAGACTCTCGGCGACCTGCACAACCTGTTCGGCGACACGCATGTGGTGCACATCCGCCAGCATGACGAGGGCGGCTGGACGATCGACGAGGTGGTCAAGGGCGACACCGCCAACAAGGTCCTCGAGTACATGGAGTACGACGTCGAGGAGCTCTACCCGGCGTTGTCGCGGGACTGCGAGCGCGCGATCCGCGCCGGGCGCATGACGATCCCCGAGAGCCAGGCGCTGAAGCGCTTCTACGAACGCGAACTGAACGGCTACGCCTACCTCGAACCCGCCTGAGCCCGCCCCCGAGCCCAGCGCGAGCAGCCGCGCCGGCGATCGTCCTGTGGTCATGCCGCGCCGCCGGGCAGTGCCGGCTGGGCAATGCGCCCGCCCCGCGGCTACGATGCACCGGCCACCACCACACCGAGGGCTTCATCGATGCGCCACGCCGCGACCGTCCCCACACGACTGCTGCTTGCGGCCGGGCTGCTCGCAGTCACCGCCAGCGCCCACGCCGGCAGTATCGATCTCGCGACGCCCGAGGGCGCGAACCTCGCCATGCGCAAGGTGCAATGTTCCCTGAAGGACAACGAGCCGGTCACCTACTACTGGAACGGCGACGTGTACAGCCGCGTCGAGGGCGAGCCCGATCGCAAGCTGTTCCATTTCGAGGCCATGAACATCCGCACCTGCGTCACGGTGAACGATGCGGAAAAGGGCGCCGGCTGGCGGCTCGTCTCGCGCGAGCTGCTGCTGTACATGGACCCGAAGACCGGTGAGGTGCTGGACACCTGGCAGAATCCCTGGACTGGCAAGTCGGTCAAGGTACTGCATATCGACAACGATCCGGTGAACCAGCCGCCGATGTTCCCCGTGGGCCGCGACGGCAAGCCGGTGACCTGGCCCGCGCGCTCGCTCGGCGACAACTGGTGGCTCACCCTCACGATCCCGCTCTTCTACAACAATCCGCTCGGCGGGCCGTACCAGCCCTACGTCGGCGGCATGTACCACGCGACCGAGATGTTCAACTTCATGGGCGATATCTCCGACCTCGTGGACGACGCGCGCGATACCGCGGCGGTGCGGGTCGGCTGGGTGCGCCAGTCGGGCTGGCTGCCGTGGATGGAAATGGGCGGCCGGCCGGGCCTCGTTTATTTCCACGCCGCCGGGCGCAAGATCGAGCGCTTCGCCGACCTGCCGCACCTGCTGCAGCACGAGATCGAGACGAATTATCCGAAGTACAAATCGCCGCCGCCGGGCGATGACACGCGCCCGAACGAGACCAGCTGGACGTATTTCATGAAGAAGGTGCCGCCGCCGGCCCCTCCCGCCCGTCATTGATGCGCGCCGGGGCCGGCCCGCCCGGCCCCGGTTTGCCTGGCCGCGGAGGCGGGGTTAGCATCGATCCGTCGGCCTTTTCGGACGGGATGACGGGATGACGACGATCTACGTTGGGAACCTGCCTTTTACTGCGACTGAACAGGATGTTCGCGTGCTCTTCGAAGCGCACGGCACCGTCGAGTCGGTCAAGCTGATCAACGATCGCGAAACGGGCCGCCCGCGCGGGTTCGGCTTCGTCGAGATGCCCGAGGGCGATGCCCGGGAGGCGATCCAGGCGATGAACGGCCGCGAGATGAACGGCCGGACGCTGCGCGTCAACGAAGCGCAGGAGCGCCCGCAGCGGCCGCGGTCCAACGGCGGGCCGTACCGCCGCTGACCCCACAGGATCTCGCCCCCGCCCGGACTTTACCTCCCGTTGCTTGCGGGCTACGGTAGGGCCTCCAATACAGGGGGATTTCCGATGGCTCACGGGATCAGGTCGATGATGGTCGCGATGGCAGGCGTCCTCGCGCTGGCCGCTTGCGCAACGACGACGAGCACTCGCAGCAGCACCGCGGCCGCGCTCGACCGCATCCTCGCGGGCGATCATCGCAGCGCGGAGAACCGTGCGCGCGATGTCTACCGCCATCCGCGGGAGACCCTGCTGTTCTTCGGCATCCGCCCCGAACAGACCGTGGTCGAGATCTGGCCGGGCGGCGGCTGGTACACGGAAGTGATCGCCCCGCTGGTCGAAGGCAAGGGCAAGTACTACGCCGCCCACACGCCTCCGAATCCGGGCAGCGCGGGCGTCACCCGCTCGCTCAAGGCCTATGCCGACAAGCTCGCGGCCCGTCCGGAGCTGTACGGCAGCGCGACCGTCACCGCGCTCGGCCCCGGCGTCGGTGAGATCGCGCCGCCCGGCAGCGCCGACCTGGTCGTGAGTTTCCGCAATATCCACAACTGGATGGCCGCCGGCTTCGCGCCCGAGGCTTTCGCGGCGATGTACAAGGCGCTGAAGCCGGGCGGCGTGCTCGGCATCGTCGAACATCGCGGCAATCCCGCGGTCCCGCAGGATCCGAAAGCGGCGAACGGTTACGTCAACGAGGACTATGCGATCCGCATGATCGAGGCGGCGGGCTTCCGGCTCGTGGCGAAGTCCGAAGTGAACGCGAACCCGAAGGACACCAAGGATTACGCCAAGGGCGTGTGGACGCTGCCGCCGCGATTCGCCGCCGGCGATGAGAACCGCGAAAAGTACGCGGCGATCGGCGAGAGCGACCGCTTCACACTGAAGTTCATCAAGCCTTCGGGAAATTAGGCGCGCTGGCGCCGCCGCAGGGCGGCGCTCACCACATGCTCTTGACGCGCTCGACTGCGTCGAGCGTCGTCTGGCCGGCCGCACCGAGCGAGGGCTCGCCGAGGTTCGAGCCCTGGAAGGTGGTCGCCTCGAGGGTCTTCAGCACCTTCTCGGTCAGGAAGCGGCTGCGCCCGCCGTATACGTGCGCGTCGCCCTGCTTCGGCTGGTGGGTCAGCGGGAACTTGAGCGGCTGCACGAGCATCAGGTCGTCCTTGGCGCGGGTCATGGCCACGTACAGTAGCCGCCGCTCCTCTTCGATCGTCTCGGCGCGCCCGGTGGCGAATTCCGACGGAAAGCTGCCGTCGACGACATTCAGCACATAGACCGTGTCCCATTCCATGCCCTTGGCCGAATGCACGGTCGAGAGCACCAGGTAGTCCTCGTCTAGCAGCGGCTGCCCGGCGAGATCGCCGCTCGCCTGCGGCGGATCGAGTGTGAGTTCGGTGATGAATCGCTCGCGCGACGGGTACTGGCCCGCGAGCAGTTCGAGCTGGTCGAGATCGCCGATGCGCGTGTGCACGTGCTCATAGAGGCGCTCGAGGTGTGGCCGGTACCAGTTGCGCACCTGGTTCACCTGCCCCGTCCACGGCTGCTGCGGATCGGCGAGCGTGACGAGCAGGTCGACCAGCTTGCGCCAGTCGACGGCGCTGTCGGCGGGCGGCTCGAAACTGCGCAGCGACTCGAAGCTGCCACCCTGCTGCAACAGGTGGTCCAGCGCGCGGCGCGCGTTCGCGGGCCCCATTCCCTTCAGCAACTGCAGCACGCGAAAGCCCGCCATCGCATTGCGCGGATTGTCGATCCACCGCAGGATCCCGAGCAGGTCCTTGACGTGCGCAGCCTCGAGGAATTTGAGGCCGCCGTACTTGATGAACGGGATCTTGCGCTTCGAGAGTTGCACTTCGAGCAGGTCGCTGTGGCTCGAGGAGCGAAACAGCACCGCCTGGCGCCTGAGCGGCACGTTCGCTTCGCGCGCCTTGAGCACCTGCGTGCAGACATACTCGGCCTGCGTCGGCAGGTCCTCCACGGTGACGAGGCGCGGGCGCGAGCCGCTGCCGCGCAGCGACAGCAGGTGCTTGCGGAACTGCCTCGGCGCCTCCGCCATCAGCGCGTTCGACACGTCGAGTACGGCCTGCGTCGAGCGGTAGTTCTGCGCGAGCGCGACGATTTCCGCGCGCGGCTGGAAATGCTCCGGGAACTCGAGGATGTTCTCGACGGTGGCGGCGCGGAACGAATAGATGGCCTGCGCATCGTCACCGACGACCGTGAGGCCGTTGCCGTCCGGGCACAGGCCGTAGAGGATCTCCGCCTGCAGCCGGTTCGTGTCCTGGTACTCGTCGACGAGCACGTGGTCGAAGTGGGTCGCCACGTGCTGCGCGAGCTTCGGCTCGCTCATCAGGATATGCCAGTAGAGCAGAAGGTCGTCGTAATCGAGGATCGCGAACTTCTGCTTGCGCTCGACATAGGTGCGAAACAGTTTCGTCAGCTCGTCTGCCCACTGCCCGCACCAGGGAAACTGCCGCTCGAGCGAGTCCTCGAGCGACAACTGCGTGTTGACCCGATAGGAGTAGATCGCAAGGCAGGTGTCCTTGCGCGGGAAGCGCTGCTCCTTCGAGGCGAAGCCGAGTTCCTGGCGGATGCCGTCGATCAGGTCGGCCGAATCCGCCCGGTCGATGACCGAGAACTGCGGGTCGAGCCCGAGATGGCGCGCATAGTGGCGCAGCAGGCGGTTGCCGACCGAATGAAAGGTGCCGGCCCAGCCGAGGCGCTGCAGGATCGTCTGGCTGACGCCGCCGATCACGTCGTTCAGTGCGGCCTTGGCGACTTCGTGGGCGCGGCGGCGCATCTCGAGCGCCGCGCGACGCGTGAAGGTCAGCATCAGGATGCGCGCCGGGTCGACCCCGTGCATCGCGAGGTGCGCGACGCGATGAGCGAGCGTGCTGGTCTTGCCGGTGCCGGCGCCGGCGATGATCAGCAACGGCCCGGACCTGTAGCCCTGCGACTCCGCCGGCTCGCCGTAGGTCACGGCCTTGCGCTGGGCAACGTTCAGCTTGGCGAGATGCGCGGTCGTCGACATGATCGCGCAATATACTTTCCGCGGCGCTGGTTGTCCCGCCCCGCCGTTTGCCTGATCATGCGTGCATGGCTCAGGAGTCCATCGGCATCGGCGGCGTGGCGATCCGCTTCGCGCTCGCGCTGGCGCTCGTGCTGCTCAGCTACAACCCGGGCGGCGTTTCCTACTATCACTGGGTGGCGGGCGATTTCCCGAACTTCGATGCCCTGCAAGGGCTCGCCGGCGTCGTGCTGCTGATCGGCTGGGTCGTGTTCCTCACGGCCACCGCGCGCTCGCTCGGCGCGATCGGCGTGCTGCTTTCCGTCGCCTTCTTCGCGGCGCTGGTCTGGGTCGCCGTGCAGTACGGCTGGTTCGAGGCGGCCCCGCGCACGCTGCTGTGGATCGGCCTCGCCGTCGCGGCGGCCGTGCTCGCGATCGGCATGTCCTGGTCGCACATCCGCCGCCGTCTGACCGGGCAGCTCGACGTGGATGAGGTCGACACGCGGTGAGCGTCGCCGCGCGCGACAGCAGCGGGCCCGATCGGTGCTGATTTCAAGCGAAACGAAATTCCGCGGTCGCATCGTGACCGCCAGTACCGAAGTGGTGGAGCTGCCGAACGGTCATCGCGTGACGCTCGACATCGTGCATCACCCGGGCGGTGCGGCGATCGTGGCGGTCGATGCAGCGCTGCGGGTGTGCGTGCTGCGCCAGTATCGACATGCGGCGGGCGGCTGGATATGGGAGCTTCCCGCCGGCAAGCTCGAGCCCGGCGAGCTGCCGCTTGCCACCGCGCAGCGCGAAATCGTCGAAGAGGCCGGCATCCTCGCCACCCGGTGGGATTCGCTCGGCACCATCCTCAGTTCGCCGGGTGTGCTCACCGAGCGGGTCCACCTGTTTCTCGCCACGGCGCTCGAGCCTGCCGCACAGGCCACCGAGTCCGGAGAGCTGCTGGAGGTGCACTGGCTGCCGATCGACGACGCCTGCCGCCGCGTGCTCGCCGGCGAATTCGCCGATGCCAAGACCTGCGTAGGCCTGCTGCGCGCAGCGGGACACCCCGCGCTCACCGCCCTGCGGACCGGGCGGGATGTGAACTGCGGACCGAGCGGGATGTGAACTGCAGACCGGGCGGGATGTGAACTGCGGCCGGGTTCCGACGCCCCGCGTTCGCTAGACTCCCGCCGATCGTGGCAGGAGATTCTGACAAACCGCCCAGCGGCGCGCGCCGCGTCGCCCAGGTCGTCCACGACGATCTCGGCAATGCCCGCGTCGAATGGCGGAAGGTCCCGGACGACCGCACCGGGAACTTCGCGCGCCCGACATTCACGATCGAGGGCGAAGGGCCCGACATGGGCGCCGATCCGTACGATCGCACCGTTCCGTCCGGCAGGCGCGATTCCCACGGCACCGGCACCACGCGCCGCGACCTGCGCAAACTCTCCGAGTGGATCAAGTTGAAGCGCGAGATGGAAGAGCGCAAACAGCGCGGCGAAGACGACGAGTAGCGCCTACGCGCAACGCTCGATGTGCGCCAGCTTGCGCGCCTCGGTGAGCCGGTAGAACCGGCGCAGTTCCGCCACCATATCCCTGAACGCCGCGTCCGCCGGATGCTTCAGCCTGTGCTCCATGCGCCGGCAGAAGCGCGCCGCGTAGGCGCTCGCGCGCCGGTAGAGCTGCGCACGCTGCGGCGGCAGCCGCGGATCGACCTGCGTGCACGAGAACAGGATACGGTGCAGCTCGCGCGGGAAGCGCTCCGGCGACTGGCTGCGCAGCAGCCAGAGCGTGGCGACATACTTGTCGACTTCGGCCTGCGTCTCGAGCTCCATGCGCGACACCTCGCGGTCGTGGCCGGCGTGGAACGCGAGATAGTGGAAGTGGCTCACGCCCTCGAGCGCGGTCCAGCAGTCGGCGAGGTTGCCGCCATCCAGGCGTTCGAGCGGGTCGGCGGCGGCCAGGCGTTCGAGCAGCTGCGCATCGAGGAACAGCGCGACCGCCATGTCGTCGCCGTCACGGGCCACCAGCAACTGTTCCTCGTTGGCCGCGGAACGCTCCGCGCCCGGCACGCATCCTGGATCAGTGACGAGGAAATCGTACACGTCGTGCGCGAGCGGCACATCGTAGATGGCGGCGAGCAGATCCTGCAGGGCGCGCAGCACCATGGCCGCTCCCGTCAATGCTGGAACGAGGAACGTGCGCCGGCCGCCGGCGACACGCCGAGTTTCGCCAGCAGGCGTTCGGCACGCCGGCTGCCGGTTTTGATCCACAGCTCGTAGAGTCGCAGGATGTCCCGATCGCTGTGCTGGTAGCCCGATTCGCTCACCTCGTTGAGCGCATCGACGAGCAGCTGGAACTTCGCGGCGAGCTCGCCGAACACCGGCCCGAGCGCGGGCCGCCCGCTCTGGCGGACCGCGTCCGAGAGCGTCCCGTAGGCGCGCCCGCCCATCGCGATGTGATAGTCGATGTCGACCAGCTTGCGCGCGAAGCCCTGCGCCATGAATCCCGCGACGAACAGCGACACGTCGCCGAGCCGCTGCAGGCCGGCGCAACGTTCACGGGCGCTGCCCGCTTCGAGCGCCTCGCCCAGCATGACGACCAGCGGCTTGATGCGCGGACCCTCCGGCGTCTGCTCGAACAGCGCCTCCGAACGTGCGAACAGCGTCAGCATGTTCACGACGTACTGCTCGGTCTCGCCGCCGACCTCGACGTGCTGTCGGGCGAGGGTCTCCCGCAGGGCTTCACGGAAGTACTCGCGCAGGCTGTGTACCGTGACGACCATGTGTCCTAGCCTCCTACCGTGCGCCTGAACAATCCGTGAACGGGCGCAGAGTTTCAAGCGCGCAGCCGCAGCGCCGCGCCTGGCAGCCATGCGGTTACACTGCTGATTGCGACGGGGGTCACGAACGATGACGCGATATCAGTGGCTGGTGCTGGCTGCCGCCTGGCTTGGCTGGGGCTTCGACGTTTTCGATGCGCTGCTTTTCAACTTCGTCGCACCGAACACGGTGCCGACGCTGCTTGGGCTCGATCCCGGCGGCTCCGAGGCACGCGATGCAACGGTGCTGTGGACCGGCATCCTCTCCTCGATCCTGCTGGTCGGATGGGCCGCCGGCGGCATCCTGTTCGGCTGGTATGCCGACCGCTACGGGCGCCGTCGCGCGCTGTTCGTCACGGTGTCCCTCTACGCGATCGGCACGGCGCTGTGCGCCGCCTCGATGAACATGGGGCAGCTGGTCGTGTTCCGCGCGATCGCGAGCCTCGGTATCGGCGGCGAGTGGGCCGTCGGCGCCGCGCTGGTCGCCGAGACCTTGCCGGAGAACCGGCGCGTGTTCGGTGGCACTCTGCTCTACACCGCCTCGCCCATCGGGCTGCTGCTCGCCGGCCTCGTGAACTATCAGGTCGCGGGCGTGTGGTTCGCCGACGACCCGGCGAATTCCTGGCGCTACGTTTTCCTCTGCGGCCTCGCGCCCGTCGCGCTGGCGTTCGCCGTGCGCGCCTTCATCCACGATCCCGAAGCCTGGGCGCACGCGCGCGCGCACAGTGCACCGCCCTCGCCGCGCGAGCTGTTCACGCCGGAGGTGCGTCGCGCGACACTCGTCGGCACCCTGGTGTCGGTCGCCGGCCTGCTGACCTGGTGGGCCTGCAATGCCTTCGTGCCGCTGCTCGGCGCCTGGCTCGCCGTCGAGAACGCACCCGGCGAGATCGAGCGCTGGAAGACGATAGCATCGAATGCCTTCAACCTGGGTGGCCTCGTCGGTGCGCTGGCGGCGCTGCCGCTCGCCTACTGGCTCGGGCGGCGCGCGATGTTCGCCGCGTATTTCGTCTATTCCGCGTTCGCCATCGTCGCGACCTTCGGGCTCGAGTTCGCGCCCGAGCTGCGCATCCGCCTGCTGTTCTTCGTGGGCCTCGGCGTATACGGAATCTTCAGCACCTACGTGTTCTACCTGCCAGAGCTGTTCCCGGCGCGCCTGCGCGCGAGCGGCGCGGGCTTCTGCTACAACATCGGCCGCGTCGTCGCGGCGGCCGGCCCGCTGGCGATCGGCATCGTGACCTCGGCGGCGGACGGCTCGTCGGCCGCGCTCCTCGGCACGATGATCTGGGTGGCGGTGATTCCGTTCGCGGCAGCAATGCTGACCCCGCTGGTGATCGAAACGCGAGGGATGAAACTGCAATGAACCTGACGCTGCTGATCGGCAACCAGAACTATTCGTCCTGGTCGCTGCGCCCGTGGATGTTGCTGCGCAACCTCGGGCTGGAATTCGCCACGGACAAAGTGCAGCTCGACTCGCCGCAGTTCGCCGCGCAGGTGGCGGCCTTCAGCCCGGCGGGCCGGGTGCCGGTACTGCGCGACGGCGAACTCGTCATCTGGGATTCGCTCGCGATCTGCGAGTACGCCTGCGAACTCGCCGGGCGCGGCTGGCCACGCGAGCGGGCTGCGCGCGCCCGGGCACGTGCACTCGCCGCCGAGATGCACTCCGGATTCACCGAACTGCGCAGTGCCTGGGGCATGAACTCGCGCGCCCGCAATCGCCGCACGGCCATGACGCCGGGGTTGGCCGCCGATATCGCGCGCATCGATGCGGCATGGTCGGAGTGCCGGCGCGAACACGCCGCGCAGGGGCCGTGGCTGTTCGGCGCCGACTACACCGTGGCCGACGCGATGTTCGCGCCGGTGGTGCTGCGCTTCAACACCTACGCCGCGCGCACCGACGGCGTGGCGCTGTCGGCGGCCGCGGCCGCATATGTGACGCACGTGCTCCTTGATCCGATCCTGGGCGAGTGGATGTCCGCGGCCGAGGCCGAACCCTGGGTATTGCCGCACGCGGAGATCGGCTGAGGGCGCTTGGGTATCATTGCGGCCCTCGATTCATGCCGGAGGCCGCGATGCTGAAACCTGCCGCACTCACCCTGTGCCTGACCGGGCTGGCCGCGACGGCCGCGCTCGCCAGCGCGCCCTTCACCGCCTATGACCTCGTGTCACTGCACCGCATATCCGATCCCCAGGTGTCGCCCGACGGTCGCCACGTCGCATACGTGATGCGCGAAACTGATCGCGAAGCCAACCGCGGACGCACGGACCTGTGGCTGCTCGATCTCTCCGCGCGGAACCCGGCGCCGCGCAAGCTCACGCACCATGCCGCCGGTGACACGCATCCGCGTTGGGCGCCCGACGGCAGCGCGCTCTATTTCCTCTCGACGCGCTCGGGCAGCGCGCAGATCTGGCGCCTCGCACTCGGCGGCGGCGAGCCGCTCGCGGTGACCGACCTGCCGGTCGATGTCGGCAGCTTCCGTATTGCGCCGACCGGCGATCGCCTCGTGTTCAGCATGGCGGTCAAGCCGCCGGAGGAAGCCAGGAAGGGCAGCAGCAAGGCGAGCGGCCTCGTCTACGACAAGCTGTTCATGCGCCACTGGGACACCTGGTCCGACGGCTCGCGCTCGCACCTGTTCTCGGCGGCGCTCGATGCGAGCGGCCGCATCGGCACACCGATCGACCTGTCGCAGGGACTCGACGGCGACGTGCCCTCGAAGCCCTTCGGCGGCGATGAGGAGTATGCGATCTCGCCCGACGGCGAGCGCGTGGTGTTCAGCCTGCGCATCGCGGGCCGCACCGAACCGTGGTCGACGAACTTCGACCTCTTCGAGGTGGCTATCGACGGCGGCACGCCGGTGAATCTCACCGCGGACAATCCCGCGTGGGATACGAGCCCGGTGTTCCTGGCGAACGGTGATCTCGCGTGGCTCGCGATGCAGCGTCCGGGCTTCGAGGCCGACCGCTTCCACGTCATGCTTCGTCGCGCGGGCCGCGAGGCCAGGGCGCTCACGCGCGACTGGGACCGCTCGGTGGCGCGCCTCGGCGCCACGCGCGACGGCAAGCGCCTGCTCGCGACGGCCGACGAAATCGGCCAGCGTGCGCTGTTCGCCATCGACCCGGTGAGCGGCAAGCCCTCGAAGCTGGTCGGTTCGGGTCAGGTCACCGAGTTCGCGGCCGCGAACGGCGGCATCGTGTTCAGCTGGGCGAATCTTGCGGCCCCGGCGGACCTCTGGTGGCTGCGCGACGGCGGCAAACCCGAGCGCCTCACCGACGCCAACGCCGCACGCCTCGGCGGCCGCGCGCTGGCGGAATTCGAGCAGTACAGCTTCAGGGGCTGGAACGACGAGACCGTGTACGGCTACGTGATGAAGCCGCACGGCTACATGCCGGGGAACAAATACCCGATCGCGTTCATCGTGCACGGCGGGCCGCAATCGAGCTTCGCCAACGCGTGGAGTTATCGCTGGAACCCGCAGGTCTATGCCGGGCGCGGCTATGCGGTGGTGTTCATCGACTTCCACGGCTCGCCGGGTTACGGCCAGGCGTTCACCGATTCGATCAGCGGCAACTGGGGCGGCGCGCCGTTCGTCGACCTGCAGAAGGGACTCGCCGCGGCGATCGAGCGCTACGACTGGCTCGACGCGGACAAGGCCTGTTCGCTGGGCGCGTCCTATGGTGGTTACATGCAGAACTGGATCGCGGGCAACTGGCCCGAGCGCTTCCGCTGCATCGTCAACCACGACGGCATCTTCGACAACAAGTCGATGTACTACACGACCGAAGAACTATGGTTCCCGGAATGGGAGAACGGCGGGCCCTATTACGAACAGCCCGCGAACCACGACAAGTGGGATCCGTCACGACTGGTCGGCGAATGGCGCACGCCCATGCTCGTGATCCACGGCGCGAACGACTACCGGGTGCCGGATGCACAGGGCATCGCGACGTTCACCGCACTGCAGCGGCGCGGCATTGCCTCGAAGTTCCTGTACTTCCCTGACGAGAACCATTGGGTGCTGAAACCGGCCAACAGCCTGCAATGGCATGCCGAGGTGCTCGACTGGCTCGACACCTGGCTGAAGTAGGCGGCCGGCAAGTCAACGGCGGCGGTTGTACGGATCGTAACCGCCGCCCTTGTCGTCCTCGAGCTTCAGTTCCTTGTCGTCCTCGATGCGCAGCTCAGGGGCCTCGAGGCGCTTCAGCAGCCTGGATGTGCTCTCGAGCGCGAACACCCCGGTGGCGACCGCGATGTCCCAGACGGCATTGCCGCGCTCATCGTGACGCACGCGCCCGGATCCCGCCTCGCCGGGAGCCGCCGCACGCGGCTTCTCCGGCGGCGCCGGCCTCGGCGCCCTGAGCGCGCGCATTTTCTGCGTCGTGTCGTCGAGTTTCCTGATCGCCCTGGAGATGAACAGCTTCACTCGGATTTCCGCCAGCGCTCCAGCTCGTCATCCTCGCTGCCGGAGAGCAGCCTGCCGCCCGCGTTGTAGTAACGCTCGGCACGGGCGAAGTCGTCGGGTGTCAGCTCGGCGCGCACCTCGAGGAACGCGAGTGCACCGCTCGCGCGCGACGCGCGGCACTGCTTCCTGTCGTTCGCACCGGCGAACTTGCCGGCATCGACATCCTTCACCCACAGCATCTCGCAACCGGCCTGGACTTTGAGGTCCTGCTCCATCAGGCCCTTGAAGAGGTCTGGGTTGTACAGCCCGGCGCGCCAGCGTCCCGGTTCGGCGAACGCATAGCTCGCCTGCACGATCTGCTTGTCGACGACCTCGAAGGCGATCACGCGCTGCGAGAGCACGCGGCGGCCGCCCTGCGTGGACGATTCCTCGGTGAAGAACACGTTGTCGCTGATGAACGGCGCATAGATCGGCACGAATGCCAGTTCGCGCGCGCCGTTCACGTAGGTTCCGGGCAACCAGGCCGCGAGTTCGGACAGTTCCGCCTTGCGCAGATCGGCGGTACTCGAACACGCACCGAGCAGCGCGAGCATGATGAGCGCCAGGCCACGTTCAACCATAGAAAACCCGCCATTCCGCCCGGTAAGCGAGCCCGAGCGCGATGATACGCTCGAGCAGCTCGGGATACTCAAGTCCGGCCTCGAGTGCGGAGAGCGCGAAGTCCTCCTCCGCGGCGAGGTTGGGGTTCGCATTCGCCTCGAGCACGAATATCCGGCCGTCCGGCGCGAGCCGGAAGTCCATGCGCGCATAACCGGACAGCCCGAGCGCGCGGTAGATGCGCCGCGACAGCGAATCGAGGCGGCTGACGATCTCGCGCGGCAGTTCGTCCGCTGCGCGCGTCGTGATGCCGTATTTCTTCTGGTATCGGCGGTCCCACTTGACCTTGCGGGTCGCGATCGCCGACAGCGAATCAGGCATCGAGCCGAACACCATCTCCCACACCGGCAGACGGGTCAGGCGGTCGTTGCCGAGCACGCCGACGTACAGCTCCTGACCCTCGATGTATTCCTCGACCAGCGCGTTCGAGCCGATCTGCTCGTGCACGAAGCCGACGCGCTCGCGCAACTTCGCCTCGTCCTCGACCACCGACGCCTGGGCGATGCCGAGCGAGGCGTCCTCGGTGGTCGACTTGACGAACAGCGGGAACTTCAGCTTCCTCGGCAGCTTGAACTTGACTCCTTTCCTGAACACCGCGAACTGCGGCGAGGGGAGCCGGTGGTAGGCGAACAGCTGCTTGCAGATCGACTTGTCGCGCGACAGCAGCAGGCCACGCGGATTCGAGCCGGTGTACGGCTGGCGCATCAGTTCGAGGAACGCGACGACGTGCTGGTCGTAGGTGACGATGCCGTCGAACTCCTCGAGCAGGTTGAAGACGATGTCGGGCTTCCAGTCGGTGATCGCGCCGCGCAGTTCGCTCAGCGTATCGAGCACGCCGAGGCAGCGCACCTCGTGGCCACGCTTCTTCAGCGTCGAGATGACATCGAACTCGGTGCGCCACTCTTCGATTTCTTTTTCGCTCCGCCCGTTGAGCGAATCGGGCGGAACGAGGGTCGCGTGGACGACGACCAGCACCTTGAGTTTCTTCATAGCCTCATTTGAGGGCTGGTGCTTTCCGCATAGAGACTGACGAGGCGCGACAGCATCCAGCGGGCATTGCGCAACGCGTCGCGCCGGCTGCCGCGCGGATAGAGGCCCAATTGATCACTTCGTTCGATGATCATGCGCAATATCTGGAACGCACTATAGCGCGCAACTCCCTGTTCGCGCACTACCGCGTCGACGAGCTCCCGCCTGGCGGCACGCATCAGCGTACTCGCGCGCGGCGTCGTGCGTCGCGGCCGGCTCGGCATGAACACTTTCGACAGCATCACGTCGATGAGCCCGCGGCGATCCTCGCTGTAGCGCTCGAGCTTTTCGCTGTAGTGCTCGGCGAGCGTGCGCGTGCTGGTATCGATCGGCTCGATGCGCGCGCGGCTGCGCACGGGGGCGCGCTTGCCGCGCAACCCGGCCATCAATTCGTCGACGAACTCGAGCTTCTGGTATGCGGGCCAGTCGGCATAGCCACGGCGCCACGAAGAGTTCGGCGTGAGCCAGACCGCGAAGGTTTCGGCGAAATCCTCGGTGGGATGCGACTGCGCGTACCAGTCGCCGAGGTGCTGCACGTAGCGACGGCTGCCGGGTCGCGGGCGATAACGATCCGGGTAAGGCAGCGAGGCCGGCCCGAAGGTTTCGCGCCAGCGCTTGCGTCGGCGCAACCGGTATGCCGTGTCGATCGCATGGCCCGCTTCGTGGCGCAGGATCCGCTTGAGCCACTGCGCGTTGCCGCCCTCGACATTCTTCATCATCGTGCGCTCGAGGCGCTCGAGGCGCGGGTGCGCGAGATAGAACGGGATCGAGATGCCCGGCACGCCATCCGGCGAAAACCACTCCTCACCGAACCAAGCATGCGGACGGAAGTCGATGCCGCGACGTTCGAGATCGCGATACAGCGTGCGCATATGGCGCGCGAGCGGCGTACGGTCGAGCTTGAGCTTCAGGTCGCAGAAGCGCATCTGCAGGAGGTCCTCGTCGCGCAAGCGCGCCCACTTGAGGTTGCGGCGCGCTGGCGCGGCCTTGCGCGGCGACCTGGCGCGCGCGCGGGCGGCGGGACGACGGTGGACGAGAATCGGCATCGACAGACAACCTCGGTGCGCCGGCCTGCGGGGCCGGCACGGACATAGCGGAGAGGAGCCTGAAAAGTATAGCAGTCGGTGCCGGGCCTTCCGGGCGTTACCCCGCCAGTCCTTCCAGCGCCCGGGCCAGCAGGCGGTCGGCGAAATCGCTCACGATTTCCTTGCCGATCAGGCTGTTGCGCCATGCCGCCGGAATGGCCGCCGCGCCGTAGTGGGCACCCGCCAGCTGCCCGCAGGCGGCGGTCAGGACATCCGCGTCGCGCCCTCGATTGGCGCACAACAGCAATGCCTCGCGCAGAGTCGACGTCGTCTCGAAAGCCCCCAGTGTCGCCCCGAGCACATCCAGCGCGGTGGCCTGGGCGGGTGCGGGAGCTGCGAGTGCATTGCGATAACCGCCCGCCGCGATCTGCGCCACCTCGGGGCGCAGGCCGCCGCCCCGGCCGAGCAGGCGCACGCCGTGCAGGATCACGGCCTTGTCGCGGCCGCTGAGCGCCGCGTGCAGCGCGGTAGCGAGCACGCGGCAGGCCTCGAGGACGAGCGGAGCCTGGCAGGTGGTGCGCGCGAGCTCGACGGCCGTATCGATCGCGACCGCGGGATCAGCGAAGTGGAACATCAGCGCCGGTGCCATCCGGGTCAGTGGCTCCGGATCGAGCAGCGCCGGATCGTGCGAACCGGGAAAGCGCTGCCGGCGCCAGCGCGCCGCCGCCAGCGCACGCGTCACGCCGGCCGTGATGCCGACGCACTGGCCGGTTGCCGAAAGGTAGCCGTCCCGCTGCCAGCGCATGAAACGCTCGACCTGGTCCACCGGATCGAAACCGCCGCGCTCGAGGAAGCTGTCGGCCACGCACAGCGCCATCGCCGTGTCGTCGCTCCAGGCGCCGCGCGGCAGGTCGAACGGGCCGCCGCCAAGCAGGTCACCCACCGGCGTGAAACTGCCGGGCTTGCGGTACTGCGTCGCGGCCGCCAGCGCATCGCCCACCGCCAGCCCGAGCAGCGCGCCGCTGAAGCGCTCCCGCAGCGCGTGGGTCGCGGCCATCACCTCGTCGTCGAGCGTGGGATCGAGGATCGCGGGCCATCGGTACACGAAATTGCGCTGCTCGTCGGTCTCGGGGATCGACGGCCACGAACGCGCACGCGCGCTGCCCGACCACAGGGCATTCAGCGCATCGAGCGCCGCGTCGCCACGCCGGCCATGCTGCGCAAGATAGCAGCCGACCACCATGCCGGTGCGGCCGATGCCTGCGCGGCAATGCAGGTATAGGTTGCGACCGTCGGCGAGCAGGCCATCGATGACCTCGATGATGTCGCTCATGTGCTCGGGCTCGAGCGGCACGCCGTGATCGGGAATCGGCTTCCTGATGTGCAGCAGCCCGCGCGTGAGCTCGCCCTCGTACGCGGGCAGCTCGCCCGGTGAAGTCAGGTCGAGCCAGGTGTCGATGCCGAGCGAGGCGAGCGCCGCGAGCCGCGCGCGCGTGTCCTCGCGCGTCGGGCCACCGGGGTATTCGCCTGCGAGCCAGCGCCCTTCCCGTACCCAGTAGGCGTTGCTGAACGGCAGCTCGATCACTGCGGCGCGCGGGTGATCGATGCGAAATCGAACAAGGCGGGATCGGCGAGATGCGCCGGCTCGACCTGGGTGAGCGCCGAGAAGATCGACGCGACGCGCCCGGGGTGCTCACGCTCCCACGCGGCGAGCATGCGCTTCACGGCCACCCGCTGGTTGTTGTCCTGCGAACCGCACAGCCTGCACGGAATCACGGGAAAGGCGCGGGCGCGCGCATAGCGCTCGATCTCGCGCTCCGGCACGTAGGCCAGCGGGCGTATCACCACGTTGCGGCCGTCCTCGGACACGAGCTTCGGCGCCATCGCCTTCAGCCGTCCGCCGTGGAACAGGTTCAGGAACAGCGTCTCGACGATGTCGTCACGATGGTGTCCGAGCGCGATCTTCGTGAAGCCGTGCTCCTCGGCGAACCGGTACAGCGCACCGCGCCGCAGCCGCGAACACAGGCCGCACATGGTGCGCCCTTCCGGGATCACGCGCTTCACGACGCTGTAGGTGTCCTGCTCGATCTGGTGGAACGGCACCCCGAGGGCACGGCAGTAGTCAGGCAGCACGTGGGCCGGGAAATCCGGCTGCTTCTGGTCGAGATTGACTGCGACCACCTCGAAATCCACCGGCGCGCTGCGCTGCAGGGAAAGCAGCAGGTCGAGAAGAGTGTAGGAATCCTTGCCGCCCGAGAGGCAGACCATGACCCGGTCGCCCGCCTCGATCATGCGGAAATCCTCGATCGCCTTGCCGGCGAGGCCGCGCAGGTGCGCGGCGAGCCGCTTCGAGGTGTTGGAATCGACGGGCTGTGGCGCGGTCACGTCAGGCGGCGGCGGTGCGGGAGGCCGGATCCTCGAGGTACTTGCCTTCGAGGTAACGCAATGCGGACGCCGCCGACAGCGGCTTGCCGGTCGCATGCTTCAGCAACTCCTGGATCGTGAGCCTGGAACCGAGCGAATGCACCTGCTCGCGCAGCCAGCCGATCAGGGCGCCGAACTCGCCGCGCGCGATCTGCTCGTCGAGGGCGCCAATGTCGATGCGCATCTTCTCGTACAGCTGCGCGGCGATCGCCGCGCCGAGCGCGTACGAGGGGAAATAGCCGAACGAGCCGACGGCCCAGTGGATGTCCTGCAGGCAGCCTTCCCGGTGGTTGGCGGGCGTGACGCCGAAGCGCCCCGACATGAAATCGGCCCACGCCAGCGGCAGCTCGCGCACCGCGAGCTGGCCGGAAAGCAGCTTCTTCTCGAGTTCGTAGCGCAACTGGATGTGCAGCGGATAGGTGAGCTCGTCGGCATCCATGCGGATCAGGCCGCGCCGCACACGCGTCAGGTGGGCGTAGATGTTCTCGACCTCCCACTCGGGACCCTCGACGCCGAAGTGCTTGACGAGCAGCGGCTGCAGGTAGCGCACGAATGGCCGGCTGCGACACAGGATCATCTCGACCAGCAGCGACTGGCTCTCCTCGATCGCCATGCCGCGGTCGCGCCCGACCGGCTGGTCGCGCCATTCGCTGGGCAGCCCGTGGGCGTAAATCGCGTGACCGGTTTCGTGCAGTGCACCGAGCACGCCGGAGAACAGATCGTCGGTGCTGTAGTGCGTCGAGATGCGGATGTCGCCGGGGACGCCCTCGGTGAACGGATGCTCGCTCTCGTCGATGCGGCCGGTCTCGAACGAAAAGCCGAGCGCCTTCATCAACTCGTTCACGAGCTGGCGCTGCTTCGCGACCGGGAACTTGCCGGTCAGGGGCGCCGGCGGATGCTTCTCCTGCAGCGCCATCGCTTCGCGGATCAGGGTCGGCAGGCGGCGCGACAGCGCCTTGAACATCGCGTCGATGTCCACCATCGTGATGCCGGGGCTGAATTCGTCGATCAGGGCATCGTAAGGGGCGAGATTGAGCGCCTGACCGAGCAGCTGCGCCTTGTCGCGCACGAGGTGCAGCACCTCCTCGAGGTGCGGCGCGAAGATCGCGAAATCGTCGGCGCGGCGTGCCTCGACCCACTGGACCTCGGCCCTGGAGGTGGCGCGCGCCAGGCGCGAGACGAGCGACACCGGAGTCGCGATCGCGTGGTCGCGCTGGCGGCGCATCTCGCGCAGGTTGGCGACCTGCCAGTCGGTGTAGCCCTGCACGTTCGCCTGGGCCCGGTCGAGCAAGCGGCTGATGCGCGGCGAGGTCAGCAGTGCGTGGTATTCGGTCTCGAGCGCCGCGAGCTGCTCGCCGCGGTTCTCCGCGCTGCCCTTCGGCATCATCACGGCGGCGTCCCAGCGCAGCAGCGCGAGCGCACCGCGGAACGCGTGGAGGCGCTTCCACTCCTGCTCGAGCTGCTGATAGGGCGTTGCGGACACGGTGTCACCAGACGGGGGAACGTCTGCCATTGTACCCGCTGGGGCGCCGCCCGGGGCCTCGATGGCGAACTTAATTCTTGAAATTCAACAGCTTATGTTCAGACCGGCTGGTTGACAGCCTCGGCGACGAGGCTGCCTTCGCGCACCTTCTGCGTACCCTCGACGATGATGCGTTCGCCCGCGGCGAGACCGGAAACGACCTCGACCCTGCCCGGCGTTCGCCGGCCGATCTGCACCTCGCGCCTCGCGACCCGATCGTCCTCGACGACGAAGACGTACTGGCGGCTCTGTTCCGGCACCAGAGCCTGCTCGGGGATCACGAGCGCCTCGTACTCCTCCCGCGCGAGGGACACGTTCACGTACATGCCGGGCCGCAGCAGGCCGCTGTCGTTCGGCACGAGTGCCCGCACCGTGACCGAACGGGTGGTCGGATCGATGCGCGAATCGATGGTCATGATGCGACCCTCGAGGAGCCGGTCCGGATGCGCGGCGGTGCGCGCAGTGAGCGCAAGTCCACTGCGGAGGCTCCCGATCTGGTTTTCCGGCACCGCGAAATCGACCTTCATGACGCTCGTATCGTCGAGGGTCGTGATCACCGTGCCGGGATTGATCAGGCTGCCGACGCTGACCCGCCGCAAGCCGACCCGCCCGTCGAAGGGAGCGCGGATCACGGTGTCGTCCAGCCGGGCCTGCGCGGCGTCGACGCGCGCCCGGTTCGCCTTCATCGTGGCTTCGAGCTGTTCGTATTGCGACTGCGACAGGACGCGCGTCGAAAGCAGGTCGCGCGCCCGCTCGTACTGGCTCGTGCTCTCGGTCAGCGCGGCGCTCGCCTCGGCGAGATCGGCACGGGCCTGTGCATCGTCGAGCTTGACCAGCACCTGGCCGCGTTTCACGGCCTGGCCGTCCTGGAAGTTTATGGCCATGACCAGGTTCGTGGCCTTCGAGGTGATGCTGACCGACTCGTTGGCCACCGCCGTGCCGAGCGCCTGCAATTCGCGCGTGATGCGCTCACTGCGCACCTCGCCCGTGACGACGGAAACCGCCACCGCGGCACCCTGTACAGCACTATCGCTGCGCGGACCCGCCGCCAGGTCGACGGGCGCCACCCGGTCGCCGGCGTGTCGGGTGGCGTAGATCGCCCAGCCACCCGCCAGCAGCGCGACGATGACGCTGGCGGCGGTGATCAGGTTGCGGATCTGGCTCATATTTCAGTATCTCACACGATCGAAAAGCCCGACGGCCAGCGCCGTGCCCGCAAGCACGACCGCGCAGCCTGCGAGCAGGCTGAGGGTCACCGGCTCGGCGAGTACCAGCGCACCCCACAGCACACCGAAGGGCGGAAACAGGAAGGTCACGGTCACGGCCCGGCCCGCACCGACATTGCGCAGCAGCCGGAAGTAGACCTTGTACGCGATCGCGGTGCATACGACGCCGAGCGCAACGGCCGCCATCCATGCCCGCAGCGAGATCGGCGCGGCGGGCCATGTCACCACCGCAAACGGCAGGATCGCGACGAACGCACCGAGCACGGTGCCGGTGGCGAGGGCCACCGGATCGGCGGTCGGGAATACGCGGCGCGTGTAGCTCGCCGCAACGGCATAGCAGGCCGCACCCAGCAGCGCGGCCAGTACGCCGCCGAGTGCGCCGACGCCGAGCGTGCCGAGCGCGTCGTTGACGAGCCACAGGACGCCGGCGAAGGCGATCACGATGCCGACGACGCGCGCCACCGACAATCGCTCGCCGAGCCACAGCCAGGCGACCAGTGCACCGAACATCGGCGTGGTCGCATTGAGCAATGCGGCGAGGCCGCTGGTGATGCTGAGCATCGCGTAGGCGTACAGCGTGAACGGAATCGCCGAGGCGATCAGGCCGAGCAGCAGCAGGCGCAGCGGCTCGGCGCGCAGCAGGCTGCGATCGCGCAGGAAAAGTAGCAGCGTGAACGCCGCCACCAGGATGCGCACGGCCGCGAGCGGCACGGCGCCGAACTCGGGCGATGCCACGCGCAGCAGCACGAAGGCACCGCCCCAGATGCCGCCGAGCAGCAGCATGTCCACCACGTCGCGCGTACGCATCAGTGCAGACTACGCCGCAGCGCCTGCGCCCATGCGCTCGCATCCCAGCCCGGCGCGGCATCGCCCAGCCGGACGATCACGAGCTGCTCCCCGGGCCAGACCCACACGGCGCGGCCGTCGCCCGAAAGCAGGAGGCCGTCGCCGTCGACGGCGGACGCCTGCAGGCCGTAGCGCGGGTTCGGCAGTGAACCGCGCGCCATCTCGCCCGCCCAGCCGCTATCGAGCGCGAGCAGCGCGCCGATCTTCAGCACGTCGATCGGGGTGGCGCGCAGGCCGTCGAATGCCGCAGCCGCGCCGTGCGGTCGATCGAGCGTGAACTCGGCGCGCCCCGCACGCGCGGGTTGCCACACCGATCGTTCGATGAAGCCGGCATAATCCTCGTCACTCGCCCGCTCGAGGACCAGCGCGGCAAGCTGTGCATCGACGCGCGACAGTTCGAAGCGGGTGCCCGGCTCGTGCGCGGCGCGATATGACAGCGCGGTGCGCTCGAAGGTGGTGCCGAAGCGCAGCCTGCCGGCCTTGCCGAGGCGTCCCCACCAGCCTTCCTCCGCTGGTGTTTCGAGACCCGACACGTTCCAGAGCAGCTGGCGGATCGTGATGGCGCCGCGCGGCTCGCCGTACCATTCGGGCAGCCATTGCTCGATCGGTGCGTCGAGCGATTCGATGCTGCCGTCATCGAGCGCGCGTCCATAGGCGATGCCGAGCAGCGCACGGGTCAGGCCCTCGAGCGGATACAGCGTATCGCGCGTGATACCGTGCCAGTAGCGCTCGATCAGCAGCGCACCACGGTGCAGGACGAGCAGCGCGACGCTGTCCTCGGCCTCGGCCTGGCTCGCCGCCTGCTCGAGCAGCGCGGCATCGATGCCGAGTGGATCCGGCGCCGCCGGCGGAATATACGGCGCATCGCTGCCGGCGATCGTGACGGTCGGTACGGCGACGGTCTCGCGCCAGCCCGACACATCGGCGGGCAGCTGCCACAGCCGGTGCAGGAACGGCCAATCGGCCGCGAGCACGCCGATGCCCGCAGACACGAGCAGGGCGCCCGAGGTGACGAGCACGAGTGACAGACGTCGCAACATAAGTCATCCATCATAATTGGGACGGCGGCGTTTCGCGCGTTCGGTAAGATGCCCGGCGTGCCGTTACGCATCGCCCTGCTCGCTTCGGAGGTCGCCCCGTTCTCGAAAACCGGCGGGCTCGCGGACGTCTCCGCGGCGCTCGCCAAGCACCTGACCGCCGCCGGCCATGAGGTGGTCACTGTCACGCCTCTCTACTCGAGCATCGATCGCGCCGCGCACGGCCTCTCCACCAGCGGCGGGATCACGACCGCCAGGCTGCCCGGATCCCCGGCGACCGTGTACTTCATCGACGAGCCGCGGCTGTATGACCGCGCCACGCTGTACACCGCCGATCCCGACGAGCACCTGCGCTTCATCAGGCTGACGCGCGCCGCGTTCGAACTGTGTCGCCGCCTCGGCTTCGCGCCCGACATCCTCCACTGCAACGACTGGCACACGGCCTTCGGCCCACTGCTGCTCGCCGCCGAGTACGGCGCGGACCCGCTGTTTGCCGCGGCCCGCAGCGTGTTGACGATCCACAACATCGGCTACCAGGGCAGCTTCGATGCGGAGTACGCGGGCGACATCGGCTTGGACGACCTCTCGCGCCTGCACCAGGAAGACCTGCGTGCCGGCCATGTCAATGCGCTGAAGCACGGCATCCTTTATGCGCATGCCGTGACGACCGTGAGCCCGACTTACGCGCGCGAGATCTGCACCGAAGAATACGGCATGGGGTTGCAGGAGACGCTGCGCGCGCGCGGCGACTCGCTCACCGGCATCCTGAACGGCGTCGATTACGACGAATGGGATCCGCGCCACGATCGCTGGCTGCCGATCCACTATGACGCGCAGCGCCTCGGCGCGAAGGCCGAGTTGAAGCGCACCTTCCTCGCGCGCGAGGGTCTGCCGTTCAGGCTGGGCGTACCGCTCGCCGGAGTCGTCAGCCGGCTGGCCGAACAGAAGGGTATCGAGCTGCTGTTCGACAGCCTGCCGCCGCTGCTGGCGGCGCGGCGCCTGCAACTGGTCGCGCTCGGCAGTGGCGAGGCGCGCTACGAGCAGTTCTTCGCGCGCCTGGCACGCGATTTCCCGCAGGAGGTGCGCTTTCACGCCGGCTATGACGAGGCGCGCGCGCACTGGATCGAGGCGGCGAGCGACATGTTCCTGATGCCCTCGCGCTACGAGCCCTGCGGCCTCAACCAGATGTACAGCCTGCGCTACGGCACCGTGCCGATCGTGCGGCGTACCGGCGGGCTCGCCGATTCGGTCGAGCACTTCGATGCCGCGACCGGGCGCGGTACCGGCATCGTGTTCAACGATTTCGATTCGGCGGGCATGGCCTGGGCGCTGCAGCAGGCGCTCACGCTGCACGCCGACGAGCCGGCGTGGACCCGGCTCATGCAGAACGGCATGGCACAGGACTTCTCGTGGACGCGCCAGAGTGCGCGGTATGTGGCGCTGTATGAGCGGGTGCTCGGGCGCTGAGCCGCGCCCGGCGCGCTCAAGGCCGGCCCGAGCCCTTCGTCAGTTCGCCCAGGTTGAACGAGCCCGATTCCTCGAACGGGACCGAGCGCAGGAACCCCGAGGACAGTGACAGCTTGCCGACCACCCGGTAGTCGAGCTTGTCCGGACTCTTCTTATCCTTCATCGAAGACAGGAGTCGCAGGATCGCGCCGGCCACGTTGGCGCGCAGGACCATGTCGAACTCGGCCTCGCCGAACGCCGGCACCGTGAACGCCTCGCCGGCGACGCCCTGCGCAAAATCCTCGCCCTGAAGCTGCATCTTCGCGCTGATGCCCTGCACCGGCAGTGCGCGGTCGTTGGGATTCTGCACGCGCATGCGCACCTTGAAGCGCTGTTCGAACAGCTCGCTTTCCATCATCTCGATATTGACGAGCTGCAGGTGGGGTGTTTCGAGGCGGGTGGCCGCGCAGGAGGAAAGCAATACCGCAAGCGCGGTGGCGATGAGAATCCTCATGCCGCCTATCCTAGCAGAGCGCGGCCGAATACCTGGTTGGCGTGGCGAAACTGCGCCGCCAGCTGTGGCGTCAATGCACCGGGCGGCAGCCGCCATTGCCAGTTGCCGACTGTCGTGCCGGGCGTATTGAGGCGCGCCGCGCCGCCGAGGCCCAGCACATCGGCGACCGGCAGCATCGCGAGGTCGGCGACCGAGGCGAGTGCCGCGTGGACCAGCGCCCAGGGCATCTCCCCGGCGTGCACACGCAGCACGTAGTCGACGCGCGCGCGCGTGTGCCCGTCGAGGCCCTGGTACCAGCCGAGCGTGGTGTCGTTGTCATGCGTGCCGGTGTACACGACCGACTCGCGCATATGGCGGTGCGGCAGGTAGGGATTGGCGGCCGAGCCATCGAACGCGAACTGCAGCACCTTCATGCCCGGCAACCGGAACTCGCAGCGCAGCGCTTCGACATCCGGCGTGATCACGCCGAGGTCCTCGGCGACGTAGGTCGAAGACCCGGGATGCGGCCGATCCTGCGCGAGCGCCTGCAGCGCATGCAGCAGCGGCCTGCCGCCGGCCGGCTGCCAGCTGCCGTCGCGCGCCGTGGCTGCACCGGCCGGCACGCGCCAGTACGCGACCAGTCCACGGAAGTGATCGAGGCGCAGCAGGTCGTAGCGCGACAGCGCTCGCCGCACCCTGGCACACCAGAATGCGTATCCGTCGGCAGCCATTGCGTCCCAGTCGTAGACCGGATTGCCCCACAGCTGCCCGTCCGCAGCGAAGTAGTCGGGCGGGACACCCGCGAGTGCCGTTGGTCGGCCGGCCGCAGCGAGCTGGAACTGGCGCCGATGCACCCAGGTCTCGACCGAATCGGGCGCCACGTAGACCGGCAGGTCGCCGAAGAGTGCCACGCCCCGCGAATTCGCATACTCGCGCAACTCGCTCCAGCCGCGAGCGGCAAGGTACTGGTCGAGGACGATGCGCCCGATGGCCTCGGCGTGCGAGGCGCGCGCCGCAGCGAGCGCCGCGGGCTCGCGATCGCGCAGCGCCACCGGCCACTCCTGCCACGGCGCGCCGCCGTGCGCGGCGGCGAGCACCTCGAACAGCGCGTAGTCGTCGATCCAGTCGCGTTCGCGCTCGCGCCATGCGTGGTAGTCGTCGGCCGAGTAGTCCTGCCGATCGATCAGCGCGATGTGTGTCGCATGATCCGAGCGCAGCCAGTAGGGCGAGCCGTCGGCACCGGTGGGGCCGATCGGCAGCACCTGCCACACGGTGAAGCCCGCTGCGGCCAGCCAGTCGACGAACGCGCGCGCCGCGACGGCGCCGGCCGCTGCGCGCGGGAGCGCGAACATGGGCAGCAGCACGCCCGCCCGACGTGGCGATTCAGTCGTCATGGGCGCGGCGCATGACGCCGCCGTGTTCCATCGAGCCGCCGCCGCGCGAGACCGGCTGCCCGAGTTCCGCGGGTGGTTCGAGCGCCAGCATGCGATAGAGGACGGTCAGCTGGCGGCGAAACAGCAGATCGAACTGTGCCACGGCTTCGGCGGGGTTGTAATCGCCGAACCACCAGAACCAGTCCGAACTCTCGCACTGCGCCAGCTGGCGTCGCGCCGCGGCCAGCGACTCGCCGACCAGTGCGCCGCCCGCGACCACGCGGTCGAATGCCAGCTTCGCCTCGCACAGCAGGTCCCAGGCCGCGTTCTTGTCGGCATCGCCGATCCAGGTGGCGAGCGTCGAATGCACCCAGCTGCCGGCGCGCACGTGCGGCAGGAGCGCCGGCGGCAGCGACTCGCGCGCCGACAGCGCCCCGAGTGTCGTGAGCTCGAGTTGCGGGTGGGTGGCGAGTGCGGCATAGAGCGCGCGCAGGAAGTGGTAGCCGTTCTGCGGGTAGTGCTCCCAGGCATTCTCGCCATCGAGGGCGATGAGCACCGCGTGCCCCGGCGAGTCGCCATGGCGCGCCGCCAGCTCGACCAGTGCCGCGACCAGGTGCGCGACCGCGTCGTCCCCGTGCCAGGTCGAATAGGTGAACCCGACGAGATCGGACAGCCCGTCGTCGCGGAACCAGCATTGCAGCCGCTGTCCCGGCAGCCGATACGGGCGATCGAGGGCATCGGCCGCCCAGGCTACCTCGCCCGACCGTGCATCGAGGCTCGCGCGCAGCACGCCTGCGCTGCTCGCGACCCAGGCGAACCCGTGCCGATCGATCACCTCGAGCGCCGCGTGGCTGATAGCGCCCTCCGACGGCCAGCAGCCCACCGGCCGGGCGCCGAAGGCGCGCTCGAACACGCGCACGGCTTCCCCCATGTGCCAGTCGGCGCGTTCGCGCCCACCCGCGTAGCCGGCGTGCCTCGGCAGCGGGCTCGCCGGCAGAGACTCGCGCGCGGCGGCAAAGTCGCACAGCAGCGGCAGGATCGGGTGGGAATACGGCGACACGCTCAGTTCGCAGCGTCCCGCTGCCGCGAGCGCCCGGTAGCGCGGAATGATCGAGGCGAGCGTGTCGCCGATCACGGCGAGCAGGGCGCGGCGATCGTCCGTCGTGAAATCGCGCGCGCGTGCCATCAGCGCCGCCACGCGCGCGTCGCGGCGACGGATCGTCTCGCCGGTCCACGCGAGGTGATACCAGACCGAGAGGTCGCGGATGAACGCGTCGCTCACGTAGGCGATGCGCGCCGGAGTCGCGAGCAGCGCGGCGATGTCGACGAGCTCACGATACGCCGGCAGCGGCTCGATCATCTGCGCGCGCTGCGCGCGCAGCAGCGCGCGCACCAGCGCCAGGCGCGCCTCGGGC
>Ga0116144_10001239_pt1 | contig 31268 bp, 26 predicted proteins | sample AD_UKC035_MetaG_FD_89746 | JGI IMG/M metagenome (GOLD analysis project Ga0116144, IMG submission 89746) | Active sludge microbial communities of municipal wastewater-treating anaerobic digesters from USA - AD_UKC035_MetaG | ecosystem: Engineered > Bioreactor > Anaerobic > Digestate | place: USA...
AAGGGCTGTACGAGAGGGTGCTTTTTTGACAGTGTTTGATTTTTTGTGTTTGGTTTTTAGTGTGTTAGGTTTTTGGATATTTTTTTTACGATTTTTTTGAAACTTTATTTTTGTTGGAGGGTATAATCGCGCGCGCGCGAGGGGGATTTTTGTTTTTTTTATTTAGAGCTTTTGGTTTTGGTTTGAGCTTTGAGGATTTTTTTATGTTCTTTTATCTTGATATAAAAGAACCAAAAGATCAAGGCTGCATAGTGTTTTTAAAGGTGAACCCCCTATGTCCCCCTTATACCAAGGGGGATATTTGTTCTTTTATCTTGATATAAAAGAACCAAAAGATCAAGGCTGCATAGTGTTTATGATCCAATGGGATTGTGATACGCGCAAGAAGTATGAACTTGTCTCGCTCAATTGGCATTGATCGAGCCTTCAGACAGCATACTTCTTTTTCTAAAAGCCAAACGTTTGTTTGTTTTTAGAAAGGCGCTGCTCACTATCATTGGATGCCTCATAAACTCTATGAGGCCGGTCCCTTTTTTTTTGTTTGTGCGATAGCAAATTTTGTTTGTTGTGGCAATGAAGGTGATCCCCCTTTATCCCCTCTCGCCTCCGATTATTATCGGGTCGAGACAAGCTACCAAGGGGGGAAGAGAGAGAGAGTACCGTATTGGGTTTGCTTCGCGCTTCGTGCAAGGTGGTGTGGCTTGTCTTTTTGGTTTGGATTGAATGGCAGTTTACTTTTTTCTTTTTTTACAATTATTGCATTGCCTCATAAACTCTATGATGCCGGTCCCTTTTTTTTTGTGCAGGTATTTTTTTTGGCTATAGAGCTGTTTAAACTTGTGGCGATGTATAATATTGCTTTTCTGGCCATAGTTGCATTTATTCAACTGTGAATGTGTTGGATGGGAGCTATATGCTTAGCCATTAACCGTCTCAAAATTATCATAGTGGCGGGCATTACAGAGCAAAAAACTCTTGGCAAGTACGAAGATTAATAAATCACAATGACCTATTCATAAATTTCGTTTAAAATTTATAAGAGCGGTTGGGCTATTTTCATTTGAAAGTGTATTGCTATTTATTAAGTCCTTTCAATTGTTTTTCAATTTCAACCAACTTCTTGTAAAGAACTATTATTCCTAAATTCGAAGGTGGAAGACTAGGATAGTATTCCTTACTCAGTTTTACGAGTTTTTCGTTGAACTCTTTTACTGCTTGATCATTAATTTCATTATTCATAATTAAATATATTTATACGTTAATGTTTGTAGGAAATATCATAACGGTCTGCATTCATCACCTTAACCCATGCATTTACAAAATCGTGAACAAATTTTTCCTTGTTATCGTCTTGTGCATAATGTTCACAGTATGCACGCAATATTGAATTAGAACCCAATACCAAATCTACTCTTGTAGCAGTCCATTTTGTTGCTCCTGTTTTGCGATCAACAATGTTATAAAGATTTTTGCCTGCTGGCTTCCATGAAAAGTTCATATCGGTGAGATTCACAAAGAAGTCGTTGCTCAGCACACCTACCTTATCGGTAAACACTCCGTGTTTTGTTCCGTTATAATTTGTTCCGAGTACTCGCATACCGCCAATAAGTACAATCATTTCAGGAGCAGTAAGCCCCATAAGTTGTGTGCGGTCGAGGAGCAATTCTTCAGGTTGAGCAGCATAATCCTTTTTCTGCCAGTTGCGAAATCCATCATGAATCGGTTCTAACACTGCCCACGATTCCGCATCAGTCATTTCCTGAGTAGCATCCCCACGTCCTTCGGCAAACGGAATTTTAATTTTAACACCTGCATCATTTGCAGCTTTTTCAACCGCAGCCATTCCGCCAACTACAATTAAATCTGCCATACTCACTTTTGTTCCAAATGCATTTTGAATTTCAGAAAGTTTGTTCAACACTTTTTCCAATCGTGCTGGTTCGTTGCCTTCCCAGTTTTTCATTGGAGAAAGACGAATGCGTGCACCATTTGCACCACCGCGAAAATCCGAACTGCGGAACGTGCGGGCACTGTCCCATGCAGTATTGATGAGTTCAGCACTTGTTAATCCGCTTGATAGAATTTTTGTTTTCAATTCTTCCACTTCTGCATCAGTCAATTTGTATCCGGTTGTAGGAATCGGGTCTTGCCAAATCAAATCTTCTTTTGGCGCATCTGCTCCGAGATAACGGCTGCGTGGGCCCAAATCTCGATGCGTAAGTTTGAACCATGCACGTGCAAAGGTTTTTTCGAAGTATTCAGGATCCTTTAAAAACTTTTCTGAAATTTTTCTGTATGCAGGATCCATCTTCATGGCCATATCAGCATCGGTCATAATCGGATTTCTTTTAACCGCTGGATTGTGTGCATCAACCGGTTTGTCTTCTTCCTTTATGTTGATTGGCTCCCACTGATTGGCCCCGGCAGGACTCTTCCTTAATTCCCAATCATAGTTGAGCAATAAATGAAAGTAAGTATGATTCCATTTGTTCGGAGTGGTTGTCCATGCTCCTTCCAAACCACTCGTTACGGTATCACCGGCATTTCCATTTCCAGTCGGATTCATCCAGCCAAAGCCTTGTGTTTCTATTTGTGCGGTTTCAGGATTCGGTCCAAGCTTACCGGCATCACCATTGCCATGGGCTTTACCAACAGTGTGACCGCCTGCGGTGAGTGCAACAGTTTCTTCATCGTTCATCGCCATGCGTTTAAAAGTAATGCGAACATCTTTTGCTGTTTTCAACGGATCGGGTTTTCCATCTACACCTTCGGGGTTAACATAAATCAACCCCATTTGAACAGCAGCAAGCGGATTCTCCAAAGACTCACTGTTGCCGTTTTCTTCATAGCGAGATTTTCCCAGCCATTCTTTTTCTGAACCCCAGTAAATATCTTTTTCAGGAGCCCAAATGTCCTCTCTTCCTCCGGAAAAGCCGAAAGTTTTGAATCCCATGGATTCGTAAGCCATGTTGCCAGCAAGGATGAACAAGTCAGCCCATGAAATTTTGTTGCCGTATTTTTTCTTGATTGGCCACAACAACCTGCGTGCTTTGTCAAGGTTTGCATTATCGGGCCAACTGTTAAGAGGAGCAAAACGCTGATTGCCTGTGTTGGCCCCACCGCGCCCATCAGCCAAGCGATATGTTCCTGCGGCATGCCATGCCATTCGAATCATCAATCCGCCATAGTGACCCCAGTCGGCTGGCCACCAATCCTGACTCTCGGTCATTAATTTTTTTAAATCATTCTTTACCGCTTCTAAGTCGAGTTTTTTAAACTCTTCTCTGTAATTAAATCCTTTGCTGTTTGGATCTGTTTTGGTGTCGTGCTGATGAAGAATATCAAGGTTTAGTGTGTTAGGCCACCAACTTAGCACCGAATCTTTTGTTTCTGTAACAGCACCGTGATGTACGGGGCATTTTCCTTTGAGTGTTGTATTCATATTTCAAATTTATTTTTTTTGCTTTTGAATTTTCCTGATATCTGTAGTTTGATTTCTTTTATATTGAAGTTTTTAATTTTTTTCTTACGGAAATAATTTGTGATGAGTTTATCTAAATTTTCATCTTCGTAATCTTCAATACGGTCAGTATCTGAACAATAGAGATGATGATGACTGTGCATCATTGCATCGTAGCGCATGATATCTCGCTCGGTTTTTACTTTTTTTATTAAATTATTTTCAGTTAGGCAATCCAATACTTTATAAACTGTAGCTACAGAAATGTTGGGATGATTTTTCCGGATGTAATCAATAATATTTTCTGCTGTGGGATGATTGTTCAGTTTGCAGATGGCCTCATAAATGGCCACCCGTTGCGGAGTAACTTTCAGCTGTTTCTCCTGTAAGCGAGTTCGAAATATATCTGTCACTTTATTAAAATAGAATTAGTAGGCAAAGATAATAATTCTCCTTTAAGAAAAATTAACTTTTATAAAGTATTACGTTATTGGTAGTAAATTATATTCGCATAGCGGTTTGTGAATAGCGGTATTTTTACCTCATAAATTAAATAGAAGAAAGCACTTGAACCTACCACAAAACTGTCTGCGTAGCACGAAAACCCGCTATTGCAAATGTGCTGTTAGCTGCTTCATTTTTTCTACTAAGCAAATAATGGGTAAAACTCATTACAAGGTTTAATAAGATTTCCTCCAATTTACATTGTTAATATGTATCCTGCTCTGCACTTAAAGGTGTGGGGCAGGATTTTTTTGGGGGGGGGGTAACGAAGAAGGAGTTAAAGAAGTAAAAAAAGAAGGGATTAGAAGCACAACTGTTCGTTTACCAATACTGTTTTTTAGAAGCTCAACTGTTCGATTATCTATCAAAGCCCTTCTTTTTTTTATTTCGTTTAAGCTTTATGTTATGCGTTCGTGCTACTATTGTTTACCTTTTTGCAAAATTTGCACTATCTCTTTATAGCCACTTTGTTCAGCAAGTTTTAGTGCAGTCCATCCTTTTGAATCAATTGAAGTATCTGCCCCTTGTTGAACCAAATACTCTACTATATTAGGTTTGTTTCCTTGAACGGCAAGCATAAGTGGTGTTTCTCCAAAATTACCTTTTGAATTGATGTTAGCACCTGCATCAATTAATAACCTAGCTAATTCAAGTTGACCAAGATAGCTAGCCTTATGTAGCGTTGTGTGGCCGTTATTATCTTTTGCTTCAAGATTCGCTTTCTTCTCAATTAATAATTTCGCTGTGGATATGAGCGCTCCGTCTTTATGTGCAGTGGACATGAGTGGAGTTCCGTTTACTTTTCCTCCTTGGATATTTATGTTTGCTCCTTTTGAGATTAAAAATTTTGCAGCTTTTTCATTCGCAAAATAAAGTGCAATTTGTAGAACAGATTCTCCTTTATTGAAATCTTGGATAGAATTTATAGAGTTGACATCAACTCCATTTGCAATAAATGAACTAATCTTATTTGTCAAATTATATCTTGCCGCTAAAAAAATATCCCAGTCTTTATCACAATATTTTAAGTTTACATTAAATTGTTTTGTTCGTTTTACAACCATTTCAAATGGCTCACCTAAATGATCAACTAATTCCTTCTTGTCATGAGGAATTAAATTTTCACAGCCTTTGTAGGTAAAAAACTCATTCATAGTTAAACTAAGAGTGTCCGTTGATTTAACACCTAAAACACTGTAAAGCCAATTATCTGAACTGAAGAGGAATAAATTGTTTTTGACACCAAGAATAGATCCTTCCACATAGATATCAGCATTGCCCTCATTTGTAGGAACAATATTATCAACGGAAAAAAAAGATTTTGTTTGTGATAATGCATGGAAAGAAAATGATTGTAAAAAAATCATTAGCATTAATAATCTTACTGAGTTTTTCATCATATGTTACTTTAAGTTGCTTACTCTATTCGGTTTTCGGCTTTCCCCGTTTATTATATCATTCAGCATTTTAGAAATAGAATTTTAATCTATTGTGACGGAGTCACAAATCCATAGTTATACCCCGTAAAATTGCCTATTGTTGCTGTATAATGACGGTCAATTACAAGTACACTCCATCCTTTACTTTTACCATTAATATTATACTGGACTGACCACAGATATACCGAGTTAGGCTCTAATATATTTTCCAATTGATAAAAAGGTTCTTTTATATTCGTTTTCGTAAAATTATTAGAAGTCAAATATTTGTTTGGAGAAGGAATCCCTGGGTAAAAATTTCTACCTTTCTTCTCTTTATTTTTTTTAAAATATTTCTCATCTACATTAATTTTCCAAATAGTTATGTCATATGTTATTGTTGCATTTGATTTAACTTTTGGCTTCCAACTTAGAGTTGGTTTTAAACTATCAATCACTGGATATAAAGTTTGTTTTGTTGGTCCTAACTCAGGATTTGTTGGTTTTAGCCCAAAGTAAGTCCGACAGCTTGTATTTAGCAGAATAATAAGGCTAAAAGTAAATAGCACATTTGGTTTAAGGTTCTCTAAAACTTTTTTCATTGGTATAATGATTTTGAGTTTTTGTTGCCTACTCTATTCGGTTTTCAGCATCTCCGTTTTTATTTTTAGTTTGTCAAAGTTAATTTCTTGCACAAATGTATCAAGTTCGCACTGTCGCCCAAGCATGACGCATAACGGTTGGAAGATTTACGATGTTTTTAAAAGCAGGGTTGAAGAGCGCGTCTCTTTCCCTCGCACGAATGTATATTGAAACCATAAATCTTTCCTTTTCAATAAAGCCCTGCTTTTAAAAATATTCTTAAATCTTTATGTTATCTCCAGCCAAACTTTCATTAGAAGTTAAAACCTCTCATTCATTCTTATAATAACAAAGTCCTTTATCCGTGGAGAACCAAACCCTGTTGTTGCTATCTGTAAATATATTCTGAACATTATTAGATGGTAACCCATTAGAAGCACTATAACTCTTGAATTCATTATTGTCATAGCAAACTACACCTTTTTGTTTCATTCCAATCCATATATTCCCGCTTCTATCTTCCACAAACCCAAAAATATCCTGGTATTCTTCCTTTTTATTCCACTTCCCATCAATCTTATATTCGAGTCCGTCCTTCTTCGGCAACCATTTTCTTGATTTACTGTCGATAAAGAATTTGCAGTCCACCTTTTGTTGCGACTGATGCCATTCTTTGCCATTATACACACCAAAATTGTTATTGTAATAAACCCAAACATTACCTGCTGTATCTTCAACTGATTGATAGGTTTCCATATCATGTTGGGTATAAGGACCCACATGGTCGTAACGGATATTCTTCCATTCACTTCCATCATAAATGACAATCCCTTGTGCTCCTGCAAAAATTATAAATCCCTTTTTCTTACTTTCATGAATGCGAAAAGTCCAGAAATGGCCAAGCCCCTTGATCACCCCATCTTTTTTCCCATAAATAGTCCATTTATTTCCATCGTATTTTACCTGACGATCCCACGAACCTACCCAAATATTTCCGTTATGATCCCTTATTAAATCATAAACGTCACCACTGCTATATCCGTCATCTCGACCCGGAACTACAAATCTATTTCCATCATACATGAATAGCTGGTGCTTACCCGTATTGAATAATATTTTTCCATTCGGGCACTCAATAATGTCTTTAACAAATTTATATGGAGGCTTTTGCGGAGTCTCATTGAAATTTGTCCATTTTCCGTTTTCAAACATTGATACTCCGCCATCCTGCAATAGCCCCTGCAACCCAAGATCAATAAAAGAGAATACCAGACCCACCGCAGATCCAGAAGGACCTAAATAAGAACCGCTTTCCGTTGAAGAAGTCGCCCAGATTCTTCCTTTTGAATCTTCAAATATTTTCCGCACGTGAGCCTCGGTAAATATTTTTTCGCTTCTGCGATAGCTCACCCACTTTTCCCCATCAAACACAGATAGGCCACCATCCTTGCGTTCCCCATCATACGAACCTATCCAGATGTTGCCTTTACTGTCGATAAGAGAAGTCGAAATCCTGCTTCCAATTAAGCCGTTCTTTTCATTATAGGTGATCCATGATTTTCCATCATAAACCAGAATTCCTTTGTCAGTAATAAACCAGATATTATTCTTTTTATCATTGAGAACGTCAAAAATTTTTGGATTAATATCAAGCAGACCATCTTCTTTTTTAAAATACTTCCAGTTGCCTTGTGAAAATGTTTGGAACGAAACAAACACTAAAAGAATCGCAACTGTCCGTCTAATAATTGTTTTCATATTATATTCTTTTAAATAAAGTAGTTCCGAATTGGTTGGCGATAACTATTAGCTATACGAAATTACATAAATATCTTCGTATATCTAACTTAAAAGCTTTGCTATCCAAACAAAAATAAACAGAATTTGTACTTTTGATATATCACATCAACTTTGGGTTAGCTTTAATATTCGCATGGTTATGCGAAGAACAAATTAAATAATATGAAAATTATAGATAATTTTATAAATCTCTTAAAGCTAAAAAGGTATAGTGAAAACACAATTGAAACCTACAAAAATGTATTAGTACAAACATATATTTTTTTCAAGAAACCTTTTAAGGACATTACCGATAAAGATTTGTGGGTGTTTATATCGCATTTTGTAAATGAAAAAAATATTTCCTCATACTACCAACGCCAAATGCTTGCTACCAACTTGTTGCCACCCAAATATAAACCAAAAATGTGGCAATTTACTCTTTTGAAGAGGGGGTATTAGTGCCACATCACCCAACAAAAAAAACTGCCCTGTACCATCACAGGTACAGAGCAGGATTTAATAAAGGAAAAATATTATAAAAATTGTATCACCATTCTTTCGTCCATTCCGAACAATTTTTCGGTACATTCTGAGCCGGATCATCGCAGTTTTTAACCTCACGGCATGTCCGTATTTGATGCTCTACCGGTTTATCAGGAACCAAAACCGTTCTGCGCTCATCCCATTTCGTATATTCACATCCAGGTCCAAGACTGGTCATAAACTCTTTTATAGTTATACTCCCATCTTCCAATTGTTTTAATCTTTTTTCAGTTTCATTCATAATTTTTTGTAATTAATATTGGTTAAAGTAATTTCTTCTTTGCTCAATATAACAAAAATAACCTTGCACATGCCTTTAAGTACAGAGCAGGATTTTTTCTTTATGAATTAGTCCAACCAATCAAACGGTAAAATGGGGTTTGTGTAGATTGATGGTTTTGAAAGGAACAAAGTGAAAAAGCATAGCCACTTCCTACACAAGATTCAATTCTAAATTTTGCAGTTCGAAAAGATTCGGCAGATGCCGGCAATTGGCTTATGTTTCCTTGCGAAAGATCAAGTTCATTCATCGATTCCCAAACTCCTGAACCGATACATTTTAAGAAGGCTTCTTTCTCTGACCACAATCTAAAAAATAACTCATGCTGGTTTGTTTCTGTTAATCGAGTTTTCTCTTTCTCTGAAAAAAAACGATGTACAATTTGTGAATAATCGAAGGAGTTTTTGATTTCTTCGACATCACAACCCACCGGATTGGAAGAAGAGATATAAATTAATACTAAACCTGCGGAATGAGAAACATTAAAGTGCCAATTGGAATGCTTTCGTAAATAAGGTTTTCCTTTTTCGCTTACATCAATTTCCAATTCATTTGGTGAACAGCCTATATTGTATGACAATATGATTCGAGCAATAGATCGGCTTACAATTCTGATCCAGCGATCGGCAGGACGAATATGACGTTCAGCTTTCTCTTGTTCTTTTTTATTCAATACACTATACAATTGATCGGAATAGGGAACAAATTCTAAAGCATCGATAATGACTGCCATTGTATCTCCAGCAGACAGAGGTGGCAATTGCTGAAGCTCGCAAAATCTGTATTCGGGATGATGGAAGCGGGTTAATTGTACGTTGGGCATAGAAAACAAATTTAATATTTATGTTAATGAGGATGATGGTATATTCCAAATCATTTTACATTTGAACTATGGATATGGACAAAGCGCTGCTGAATGAGATTGTTGGCTGGGATGTAAATCTTTGGGCAAGAGCTATTGATTTTTGGGATCAGCATCTTCCTGCCAATAATAGCCATATAAATTGCTTAGATATAGGTGCACGCGAAGGAGGATTGAGTTTATGGTTGGCAATGAAAGGGTTTGATGTGATTTGCAGCGATGTTTCGGATATTGAACAATCGGCTTCGGTTTTACATAAAAAGTATTCCTATACCGGCAGCATCAAATATGCCGATTTGAATGCTATGGAATTGAAAGAATTGAACACGTATGATATTATCATTTTTAAGTCGGTACTTGGTGCTATTGGTAGTTTTCATCAGCCTGAAGCGATACAACAAAGCATACAGAACATATATGATGCTTTGAAGCCGGGTGGGAAATTATTGTTTGCAGAAAATTTGAAATCTACTTTTGTACATCAAATGGCTCGAAAATATTTTACCCATTGGGGAGCACGTTGGTACTACCCTACTTTTGGCAATATGATGGATTGGTTATCTATATTTCAAACGGTGAATTACCAATGCAGCGGATGGCTCAGTGCATTTGGTCGCAATGAAGCGCAAAGAAAATTATTATCTAAAACGGATCATTTGGTAGAGAAGATTGTGCCCGAATCGAAGAGGCAAATAATGTATGGAGTTGCACAAAAATGAAAAATGTTTAATCAAGATATTGATTGAGCGATTGACATAATTTTTGAATATGCGACTCTTCGCTCACTACACTATCGGTACTGCTACCATCTATCTTAACAAATTCAACACCCTTTGAAGCAATGGCATCCCATCCCAAATGCTCATCGTTCACATCGGGATATACTTCTTCTGTTTTAAACAAATAAATTTTTCCATTGTAGGATTGAGGGTTATAGGCTTGAAGCGCTCTGGTATGAATGACTCTTATATCCTCCATTTCGCTTTGGTTTTTATTTTCTGCTGACGAGGATAATCCACTCCTAGAAAGAATTACATTTTTTACTTTGCCGGCTAATTGAATTTTTTCATCCATACTCATGCTTAAAAATCGGTTGAGTTTGCTTTTCAATCCTGACTCGCTGCTATGAAATGAAGGAACATAATTATCAACAAAACCAAGAAAGGATACCTTCTCTCCTTGCTTATGTAGTTGTTGAGCCATTTCGAAAGCGACCATGCCACCAAAGCAAAGACCAAATAAACGATAAGGTCCCTTAGCTTGCACCTTTTTCATTTCGCTAATATAAAGTGTGGCCATTTCTACTATATCGCTTTGAGGTTTCTGTGCAGGATCTAAAGCTCTTGGCTGAATGGCGTATAAAGGTTGATCCTGATTTAAGTAGCGAAGCAGACGCGACCAACGATGACTGTTACCATTGTGCATGTGAATGCAAAACAATGGAATTCTGTTACCGATGCTACGCAAAGGTAAAACCATTTTAAAATTTTGACTTGCTTCTTCTTGATCAACCATGGCCGATAATTCAGCAATAGTAGGTGCAGTAAACAATGTGGTAGCCGGAAATTTTTTGCCGCTAAACTTTTCAATCTCACTAATGACTTTAATGGCTAAAAGAGAGTGTCCACCCGATTCGAAGAAGTTGTCATGAATGCCAATATCTTCATCTTGCAATACAGCAATCCATATATTATGAATCAACTCTTCTGTTTGATTGGACGGTGGTACAAAACGATTCGTTCTGCTTTTTCTACTTTGCAATTTTGGCAATGATTGTTTATCCAGTTTACCATTAGGGGTTAATGGAATTTCCGGAATGGATAATATTCCCGATGGTATCATATATTCGGGAAGTAGCTTTTTAAGTTGATTCAGCAATTCAGTTTCTTCATTGCTTTGAGAATTGGCTTCACTCCTACTTTGTATGTATTGCATGTAATATTCATACTTACCTGACTGCAAACGATTTCTAAAATGTAAACGCTCATTGCCTTTATATAACACAACATCAAAAGCATCGCCTGCATCTATAAGAGTAAAACGACAATTGAATCGTTTTGATTTTTTTTCAAAATCTTGTTTCCATTGCTCAAGTTCATTTTGTGTATGATATGGAATAGACGAGATGCCTAATGTTTGAATATTGTCGGATGCTAAATAGTCGTTCATCTTTTTGCTGTTCCATTCGCCTGATTTAAAATCGCTCCAATTAATAAATTGTTGAGAAAGAGCTAAAGGCTCATTATACATTATGGCATGAAATCTTGAACCCGGATGATTCAAATCGCTAAGCACGTCAACATGTGCTATGTTCGGATGGCCTTTAACAAAAGAATAGAAATACTCAGGATTAAAACTAATATAACCAATATCATTAATGGATTCCACACCCGGAACCCCAATGATTACAATAGCACCACCTTCATTAAGCTTGTTTATTAATTGATTTAGATATTGGTGAAAATCAATTGCATTTTGAATAAATAAATCTGCAAAAACGATACAAATCAAATCGAAATTCTTATCAGGAATTATAGGATGGTAATCGTTATCTTTTTTTGCGTTAAAGATTAAATGTTCTGAATGTGTATTATTCAGAATTCGCTCCTTAACTCCAATTTCTAAAACGGATGAATCTTTTAGTTTCAACCAATCCATCAAACGCAATAGCTCCGTTCTTGTTTTTGTTAGCGATTCGTTTATAAATACACTCTTATCAATTTCAGATATTTCAATAAGCCTTATGGATGTGTTGTCAGCAGGATCAACTATATAAGCCAATAATAATTGATTCTTCAGGTCATCTTCTGTAGCGCAAACAACAACATCTTTACTCGTTAAAGTTTGCAATGCTGCTTGTACTTCTCCTATTTCAATTCGATATCCTCTGATTTTAACTTGCTCATCATTTCTACCCTTATACAAAATATCTCCATTGGGCAAGTATGCAACAATATCACCGGTCTTATACATATATGCGCCCGGAATATTTACATCCGGAACAAAACGATCGGCACTTAATGTTTTATTCTCAAAATATCCTTTAGCTAAACACTCACCACTTAAATAGAGTTCACCACTAGCTCCTAAAGGAACATTTGCCAACTGCTCATTTAATATATAGCAGCTGGTGTTGGAAATCGGCTTACCAATGCTGATCCACTCATCTTTTGTGTCAATCTTTTTAACTACACAACCAACGGTAGCTTCAGTTGGTCCATATTCGTTATAAATATTTATTTCCGGATTAATCTTTCGTAAGGTAGCAATGTGGGTAGGCAACAATTCTTCACCACCAACAATGGCTGTTTTTATTTTATTGCTGCTAATGTTTAAGTTGTCAAGCACTAATATATGTGCAGGTGTCAATTTTATGCAATCAATCGGATTCTCATTACTAAAGTGATCGTGTAATATGTTAAGTAATTCGGCCTGCTGTCTGAAAATGGTTAAACTTTTACCATTTAATAATGGACAAAAAATACTGGTAACGGTTAAATCAAAAGATAAAGAAGAAAATAAACCAAAATGACCTTTTATATTATCATTCAAATAATAACTCAAACACCAACTTATGTAATTAACCACACTTCTATTCGATACTTCAACTCCCTTCGGTTTTCCGGTACTTCCGCTGGTGTAAATGATATAAGCGGAATCTTCACTTGAATAATCAACCGGTTTAAATATTGCATTGCCAGCAATATCCTCGATGCAAAAAGAATGCTGACTTTGAGCTACAAGATGTCTGCAACTTTTTTGCGTAACAATGATCTTTGCTTTGCATTGCGAAAGGATGTAGTTGATTCGATCTTCAGGATTTGATAAATCTACGGGAACATAAACAGCTCCACATTTGAGTATTGCCAGTAAAGCATAAATCATCTCAGGACTGCGCTCCAACAACAATACCGCTGTATTCCCTTTTTGAAGTCCTAATTGCTGAAAGCGGGCTGCATATTTTTCTACTTGTTCTAATAAATGCTCATATGTATATGAAAAAGCTCCAAAATGAATAGCAATTTCATTCCTATTCTTAAGCGCAGTGTTTTCAAACCATTCATATAAAGAAACGTGTCGATCGTAGCTGATTGATGTAGCATTCCATTCATTTGTCATTCGCAACAAATCATCATTGGTATTTACCTTCAATTGGTCAATGATAGAATCTTCGCGAGTACAAACATCTTCCAGCAAGGATGTAAATTCCTTCAATCTAGTTTCGATAATACTATCATCAAACAAACTGGTATTGTAACTGCATTCTAATATGAGATGCTGTTGGTCGCCACTGGCATTTATATAAAACTCAAAATTCTCTGCCACTCTTTTGTTCGATTCCCATTGCATGTTCAATCCAAAGAATTCAACATCATCAGTGAGTCCTATATCCACATTAAAACTTATGGGTGTAAGTGGAATTCGGGCAGGATCGCGTTTGATCTTTAAATGACTCATCAAAGTTCCTAAAGTAAACAGTTGATGTTCATAGGCATCAAATAACTCCGATTTTCTGTTTTGAACGTAGTCACTAAACTTAATACCCGCATCCTGTTTTGAACGTAAGGGCAATAAATTGACACAATGGCCAATGAGCCGTGACAAACCACTACTTGACTGCCCTGCAGATGGCAATGCTATAATCACATCGTTTGTTCCAATAAGGCGATGCATATAACACTCGAAAGATGCAATTAGTAAACTCACAAAACTAACTCCCCACTTTCGGGCAGTAGACTTTAAGTTGGCATACAGCTCATCGCTTACTTTATGATCCACTCGATTAGCTTTGTATGTTCTAATGGCTGGCCTTCTCTTATAAGTTGGAAGGTCTAATAAGGGCAGTTCATCTTTATATTGCTCGGTCCAAAATTTTTGGTCGGCATGACCTTTCTCAGACGTTTGATGTTTGTTTAAAAAAGAAACATAATCAGAAAAAGGAACAGCAGGTTCAGGAATGTGAATAGAAGAATCGCAATAGTGAGAATACCATCGGCTTAAATCTTGCATGAGTATTCCCAACGACCATCCATCACAAACGATATGGTGCGCAGTGATGATTAATGCATGTTCATTTTCTTTGTTGCTTATTACAACAAAGCGAATGAGAGGTCCCTTTTCTAAATTGAAAACTTGTTGAACTTCGAGCGAACGCTGTTCATCAATATTTTTTTCAAGCTCTTCACTATCAGCAAAAATAATCTTTGCTTCTACATTAATCTCCGGAACAATATTCATGTGCATTCCATCGGCAGAAAAAGTTGTCCGCAAAGAATCGTGATGTTGACATACGCTATGAATAGCATTTTTAAGATTATCAACCTGTAAAGTTCCTTTTAAAAATAAGGTTACCGATTCATTATAAGCGAGGTTGGCTATATCGCCACCAAAGCGAATATTCGTAAACAACTCTCGTTGTGCTTCGGTACTTTCTAATTGAATAAAAGAAACCTGTGATTGATTTTGAAATGGGTCAAAATCAACCGGAATAAATTTGTCTAATATGTTCGATGCACTTGAATCACTCATGTAGTTAAATTATACGAAAAGAAACCGCTAAGGTTTTGAGCTCAACGAATGATTCAAAAGTACAAAAACTGTACGTTAAGATCATTCTTAAAAATATTATTATTTATACCTTTGACTTCTCTTTTTTAATCAAATTTATGGGTAGAATATTCGAAAAAAGAAAGCATAAAATGTTTGCCCGATACGATAAAATGGCAAAAACATTTACACGTATTGGAAAAGAAATTGCCATCGCAGTAAAACAAGCAGGTCCTTTACCCGAAAGTAATCCTCGACTCAGGCTCGCCATACAAAACGCCAAGGCAGCCAATATGCCTAAAGACAGAGTTGAGTCTGCCATAAAAAGAGCCTCTTCAAAAGAAGAAGGTGATTTTGAAGAAGTGGTTTTCGAAGGTTATGGCCCTTATGGTGTAGCGGTATTGGTTGAATGTGCAACCAATAACAACACCAGAACGGTTGCTAATATTCGAATGTATTTTAATCGGGCAAATGGCAGCTTAGGAAAATCCGGATCTGTTGATTATTTATTCGAACGAAAAGGAGTTTTCGAAATCAATCCCAATGGAAAAGATCTTGAAGAGTTGGAATTTATGCTCATCGATTTTGGATGCGAAGAAATTGGTAGCGATGAAGATAAAACCTTTGTCTATACATCTTTCGAAAATTTTGGAAACATGTTAAAAGGATTGGAGGATCTCCAAATTGAAGTGATCAGTACAGCTGTTGAACGATATGCAACTACATCCGTTAAGCTAAATACTGAACAAGAAGAAGAAATTGCTGAGCTGATCAATAAGATTGAAGAAGACGATGATGTTCAGCACGTTTTTCATAATATGGCATAGTCTTAAGAATAATTCATGGTGGATTGCGTGTGACCAATCATTTCTTATATTTGGTATATAAATCAAACCAAAAAATACCATGAAGAAAATTTCACTGACATTAGGAATGGTTGTCTTCGGATTGATGGTTGCATGCCAACAACCTGAAAACAAAGAAGAACCATCCGCTCAAAATGAACAGAAAGAAAGTTGGCAATTGTTGGGCTATGAATCAAAAGCCGCATACGGAGAACATTTAGTTCTGATTGGAGGATGTGACGATTGTCATTCACCTAAAGTGATGGGACCTCAAGGCCCTGAAGTAAACAAAGACCTTCGACTATCAGGACATCCTGCTAATGAGCCTGCACCTGATATCAATCGACAAGAGATAGAGAGTAAGTTTATGGCTGCCTGCAATCCAGGACTTACCGCTTGGGTTGGCCCTTGGGGAGTTTCATTTGCTGCCAACATTACTTCTGATGCAACCGGTATTGGTAATTGGAGCGAAGAGCAATTTAAAAGAGCTATGCAAGAAGGCAAATTAAAAGGAATGCCTGAAGGTCGTATGCTTTTACCTCCAATGCCTTGGCCTGCCTTAAGTCATATGACTGATGATGAGATATCATCCATATTTGAGTATCTAAAATCTATTCCTGCAATCAACAACGTTGCTCCTACACCCTTGCCTCCTCTTGCTGCTATGGCGCAATAAACTTTAGCAGTTCAAGATAATTAATAAAAAGCCTTGTGAACAATCACAGGGCTTTTTGTATAAATGGGAATCAATAAGTATATCAATATCTTTGTTTGTAAATTAAAAACCTACTAAAAGTTTATGTACGATCTACCTTACTACAAAGAAAAAGATGAGAAAGTAATATTCGATTTCATTGCACGCTATCCGTTTGCTTTTATCAGCGGTTGCGATTCAAATCAAAAGCCTGTGGCAACTCAAATTCCGGTATTTATTGAAGAACAAAATGGTAAAAGATTTTTAAGAGGTCATATTATGAAAAACACCGATCACCATAAGGCGTTTATTCATAATGAAAATGTTTTGGTCGTATTTACCGGACATCATACTTATGTGAGCGGCACCTGGTATAGCAATCCTCATACGCCTTCTACCTGGAATTATATGAGTGTATATGCTTCAGGAAAGATTCGCTTTCTTGATGATGAAGCGTTAATTCAAGCATTACGACTTACTTCACTACATTTTGAAGCATATAATGAACATTCAACAACTGCTTATGACAATTTGCCAAAAGAACTTACCGAAAAGCTAATAAAAGCAATTGTAGCATTTGAAATCGAAATCGAAAACCTTGATACGGTATTCAAACTAAGTCAGGATAGAGATATAGAAAGTTACGACAATATAATTGAGCAATTAAAACACAAAGGAGAAAACGGGCAGGTAATTGCAGCGGAAATGGAGAAAAGGAGAAGCAAGCAATTCTCTAAATAACTTGTTAAATAATTATAGTTAATCTCTAAGAACCAAAACCTTTTTAATCGTAACATTATCAATAATTAAAGTATACAAACCTTGCTCTAAGTGCGTTACTTCAATATCATTTATTTCCTTATCAAATAATCCTTTCAGAATAGTTTGTCCTTTATTATTTATCAGCTTATAATTGATATTAAGGTACTTGCCATAGTTATGCACTCGAATAAAACTCGATGAGGGATTAGGGTAAATTTTAAAATTTTCAACTGCGATGTTTGAAGCTATATCGGTAGTAGGGTTATACAGATTCATCACTTCATTAGGTGTAAGTTCTCGATTCCAAATCCCGATGTCGTCCAACGATCCTGAAAAGTAATTGGTTGCTCCAGGTAATCCTCTCCCAAAATAAAAAGGCAAATTTGCAGCAATAGCTCCTGATAAATTGTAAGAGCTGGTTGTTATTAGTGTTCCATTTTTATATAACTTCATCAGTCCGGCATTATAAGTCCCTACATAATGTTCCCATACGTTCAATGTATTTGGACATGTAGCCCAAGTCCATGAAGACTGTTGAATATTTACTCCAAAATTATTTTGAGAGTTATTTCCTTGCATGATTGAAATAAAGTAGCCAGCGGTATTTACACCACTCATCATCAAAACTGCAGTGGAAGGAGTGCTTTGCTTTTTCATCCAAACAGAATAACTAAACGAACCTGTTTCAGCAAAAGTAAAAGAAGGAGCTGCCAATGTTAAAACAGAGCTACTGCCATTATAAACCGATGAGGAATTTGGAGTATTGAATCGATCCGGACCAAATGTCACTCCTGTATTAACAGGTGTGTTTCCATTTCCACTTAAGTCGTTAACATTCCCATTATATGAATACCATGCTTGTAATCCTTGCAAAGGAACATATGGAGGGACTTGAGCAGTTAAATTGTTGATGGAAAAAAATAGAATAATCGATACATATTTAAAAGTCTTGTTCATTGGTCTAAAGCTTTTATTAAAAACAAATATAGCCAATAATACTTTTTAATATAGTTTGTTGCGACTATCACTACGTAATAAAAAAGAGAGCCATCACAATGGATAGCTCTCTTTACAATTTATTTATTTACAGAAATCTATTTTTCGATTTCTAATAATTCAACTTCAAAAATCAAAGTAGCATTTGGCCCAATTGATCCTCCTGCACCTCTTTCACCATAAGCCAAATTTCCAGGAATATATAATTTCCATTTGCTACCTACAGGCATCATTTGTAACGCCTCAGTCCAACCGGCAATCACACCATTTACAGGAAAAGATATAGGCTCACCTCTATCTACCGAACTGTCGAACACAGTTCCGTCAATTAAAGTACCATGGTAATGTGTTTTAACTTTGTCGGTAGGGCCTGGTTTTTCACCGGTACCCACTTTTAATACCTCATATAGCAAACCACTTTCAGTGCTCTTAACTCCGTCTTTCTTCTTAGTTTCGGCTAAGAACTTATCCCCTTCTGCCTTATTTTTATTGGCCGATTCACTTTTCTTTGCTTGCATATAGCCTTGAACAATTCCGTTTGCAGCATTTATATCCATTGCCCCACTTCCGGCATAGGTATCACTCATCCCTTTCTTTACCAATTCAAAATTTAATTGATCAAATCCACTTTGCTGTAAGTTATTTCCAATACTAATTCCTAGGCTATAACTCACCGAATCATTTTTGTTTTCAAATTTCATAGTTTCACTTTGTTTAGAATTTTTTTGTGCCATTACTGTACCACTTAATACTATGGCAGCAGCTATTAACAATACTTTTTTCATAGTCTTTAAAAAATTTAGGCCCCTAAGGTACAATTAATCGCTTACACCTGCATGAATCTTCAATGAGCCTGTTCAATACTATATTATTATAAAGCTTGTGCATATTTTCTATGCAGAAAATAGTTATTAATTTGCCAAGCTTATGTCTTTCAATCTTACATCGCAATTTAACCCAACAGGTGATCAACCTCATGCAATTGATCAATTGGTTCAAGGATTGAATCGTGGGGATTATGCACAAGTTTTACTAGGCGTAACCGGTTCGGGAAAGACATTTACGGTGGCAAATGTTTTGAATCAAGTAAACCGTCCTGCATTAATTTTAAGCCATAACAAGACGTTGGCTGCACAACTTTATGGTGAATTCAAACTCTTTTTCCCTGATAATGCCGTTGAGTATTTTGTTTCGTATTATGACTATTATCAGCCGGAAGCATATTTACCCGTCACTAACACCTATATCGAAAAAGATCTATCGATCAACGATGAAATTGAAAAGCTTCGTTTAAGCGCTACTTCTTCCTTGCTTTCAGGAAGAAGAGACATTATAGTAGTTTCCTCCGTTTCTTGTATTTATGGAATTGGTAATCCAGAGGACTTTAATAAAAACATCATTCGACTTCAAACCAAACAAAAGGTTAGTCGGAATGCATTTTTGATGCAATTAGTTGCATCCTTATACAGTCGTACTCAAACTGAATTTACGCGAGGAAAGTTTAGAGTTAAAGGTGATACCGTGGATGTGTTTCTTGCATATGCCGATTTTGCATATCGAATCATTTTCTTTGGCGATGAAATAGAAAGCATTGAATCAATCGATCCACTGCATGGAACCTCTTTTGATCAGCATGAGTACGTTTCCATATTTCCGGCCAATATTTTCGTAACCTCACAAGACAGTATGTTGCAGGCTATTTGGCAGATTCAAGAAGATATGGTTCGACAGGTGGACTTCTTTAAATCTATAGGAAGAGGATTGGAAGCTAAGCGCCTCGAAGAACGTGTAACCTATGATATTGAAATGATGCGAGAATTGGGCTATTGCAGTGGAATAGAAAATTACTCAAGATACTTTGATAAACGAAAAGCAGGAGATCGACCTTTCTGTTTATTGGATTATTTTCCGGATGATTACATTATGGTGATTGACGAAAGTCATGTTACGATTCCACAAATCAAGGCAATGTTTGGTGGCGATCGTAGCAGAAAACAAAATTTAGTTGAGTATGGATTTCGATTACCCTCAGCAATGGACAATCGCCCATTGAAGTTTGAAGAATTTAATACCTTAATCAAACAGGCTTTATATGTAAGTGCAACTCCAGCCGATTATGAATTGGAACAAGCCGAAGGCGTTGTTGTTGAACAAGTCATACGACCAACCGGTGTTCTCGATCCGGTAATTGAAATTCGACCCAGTATAAATCAGATAGATGATTTGTTGGATGAAATTGATCAAACGGTGCAAAATGGGAATCGCGTTTTGGTCACTACATTAACCAAACGTATGGCAGAAGAGTTGGATAAATATTTGGCTAAGCTCAATATTCGTTCAAGGTACATTCATTCGGATGTTGATACTCTTGATCGTGTGGAAATACTGAGAGATTTGAGACTGGGCAACTTTGATGTGCTGGTGGGTATAAACTTGTTGAGAGAAGGACTTGATTTACCTGAGGTATCGTTGGTAGCCATTTTGGATGCAGACAAAGAAGGATTTCTCCGATCGGCCAGAGCTTTAACACAAACAGCCGGTAGAGCCGCCAGAAACATAAACGGTCGTGTAATCATGTATGCCGATAACATTACTAAGAGTATGCAACAAACCATAGATGATACGGAGCGCAGAAGAGAAAAACAAATTAAATACAATCAGGATCATAATCTAATTCCTCGTGCGATTGAAAAATCAACCCACAGTATTCTACAACAAACTTCCGTTGCTGATCGAAATAAAAACAACAATAAAGCATATGAAGAACAGAGTCAAAAATCTATTGCGGCTGACCCTGTTTATCGATACATGAATGCAGAACAGTTAAGCGAACAAATTAAGAAAACGAAGCAATCAATGGAAAAATCGGCAAAGGAACTGGACTTTATAGAAGCTGCTCGCTTGCGTGATGAGTTGTTTTCGTTACAAGAGATTAGGAAAGATCGCTTTGGCGAATAAGTAAATGCTTTTTTATTCTTTGCTTTTTCCCTACTCTGCTCACTGCAAAAGAAATAGCAAATAGAAGACCGGAACAAACGGTAATCGATCCTGCAATTGAAGTGTTTGTTAAGCTTGCTAAATAGAATCCGGCAAGCGAAACAAGAAAACCTATTAGCACACTCATCCATAAAATGGTTTTCAAACTTCCATTCAATAAGTAGATACTTGCCGGTATAACAGATAAAAGCGCTACTACTAATATGGCGCCAACAGATTCAAAAGCCACCACTGTAACAATGGAAACCAAACTCATTAAAAGCAGATGCCAAAACCGCGCATTGATACCGAGTGACCGCGCAAAATCTTCGTTGAAACTACAAAGCTGAAAAGCTTTATAGGCTCTATAAACAATATAGACAACCACAAAAAAAACCACACTGTTGATCAATAATGCACGGGGAATAAAAATATCTGAACCGAAAGCTATAACATCCAAGGGCACATAGGCAATCTCTCCATACAAAACACAATCTTGATCGAGATCAACTTGGCCGGTATAAAAACTAATGAGTATAATTCCGATCGAAAACAAAAAAGTAAAAACTACTCCAATACTGGCATCTTCTTTAACCTTTACAGTTTTAGTTAAAACCTCTATAAATAAAGTGGTAAGAACACCTGTAATCGCTGCACCTAGTAACATAATATAGCTATCGCGACTGCCGGCTATAAGATAGGCAATAACAATTCCGGGTAGTACTGAATGAGAAATCGCATCGCCAACCATAGACATTTTTCTAAGCATTAGAAATGTACCTAGTATTGCACAGGATGATGCTATTAACGTGGCAGTGAGTATGATGTACAAAGCATCCATTAATAAGGTATAGTTTTATTATGTGGATCCAATTCGGGAAAACCTAAATCCTTTTCAATCAAGCGCTCGATATCTGGTGTGATGATATGTTCCATCGATTCGGCATCAGCATGCAAATGGTCGTCCTGTAGATTCAATCTTTTGCTTAGGTATAACTCCCATAGTCTATGTAACCGCACCACTCTTTTGCCACTTTCAATACCAAGCTTCGTTAAGTAAAAACAAGATGCGCTACCCAATACCTCTTCTGAATCTAATAGGCGTTTAAATCCTTTAGTGAATTCAGTTTCAGAAAAATCTCTTTGATTTAATACCATTGATTTGCTTATTGCTTTAGATCGATCTCCTCCGGTAAGATGATACATGGATTTCAATAGATTTTCTTTTAGTATTTTAAATTGATTGTCTCTATGTTTTAATCGTCTTGCTATAAGGCCTTTGTGAGGGGCAAAAACAAAACTAAATAATGCAATACAAGTTAATACCACTACAATCCATGGTCCTGTGGGCATTGAACTGATACTGTGCGAAACAAATGCCCCAACCCATGCAGCTATAACTCCAAACAAGGCACCTAGCATTAAAATACTAGAGATTTTAGAAGACCAAAAGCGAGCAGCAGCTGCAGGTGCTATAAGTAAAGCCGACATTAATACTACACCAACCGCTTGAATGCCTGAGGATACAGATAAAATGATCATTACAGACAACACAAACTCTAATCGCTTTACCGGCAATCCAATACTTAAAGCATAATCCCGATTAAAACAGATCAGGTTTAATTCCTTAAAAAGAACAACTACAGCCAACAGTAAAAACAAAGAAATACTAATAAAGACCAATGCATCAGAAGGAGTAAGAGCGGCTGCTTTTCCAAAAAGAAACTTATCTAATCCGGCTTGAGAACTATTACCGGTTTTTTGAATGAAAGTTAAAAGCATAATTCCCAAACCGAAAAAAACACTGAGTACAATGGCTATACTTGTATCCGACTTAAGTTTACTTTTATTGGGTATATAATTAATCAAATATACCGCCAGCCAACCTGAAACAACGGCAGCAACCAAAAGATGAATGGTACTCTTACTACCACTAATTAAATAACCTAAACAAATTCCAGGTAATACAGCATGTGCTATTGCATCGCCTACCAGCGATTGCTTTTTAAGAAAAGCATAGGTTCCAACCAAAGCACTACTCGCTCCGAGCAAAACCGAACCCAGAACCACAAACCAAATATTCGGCTCGCGTAGAAGTAAAAAATCAACAATATTCATCGGTCTTCTTTCATCCCTTTCTCCCGAACGGGGAATTGATGCTTTTCAATTTCATCTCCAAGTTTTTGTAGAATGCTTAAACTACCACCGTAAGCTTGAGAAAGATATTCTTGCGTTAAAACTTCTTCTGTCTTACCACTTTTGATCAATCTCGTATTCAGTAAAACAATCCAATCAAAATAATTGCGAGCTGTTTCTATGTCATGGTGAATGATCACTACGGTTTTTCCTTTTTTCTTCAACTGATTCATAATTTCAAGTAACGCAGACTCAGTAGTAGCATCCACACCGGCAAAAGGTTCGTCCATCAAATACAAATCGGCTTCACGTGCAAGTGCCCTCGCCAATAAAACTCTTTGTTGTTGACCACCAGAAAGTTGAGAAATCTGTCGTTTTCCATAAGACGTAAGTTGAACTTGTTCTAAAGCTTGTAGAGCCAAGCGCTTGTCCTCAGATTTCAATGGCCTAAACAAATTCTCCCTTTTATATCGTCCCATCAAAACAACTTCGTAAACACTCGCAGGAAAATCCCAATCGATACTTTCTCTTTGAGGGACATACGCTACTCTTTGTCGAACTTGATCTAATGAACTATCAAAAATTTTAATGTGTCCACTTACCGGCTCTATTAAGTTCATTATGCTTTTCATAAGAGTAGATTTGCCTGAACCATTCGGACCAAGAATTCCAATCAATTGTCCTTCGGGAATTTTGAAATCAATATCCCATAAAACCGGTTTGCCTGTATATGTGGCGGTAAGATTATGCGCCTCAATAGCTGCCATTTTATTATTTTAATGCATTTACAATTGTGCTAACATTGTGCTGAACCATGCCTTTGTATGTTCCTTCATTGGTTCCTTTATCTCCCATCGCATCCGAATATAGCGTTCCTCCTATTATTACATTATGGCCTTTTGCCTTACATCCTTCTATCACTGCTTCAATTGACTTCTTTGGCACAGAACTTTCCACAAAAATAGCTTTGATTTTGTTTTCTGTTACATGATTAACCAACGTTGTAATATCTTTCAATCCAAACTCCGCTAATGTAGAGATGCCTTGCAAACCTTCAACACGGACATCATAAGCTCTTCCAAAATATTCAAATGCATCATGAGCAGTAATTAAAATTCGCTGCTCTTTAGGTATCTCAGAAATTCGTTGAGCTGTTTCAGAATGCAATTCTCTTAACGAAGTAGCATATGCTTTTGCATTATCTTTAAATATCAATGCATTCCTAGTATCGATCTTTCCTAAATGATCTCCGAGATCAATAATCAAATGGCTCCATAATTCAACATCGAACCAAACATGAGGATCATGAACACCATGAACAGAGTCGGCCAAAATCAATGAATGCTTTGAGTTGTCTTCCACCATTGCCAGAGTAGGCTTTTGGTTTGACATTTTTTCAAAAATATCTACCATTTTTCCCTCCAAGTGCAAGCCATTGTAAACAACAATATCGGCACTTCTTATCAAATTGAGATCATCTAAACTTGGCTTATAAAGATGAGGATCAATTCCCGGCCCCATTAGTGAAGTTACGTCTACAAGTGTATCACAAATGTTTTTAATGGCATCTTCGATCATTCCGGTTGTGCATACTATTTTTAATTTAGAAGAAGTATCTTTCGAAACAGGATCAGTACAGGCTCCAAGAGCCATCATCAGAATAAATGCAATGTATTTTAAAATTCTATTCATCGTTTTTTTGTAAAGATACTATTATTTTTATAAATCTAATATTATTTTTAGACTTATCTAAATTATGAAAATATTAATCTTTGGAGACACCCATTCGCATTTAGATGAGAGCTTATTACCTTGGATGGAAAAGGCAGATGAAATTTGGCATACAGGAGATATTGGAAATTCTGATTTAGCTTTGAAGTTAAGCACATATAAAACCTTTCGTGCGGTTTATGGTAATATAGATGGGGCTTTAATTCGAAAGATGTTTCCAAAAGAAATACTATTTCAATTGGAAGGCTTCAATATTTTTATGACACATATTGGGGGATATCCAGGAAAATACTCGACTGGTATAAAAGAAAAGCTTATCCACTTTAAACCCGATATTTTTATCTGTGGACATTCACATATACTTAAAGTAATGCGCGATGAAAATCTATATAATTTATTATACCTAAACCCTGGAGCAATGGGTAAAGAAGGATTTCATCTAGTAAAAACAGCCCTTTGGCTAGAGATAGAAAACAAAAAAATAAAATCGCTGGAAGTAATTGAATTCGGAAAGAGAGGTGAATTATAATCAACGCAATCGATCGGCAGCACGGACTAAGTTTTCATCTCTTCGAATAAACACTGATGCGAAAAACAAAAGCAGTAAGGAAAGCATAGGAAAATAAATTCCTAGTTTATAATTTATTTCAGTAGCATCTTGGTTATATCCAAAAAGTAAAAATAAAATAAGACATAAATAAATCAACACTGTGAATCGAGTGATTCGATATTGAGCATTTCTATTCTTGTAACCAAACAAAGCAAAGACACTTAAAAAAATGCCCAAACATAAGAATGAAACGATCAGATAATTCCCTTTCACTTCTACTACTCCATTAATATCAGTAATAATTCTGTGGTAATATGAAATTATGGTAGTGGCATTGGGTTCTGTTGGAACATAGATTACTGAATATGGAAAAAGTAATGCAACAACTGAACTTATAATTGCGACTAATATGAAAATACTTTGTACACGTTGTATCATAATTCAAAAAAGTTGACTGCAAATATGGTACTTAATATAGAATGCCGATATAGATTGTTAAGAAATCTGTTAAAAAAGTTTGTTTGACATCTAATTTAGTTATATACTTGCCCTATATTTGATTCCGTTTTCAAGGGAACTTTTTCAATAATCGAATATTTCACATTTCATTTATTAAACTAGTATTCAACTACAATAAGACTATTCTATTCTTTATAATACAATTGGGTTAATCAAACCACCTATTTCAACATATTAAATAATGTATCATCAAAATGATTTGCGTGTTATGCTCATTTCTGAGTTGCGCGATATAGCTGAGAAACTAAATATCTCAGACATTGGATCACTTAAGAAACAAGATCTCATTAATGGGATTCTCGATATTCAAGCAGATAAACCCGACCTAATAGCAAATATTAAAACACCTAAAACAGAAGTTATGGCAGTGGAAGAAAAAACTGAATCTAAGAGCAACAATTCTGGAAGCAAAAGCCGAAGAGCTCGCATCAAACCAAATGAAAATGATAATGGAAGATCTTCAGATTCTCGTCCTAAAGATGAGGAAGAAGAAAAAGTAGCAGCAAAATCAACCGCTGTTGAATCCGATGATGCAGATTCCGAAGAGTCAAATGACGCAGATTCTGAAGAATCAAATGAAACGGTTGAAAATGTTGATGATACCGAAAAGATTGATCAGCGAAAAGATCGAAATCCCGGAGTTGATCATCAAGAGAAGAGAAGCTACGAAAGCAATGTAGATCTTTCTAACATTATTATAAGTGAAGGTGTCTTAGAAATAATGCCCGATGGGTATGGATTCTTAAGATCTTCCGATTACAATTATCTGGCTTCACCAGACGACATTTATGTTTCACAATCGCAAATAAAACTATTTGGTCTTCGCACCGGTGATACGGTTAGTGGAGTTATTCGACCTCCAAAAGAAGGTGAAAAATATTTTCCATTAATTAAGGTTGAAAATATCAATGGTCAGGAACCTTCCATCGTTCGCGATCGTGTTCCTTTCGATTACCTCACTCCTCTTTTCCCATTTGAAAAGTTAAATCTATCGGATGGAATTTCTGATTACAGTTCAAGAGTTATGGACTTGTTTACTCCTATTGGGAAAGGTCAAAGAGGACTAATCGTTGCTCAACCCAAAACAGGTAAAACCATGTTGTTGAAACAAGTTGCTAATGCAATAGCCGCGAATCATCCTGAGGTTTATCTAATCATATTATTGATTGATGAAAGACCTGAGGAGGTTACCGATATGGCCAGAAGCGTAAAAGCAGAAGTTGTAGCTTCGACATTTGATGAACCAGCGGAAAGACACGTTAAAATTGCCAATATCGTATTGGAAAAATCGAAGCGCTTGGTTGAATGTGGTCACGATGTAGTTATTCTTTTGGATTCAATTACGAGACTGGCCAGAGCCTATAATACCGTTGCTCCTGCATCGGGCAAAGTTCTTACCGGAGGTGTGGATGCAAACGCACTACATAAACCAAAACGATTCTTTGGTTCGGCAAGAAAAATTGAAGACGGAGGCTCCTTAACCATCATCGCCACTGCTCTTACTGAAACCGGTTCACGAATGGATGAAGTTATTTTTGAAGAGTTTAAAGGAACCGGAAATATGGAACTTCAACTGGATCGTAAACTATCGAATAAACGAATCTTCCCTGCAATTGATTTGGTTGCTTCATCTACACGAAGAGAAGATTTATTGCTCGACAAAGAAATGCTTCAAAGAATGTGGATATTAAGAAATCATTTGGCTGATATGAATCCAATTGAAGCAATGGAATTTTTGTTAGGACAAATGAGAGGCACCAAGTCCAATGAAGAGTTTCTAATTTCTATGAACTCGTAATTTCTTGCTCATCTAAAGCATTGATGCGATGAATGATGGATTGAATATTTAATCCATCAAAAGTACCTGAACTCATCAACAACAAAACTGTATTTTGAAAATCAAGTTGATCGATAAACTGTTGAACCTCATTTCCACTGTCTTTTACTATGATCGTAGTATTGGCAAACGCTTCTTGAACATCAGATTTCTCTAGGGGTGGCAACTTTTTGTGCTTTAAGGTTTCTTGATTAAAATATACAAGCGCCTGATCACAAGCATTCATGGTACCGGCATATTGATTAAGAAAATCTTTATTCAAACTACTAAATGTATGTAGTTCAAACAATGCAATTAATGTGTGCGAAGGATACTGATTACGTACAGATTGAAGTGTAGCCTGTACTTTTGATGGAGAATGAGCAAAGTCACGAAACAAAAAACAGCCTTGTTTCTGAACCAACAATTCAAGCCTTCTGGCTGCTCCTTTAAATGAAGTGATGGCCTTAATAATCCTATCTTTTGAAATTCCTAATGAGCTACAAACATGATAAGCAGCGGAGAAATTATATAAGTTATGCTCTCCAAAAAACTTCAAAGGTATTGGGTTACCATTGCTATCATTTATTACGGTTATTCCATTTTCAATCGTATGACTGAAAAAAGAATACGGAATCAACTTTAAAAACTCTGCGGTAGATTGACCTACTAAATTCCTTACCTCAATATCATCCTGATTATAAATTAAAATTCCTTTTTGATCATTGGTAGCTTCTATAAATATCTTAAACTGTTCCCGATAAAGTTCCATTGTAGGAAAAACATTGATGTGGTCGTGTGCAATTCCTGATAATACTGAAATATGAGGATGATATAAATGGAACTTAGGTCTTCTGTCAATTGGGCTGCTTAAATATTCATCTCCTTCCAATATGATCAAAGGCGCGTCACTTAATTGAACCATAGTATCAAATCCATCGAGCTTTGATCCAACCATAAAATCAAAATCAACATTGCATTCTTTTAATATGTGCATAATCATGGAGGTAATTGTTGTTTTACCATGACTACCTCCAACTACAACTCTTTGTTTGTTTTTTGAATGATTGTATAGAAATTCAGGAAAACTGTATACCGGCAAAGAAAGGGCTTGTGCTTTTATCAATTCAGGATTGTCTATTCTTGCATGCATACCAAGAATTATGCAATCAATACTTTCATCAACTCTGGCATCGTTCCATCCCATTGATTGAGGCAATAAATTAGCCGCTTTCAATCTTGACTTTGAAGGCTCATTGATTTCATCGTCTGAGCCGCTCACTACATGACCAATGGATTGTAATGCAAGTGCCAAATTATGCATCACTGCTCCACCAATGGCTATTAAATGTACTCTCATGAAATTGTGTTTCTTTAAAGATATTAATAAGATTTTGAGTAATATTTTAAACACTAAAAAGATTTCAACTATAATAATTTATTTTTATGCAAAAGAATCGCTATGAAACTACACACAATTAATACCGGAAATTTTAAGTTGGACGGTGGAGCCATGTTTGGAGTTGTTCCAAAAAGCATCTGGAATGAACTTAACCCTGCCGATGATAATAATATGTGCTCATGGGCTTTGCGATGCCTACTGATTGAGGATGAAGACAAATTAATTTTAGTGGATAACGGAATCGGAGACAAACAAAATCCAAAATTCTTTTCACATTACTTTTTGCATGGGAATGATTCCTTAGATCAATCGCTTGCATCATGCGGATTTTCAAAAGATGATATCACCGATGTTTTACTCACTCATTTACATTTTGATCATTGCGGAGGCAGCATATATTTTGACAAAGAGAAGAATTTATATCTTCCTTCTTTTAAAAACGCTACCTACTGGAGTTGTGAAAAGCACTGGAAATGGGCGACTGAACCAAACAGAAGAGAAAAAGCAAGTTTTTTGAAAGAGAATATTCTACCCATTAAAGAAAGTGGGCAACTAAAATTTGTTGAAAATGAAAACGAATTATTCAATGGAATTCATTGCAAGTTTGTATACGGACATACAGAAGCAATGATGATACCTCATATTCAATATAAAAATAATGTGGTGGTTTTTATGGCTGATCTTTTGCCTAGCGCAGCTCATATTCCAATTCCATACGTTATGGCCTATGATGTGCGGCCATTAGATTCACTTAATGAAAAAGAATCTTTTTTAAACGAAGCTTGTAACAACAATTATATCTTGTTTTTCGAACACGATCCTAGCTACGAATGTTGCACTTTAAAAGCTACAGACAGAGGAGTTCGTCCTGATCGATACTTCAAGTTATCAGAGTTATAGATTAATACAATACAAATGCACCTTTCTCCCCTATGTCGTATTGAGAAATATTATTGTCGCTCAATTGCTGCTTCCACTGTGACGTCTTATAATTATTGTTGCCAGCAGCAAATACAAACAAAGGAGCTTCATTCACTGCTTCAAACGTTTTTATATTCAAATATGGACTATTCGAGATCAACAAATAATCTACATGTAACGGAAATGAATCTCTAGACCAATTAAAGACATCCTGATTCTCCTTATTCACTAGTAATATACTTTTATCTCCTAATAATAAAAGTTCTTCTTTGATTACCATATTGTCCGATACATAATGTTTACATGAGTCTAAATTGAGTGCCACATCAGGCAAGGAGCCGTTTTTCCACCAATTATGTTTGATGTGAAACAACATTTTGCTTTCATTATTCAATAGTCCATTGTTGTATATGAAATAGTGCTTTTTATTACTGAAAAAATCTATGGCAAGCTGATTGGATACATGATAAACAATCATCTTGGGTTTGTTAAGTCTCTCAACGGATAAATAGATTCTTCCCGAAACAAACAGAATGACAAACCCGATTAAGGTTAAAAAGTAGATTTTCTTTTTCTGCTCCAACAAAAATGCTAGACAAAAAATACTTCCATATAAGGCCAAAGCTTCGGCAACCGTAATATGAATCCCATCGCTAAGTGAGAATGAAAAGGAATCTATTAATACCACCCCGGCATTTAATACTTTGAGCAGAAAAAGCAGAGCTTGACTCAATACACTTCCAATAAAAGAAATTCCTCCAAAAATGAATAGTAGAATAACACCATAAATGACCAAACTCGCTATAGGTATAACAAACAAATTTGATACTATAAACAAATTGGGAAACATGTGGAAGTATAGAAGCCCTATCGGAAAGGTCATCAACTGTGCTGCAAAAGAGATACAAAGCAAATTCCAAACCCACCACAAAAATTTATTTG
>Ga0116144_10001240_pt1 | contig 31215 bp, 27 predicted proteins | sample AD_UKC035_MetaG_FD_89746 | JGI IMG/M metagenome (GOLD analysis project Ga0116144, IMG submission 89746) | Active sludge microbial communities of municipal wastewater-treating anaerobic digesters from USA - AD_UKC035_MetaG | ecosystem: Engineered > Bioreactor > Anaerobic > Digestate | place: USA...
AACTTGTCTCAAAAACACCGTGTCACTCTGAGGGAGCGGGGTTTGCGACCGAAGAGTCTCTTATTTGGGCAGTAGAGACCCTTCGCTGACGCTCAGGGTGACATTTTTGAGATGACTTCTAGTCACTGATTACTGTTCACTGATCACTTACAACTATCTACTTTTCACTTTCCATTCACCATGCACATCTTCCTCTACGGACCGCCTGGCTCAGGCAAATCTACGATCGGGAGAATCGTCTCCCGCAACCTCAAACTCCCGTTCATTGACCTCGACCGAGTCATCGAAACCAATGCTGGCATGTCCATTCCGCAGATCATGGCACAGCAAGGCGAATCGGCGTTTCGTGATTTGGAATCGGCGGCATTGCGGGAGTGTTGTTCCCCTCTCCCTTTGGGAGAGGGGTTAGGGCGCCGTGCTGAGCTTGTCGAAGCAGTGAGGGAAAGCGTCATTGCCCTCGGCGGCGGCGCGTTGTTGCGCGAAGAAAACCGTCAACTCGCGGAGAGCAAAGGCAAAGTTGTTTTGCTTTCGGCGGAGTTGAAAACACTCCTTGAAAGGTTGAACAAAGATTTGGAACGCCGTCCCCTGCTTGCGGGCGATCTGAAAACAAAACTTGCAAACTTGCTTGAGAAGCGCCGCGAACATTACGGTTCATTCGCGTTGGAAATTCAAACGGATAACAACCCCGCCAAGCAAAACGCGCATCTTGTACAGGTCATCCTGGGTCGGCATCGTCTTTCCGCGATGGGGGAGTATGATGTCATCGTGGGACAAGTTGCCAATTTGTCCTACGGCAATCTCGTTGTCACCGACGAGAACGTGGCGAAACATCATCTCAAAAAGTTCAATATTGAAAAGTCAATCATCATTCCCGCTGGCGAAGAACATAAAAATCTCGAAACGGTCTCGCGCTTGTGGAAAGCCTTCCTCGAAAACGGACTCGACCGCAAAAGCACGATCATCGCCCTCGGCGGCGGCGTGATCGGCGACCTCGCAGGTTTTGCCGCGTCCACGTATATGCGCGGGATTGATTGGATCGCCGTGCCGACGACCCTGCTGGCGATGGTGGACGCCTCCATCGGCGGAAAAACGGGATTCGACTTGCCCGAAGGGAAAAACCTCATCGGTTCTTTCCACCCTCCGAGGCTGGTGCTGGCTGACCTCAGCCTTTTGCGCACTCTCAGCGACCGCGACCTGCGCTCTGGCATGGCGGAAGTGGTGAAGCATGGGATCATCGCCGACCCCGAATTATTCGCATGGTGTTCAAACGGAATGGATTGGGTGAAAAACAATCTCGAAGACGTAGTCAAACGCGCGATGGCGGTGAAGATAAAAATTATCGAAGAGGATCCGTACGAAAAAGGAATCCGCGCGGCGCTGAATTTGGGTCACACAGTAGGACACGCGGTTGAACTCGTCAGCGGATTCAAGTTGAGTCACGGCGAGTCCGTTTCAATTGGGATGGTGGTCGAGGCGAAGTACGCGGTTAGCGAAGGGCGTGCAGTTCAAGGGTCGGATGAGGCGATTGAGTCCACGTTATCCAAACTGGGATTGCCGACTCGAATCCCCGATGGAGTGTCACACGAGGCGATCATCCGCGCGATGAGGGTGGACAAGAAGAAGAATGCGAAATCCATCCGCTTTGCGTTGCCTGTTGAAATTGGTAAAGTTGAATTGGTGGACGTGACGAATTTGGAAGAGGTTCTGTAACGCGACATTTATGTCGCTTTTGCAATACGCGACATGAATGTCGCGATACGGAGTCAAAATGAAAATCTTAATCTTGCACGGACCCAACCTCAACCTCCTCGGCACACGCGAGCCTGAAGTGTACGGCTCGTTGACGTTGGATGAAATCAACAACAAGTTGATCGAGTTGGGAAAAGAATTAGGCGCGGAAGTGAAATGCCTGCAATCGAATCACGAGGGCGCGTTGATCGACGCGTTGCACGACGCGCGGACGTGGGCAAGCGGCGTGGTCTTCAACCCTGGCGGCTACACTCACACATCCGTTGCATTGCGGGATGCCGTTAGTGCGATTCAAATCCCCGTGATCGAAGTTCATCTCTCGAACGTGTACGCGCGTGAGGAGTTTCGACATACATCTTTAATTTCAGCAGTTTGCAAAGGGAAGATCACAGGGCTTGGATGGAAATCATACGCGCTAGCCTTGCGGGCATTGATGGAGGAGTGAGACTCCCTCTCCCTTCATGCTGAGCGGAGCGATAGCGGAGACGAAGCGGGGAGATGGCTGGGGTGAGGGTGTGTAAGGGCGAATCAAAAACGGGACAGCCTTATCAGCTGTCCCTTCGTGTTTGAAGCGGTTGAATTATTAATCTGATGGTGGCTTGAAGATCAGGAAGACTGCATTGATGAGAATGCCCAACACCGCCGCAGTCGCAATGGCAGGCAAGCCGCTCGGGAAGATGCCGGGGATGATCACCGGTATGAACCCGCCTGAGTATCCGATATTTCCGCCGATACCCACGATCATGATGACCGCGCCGATGGCGAGGTTGCGCGGGCTAAACAGGCTGACCTTATTCTCTTGAATAAGCGCGATGCCTTGCATACCGATCACGCCGAAGAGATAGATCGCAAGCCCGCCGCTGACCGCCAGCGGAACGGATGCCACAAGCGCCTGTAGTTTTCCGACAAAGCCAAGCAGAATGGCAATGACGCCAGCCGCGATCAACGCGGGACCGGAGTAGTTGCGGGTGATCGCCATGAGCGAGTTGTTCTCGCCGTAGTTGGTGCCGGCGGTGGCGCCCATTAAACCGTTCAAGAAATCGCCGACGCCATCGAACACCAGGTTGTAGCCAATGTAATTATCGAGTTGGATTTTTTCGCGTCCCGATTCTTCGGCGAAGCGGTCGACGTAGAGGCTCATCTGATAAAGATGCGCGGTCGACTCGGGGATGGTTGCGATTGCCATGATCGAAATACTGACGACAGCAGTCAAGAACAGCCCGCCACTGAATGCGGGGAAAGTGATATTGGGCATGGCGAACAACGGCGCCGCGCTAATTGCCGCCGTGTTAGCGGAACCCGGATCCACGATCATCGAGAAGACGTACCCAAAAATGCCGCCGAGTAGAATGGGAAGCATCCCGATGAAACCTTTTCCCTGCAAATATACCGAGAGCATAATGGTCACGATCAGGGTGACAAAGGAAACCGTGAAATTGGCGCTGGCCATCTGACCCAGGGCGGCATATGCCAAGCCGAAACCGATGATAGCCGCAACCGAACCTGTGACGATGGGCGGCAGGATCATGTCAAACTTATCCTTCCCCACGCCGCGGATGATGAAGCCGATCACGATGTTTAACAAGCCGGTTACCACGATACCAGCTTGCATCGTACTGATCACTTCGTTTGGAACCGGCACGCCGAATTGAGGGGCGGCACCGGTCATCGCTGTAACAATGCCGATATAAGCGGCAATGTACGCGAAGCTTGAGCCGTAGAAAAGCGGGATGAAGTTGCCGACGCCGCGTCGCGACAACACCAGCGCGACGATCGTCGAAATCCCAGAAGCCAGCAAAACTGTGCTCACGTGGAACCCGCATAACGCGGCGACCAGCACCGTAGCGGGGAACATCGTTAACACGTGCTGAAAGCCCAGTAGGATGGTCTGCCCCATGGGGGGCGTATCGTTGGGCATGTAACCGATCACATTATTTTTAGCCATTGCATTCTCTCCTTTTATTGATTGAGTTCGTCTTACCTGCGGATGTTTTTTTCAGGGTAGCTATCACGTTATGAATCGCACCTCCAAATAAAAAGTCGCCAGCATCTTACGCGCGGCGACACAAAAAACGACAGACAGGCTCATGGGCAATGAGCGTGTTCATCGCGGGATCAAAATCCTGCAACCTGACCTGTCTCATATTACTTTACATAACCCTTGAATGTAAGCGGGGATACGCCTTTTGGGGGATGAAAACCCGTGTCTTTCCGCACCTCAGCCTGCCTCGGCGTGGACGCCCTTCTCCCCTGTTGACGTTCGCATCGCCACTGTGCTACACTACCTCGTGTATCGGATGCGCCGAAGGCGTCTATCATCCGCTACAATATCCGCATCGCCAGCAACTCTCAAGGAAACCTTCTCCATGCAACTCAAAGGCAGCGTCACCATCAAAGCGCCGCGCAACAAAGTGTGGGATTTTCTCACCGACCCAAATCAACTTGGGCAATGTGTGCCGGGCGTCGAAAAAGTGGAAGAGATCGAGAAACTGAAAAAATATCGCGGCGTTGTTTCGGTGGGGTTGGGTTCCGTTAAAGCGAAGTTCAACGGCGACGTGGACATCCTCGAATTGGATGAACCTAATTTCGCAAAACTCAAAGCGCACGGCAAGGCAACAGGCAGTACAGCCGACGCCATTAGCGAAATGAAAATGTCCGACGCGCCCGATAACTGCACGCTCGTCGAATGGACGGCGGATGTTAACGTCTCAGGTCAGTTAGCGAGCTTGGTCTCGAGATTGATGTTGCCTGTATCGCAAAAACTCGCGGGGTTGTTTTACGATGAGGTGAAGAGAAGGGTTGAAGATCATTAACTCACCTTACGCAGTACGGCAAGATTTATCTTGCCATTCGCCCGTTTTTTCTCAACCTATAGTCGCAAAGTGAACTTTGCGGTACGACCGAAGGCGGGAAAATAATACCAATGTTATCCATATTCCCGTTTAAATATTGCGTTTGATATTCGTTATAGACCAAGATTATGGTAACATTCTTTGAGTGTTACCGTCCATACATAAACGAGAAGTGAATCGATCACTATGGAATCTTGATGGAACTAACGGCTGCATTATCCCCGAGTTTCGATGAAATTCTGACCGCAGATGCCCTGCGGTTCCTCGAAAAACTCGAACGAGAATTTGGCGCGCGCCGACTTAGCATGCTAAGGGCGCGCGTTGCGCGTCAGGAGGAGTTTGACGCCGGCGGCATGCCCGATTTTCTACCTGCCACCCGCCACGTCCGCGCGGGAGATTGGAAAGTTGCGCCGATTCCAGCCGACCTGCAAAACCGCCGCGTTGAGATCACGGGTCCCACCGACCGCAAGATGGTGATCAACGCCCTCAACTCCGGCGCGAACGTCTTCATGGCTGATTTCGAAGACGCCAACTCTCCCACATGGAATAACATGATCGAGGGGCATATCAATCTGCGCGACGCGCTCGAACGGACCATTGACTTTACCTCTCCCGACGGAAAACGCTACAGCCTCAATGACCGGGTGGCTGTTCTTATGGTTCGCCCGCGCGGCTGGCATCTCACTGAAAAGCACGCGCTGGTGGATGGTAAGCCGATCTCCGCTTCGCTGTTCGACTTTGGTTTGTATTTTTTTCACAACGCGCGTCGCCTGCTGGAGAAGGGGTCCGGTCCCTATTTCTATCTTCCCAAACTCGAAGGTCATCTGGAAGCCCGCTTGTGGAACGACGTCTTCAACTTCGCGCAAGATGCGCTGGGTCTGCCGCGCGGCACGATCAAGGTCACTGTGCTGATTGAGACCATCCTTGCCGCGTTCGAAATGGAAGAGATCCTCTACGAACTGCGCGATCACATCGCCGGGTTGAATGCGGGTCGCTGGGATTACATTTTCAGCGTCATCAAGAAATTTCACAACAACCCAAACATCGTTTTGCCGGACCGCTCCCAGATCACCATGACCGTGCCGTTCATGCGCGCCTACACCGAATTGCTGGTGAAGACCTGCCATACGCGCGGCGCGCACGCCATTGGCGGCATGGCGGCGTTCATACCCAGCCGAAAAGATCCGCAGATCAATGAGACCGCGCTGGCAAAGGTCCGCGCGGATAAACAGCGCGAATCAACTGACGGATTCGACGGCACGTGGGTGGCGCATCCCGACTTGACGCCTGTCGCGGCGGAGGCTTTCGAGCGTGTGTTGCAAGACAAGCCTCATCAAAAAGAAAAGTTGAGAGAGGATGTCGCGGTTAGCGCCGCAAACCTTTTGGATTTCAAGATCGACGGATCCAACGTGACCGAGGCGGGCGCGCGGCTCAATATCAATGTGGCTTTGCAATACCTGGATTCCTGGTTGCGCGGCTCGGGCGCGGTTGGAATTTACAACTTGATGGAAGACGCCGCCACCGCGGAAATTTCGCGCGCGCAGGTCTGGCAGTGGATTCATCATCACACGCCGCTCGCAGACGGGCGCGCGATGACGGCTGATCTGTATCGCGGCTTTCTCGAAGAAGAACTGGGGAAGATTCGGTCGCAGTATGGCGAGCAGGCTTACCCGTCGAGCAGAATCGAAGAGGCGAAACAGTTGTTCAATCGCCTGACGTTGGACAAATCCTTCGCCGACTTTCTCACGCTTCCCGCATATGACTATTTGGACTGACCGCCCTCTTCATTAAGTTTCATCTGTTACGTCTCTCCCTCTTCGACGCGCGGGCTGGCTCGCCCGACCAAAAATTGTACAAAGGAGAATGGACCATGTATCACAAATACCAACCCAAGTCTGTCGAGGAATTGAAGAACGAGTGGGCGCAGAATCCGCGCTGGGCGGGCGTGAAGCGTCCGTATTCCGCCGAGGAAGTGGATCGCCTGCGCGGGACGTTTCAACACGATCACACGATCGCGCGCATGGGGGCGGAGCGTTTGTGGGAATTGCTACACGCTGAAAAATTCATCCGCGCGCTTGGCGCGTTGACGGGCAATCAGGCGGTGGAGATGGTGCAAGCGGGGTTGAAGGCGATCTATCTCAGTGGCTGGCAGGTGGCAGGCGATGCGAACGATGCGTTGACGATGTACCCCGACCAGAGCCTGTACCCGGTGACGAGCGTGCCGACCGTGTTGCGTCGAATCAATAACGCGTTGATCCGCGCCGATCAGATCCAACATATGGAAGGACGCGACGGCGAAGTGCATTACTTCGCGCCCATCGTCGCCGATGCGGAGGCTGGTTTTGGCGGTCCGCTCAACACGTTTGAATTGATCAAAGGCATGATCGAGGCGGGCGCGGCGGGCATTCACCTCGAAGACCAACTCTCTTCCATGAAGAAGTGCGGGCACATGGGCGGTAAGGTATTGGTGCCGATCCACGATTTTGTGCAGAAGTTGATCGCGGCGCGGCTCGCGGCAGATGTGCAGGGCGTGCCCACCATCTTCGTCGGGCGCACGGACGCTCTCGGCGCTACGCTCATTCGCGGTGACATTGACCGTGTGGACCAGAAACATCTCAGCGGCGAACGCACTGCGGACGGATTCTGGGTCGTCAAGAACGGGCTTGAGTACGCCGTGGCGCGCGCGCTTGAGTTCGCTCCGTATGTGGATTTGATCTGGTGCGAAACATCCACGCCCGATATGGACGAAGCGCGCGAATTCGCGAGGGCGATCCATGCCAGCCATCCCGGCAAGTTATTGGCGTATAATTGCTCTCCATCGTTTAATTGGAAGCGCAAACTCAACGACCAGCAGATCGCGGCGTTCCAGGAAGAATTAGGCGACATGGGCTATAAGTTTCAGTTCATCACGCTGGCGGGTTTCCATACCCTCAATGCCAGCATGTACGACCTGGCTTGGAATTACGCCCGCGCGGGCATGACCGCCTTTGTGAACGTGCAGGAACACGAATTCAAGATGGAACGCGAGATGGGTTTCCGAGCCGTGAAGCATCAATCCTTCGTTGGCGCGGGATATTTTGACCAGGTGCAAATGGCTGTGACCGGCGGCGATGTGTCCACATCTGCCATGAAAGGTTCAACCGAGGAACAGCAATTCAGCGTCAGTCATTAACGGCTCATGGGTCGCCGGTCGCGGAGTTTGATAACGCTTTTCAGCCTCTGCGACCATGCGCGACATACTCATTGATATTCAACATTGGCAGAAAGAGGGGGAGTCGATTGCGCTCGCCACCGTGATTCAAACGTGGGGGTCCGCGCCGCGAAGAATCGGCTCGCACATGGCGTTCACCCTTAGTGGAAAGATCGCAGGCTCGGTCAGCGGCGGATGCGTGGAGAACACGGTCATCGAAGCGGGGATGCAGGTGTTGAAGATGAATCATCCGCAACTGTTGCATTTCGGCGTGGCAGACGAGACTGCCTGGGGGGTTGGTCTTGCGTGCGGCGGAAGTATTGATGTTTTCGTCCAGCCGCTCGACGCTCAAGTTTTTCACGAAATAAAAAAAGTTATCAATAATGAGGAAGGCGCGCATCACGTCACGGTGATCGGCGGCGCGGAAGAATTGCTTGGGGAGCAAGTTTTGATTCAAGATAATCGAATCGTCGCTGGCTCGCTTGGCAACGGAATTGACTCGCGGGTGTTGAATCTGTCACCAGAAATTTCCATGCCGCAACAACTGGCAATGGAAGAAGCACAAGTTTTTATCAACGTCATTCGACCTGCGCCTACACTGGTCATTGTCGGCGGGGTGCATATCGCCATTGCGTTGGCATCACTCGCAAAAACGCTTGGCTATCAAATCATCCTCATTGACCCGCGCAAGGCTTGGGGCAATGAAACCAGATTCCCGCATGTGGATAGCTTGATTCAATTATGGGTTGACGAAGCATTTGAACAGATCAAGATCAATCCATCCACTGCCATTGCTGTGTTGACACACGACCCAAAGATTGACGACCCTGCGATAAAATTGGCGTTGAACAGTTCGGCGTTCTACGTCGGCGCGTTGGGGAGTAAGAACACGAATGCAAAACGAAGAGAAAGATTGCTGAGCGACGGCGTGAGCGAATCGCAGATGGACAAGGTCCGCGCGCCCATTGGCTTGGACATCGGCGCGCAAAATCCAGAGGAGATCGCGCTAGCCGTCATGTCGCAGATTGTACAAACTTTCAGAAAACAGAATCAAGTTGAAGGGAAGAGAGAAGCGCAGTCTCTAGTCTGCAATCTCTAATCTCCAGTCTCTAATTCTCTAATCCTCTGAGGTATTATGAAGCCCGCACCTTTTGAATACCACTCTCCCAGTTCCATCGAAGAAATCCTGACCTTGAAAAGTCAATACGGCGACGACGCCAAATTTTTGGCGGGCGGACAAAGCCTTGTGCCTGCGATGAATTTTCGCATTGTTCAGCCGAGCGTGTTGATTGACTTGAATCGCGTGAGCGACTTGAGTTTTATTCGAGAAGATGGGAATGTGATCCGTGTCGGTTCGATGGCGCGTGAACGGCATTTGGAGTTTGACGCTTCGATTGAAAAGCGAACGCCACTTTTGCATGAAGCTGTGCCGTCTATCGCGCATCCACAAATTCGCAATCGCGGCACGATCGGCGGGAGTATTGTCAATGCCGACCCTGCGGCTGAATTGCCCGTATTGATGATCGCGTTGAATGCGAGATTGAAAGCAAAAAATAAATCTGCGGAACGTTGGCTCGACGCAAAAGATTTTTTTGCAGGGATGTTCACCACCGCGCTCGAATCGGATGAGGCGTTGGTCGAGATCGAATTGCCGTTTGCCGAACCGCGCACAGGCTGGTCGTTCATGGAAGTCGCGCCGCGCTCTGGCGATTACGCGATGATGGGCGTTGCGACATCCGTGACGTTGGATGAAAACGGAAAATGCAAATCGGCGAAGTTGGTCTATTTGAACGCGGGTGATGGGCCTGTGGATGCCGTTGAAGCCGCGCAAAGTTTGGTGGGCGAAATGCTGAACGATACATTAATTGAATCCGCGGCGTTACATGCGAGCGAAAAAGAAATTACCCCGTTCGGGAACATCCACGCTTCGGCGGAGTTTCAACGTCATTTGGCGAAAACGCTGACGATGAAGACCTTGAAGATCGCGGCGGAACGAGCGACAAAAGAGAATTAGAGAAGCAGAGAATTACTCATTATGACTCACACTATTAATCTCACTGTCAACGGACAAAAATATACCCGCACCGTCGAGCCGCGCATGTTGCTCAGCGACTTCCTGCGTCACGAACTTGGGCTCACTGGCACGCATGTCGGTTGCGAGCATGGAGTCTGCGGCGCGTGCACGATCATGTTCGACGGCGAATCGGCAAGGTCGTGTTTGACGTTTGCCGTCCAAGCCGATGGACATGAAATTACAACCGTTGAAGGTTTAGCAACTGACAAAGATAATCTGCATCCACTTCAACAATCCTTTTGGGAGGCGCACGGACTTCAATGCGGCTACTGCACGCCAGGAATTTTGATGACGATGATTCCATTTTTGAAGCAAAACCCCAATCCGACCGAAGATGAAATCCGCCATGCGCTATCGGGGAATCTCTGTCGTTGCACGGGGTATCAACATATTGTGGATGCGGTGAAGTTGGCGGCGGAGAAAATGCGGTAGATCGAGAAGTAATTGGTAATTTGTAAATAGTAATTGGAAAGTAGAGAATTGGAGAATTAAGTCTGTGATTATGAATCAATCTGAACTGACGAGTGGTTTTCGCTCAGGCGAATTACCAATTACTAATTACATTTCTCAACTCCAGTCTCTCTTCGATTCTCGTGAGCCTGAAGTTTTGGCATTCATCCCTGAATCAAATCGCTTTGAACGCTTGCAAAAAGATGCGGAAGAATTAACTAAAAAATTTCCTGATGCAAATAATCGTCCGCCGTTGTTTGGGATGACTCTCGGCGTGAAGGATATCTTTCATGTGAATGGATTCGTCACACAAGCGGGAAGCAAATTACCATCACAGGACTTACAAGGCAATGAAGCCACAAGCGTCACGAAACTAAAAAACGCGGGCGCGTTGATTCTTGGCAAAACGGTCACAACCGAGTTTGCATACTTCACGCCAGGTCCCACGTGCAACCCGCATAATCCAAGTCACACGCCTGGCGGTTCGAGCAGTGGATCTGCCGCCGCAGTCGGCGCGGGGCTTTGTGACATCGCGCTTGGCACGCAGACCATCGGTTCGGTGATTCGTCCCGCCGCGTTTTGTGGCGTGGTCGGATTCAAGCCCACATGTGAAAGGGTTTCGCGTGAAGGCGTCATTCCGCTTTCGCCGTCGTTCGATCATGTTGGGGTGTTTGCGGGTGATGTAGAGACGATGAGGCGGGTTGCCTCTGTGGAAATTAGTAATTGGGGAATGGTAATTGACAAGCGAAAGCCAATTCTCGGAATCCCCGAAGGGAAGTATTTACAGAACGCATCTTACGAAGGTCTAAAGGATTTTGAAGTAGTAATTAAATTACTAAGTACTAATTGCGAATTACGCTCTGTCCAAGTCATGGATGATTTCGATGAGATCAAATCCCGTCACGATGCCATCATGTCTTACGACGCCTCGCAAGTTCATAAAGAGTGGTTTGCAAAACACGAAAGTCTTTATTCCTCCAAATTCTCTGACTTAATCAAACGCGGACAGTCAATTACTAATTACCAATTACATCTCAAAGCGCGTGATACTTTCCGAGAACAAATTACCAAAGCCATGAACGAAAATCAAATTGACTTGTGGATTTGCCCTCCCGCTGTTGGACCCGCGCCCAAAGGACTCGACTCCACAGGCGACCCTGTGATGTGCCTGCCGTGGACACAAATCGGTTTTCCTGCCATCAACATCCCAACAACAAAGAATGAAGAAGGCTTGCCAATGGGATTACAACTCGTCGGCAAATGGAATTCCGACGAATCGTTACTTGCTTGGGCAGAAGAGATTGAAAAGGTTGTGAATAAGATATGACAGTCGTCAAATGGAACGTCCGCGCGGGAGCGTATTACGACTCGGTTGTGCTGATGCAACTTCAACGCGGCTTGCTTGAACTGAATGGCGTTCTCGATGCGGGGGTGGTAATGGCAACGCAAGCGAATCGAGATTTGCTTGCAACGAACAACCTCTTGCCAGCGGATATTTCCGCCAACCCCGATGATCTGCTCATCGTCGTCAAAGCGGATGATGATAACTCCGCGACCGAAGCCATCGGCAAAGTGGATGAGTTGCTTGCTCGCAGAAAATCTTCTACTGTTTCGGAAGATTTCCGTCCACGAAGTTTGAGCGCGGCGATCAAACAATTGCCTGAGGCAAATTGGGTGCTGATCTCCGTTCCAGGTCGTTATGCAGCAGGTGTCGCACGCGAAGCATTGGAACTTGGCAAACATGTTTTTCTCTACAGCGATAACGTCTCGCTCGAAGATGAAATTGCTTTGAAAAAGACCGCGCGTGAAAAAGGTCTGCTCGTGATGGGACCCGACTGCGGCACAGCCATCATCAATGCCATCGGGCTGGGATTCGCCAACCGCGTGCGGCGCGGTTCGATTGGCGTTGTAGGTGCGTCTGGTACAGGCACACAAGCCGTCACCGCGCAGATTCACAATCTCGGCGCGGGGATTTCCCACGCCATCGGCACAGGCGGGCGGGATTTGAAGTCGGATGTCGGCGCGATTACGGCGCACCAAGCATTGGATTTGCTCGCCCGCGACCCCGATACAAAAGTTATTGCGCTTATTTCCAAACCTCCTTCGCCTGCTGTTGCGACTCAATTAATTTCTGCGGCGCAAGAGACGGGCAAACCTGTTGTCGTCTATTTCATCGGTTATCCCGCGCCTGCAAGGAAGATCGGCAATTTGCATTTTGCGGTGAGTTTGAGTGAAGCGGCGGAGTTATCTGTTGGAGAATTAGAGAATCGGAGAATTCTCCAATCCTCCAATTCTCGTTTTTTGCGCGGTTTGTTCTCTGGCGGAACGCTGGCGTATGAAATGATGGTTGGTTTGCAAGCGAGTCTTTCGCCGCTTTATTCGAATGGTCCAATTACACCGAATCAAAATCTAAAAGACCCGCTCAAGAGTGAAGCACATTCGATTATTGATTTGGGCGATGAATTTTTCATGGTGGGACGTTTGCACCCGATGATTGATAACGATCTGCGGATCAGACGCATCAAGCAGGAAGCGGCGGATGCGGATGTGGGGATGATCCTCTTCGACGTGGTTCTCGGCGAAGGTTCGCATGTAAACCCAGCAGGAGAATTAGTGCCTGTAATAAAGGAGATTCGAGAGAAGAGAATTGGAGAATTAAAAAGTAGCGGTGGTCGAGTAGCCCCGAATGATTTTGGAGGGGCGTATCGAGACCACAGGGAACATGGAGAATTGGAGTTTGTGGCGATTGTCATTGGGACGGATGAGGATCCGCAGAATGTTCAGTCTCAAGTCTCCAAATTGGAAGATGTGGGCGTGAAAGTTTTCCGCACGGCGTCGGAGGCGGTTGAATATGTCAGTTTGAGGCTTAGTCGCCGCGAAGCGAATCAATTTGTGCAAGTGAATCTTGAGCAATTAAAACAACCGCTTGCGGGAATCAACGTCGGGTTGGAATCGTTTTATGAAAGCCTTACGTCGCAAGGAGCGCAAGCCGTGCACGTGGAATGGAAGCCGCCTGCGGGTGGGAATGAAAGACTGGCAAGTTTGTTAGCGAAGATGAAGAGCAAGAAAGAGAATTAGAGGATTGGAGAATTCTCTAGTTCTCTAATTCTCACATGGAGACGATGATGAGCATAGATAACGCCAACCAAATTGCTGTTGACAAGATGATGAACGCTCGACCAATCTTGAAAGCCGTCGCGCCTGCGAAAGATGTCATCCCTGGGATGAAGGATAATTTGTTCCTCCACGCGGGTCCGCCGATTGAGTGGGCGCGGATGTCGGGTCCGCTCAAAGGCGCGATCATTGGGGCGATGCTGTTCGAGGGTGTGGCGGCGTCCGAAGCAGAGGCAACTCGAATGGTGGAAAGAGGCGAGGTCGAATTTGATTCGTGTCATCATCACGGCACAGTCGGTCCGATGGCGGGAGTCACATCCGCTTCGATGAAAGTCTATGTCGTTGAAAATGCCGAGCATGGAAATAAATCGTTTTCGAATTTGAACGAGGGCTACGGAAAAGTTTTGCGATACGGCGCGTATAGCGAAGAGGTGTTGAAGAAGTTGCATTGGATGAACGATGTGTTGGGCGTCGCGCTGGCGGATGCGCTTGAGAGTTCGAACGGACTCGACATGCGCGCGTTGATCGCGGAGGCACTGCACATGGGCGACGAGGGACATAATCGCAACAAGGCGGGTTCGTTGTTGTATTTGAAATTGATCGCGCCGTTGATCGCAAAAGTTGTGAACGATGATTCGGTCGAGTCGGAGGTGTTGCAATTTCTCGGCGATAATGCGTTGAGCGTTTTGAATCCCGTGATGGCGGCGTGCAAAGCGATGACCGATGCCGCGCATGGCGTGGAAGGTTCGACGATCGTCACAACGATGGCGCGCAACGGAACGGATTTTGGGATTCGCGTCAGCGGACTCGGCGAGCGACAATGGTTCACGGCTCCCGCCGAAATTCCAGTTGGTTTGTTTTTCTCGGGCTTTTCTCAAGCTGACGCCAACCCCGACATCGGCGACAGCGCCATCACCGAGACCGCAGGCATCGGCGGATTCGCCATGGCAACCGCGCCCGCGATTGTGACATTTGTCGGCGGCACACCAAAGGATGCAATGAACGCCACACTTGAAATGTATGAAATCACATTTGCCGAAAGTAAATTTTTCACCATGCCGTCGCTCGAATTTCGCGGCACGCCCACAGGCATTGACTTACGCAAAGTCGTCGAGTTGGGAATCACTCCGCGCATCAACACAGGCATTGCTCATAAAAATGCTGGTGTTGGACAAGTAGGTGCAGGGTTAGTGAGACCGCCGATTGAAATATTTGAGCAGGCGTTGGTGGCGTTTGCGGAAAAATACAATTTGTAATTGGTAAATAGTAATTGGTAATTGGAGGAGGTTGTTGTGTCTGCTACATTTGAGGATTTACGAGTATTGAAAGCTGCCGAAGATGTTGCGGATTCGGTTTGGAAAATCGTTCTTCGATGGGATGAGTTTGCTAAGGATGTTGTTGGGAAGCAAATAACCCGTTCTGCCGATTCGGTCGGAGCGAATATTGCAGAATCGTTTGGCAGGTTTAATTTTGGAGAGAAACTTCAATTTCTATATTACTCGCGCGGAAGTCTCTTTGAAACCAAATATTGGCTGAACCGAACAAAAGCGCGTGACTTAATGAAACCAGATGAAGTAGAGGAGTATGTCAAAAAACTCACAGACTTGGCGAGGCAGTTGAATACATTTGCAGGCGGCTTGAAGGCCGTTCGAGCAGAACAAAAATCAAAACCAGTTGTGCGCGAAGAACAGGCGGAGTACCTTACGATCAATCTTGACGATCTTCCCGATCCGCTCTTCAACGTAGATGATCTAAACTGGCTGAGTTCATAACCATCTAATTACAAATTACCAATTACTCAATTACCCATTTCAACAAAGGAGTTCCACCATGACCAAAATCTACGACCTCTCGCAAGACCTGAACCAAGACGCATCCTTCTGGCCCTTCTACCCGCCGTTTGAGGTGAAGTACATCAAGCGCAAATCGGAGCATGGGGTGAACGCACAATATATTCAAACGTCCAATCACATGGGCACGCACTTGGATGCGCCGAAGCATTTTGTGACGAAGGGCAAGACCATTGACCAGATTCCCATCGAATGGTGTTACGGACCAGGCGTGATCGTTGACCTGAGCGACATGCTCGACGATCTCGGCATGTTCACGCCAGAAGATATTGAGAAGCGAGCCGAAGTGAAAGATGGCGACATTCTCTTCATCCACACGGGCTGGCACAAGTATTCGTTCTTCAGCCCAGACGGCGACGAAGAGCGCTACATCCAGCGGCATCCAGGTCCGCATTACAGCATCTGCGACTGGTTGCTGAAGAAGAAAATCCACATTTGGGGCGTGGACATGATTTCGACCGACCACCCGATGAACCTGCCCATCGGTCGCTTCTTGGGCAAAGGCGGATTGGAACACTGGCAGAAAGTCCGCGCTTTGACAGAAAAGAAATTCGGCGCGGACAAGATTGATGAGTTGTTCCCCGATTCGGCGTATCAGTTGACGCACAATGCTCTCTTCCCGCACGATTGTATGCACGTCGAAAATCTCGGCGGCGACATTGGACTCAAGGAACTGCACAACAAACGCATCACGCTCGGCGTCTTCCCGTGGAAGTTTAGAGGCGGAGAGGCGGCGTTTTGTAGGGCGGTGGCGTGGGCGTAACGATAAAGAGTCTCCAGTCTCTAGTCTCGGGTTAAAAAGAGACTGGAGATTGGAGACTAAACTGGAGGACTCATGGCGACCGACACCACCCTAATTGAAAAACGAGAAGAACTCAAACGCCGACTTGCCGCGGGCGAGTATAAAACGCTGGTTGATGTTTTTCTAGAGTGGTTGGACCGCCTGCTTCGGAAGATCACTCGCCGCTCAAGACCGCTACCTATGTGGTTTATCATAGTGCTCTTATGCTTTGCAATAATAGGTGTTAGCAATATCGTTGCAGGTAGGAACCTTATTAATACAATAAAGTTGCATGGGCTAGTACCCGTTCTGGCAGTAAACCTACTAAATATTCTCTATATTCCTTCCGTGATTGTACTTAATCAATCTATAAGAGGCATCTTCACTCTTTGGCGCAATAGTATTTTGGATGCAACCGATTCAATCGCCAGCTTGGAAGGGTTTGAAAATTGGCTGAAACTGACTTGTAATAGACGGCTACATCTTATTGTAATAATTATTGGAGGCATATTAAACGGTCTAAGTCTGACGATGATAAACCCTTTGACAGGAGTCTACACCAGTTATGGCTGGATATTTTCAGTTGTTGTTACTGCTTTTCTCGAATCCATGATTGTCTCTGCTTTTCTTTATCTGTTGCTTATGCTCATGTTGCTGTTAGCAAGAATGCATGGGTATGACCTGAGACTCTTTGCGGCAGATCCAAGTAGCTCTGAACTTATATCTCGCTTATCGGGCAAATTTGGCTTCTTTCTCTACTTTGTAGCCGTTTATGCAGCCGTGTTGACCTTAATTTCTACTTGGAGTGGATTTATGTCGTCGTTCGGTATTAATTTGGTTTTGTTCTTGTGGGTACCTATCATTGCTATATTCATTTTGAACCAGACCAGTCTCTCCAGCATCATTCGTCGTGCTAAATGGAAAACACTCAACGAAGCACAAGCAAAAGTTGAAAAACTTCAGGCAGCGAAGAACTTTGGAAATCAGGAAACCATGGATGGCATCAAGCGATTGATGGACTATCACGACAGAGTAAAGGCAACCCGTGATTCAGTACTTGATTTTAGAACCTATCTCAGTTTTATCAATTCACTGCTATTACCTTTGCTTGCCTTTATATTAGGAAATCTTGATTTCGTTTTGAAGTTATTGGGTATCAATCCATAACGGAGATTAATTCATGACCACTCGATATTTCGGCGAACGGATTAAGCGCAATGAAGACCCACGTCTGCTGACGGGGCAGGGATTGTATGTGGACGATGTAGATTTGCCCAACATGTTGCATGTGGCGTTTCTTCGCAGTCCGTATGCTCATGCGCGGATAAATAGCGTTGACGTTTCGCAGGCATTGGAGCGCAAGGGCGTGATTGCTGTGTACACCGCGAACGACTTGGGCGATTACTGGAAGCCTGGTCCGTTGTTGGTTTCGCCGCCGCCTGTGGAGGGGATAACCTTCAATGAAAAGACGCAGGTTCCGCTGGCGAAGGACAAGGTCAAGTTTGCGGGGGAGCCGATCGTGATGGTGGTGGCGGAGAGTCGCTACATTGCCGAAGACGCGCTGGCGGATATCCAAATTGAGTACGAGCCGCTTCCCGCCGTCGTGGACATCGAAAAGGCGCTCGCCTCCGATAGCGTGCTCATCCATGAGGAGATCGGGTCGAACGTGTCGGCGCATGTGGTGCAGACGAAAGGGGATTATGAATCGGTGAAGAAAGAGGCGGCGCTCGTCGTCAAACGGCGATTCAGTTACGAGCACGGATGCGCAGCCGCCATGGAGAATCGGGGAATCGTGGCGGAGTGGGATAAGCGCGCGGGGCGATTAACTGTCTGGGACACGACTCAGGCTCCCGTCGTGATTCGAAACGGGCTGGCGGGGATGCTTGGGCTGTCGGAGCGGCAGGTGCGTGTCATCGCGCCGTTCATCGGCGGCGGATTCGGTCCGAAGATCATGATGTTCTATCAGGAGGAAGTGTTGGTGCCGTGGGCGGCGATGAAGTTGAACCGCCCCGTCAAATGGATCGAAGACCGCGCGGAAAATTTTGTCGCCACCACGCACGAGCGCGGACAAATCCACGATGCGGAGATTGCTTTCGATAAGGACGGTCACATCCTCGGCGTGCATGATATTTTTCTGCACGACACGGGCGCGTATGCCCCGTATGGATTGACCGTGCCGCTCAACTCGCAAGCCAACATACTCGGTTTGTACGACATCAAAAATTATTACAGCGAATTTACGGCGGTGTTCACGAACAAAACAATCGTGACGCCGTATCGCGGGGCGGGGAGGCAGCATGGCGTGTTCGTCATCGAGCGCGCGTTGGACATTGCCGCAAAAGAATTGAAGATTGACCGCGCCGAAATCCGACGACGAAATTTTATTCAGCCGAATCAATTCCCGTACAACAACGAGATCATTTATCAAGACTTTGCGCCGATCGTGTACGACAGCGGAAATTACGAACCGCTTCTCGACCTCACGCTGGAAAAAATCGGGTATCACAAATTCGTCAACGAGATTCAACCGAAGTTACGCGCCGAAGGAAAACACGTCGGCATTGGAATCGTCGCGTATGTGGAAGGCACGGGCATCGGTCCGTATGAGGGCGCGAAGGTGCAAGTGATGGGAAGCGGGCGAGTCTCGGTGGTGACGGGAGTCGGCACGCAGGGGCAGGGTCACTTCACGAGTTTCGCGCAAATTGTCGCGGAGCAACTCGGCGTGAGTGTGGATAAGATTGACGTGGTGACGGGCGACACCGATCAATTTTATTGGGGCGCTGGCACGTTTGCGAGTCGCGGCGCGGTGGTGGCAGGCAACGCCATCAACGAAGCCGCAAAAGTTGTGCGCAAGAAAATCCTCAAACTCGCCTCCGAACATTTCAACGCGCCCGAAGACGAACTCGAACTCGAAGACGGATTCGTGAAAGTGCAGGATATTCCGCGACAGTCCATTTCATTGGGCGAACTGGCGGGAATGGCGAATCCCACGCGCGGAGCCGTCAAGCCTGGCACCGAGCCTGGGTTGGAGGCGACCAACTATTTCGGTCCAGAAAGAGGCGCAACCGCGAGCGGCATCCACGCGATGATCGTGGAAGTGAATCCCGACACGATGCAGATCCACATCCAAAAATATCTGGTCGCGCACGATTGCGGCAAGGTCATCAATCCGCTCATTCTCGACGGGCAGATTCACGGCGGCGTGGCGCAGGGAATCGGCAACGCGTTTTACGAGCGGCTCGCCTACGACGAAAACGGGCAACTGCTCAACGGCACGTTCATGGATTATCACCTGCCCACCAGCCTTGAGGTGCCGCGCATCGAAACCGCGCACGGCGAAACGCTCTCGCCGCTCAACCCGATGGGCGTGAAGGGCGCGGGCGAAGCGGGCGCGATCCCCGTCGGTCCACTGTTCGCGCAGGCGTTGGAGGACGCGCTGTGGGATCGGGAGTTTGAGATTTTGGAGATTCCTCTTAACTCAAATAGATTGTGGGAGATTGTGAATAAGAGAGACTAGAGACTGGAGATTGGAGAATTGGAGAATTGAGAGAATTACTTGGCGGATGAAAAGCTCCGCTTCGCTCTTAGCCGATGGTTGGTTCAAGCCATCGGCTTTTTGTTTCGCCAAAAAGGTAACGGTAGAATAAGGTAGCAAAGTTGAAATAGGGGATAAGGGAAAATAGTGTAAATGTCCAGATTGCAGTTAAGAATAATCTGTTGTATAGTTACACTATTCAAAAAATCCAAAAGGTTATTCGTAATGGCAACTGACCAAGTAACTTCAGAATTAATGACAATTTCCGATGCTAGTAAATGGGCAACAGAATATTTGAAGAAAAAAGTTACTTCTTCAAATATTTCGTATTTAATCACATATGGACGTGTGGATAAACATGTTGAAAACGGAGTTACAAAGGTATCCAAAGAAGATTTGGTAGAGTACTACAAATCTTTCTTTGGCAAGCGAGAAGTAAATTGGAAAGCAGAATTAGGGGAAGATATAGACTGGCACCTTTCTTTTGACTACCTCAAAGAAGCAGATACAACGAAGCACGTACACAGGTTACATCCTTATAAAGGAAAATTCATCCCTCAACTTGTTGAATATTTCATTGACGGTCATACAGATGAGTTCAAAAAAACTGTCTATTTCAAACCTTGGGACATTATCCTTGATCCTTTCTGCGGCAGTGGAACGACTATAGTCCAATCTTGCGAATCAGGAATGCACGCAATTGGCATAGATGTATCAGAATTCAATGCGCTAATAAGCAACATCAAAGTTGAGAAACACAATTTAGTTGATGTCCAAAGTGAAATCATCAAAATAACCAAGGCTCTAAAAACCTTTACTAGTTCGCTAAATGCGCCCGAATTTGAACAAAAATTACTTGAAGAATTAAACGATTTTAATAACCAATACTTTCCATCATCAGAATTTAAACAAAAAGTACGAAAGCGATTAATCAATGAAGATCAATTTGGAAAAGAAAAAGAAGAAAAGTTCCTGTTGAGATATTACCAATTAGTTAATCAATACAAACTTCAAGTTCAACAAGAGAAAAAAGAATCCTTCCTTGATAAATGGTACTTAAAACCAGTAAGACAAGAGATTGATTTGATTATTGGACTTGTTAACCAGATCAAAGACCCTGCTACTAAGCGGGTAATTCAAGTCATTTTGAGTCGTACAATTCGTTCATGTAGAGCCACAACACATGCTGATCTTGGCACACTTGTAGAACCTGTAACGACTACTTATTACTGCTCAAAGCACGGAAAAATTTGTAAACCGCTATTTTCGATAGTAAGTTGGTGGGAAAGATACAGCAAAGATACTTTGGAAAGATTGGTAAAGTTTGACAAACTTAGAACTAGTACTTACCAACGGTGTGTTATGGGTGACTCGCGACAGGTTGACATTATCAAAAAGTTAGAAGATGAACAACCTGAGTTGGCAAAAATTGCAAAAAAACAAAAAATTCGGGGCATATTTTCCAGTCCGCCCTATGTGGGTCTTATTGATTACCATGAGCAACATGCTTATGCATATGAACTCTTTGGTTTCAATCGAAACGACGACCTGGAAATTGGTCCTTTATACAAAGGACAAGGTAAGGAAGCAAAAGATTCTTACGTGCAGGGTATATCTGATGTTTTGACCAATTGCAAGAAATTCCTAGCACATGACTATGATATCTTTCTTGTTGCCAATGACAAGTCAAATTTGTATCCTGCTATTGCTGAATTAGCGGGAATGAAAATCGTAAATCAATTTAAACGTCCTGTTTTGAACCGCACCGAAAGAGATAAGGCTGCCTACTCCGAAAGTATCTTTCATCTGAAATCAAAATAAACAGGAGGACACGTGGGATTATCACCTGAAAACATCAAGGCTATTGAAGCAACTATAAAAGACAGCCTCAGAAGGAAATTTCAGAACTACAAACCAGAATCAGTATATATGCCATTTCATTTCAACCTTTTAGGAAAAGATCGAATGGCTTTATATTCGTTTATCCAATCTTTGAATACGACCTTTGGAACATCAATCTTTGAACCAGTTGCTGCTGCGCTGGCTAGAACACAATTTCAAAATGCTACAACCCAGTATGTTCCTGGGAACCAAATAAGTGAAGGGGCTCAAACAGCAATCCAAAACATTATCAATGACCTAAGTGCTGGAAAAACTAACGCTGACAAGAAAAATGAGATAGAGATAATTCGAGCAGTTTGTCAAAAAGGCAAGATGAACACACTTTCAACTGTAAAAGTAGATTTATTTGTCCAAGATAAAAATGGAACAATGTATCTCTTTGATTTGAAGACCGCAAAACCCAATATTAGCAATTTCAAAGATTTCAAAAGAACCTTGCTTGAATGGTGTGCAATAACATTGGCACAAAATCCCGAGGCAGATGTGATGTCATTTGTCGCCATTCCATACAATCCTTATGAGCCCAAACCATATCAACGATGGACAATGAAAGGGATGTTGGACTTACCTGAAGAATTGAAGGTTGCAGAAGAATTTTGGGATTTTCTTGGTGGAAAAGGTGCATATAATGAGCTTCTTAATTCCTTTGAAAGAGTTGGGATTGAACTACGTCCAGAAATTGACAAGTATTTCTTGAAATTTAAAGGAGAATGAAACATCTCTATGCGCTCATAACTTAACGCTATCAGCAGTCATACCGATTTACGCGACCTAATATTTTTCTTATCCGTGCTATTTGGGTGGGACCTCACCCCGATTGTGACGATTGATCGGCGTGTCCGCTTGTCCCTCTCCAAATGGAGAGGGCATGGTGACGAATCCTTTTCGGTGTGATGGGGGTGACGGATTTCCAAGGATAAATTTTGTTTCAAGATGAATTGGCTTCTCCCCCTTCAGGGGAGACGGGAGAGGGGTTTGGGACCTCACCCTGATTAAGACGATTGATCGGCATATCCGTTTGTCCCTCTCCCAAGGGAGAGGGTATGGTGACGAATCCTTTTCTGTGTGATGGGGTGATGAATTTCCAAGTCAATGATTTGTTTCAAGAGGCATTGGCTTCTCCCCTTCAGGGGAGACGGGAGAGGGGTTTGTGACCTCACCCTGATTAAGACGATTGATCGGCATGTCCGTTTGTCCCTCTCCCAAGGGAGAGGGCATGGTGACGAGTCCATTTCTGTGGGATGGCGGTGATGAATTCTAAGTCAATGGTTTGGTTCGAGAGGCTTTGGCTTCTCCCCTTCAGGGGAGACGGGAGAGGGGTTTTGGACCTCACCCTGATTAAGACGCTTGATCGGCACATCCGTTTGCCCCTCTCCCAAGGGAGAGGGGCATGGTGACGAGTCCATTTCTGTGTGATGGGGGTGATGAATTTCCAAGTCAATGTTTTGTTTCAAGATGAATTGGCTTCTCCCCTTCAGGGGAGACGGGAGAGGGGTTTGTCACTCCACTAACTTGTCATACTCGGCGTGAGTGCCGACCCAAAACCAGACAATTCCATCTGGTTTTTCCAAGCCTAGCGCGCGATACTGTATGCCGACGCGCACAGACCAAAGTTTTCTGGCAGGGTTTACTATTTTGAAGTGGAGGGATGGGTGATGAGGATTGGACTTAAGAAGATCGAAGTTCTTGTCAGCCAACCCCTGCGTTTCTTTCGGTAGTTGGCGGTAATGTTTCCAGAAACGCGGCAGGGTTCGATGATTCACAACGGCTTGCTTTGTCCCGCGTTGTATTCTTCATCCGCTTCCGCGATCAATTTATCGAGCCGCCCTGATGCCGCGTCGCGTTCGATTTGTTCGTCCCAAGCCTGGGCGAAATATTCGTCAAACCACTCGCGGAGACGAGCCAGTTCATCGGGCGCGAGTTCTGTAATTGCCTGTTCGATTTCTTGCATTGTCATCTCAAACTCCTTGCTGTAAAAAGACCGCCATATTTTACCCTCTTTTGAGCCACAGCCCCTTCACCAGGTTGTTCATCAAATGGAAAGGTTTACGTAATCTGATATTTTTCTCCTCCGTTCTTTTTGGACCTCACCACTTCGGCACGGCTTCGCCTGTCAGGATAAACTCCGCGAGTGGTAGACGGGAGAGGGGTCTACACACTTTTCAAAAAATCCGAAACGATGCGTTGAAATTCTTCAGGGTGATCCAGGTTGGGCAAGTGTGCCGCGTCATCCATCTTCACTTTTTTCGCAGAAGGAATGTTCTCTGCCATGTAGTCTGCGGCTCCCCGAATATAAGGAGTATCTTGCGCGCCAACGATCACCAAAACGGGAATCTTGAGGTCCGCGAGGCGATCAAATGCCAGAGTTTCTGTGTTCGGCAAACGCTTGCCAAGATTCATCGCTTCATACGCCAGCGCTTTTCGATTCATCTCGTACACCAGTATACGCATTTCTTGATTCACCTGTTCGGGCGTCCGATCCGCGCCATCGAACCAGATCTGTGTTTCGATCTCACAGGTGAGATCAAGATCGCCCGCCTCAAACGCCTTCTCTGCCTCTGCAAATTTAGCGGGCGTTGGCACGTCCAGCTCCAAGCCGCTGGGAGCGGAGCAGACTATGATCAACGCTTTCACACGCGATGGATGTGTCAGCGCGAAATCCATTGCCAAGCCTCCGCCCATGGAACATCCCATTAGGATCAGCGGTTCATGGAATTCCAAAGCATCGAGCAGCGCAACCAAATCAGCCATGTGACTAAACTCACCGTCAACGGGTTCGCTCTTGCCATAGCCGCGCATGTCGTGGCGCAGAACCCGATGACTATTCGCGAAATACGCAAACTCGTTATTCCATAGGCGGTTATCCGCCACGCCAGCATGGATCATCACAAAGGACGATCCACTGCCAGCCGTTTCGTAGTAAAGCCTTGCGTTGCCGTTATTTACAAAACCAGATTTGACTTGAGGCGTCGTCATGTTACTGTCCAACCATCGGACTGATCAACTGAAAATAGTTCCCATCGGGATCAGCCAACGTCGCGATCCATCCCCCGCCGATCTCATACGGCTCTTTGACGACTTTTCCGCCAATGGACTTGATCCGCTCGAACTCCACTTGAACCTGCTCCGTCTCGAAATTGATCATGATCCGCCCTGGGTCTTTTGCGCCGCCGCCCATTTCGGAATGCGCCAGCACAGACATGAACGCGCCTCCCACTTGCCATCCCCAAAAGCCGTTTTCAGCATCCATCATGTCCGCAGGCTTGCCCAACACTTTTTCGTAAAAAGCCGCCAACTCCTTGGGCTGTTTCGTTCCGATCATCACCGAATTGAGATTCAACATGTGAGCATCCTTTCTGTTTGGAGGGAGAGAATAGTCCGCTTTCATTGTAGAATGTACATTCTGTTTTTGCAAGATGAAAACAGACCTCCAAAATGGATTATATTCAACGCTATGTTACTCGTAACGGGCGCAAGCGGCAAAACAGGTAAGGCAGTTATTAAAGCCCTCTCAAGTGTAGAAAATATTTGCGCGTTCGTCCATCATGCAGAATCCGTTTCAGACCTGAAATCTTTGGGCGCGGAGAAAGTTATCGTCGGCGATTTACGTGATAAAGCGGCGATTCGCTCCGCAATGCAAAATGTCCGAGCGATTTATCACATTTGCCCGAATATGAATCCCCATGAAGTGGAAATTGGACAATTGGTAATTGGGGAGGCAAAGAAAGCAGGTGTGGAGCATTTCGTCTATCACTCCGTTTTGCATCCACAAATCGAAGTGATGAATCATCACTGGCAGAAGATGCGCGTGGAAGAAATGATCTTCGAGTCGGAAATTGCGTTCACTATTCTACAGCCCGCGCCGTACATGCAAAATCTGCTGGCGAATTGGAAAAGTATCGTTGAAGAAGGCGTTTTGCGTGTGCCGTATTCTGTCCATGCGAAGTTCGGTTTTGTAGATTTGGAGGATGTTGCCGAAGCCGCCAAAATCGCGCTGACCGAATCAACTCACCAAAACGCGATGTATGAATTGGCTGGGACGGTGCCCACGTCACATGTTGAGGTGGCGAAAATTTTTAGCAAAGTTTTGAAGCGGGAAGTGACGGCTGAGAAAATGGAGATTAGAGGTTGGAAACTTGGAGCCACAGGATTGAGTGAGTATGCCTTGGAGAATCTGGCCAGGATGTTTGAGTATTATGACAAGTCGGGATTGGTTGGGAATCCAAATGTGCTGAAATGGATATTGAATAGAGAGCCGAATTCGTTAGAATCCTTTGCGAGGCATTTGTAACACTTCGAGTTGTCCGGAGTTCATTTGCATTCTATCTGACTATAAGCGAGACTTGATCTTCAATTTTGCTTGGCGGGCTGACTTATCGCGAAATATCCAAATTCTTCAAATCAAGAATCGCGCCTTTGATTTTTTCCTACTGTTTCTGTTCGATTCCTCATCACCTCGTCATTCCCGAATCTGACCATCCTCAACCCCATCTCAGTCAACACCTTCTCCCGCCTTTCATCTTCATCAATGGGCAGACCTGACAGGTTTCCACAGAACCGTAATTGACCAAGTCTCATCTCCACTCGAAGAAGTCCGATTGACTCGTGCTACGATAAAACCTGTCAGGTCTTTTCACTCAACGATGAATCCCTGAATGACCTGTTGCCTCCTAAATCGAACACCCAACTTCTTCACGCGGACTTCTTGCCACAGGAGTTTCTCAGCAGGCGTCATCTCTCGGCGGAGTTCTTTTGCGCGTTGAAGTTTTTCTTTGGTGACACGTTGACCAGTGACAATGTTCTTAATTGGCATGGCGGGATTGTACTGCAATAAGGAAAACCCCTCCCCAGCCCTCCCCTGAAGGGGCGGGAGTTAAAACCGCTCCCACCTGAAACACTCGTCAATCCACACGGAGTCATCCTGACTAGCAGGCACCCCTTCCCTTGAGGGAAGGGGACGGGGGAAAGGTCCCTCCTGAGCGCAGACGAAGAGCCCGCTCCGTTTGGTTTTGTAACGAAGTAGCTTGCTATCAACATTACAGAGTAAAATAGGTGACAATGAGCACCCAAACGTTGTATCAAGGAAATAAATATGGCGGCAACTCATAAATTCTCATGGCTTCACTTCACTGATTTACATGTAGGAATGACAGGATCATCATATTTGTATCCTAATGTTGAGGAGATACTTTTTGATGACTTATCAAAACAACATAAGAAATCTGGTCCTTGGGACGCTATTTTCTTTACTGGGGATTTAGTCCAAAAAGGCGCAGAGAAAGAATACGATGAATTCGACAATAAGTTAAAACGATTATTAGATCATCTCAAAAATCTTGGAAGTGATCCTGTGTTTCTGGCTATCCCTGGAAATCACGATCTCGTTCGTCCAAACCCGGACAGCGCATTCATTGCTGCGTTATCAACTTGGAGCACAAATTCTAAAATCCGAGAACTTTTTTGGACGAAGGATGATTCAGAATATCGCCTGGGGATATATGCTGCTTTTTCAAATTGGACCAAATGGTCTCAACATGGCATCAGTATTGATCGTCTTAAGAATTATCAGCAGGGCATTATGCCAGGTGATTTCTCAGCTACCCTTGAATTCGGCGAGATTTCTATAGGCGTTCTTGGTCTTAACACTACGGCGTTGCAGCTTTCAGCAGGTGACTATGAGGGGAAATTGAGTCTACATCCAATACAGATAGAACCATTATTCCCTGACAGCAACATCTCGACATGGGTAAAAACACATAATGCCTGTTTCTTACTTACACATCATCCCATTGAATGGTTGGACAATGATGGGAAAGATACTATTCGTGGAGAAATTGCGTTACCTGGACGATTTGCTCTCCATTTATGTGGCCATTTACATAAATCAACATATACTCAAATTTCTGAAGGTGGGGCAAAATCTCGTTTAATACTACAAGGAAGATCTTTGTTTGGGATGGAAACATATGAAAATGGACAAACTGAACGTTTACACGGTTACTCAGCTGGCGCTATTGAATTTGAAGAATCCCGAAGTTTTATTCTATGGCCAAGAGCTGGTTTCCGTCAACAAGCTGGGGATTTAAAGATTATTCCAGACCACTCGATGAATGTAGACGACGATGGGTTACTTGAACCAAGTGATATTGGTCCTTCACCAAGACCCTTACCTGACGAAATTATTGCCAAACCCCTACAAACATCCAAAGAACCTTATCTAGATGGGTGGTATGAAATCACGCCAGAATTTCTTGAATCGCGGCGAAGAAAGTTGAGCGACGAGGAGCTAACTTTATTTTTCAACGGACAAGAACCATCATGGGAACACGCCTTGGTAAATCGAAGTGTCATTCCACATCGAGATATTGTTCAAAAAACAGTAACTACACTACTTAGTGCTGAATCCTCGTTATTCGTTCGAATGTTTGGCGCTGGTGGAGAAGGCAAATCAATTTCATTGCTTCAAATCGCGGCGACGCTTGTGTTTGAAGGCTGGAATGTTTTATTTCATCAAGACGATGGAGGATTGTTTCCTCATCAAATATTGAATATTCCCGAAACAGGTCGCTGGGCTTTAATATGTGACAATGCAGAGCAAATTGTCCCCAACGTTTTGGATGCGGTTGTGTATGCAAAGAGAAGTGGACGAAACAATATCAACTGGATACTCGCCGCGCGAGATACAGACTGGACAGCGGCATGGCGAAACAATTCAACCCGAAATGAGCCTAATTGGTCGTTATACATCCGCGAATGGCCCCCAAGCAATGAACGATCGACTTTTTTTTCGCTGAATCGCGACGAAGCCGAGCAAGTAATTATGGCATGGGAAGAAGCAAAGTGCTTGGGCGAACTTGCCGATTTGACAAACGAAAAGCGTGTTGAACGTCTTTGGTCTGCGGCAACGGGAGCTGGAAATATAGCGGATAAAACATTTTTTGGGGGTATTTTAGATACTCGATTTGCCGCTGAAGGGTTAATTGACCATGTCGGCAAACTAATGCAACGACTCCAAGGTGATGATAAGAAGATTGGCAATCGGGGTTACACGTTATATGATGCTTTTCTCTATGCAGCCGCAATGGATGCAATCGATATTGAGGGTTTAGACTTAAATATTATTGCTGACCTTGTTGGGGTTGAATGGAAGAATCGTCGCCCGCAGATACTCATGCCCCTCGGATCTGAAGCAGCAGGTACAGGCTCAGGGACCACTTTGCGTACTCGTCATCCTGCTATTGCCCGTACAGCAATATCCATTGTAGAGGCGGAATTTCAAACGGATCTTGAAGAAATATACAAAGATATTGTCGGCAGTACCATTGAAGTCAGCAGGATCATCGAAGCGAGATCTAAGACTAAGGAAGACCGTATTCCAAATTATGGAAAAATTATCAACTGCGGAAATTTTCTTTCGAGGAAGTTACAACATCTTAAGATTGAGCGAGATAGAGCCAATCAAATTGCTATCACTGCTTCAGAAGAAGCAGAAAAACATGAACTGGATCTCATTGCAAATATGACCAGTTTGTCAAAAACTTATCGTGAAGCAGGGCACTACCCGAAAGCAAAAAATAAAATGCGGGAAAGAATAACTCATGCCATATCCTGCAAAGATTGGGCTAGGAGGGGCAGAGCCTTCATTCTCGAGTTTAGCGTGGTGGAAGGCTATACAAGCATTTTACATGGTATATGTTTGTCTGGATTAGCAACAGCCGATATTGAATCTTTTAGTGAATTAAATATTGACCACGCAAAACTGTGCTTGTCTGGAATCGGTGTAGATTGTAGGAGGGTGAAAGATATTAATAAAGATAGCATTTATGCAAAGGGTCTGCGTGCAGTTGCGGTTTTAGGGTCAACAATCCACTCGGACCAAAAGAAGTATTATTTACGAGACGCTCAAAGGGCAAATGAGTTAGGGGTTGATGTTTGCGATTTTGATACTGCCTTCATTTGGCTTCAGAACGCCGTTAGGGAAGCGTATCTTGCAATTGACGACACCGATCTGATTACGTTTATGAACCAGTTAGGGATTACCAATGCGGGAGCTATTAAATTCAAAAAGTTAGAGAAACTGCTCGGATGATTGGCGTGGGATAGACCGATTTGCCAAAGTAAGTTTAATGTTGGTTTCGATATCGATGCTGTCAATTTGGTGCAAACTTTGGTAATTGACCATGATTCTTTGAGCTACTCGTCAGAGTAAGGTTAAGTCCGCTTCGAGCGGACTTTGTAAAAATAGCACTGGTGATGCCCCCTGCGGGCTAACAGCCAAACACAACGCCCCGCGAAACAAAAAAATCCCCTTGCAGGGATTTTCATTCCAACCAGATAATTTCAATTACCACCCCGCAGGCTTTGAAAACTGTCCGTCTTTATCGCTCAACACATCTGGGAAAAGGCTATTTTCGAGAAGGGTCCCTCGAATTTTCTTGACGAATTGAACATGAGGCAATAACGCCACACTGGTGTGCTTTTGCGGGTTTAGCAAGCCAACGGGCTTTTTGAATTGCTGTGTGACGACTTGAATCGGCAGGAGTAAATCTGAATCATTCGAGACAACCACAGCAAGTTCGTAATCATTTCTGAAACCATCCACCAATATATGAGTGGCGATATTGACATCCGAACCCTTTTCTTCCGTTTTGATGACCTTGGCATAGCCGCTTCCAATGGGCGAGAGCGGCATTTTTACTTCGTGTGACAGAAATGTCCCGAGAATGATTTCAAGATTTGGGATGGTTCGTAGGGCGCGTAGGAAAAGTTGCTGGCGTACAGGCTGTTCAGGGTCATTGGGGCGGGCTGAAACAAGAGCGGTGAAATATTTGATTCTATGGATACGATCATTTGGGAGTAACAGACTGCACATTTTAGACACATCCAGCCAGTGATAGGACGTGTCCTTGATACAGCCATAATAAAGGTTGAAGCCGTCAATGTAGATGTTTGTTTTCATTTGCCCTTAAACACAGAGACCGCCGTGAGGCGGTCTCGCACCAGGTTCGTCGAAACTACTACTGGGGGATATGCCTCTATTATCGCCACAAACAGCGCGACTGTCAAGCAAACATTTTTTCTATTTTACCCGATATATTTTGGCATACCTGTGCAGGCTAACAGCCAAGCACACCGCTCTCGAAACAGCGACCAACCTCCCCGTAGTCCAAAGCGGGTTTTCATCATCCCAAAAAATCAACACCGCACTTGCGTTCGGTGCAAGTGTCAGCGTCCATCTGCGCGCTTCGCGGTCAGCGTCCCCTTAAACCTTTGTGCCCTTCGTGTCCTTTGTGGTGAAAAATATTCACCATTCCGCATTCTTCATTCCCTTCTTCTGATACAATACGCCCGATTTACCAGTCTCCAATCTCCGAAAGAACCCAAAACACAATGTCAAATGAATCTTTAGTTATCTACTCCATGAACAAAGTGGGACGTATCGTCCCTCCCAACAAACAAATCCTGCGCGACATCTCGCTCGGCTTCTACTACGGCGCCAAGATTGGCGTGCTCGGGCTCAACGGCGCGGGCAAGTCCACGTTACTGCGCATCATGGCGGGCGTGGACAAAGACTACATCGGCGAAATCTCCATCTCGAAAGGCTACACCTTCGGACTGCTCGAGCAGGAACCAAAGCTCGACGAAAGCAAAACAGTCATCGAGGTCGTGAGAGAAGCGGTTGCTCCCATCGTGGATATGCTGGCGCGCTTCGATGAGG
>Ga0116144_10001258_pt1 | contig 30950 bp, 30 predicted proteins | sample AD_UKC035_MetaG_FD_89746 | JGI IMG/M metagenome (GOLD analysis project Ga0116144, IMG submission 89746) | Active sludge microbial communities of municipal wastewater-treating anaerobic digesters from USA - AD_UKC035_MetaG | ecosystem: Engineered > Bioreactor > Anaerobic > Digestate | place: USA...
CTCTAAGATCCAGTTAATCAGGGCCAAGGCCAGAGGTTTTCGATCCTTCGAGAACTACAGAGTCGCCATCCTTTTTCACTGCGGAAAGCTCGATCTCTTTCCACGATAATTGACGAAGAACCGTTTTTTGACCGTTTTTCGGTATTTTTTGGCGTTTTTTGATGATTTTCAGCGATTTTCCGGCACGGCTGATTCAAGGGATTTTTTGACCTGCAGCGCCTTCTCGTGCTCCGGATTCAGCTCAAGGGTTTTTTCCAGTTCACGGAGCATGCCCCCGATGTCGCCTTTGTGCTGCAGCATGACGGCCAGATTCCAGTGAGCGGAAGAACTTTCCGGACGCCGCCGGACCGCCTCGGCCAGATCGGCCTCCGCGCGGTCATAGTAGCCCATTTCGCCCCACAGGATGCCGCGATTGATGAATCCGGAAACATCCTGCGGATTGATGCGGATGGCTTCATCCAGCAGCGTCAGCGCCTCTTCGCGCCGGCCCTGCTCCTTCAGGTCGAGCGCCAGCCAGACGCGCGCGCGCATGCTGTTCGGCTCATCGGCCAGCGTGCGCGTCCACAGCGCAACGTCGTTTTTCCATGCCGGCATGCGGATCCATCCGATGAGCAGATAAAGCACACATATAAATCCAAGCAGCGCTTTGCTCGCGATGACGCCCATTGAAACGGTCGCGGCGGAGCGCGACCCTCCATCACTTGTGAGCAGGTGCGCAGGAAGAATGCAGAATCCGGCGGCCATGAAGTAGAGATAGCGCTCCGCCAGCGGATTAAACAGCGGAACGAGGCTGGAGACCGGAAGATAGGCGGCCAGCATCCAGCCAAGGCTGAGGCTGATCCAGGGCTTCCGCCGCAAGAAGAAAATCGCTGCGCAAAGGCAGACCGCCACGGCGAGCAGGCCCGCGGCGAACCGGAGATCTGCCGTGGAAGTTACCGGCAGGACCACGCGGTCGGCGACCAGCGGCCACGGAACAGCCAGCAGGCCCACCATCCGCAGGAAGAGCCACGGCGAGGTGAAAAAATTATGCGGGGGCTGGAGAGAGCGTCCGTTCCACGCGCCGCCGACGGCCTGCAGGCCGGAGCCCGAGGAAAGTTTCATAAAGAGAAGCACCAGCCCGAGTGACACGGCCAAAAGCAGGGCCATGCGGCGCACGGGCAGCCGGGTTTGCGGCAGGCATATCCAAACGCCGGCCAGTACAGCCGGAAGAACCGCGGCGGCCTCCTTTGAGCAGAGGGCGAGCCACAGCAGAACCGCCGCCAGCGCCGTCTGCCGCGCCGTTTTCATTTCCGTGCGGACGGCCGCCAGAAGAAACGCGAAAGAAAAAAGTCCGCAGAATACATCCGGGCGGAACGCGGGCACATGCACCGCCTCGATCAATACCGGATGAAGGCTGAACAGCAGGGCCGCGGAAAAAGAAAACGCCCGCCGACCGCTCAGCCGCAGAAGCAGGAAGAAAAACAGCCAGACAGAGCCGGCATGCGCGGCGAAATTCGTGAGGCGATATCCCGCCGCGCGCGCCCCCCAGACGGCGCGATCCGAAAAATAGGTCAGCAGCACGAACGGACGGCGGCCGTTGATCACCCGGGCATCGCCCAGTGTCCCGAGCATCAGCACTTCGCGCACATTTTCCGGATTCTGCAGAAAGGGGTTTTCCTCAAGCTGTCCGTGGTCGTCATAGACAAAATCGTGGCCGAAGCCCGGAAGATACAGAAGCGCCGGGGCGACCGCCAGCAGGGCCAGCACCATCCATAATTCCCTTCGACCGCTCTTCACTGATACCCCAGCTTCTTGAGGAGCCAGAAATTCTTTGACCAGTTCGGCTCCACCTTTACCCACAGATCCAGATGGACCGGATGGTCATAGACAGACCTGATTTCCTTTTGCGAGGCCAGACGAACCGACCGCAGCAGGCGGCCCTTTTCCCCGATGACAATGGCTTTCTGCGAATGCCGGTTCACATAGATGGTGCACTTGATGCCCCAGGTTCCGTCAGCCGCCTCGTCCAGAGTATCCACCACGACAGCCACCGCATGCGGAAGTTCCTCGCGCAGGCGGTGGAAGAGCTTTTCCCTGATGATGTCAGCGACGGCCAGCTTCCGGGGAAAATCGGTCAGCACATCATCCGGAAAGAGATGCGGCCCCTCGGGAAGCTGTTCAAAAAGGAAATCCACCAGTTCGCGAACCCCGGAATTCTCCAGCGCGGACGTTCGCAGCCACGGGATTTCCTTCTGCACCCGCTTTTCCCCCTCCAGCTCCCGCCAGAGATCCATGTAGCGCGAAGAGCAGTCTTCCGGCTGATCGGCCTTGTTCAGCACAGCCGCCACCGGAATCTCTTCAAAGAGCGCTCGGCGCAGCCAGCCCTCGTCTTCATCACGCGGCGGACGGGAGGCATCAAATACTATCAGGATGATATCCGTTCCCTCCGTGGAGGCGCGCGCCGACCGGTTCATGATCTTCCCGAGCTCGGACTCCGCCTTGTGAATGCCGGGCGTATCCAGAAACACAATCTGTCCGCGCGGCTCGGTCAGCACACCCCGGATCACATTGCGGGTGGTCTGGGCCACCGGGCTGACGATGGAAATCTTTTCCTCCAGAATGCAGTTCACCAGTGTGGATTTGCCGGTGTTGGCCCGGCCCACCACGGCGACAATGCCGCTGCGGCCGGCAGGATTCATGGGCTTATTTTGGTCTGCATTCATGATTTTCTTTTTGCGCGCCGCGCGCTATGTTTCCGTCAATGTATACAGAACCAGCCCGGCAAATAAAATCATATAAGCAATGAAGAACAGCAAACTCCCGGCAAAGGCAGTCTACCGCGCCCTTTTCAAGCGCTGGGGACCGCAGCACTGGTGGCCGGGAGAAACCCCTCTGGAGGTGGCGGTCGGCGCGGTCCTCACGCAGAACACGAACTGGCGCAACGTGGAGAAAGCCATCGCAAATCTCAAAAAGTCCGGCGCGCTGAATGTGCGGTCCCTTTCACAGATGCCGGCCAAAACGCTGGCCGGCCGGATACGGCCCGCGGGTTATTTCAACATGAAGGCCAGACGCCTGAAGGCTTTTATTGAAACCGTGCGGAAAACATCCGGCTTCACCATGAAAAAAATGGAGCAGATCGAAACCGGCACTCTTCGCGGCATACTGCTGAATACAAACGGAATCGGCCCGGAAACGGCCGACAGCATCCTCCTTTACGCATTCGGGCGGCCGGTGTTCGTCGTGGACGCGTATACGCGGCGCATGCTGGAACGCCACCGCTGGACGGATGAAGGCGCGGCATACGACGACATCGCGGCGCTGTTCACGGAATCGTGTCCCCGGGATTCATCATTGTATGGTGAATATCACGCATTGATCGTAAAGCTGGGCAAAGAGCACTGCCGGAAAAGGGCCCTGTGCGAGGGCTGTCCACTGGAACAATGGCTGCCGTCATGAGAATGCTTCTTACATGCTGGACCGCTGCCCTTCTTCTGGGCGCCGGATGCGCGGGAACGGCGCCGATGCGGCCGCCCGCGGCGGCGACGCCGGTTTTGGCCGGCACTCCGCAGATCCGCTGGGTTCCGGGCGCCACGGTGGTTCATGTGGACCAGAAGAACGGGCACGCCGTTCTGGAGTGCCTGATCATTCCCGAGGCGGGAACGGAAGCGGAAGTGTTCCATGAAGGGCAGAAATGCGCGGTGCTGCTGATGACGGGGCAGCGCAACGGATCTTTTGCCGCCGGCCGCATCGTTTCCGGCCGGCCCGAGACGGGGGACCTGGTCCAGTTCATGCGCGTGGTCTATCCCCGGCGCCCATCGCCCGGGGAATAACAGGCTGGGGCGTTGACCGAAATGCCCGTGCGGGGTATGCTCATTCCAGTCTAGGGAAGGAGTTCAGAAAATGCGTAATATTATCAAGTGGATTCCCGCGGCTCTTGCGCTGGTCCTGATGCTGGGCAGCGCGGGCTGCACCACCGTGGTCTACGACATGGGCGAAGGCTATACGGACCGGGATGCGTCTCTTGAGCGGGATGTGATCAATCGTTTGCGGGAAGACGATCTGACCGGCAAATATCTTTTCGGTGTCTCCGCTGAGGGGGCGACAGTAACCCTGCGCGGTTCAGTTCCCAATGAAATGGTGCGCTCCCGCGCCATCGGCATCGCCTATGGCGCAACGGGCGTTCAAAACGTGATTGACCAGCTCCGCAGCTGGTAGGCCCCGCGCTAATGGAAAACGGAAATACATCAGATCCGCCTCAAAAAAGAGACGCGGCATCCCGGGAGGCTGAAGCCATACAGCCCCGCCGCCACCGGAGATCTTTCCGGAATGCCAGCCGCCCGCGCCGCAGTTACACCAGCCGGACACCCGCCACATTCTGGGGCGTGATGATCAGCCTGCTGACGGCATATCTGATTCTTCTTTTCGCGGCGCAATGTCATCGCCGGGCACTTCATCGGGAGCGTGTCCAGGCAGTGCTGATGCCGCAGGCAAAGCCCGCTCCCGTTCAGAGCACTGAACGCGCCGGGCTCCCGGACGATATCGAAGAACAGGTGGCGAAGCTGATTGCGCTGGCGGAGGAATCTGCAGGGGTTCTGGATGCGGCGGCGCAGCAGGCGGAGGGCGGAGATCGCGCGCTTGCTGCGGAGCGCCTGCGCGCGCAACTGGCGGCGGCACCGGACAATGTTTCCCTGAAGCTCGGGCTGGCCCGCCTGCTGCTTGATGAAGGGAACCGCTCCGAAGCCATCACGATCCTGGTGGAATGCCTCCGCACCAGTCCCGGACAGCACGAAACACGGCTTCTGCTGGCTGAATCCCTGCTGGCTGAAAAAGCTTATGAGCCGGCCGCGCAGATGGCAGAATGGATTCTGGATGAGGACAACTACAACACCCGGGCCCACGACATTGCCGCGAGCGCCTACATGCTGAACGGGAGCGCCGCCGCGGCGATTCCGCATCTGCGCCGCATGGCCACGCTTGAGCGCGACGACACCGCCATTCAGAACCGGCTGGCACAGGCCCATATGCGCGCCGGAGAGTTCAGCAAGGCGCAGGAAATTTTTCAGGATATTCTGGAAATAGATCCAGACAACTCTGTGACCTATTACAATCTGGCGGCATGCTATGCGCTGCAAAACCTGCCGGAACAGTCGGCGCAGGTCCTGACCAATGCCTTGAGGAAATTCGATTCCACGTTTGTCGCATCCTGGCTTCAGGGCGCGGATTTCGACACGGTTCGAACCAATGAGTCGTTTACGGTGCTGCTGACAGGCCTTCCGGAAACAAACGGCTTCTGAACCGGCCCGCGCCTATTTGCGGGGCGTTCCCGGGACCGGGGAGTTCTCAACCTCCAGCGCCGCGCGCACAGCGGTGGCCCGCCATTTTTTCTCAAGGTTTTTGAGGGCCTGCTGGAACTGCTTTTCATCCTGCTCGCGCCGGGCCCTGATATCCATGCGGTAGAGAATGCTTCCCTCATCAATCATGGTTTTTGGAACTCTCAGCATCACACGAGGAAGAAGCCGGCTGGTTTTATAGAAGAAATCCTGACCCGAAAAGGGATCACGGGGAAGCGGTCCGGCCGCTGCCATGGAAACCTCATCCAGCGACACCGGCCAGCGGCCGAAATCATTGAAATAGAGAACGGCCGCGCTCAAAACAGCCGCCATGGAGAACTGGCCCTCCGCCGCAAGAAAACGCTCATAGGCCGCCGACATGGAGGGGATAGAGAGCGAAAAGAGAGGATTTCCGCCGCTTTCGGATGCCTCTTTTTCAATGCGCACCTTCTCGGCATCCGACCAGCGAAGAGCTCCTATGGCGCGTTCGTACGGGGCTTCACACTCATTTGCAAGGCGCAGCATCCACGCCTCATAATCCATGATCCAGGTGCCCATTTGAAGCACCTTCCGGGGTGTGTCCAGCGCCATCAGACGAATGATCGCCGGGGATTCAGCCGCGCCGCCGTAAAGCCGCACCAGCTTCTGCTCCATCTGCCGGGGATCCGCAAGCATCCACTGCCGAAAGCTGACGGCCTCCATTCGGAGATAATCCGCCGGATGAAAAAGGGGCCGGGGCGACTGCAGAAAAGCGTTCGACAGGATCGTCGCGGCCTCCCGGCCCGGCTCGCGCGACAGGAATCCCTCCAGATCAAAAAGAATCTGCTGCAGCATGTCAGCAGCCACCAGCCCGGACCGCATGGTGATGTCCCGGTCCAGGTTCCGCACCAGCAGAAGCAGGTCGCGGTAAATCATCGCGGCGCCTTCGCTGTTGCGGGCGAATTCATAGGCTTTGGCAACCGCCAGCGCTCGATCCGTCAGCACCCTCATGGGGGCCAGATGAACCAGCGCCGGGAAAGGATCAGCCGGAGACCGCACAAAGAACTCGCACCGGCGGCAGCGGCCCGCCTTCGCGAGGGCCGCCAGCATGGCGCGGTCGCCCATGAGCCACTGGGCGGCGTCCGTGTTCGCGGTCAAAATGGAAGGCGGAAGCTGCGGAAGATCGTTCCGTATGAAATCAAGAACGGCAAATTCTTCCACACTGTCCGGCTGGCGCATCAGCGCAAGAGCTTCCCAGTAGTAGAGCGCCGCGTTTTCATCCAGATCCTGAGCCGACGACGCGCCGGCCGGAAGCAGACACAGCAGAATCAGCCCCGCGATGGAAATTTTTACAGTGCTTTTCATAATTCCGCACATCTCCGTAACGGGCAGAAGTCTATCCCGAAACGCATGACAGTGCAACTGTTTGCGAATACAGAGTCAGCTGCGGCTCATCCATTCATACTGAATTGCGCCCAGCGCGAAAACTGACGCTGTTTCCGCGCGCAGCACCTGAGCGCCCAGCGTAACCGGAACCGCGTCCGCTGAGAGCGCCGCGGCGATTTCCCCGGACGTGAAGTCCCCCTCCGGACCCACCAGCACTCCGACGGAGCAGACGCCTCGCGCATGAGCGTCGCCGAGAACGGCCCGCAGGGAACGGGCGTCGGGACCCAGCGAGCAGATCAGCAGGATGTCGAAGGCGCCGGCGTGCGTCAGCGCTCCGGCGAAATCCGTTACCGGGCCAATGACCGGGAGAAACGGCGTCCCGCACTGCTTTATGCCCCCCTGCGCAATCTGGCGCCACCGCTCGCAGCGATCCGCCGCCTGCCGCTCATTCAGGCGCACCACACAGCGAGCCATCTGAACGGGAAGGAGCGAGGCGGCGCCCAGTTCTGTTGCTTTCTGAACCAGCCAGTCCATTTTAGGCCCCTTCAGAACCGCACTCAGAAGATGAATCGCAAGGTCCGGACGGGGATGCCGCCGGACCGACAGGATTTTCAGAAGAAGCGCACGGCCGTGCTCCCCGGCCACCATGGCCGGCGCCTCCCGCCCCGCCCCATCCATCACAACCACCTCGTCGCCCGGACGAATCCGCATGACATGCTTGAGGTGGTGGGACTCCGCAGCCGAAAGAACGATTTCTTCGCCCGTCCAGCTCTCCGGTTCAGCATGACAGCGAACGGTCATCCCTGCTGCTTCATGGTTTCGAGGGTTTCCTTGCGGCGGAAAAATTCGTCGGCATCGGAATAGAACCGGCGCTGCTCGGGATAGTTGTCCGGCATGACTTCCGCACCCAGCTGGCGCACCAGTTTTTTCTGACTTCCAGTCAGATTCCGGGGCACCTCAATGCGAATGCGCACATGATGATCCCCCTTGCCGAACTGCTGCGGAAGATCAACCCCCTTCCCGCGTATGCGGAACATCTTCCCGCTGGGCGTGCCGGCCGGGATTTTGAGTTTGGCATATCCGTGGATGGTGGGCACCTGGATCTCCCCGCCGAGCGCAGCCACATCATAGGGAATGGGCACCTCGCAGAATATGTCATCGGCCTGTCTCTGGAACACGGGATGCGGGCGCACGTGAAGAACCACATACAAATCGCCTGCCTCTCCGCCACGGGCCCCGCCCTCGCCCTTTCCGGCCGCGCGCAAACGCGAGCCGGTTTCAACGCCGGGCGGGATCTTCAGCGTCAGCTTGTTGCGACCCTGCACGCGGCCGGACCCGCGACAGGCGGAACAGACCTTTTCAATCACTTCGCCCGTGCCGCTGCAGGCGGGGCAGGTTTGCCGCACACTGAAAAAACCGCTGGACACGGCCACGGCGCCGGAGCCTCCGCACTGACGGCAGGTGTGTTTTTTCGAGCCCGGCTGGGCGCCGCTTCCGGAGCAGTCCGGACACTCGCTCATGACGGGATATTCGATATCGCGCATGGAACCCAGAACTGCTTCTTCAAAATCGATCTCAAGGTCAAACCGCAGGTCGCTGCCGCGGTTCGCCATATTGCGGCGCGCGCGGCCACCGCCGCCGAAGAAATTGTCGAAAATGCTTCCGGATTCTCCGGTGGCGCCCATGAAGACGCGCAACGCCTCCTCGAGATCTATGCCCCCGAAGCCGAAGCCGCCGGGGCCGGGCCCGCCGCTCTCAAAAGCCTGCGAACCAAACCGGTCGTACTGCTGACGCTTGGCCGGATCGCTGAGAATTTCATAGGCTTCCGAAATCTCCTTGAACCTCTCCTCTGCCGCCTTGTCGCCCGGATTCTTGTCGGGATGATATTTAACCGCAAGTTTCCGGTAAGCTTTCTTAATCTCATCCGGCCCGGCGCTCCGGTCCACCCCCAGCACGGCGTAAAAATCCTTATTCGCCGCCATGGTCACCCTCCTCCGGCGCGGGAGCAGACACCGGCAGACCGCTTGACACCACCACCTGGGCGGCGCGGAGCAGCCGGTCGCCCAGCAAGTAGCCGCGACGCGTTTGTGCAATCACCACGTTTTCAGGATGCTCTTCGGACGGCACGTGGGTAACGGCCTCGTGCCGGTGCGGATCAAATTCCAGCCCTTCCGCGTCCACCGGCTTCAGCCCGAAACGGGAAAGCGCCGCCAGCAGCTGATCGTTCACCATTTGGAATCCGTCCAGCACGGACTTGTCGGCGTGATGCTTTTCGGCGGTTTTCAGACCCAGCTCGAAATGGTCCAGAATAACGAGAAGCTCCATCATCAGATCTTCGTTGGCGCGCTGGTAGACTTCGGTGCGCTCCCGCTCCACCCGGCGGCGGTAGTTTTCGAAATCCGCCTGAAGGCGGAGCAGCTGCTCCTTCAGTCGCGTCAGTTCAAGCGCGGCGTCATCGGGGGCCGGGGGGGCCGCAGGCGCCTCCGGCGGGGCTGCGGCCGGCGCCGGCTCCTTTTTGGCGGTGTGTTCTTTTTTTCTGCTCATGCTGAAAACCTCTCTATGCGATAAACGGTGTATTTATTCTGCGGACACGGCCTGCAGCGGAAGCGCACTATATCTTCTTTATCATCCGAAGGCAGTGGCCCAGAGGCGTTCCGGTCCTGTAGGACAGTTCGTCCACGAACTGCTGAATCACAAAGAGTCCCGCGGCGGCGGGATCTTCCTCCCCGTACCATGTCTTCGGATCTGCCGGGGCACCCACCTCGATGGGATCTCCGCCATGACAAATCTCCACAACGACCTGCTTGTCCTCCTGATACAGCCGAAGGGTCAGATTCCCCTGCCCGCCGGCGCCCTGTGACGAGGCTGCCCGTGCCGCATAAATGATGGATGACGCCTCATCGGCCGCCATCTCCATCTGGGCGGTCTTGAATTCGCTCATTCCCGCATGAACGCAGGTGTCCACAATGGCCTGCCGAATGATTCGCGCATAACTGCCATGCAGGGGCGTATGAAGAATCACCACTCCTCCGGAAGGAGAATGGATTTCTGACGGGAGGCCCATTCCCGCGTCCCCCTAACCGGCAAAACTGCTGACCGCCTGCCCCACTTCCGGATGGATTTCAAGGATCTTGTGAAATCCAAGCAGCTCCACGATGTTGTAAATCTTCGCAGAAAGCTTCGCGAGTTTCAGGTCGCCGTTCTGCTCGCGGGCGCGGCGGGCAAATCCGATCAGGGCCCCCAGCGCGGCGGAGCTGATGTAGTCAAGGCCTTCGCAATCGAGCACGACGCGGTTCCGGCTGTTTTCGCGAAGCTGATTGAGGGCCGTCTCAAGACGGGGAAATGAATAAGCATCCAGTGAGCCGTCCAGATGCAGGATATCCAGCTGTCCGTTCTCTTCGCGCTGTATTACACATTCCTTCATAGATTCATCTCCATCTGTAAACCATGCCGCATATTATGGCAGTTTCCGCAGAGCAATCAAGGTCATATCATCGTATTGTGGGGCATCGCCGATGAAGCGAACCACCCTCTGCTGCAGATTGTTGATCACGCTGTGGGCCCCTTCGCAGGCGGAACTGCTGACCGCTTCAAGGAAGTTATCCACGCCCCACTCCTCCTGCCGGGCGTTCATGGCCTCCGTAATGCCGTCGGTGCAGGCCACGAGCACATCGCCGGGGCCAAGGACAACGCTGCAGTCCTGCAGAATCCGGTCAAACTGCTCGTGCAGGCCAAGGCCCACGGCCAGACCCGGCGAATCCAGAATCTCGGCGGCGCGGGCGGCATCCGCATGAAACAGAACCGGCCGCTCATGACCTGCGCGCGCAAGAGTCAGCCGGCTGGTTTGAGTGTTGAGAACCATATAGAGCATGCTCACAAACATGTCTTCCGCGAAGTCTGAGCGCATCAGGCGGTTGACCGCCCGAAGCACTTCCGCGGGGCTGGTCTGCCCAACCGCCGTCGAACGCAGAATGCTCCGGCAGATCGCCATCATAATGGCTCCGCTGATCCCCTTGCCGGACACATCGGCAATCGCTATGCCCCAGTGAATGTCATCAATCTGGATCACATCATAATAGTCTCCGCCGACCTCCAGCGCCGGGAGATTGGAGGCCGCCACCTCAAACCCGCTGATTCTCGGCAGATGTTTCGGAAGCAGCAGAGACTGAATCTTGCGGGCAATCTCAAGATCGCGGTCCAGCCGCTGTTTCGCGTCAAGGGCCTCGCGCAAACGGAAAAAATGAACCGACACCGAGGCCTGATCGGCCAGCGCCTGCAGCAGGTTCAGGTCCGCCTGAATAAAAGGGGCGCCATCCACGCGATTGACCACCGCCAGCACACCCATCACTTCCTGCTGAAAACGCATCGGAACCAGCACAAGCGAGCGGATTTTGAGAAAATCCTCCGCATAGGCCGGGACCCGCACATCCCGCTCGGCATCGGCAATCAGCTCGGCCGTTCCAAGATCCGCGACAGTTCCGATCAGTCCCTCGCCCAGCGACACCGCATGCCGGCGCACCATTTCCTCGACATGCTGCGACTTGCTGACCGCGCGGTCTATGCCCGGATCAGGCCTCCCGGAAAGAGGGGGGAAGATGCCGGTAATGGCGCGCGGCTCCAGCTTGTTTCCCTCGCCCCGCAGATAAATCGCACCGGCCCCGGCCTTCGCCGTTCGCAGGGCATAGAAGAGAACCCGCTTGAGCAGCTGATCCATGTCCGCCGAGCCGTCCCCGATGAACACCTCGCTGACATCATGCACGAAACTGTAGATCACCTCTTTTTCCTGCAGCATCGCGTCACGCAGAACACGCAGGCGGCGGTTGCGCACAAACAGAATAATCAGCATGCCGGCCAGTGCCAGAAAAAGCACAGCCAGAACCAGACACAATGCGGCGTCAGTGTTCACTTGAAAGACGATCTCCCCGGGCCGGATTCACGCCGTTTTTCTTCAAGTCCTCACGCAGATAGGTGAGCACATCCTTGAACTTGGGCCTGTTCTCGGGAAAAACTTCAACCAGCGTCTCGTGCGCCTCCAGCATGGTCTGGGCCATTTCCCGCCGGTCCGGACTTTCATCGCTGAGCCGGTCAAGCTGGTCTTCCCGGAAATGCCCGGCCAGATCCTCGGGCGCCTCGCCCGGCATCCAGGTCTCCACCATCTGGTCCAGTCCCAGTGTGGCGAGCAGTCCGCGTGTGCGGCCCGACAGGTTGATCATTTGAATGATCCCGCCCGTCGCCTCCTTCAGCCTCACCGCCACACCCGCAAGAACCCCCATAAAGGTGCTGTCCATGCCGATGCAGGTTTCCATGTTCATGATGATCCGGGAGACTCCCCGCTCAATGGCCGCACCGCAAAACGCCTTCAGCGCGGGACTGCACTTGAACGAGGCGCGCCCCTGCACCCGAATGAGCGCGGTATCGGTCTGAAGGCTCACAAAAATGTTATCCGTGAACTTGCTGTTAACTCTGTCGGGCATTTCGACCATTCCCAAAATATCCGAAGAACCTAACACCCGGAGAAATGCCTGTCAATCGCGGCGGCCGAAAAGGCGCGCTTCTCCCTTGATGTATTCTCGAGAATGTGGCAGTCTCTCAGAAAATACGAGGTGGTCCAATGACTGAGCAGCTGAAAAACGACAACGCGGAAATTCTGGATACCGATATTGTCTTTAATTGCCCCCATTGCACCAAAAGCCTGGTGATCGACCAGTCGGCGGCCGGCATGCTGGTGAAATGCACCGACTGCGGAGAGGAAATCGAGGTTCCGGGAGGCGCTGTGGAGGAGGAGGCACTTCACGAGCAGGCGGAAGCCCCCGAAGCCATCCCCACGGTGCTGGATTCTGCCGCCGAAGACCTGGCCGCCGCCCTCGCCGCATCGCAGCAGAAAGTCCAGGAGCTGGTGGCGGAAAAACAGGAAATCAACAAGCGCCGGATGCACCTTGAGGACGAGCGCATGGCCAATCTCAACCGTTTCAAGCTCATTTCGAGGGAAATGAACACCATCACCGCGGCCGTGGGCCGCATCATGAACGCCCTGAGAAACGTGGAGTCCGGCGGGAAATCCTGAAACCGCGCGCGGTCAGGATTGTCCGGTCAGCACGAGCACTTCTTCGCGCGTGAGCTTCTCGCGGCCGCCCTCCAGGGCATCCAGCGTGGCTTTGGCCAGCGTCAGCGGAATCTGGCAGAAATCGCGCGCCGGACCGGCTGACAGATATTCCATGTATGCGTCGGCCCGCTCGAACTGCTTTCGGATGTAGGCGCACATGCGGTCGAAGCCCCATCCGTCGGGGAAATAATTGACTCCGCGGCGGCGATCCTCATCGCGGTTGCGAAGAATGTTCACCGCCTGCAGACTGCGGCCGAAGCCAACGGCATCTTCGCGCGGCGCCTCGGTGCCGTCATGCCAGGCCCAAAGATCAGTCAGAAGCAGCCCCACGCTTCCGGCCACGTCATACGTGTATTCATCCAAGTCTGCTTCCGTGCGGATGCTCCAGTTGCGGTCAACCCAGGCCGCCATCCGTTCAGCCATGACGGAAGTGCCCTTCGAAATCAGCGGCCGAACAGCCGCGGGGCCATGGCGGCATAGGAACAGATGTTCAGCGTGACTTTGGGAAGCGCCTTGCGCGAGGGGGCAAAAAGAGTTTTCATGGCGCCCTTCGCATTTTCTCCGGGCTCGCGCAGGAGTTCCGCAATCCCGTTCAGAAGGCGGATTTTTTCGTCCGCAGGCAGATGGGGATGATCCTCGATTTCGTCAATGGCGCGGAAGCAGAGATAGGCCGATCCCACCGCGTTGCGCAGTTTTCCGGGCAGCCGCACAATCGGAATATAGAAGTCCTGCTGGTGCTTTTTAAAACTTCCAGCGCTGAGCTGTTCAATGTCATGGGCGGAAAGATAGCCGAGAACCGGGAGATGCGCAACCATCGGAAGAATCAATCCTCGCACCGGTCGCGACAGCGCGCGACCCCCCGAATGAGGATATTGGCGTTTGACGCACCGAACTGGAGGGCGGAACTCCGCGCCGCCGGCGCCCGTTAATCATCGCAGACAATGCTGTAGACAATCAGGCGCAGGAGAAACCGGTACCAGCGCACGTGCTTTTTCTCGAAAGCGGTCTGGGCCCAGGCCAGCGCGGCCATCTGGCGCAGTCTGGGCATGAGGTTCATGGCCCGGGCGATTTCCTCGCCATAAATCATCGCCTCGCGCTTTTGGAGCCGCGCAATCAGCTTGCGGATCAGCGGCCCGACCAGAAAAAACCAGACCGCCAGAACCGCCGTTGTGCGGACAAGAACATAAATACACTTCGCACGGGCCGATCCCTCCCCGGCCTGCATGCCGCCGAACACGAATACGATCATCAGCAGGATCAGCAGCCCCGGAAGCATCCGGCGCAGCGGCCACTTGCGGCGGGCCTTCTCCGGCAGCCGGATGGCGTCGTCCGGTATTTTCAGGTCGGGCTTCGCCTCGCGGTACTGTTCGAGCATCCTCTGCACACGCGAAGGAATGCGGCCCGCAAGCCATCCGACAATCACGCCGCCAATCAGATAATAAACGGTGAATATTGAAATCAGCCAGAAACTCGCGTTTTCCATTTTGGAGCTCAGTCCCCATTGAGCGCTCAGCTTCTGCCCGATCACGTCGATGGCTTCCCAAACCGATTTTCCGTAAATCAGCGTCATCACGATAAACTTCTGGCCGACCCCCTCCAGCAAGGCAAGAATGCCGAGCATCATGGCGGGAAGCCGGATGCCCGGCAGCCAGCGGAACAAAAACGACGCGAGCAGGCCCTGAAACAGCACGGCAAAGTATGCGGGAATGGGGGTGTGCGGGCTGACGCTCGCCTTGATGATCAGCACCACGATCATTGATTTGAGGAGGACAGATATCCGCCGTTCCGCGAAGAACGCAATCAGCGTGATCAAAATGATGGCCGTCGAGCCGACCACAATGCCCGTGAACGGGATTTTCAGCGCGTGGATCACGCCGCCGAGTCCGGCTTCAGTCAGCCCCCAAAGCGCGGTCAGCCGCGTGATGACCTGCTGGCGGTTTTCGGATTTGTCTATTTCTCCCATGAAATCAGGGCCCACTCGATAGGATGTTTATGCACGCGCTCATCATCCGTGCCGCGCGGAAGGTTTTCAAAAAAATCACGCAGTTTCCGCGTCTCGTCGGAGGACAGTGTGTCAAGGCTCCACTCCACGCGTTTGCGGAACGCCTCGAAATCCGGATATGCAGAGTGCTTGTCCTCGGTCCGGATAGTGGACAGTTTCGGCTTCATGCCCAGCTGTTTCAGAATGTTCACCACCAGCATGTGATCGGGCCGAGGAATCAGCTTGCGGCCGATGGCTTCATAGATCGCCTCGTCGAGATAACTCGGCCCGATGCGGTAGGTGACGTAAATCCGGCGCTGGGCGTGCGCATGCAGTTTTTGCAGCGCCCACGCCATGTCATCCACATCAAGACAGCGCGAGGCAATTACAATGTCGGCGGGAGGAATGTCGCTCCAGTCATCCTCCCATGACCGCAAAACAATCGTGGCGTTTTCAAGGCCGGCCTTTTTCGCATTGGCCCGTGCGGCCTCCAGCATGCCGGGCGAAAAATCGAGGCCATAGCCCCGTTTCAGTTTTCCGCACAGCGGAATCAGCAGATTGCCGACCCCGCATCCGACATCCAGCACACTTTCGCAGCCGGAAATGTCCACAGCGCTGAGAAAATCGCGGGTATACGAGTTGTCGAGAAGGTTGCCCTCATTCATGCGTTCGGCGCGGCGGCCCCATTCCTCCGGGGTCTTGGAACGCGAAGGAACGGCCGCGCGCGCGCGCCGGTACAGTTCAATGTAATCGGGACCGCCCATCACCAGTCCACGCGGCATCCGGCCCAAACGGCGCGTCCGGGCATCGGGCCGTCGCCGATGTCGTAGTCCTCGTCGAGAATGTTTTCGACACGGGCAATCAGCGTGGCCCGCTCAAAGATCTTCTGCTCAATGCCGGCATCCCAGATGAAGTAATCCGGAAGCTCGCGCGTGGATTCGGTTTTGGTCATCTTGTCGAAGATATATTCCCGCGCATCCTCGACATAGTTGAACTGCGTGAAAAGCGATGTTCCCTTGAATATTTTCCAGCGCGCCTCGCCGTTGATGCGGTGCTGCGGCAGATACGGAAGGCGGCGGTCCTTGTCTTCGTCCACCGCGTCCAGCAGGGTGTAGTTAAGGCTCAGCGTGAGATTTTCAACGGGCACGACCGTGGTTCCGAGTTCCAGTCCGCGGGTCACGGCATGGCCGATGTTCTCGTAGCGCGTGTCGCCCTCCGGAGTGTTGACCGAGAGGATCATGTCGCGGATATCGTTGTTGAAGGCCGCGGCGCTGATCGCAACAGGCACTTTAAAGGGCAAACTGATTTCCGTTCCGGCGTCAACGGTGTCCGTGTATTCCGGATCGAGATCCGGATTGCCGCCGGCGTGCGAAGAATAGAGCTCCTTCATGTGCGGGAAGCGCGTTTTGCGACCCGCGCCCGCGTACACATCGATATCTTCGGTGACCGCCCAGCGCGCGCCGGCCTGCGGATTGACGGAATCAATGTCGTCGCCGGGATCCACGTCCGTCGAACGGAGCGGGCGGTACAGGTCATAGCCCGCGCCGACCACAGCCAGAAGCGAGTCCCATTTCCATTCGTTTTCGAGCGCAAGCTCCCATGTTTCGGTTTCATAAACCGCTTCATCGCCCCAGCCGGGATTGGGAATCGCGCCATCGAAGGCTCGCGTGTTAAGCTCCCGCTGTTTGCTTTGTTCAAACTGATAGCCGGCCTGCGCGCGGAGCACGCTGTTTTCCAGCATGTTCCAGTCGGCGCGGACCGAACCGCCGGCGCTGTAGTCATCATAAACGCTTTCATCAAACCACACCTTCCCGCCCACGGCCCTTGTGGCCTCCGCATCATCCACCAGCGTGTCGTCGTGCTTGAAATAAAACGCGCGGCCCAACAGCTTCACCGGGCCGGCCTGATGCTCGCCCGCGAGGTTCAGGTGCCACTGCGTCCACTCGGTGAAGCGCCACACGCGGTTGTATTCCGTCGGAATGCCCATTTCATTGTCGTGCCAGTCCGCGCTCAGATAGAGCTTGGTATCCTCCGTGTCATAGCCGATTTTCCCGGTGATTGCCCGCTTGTCATAATCGCTGTTCTCGCGCAGTCCGCCGTTCTCGTGATACGAAGAGTTTCGGCCCGTGTTCCGGTCTTCCGGATCAAAATCATCGGACACGAAATAGCCGTCGCTCGTCTGATACGCCGCCGTTGCAAATATGTTGATGTTGCTGACCTGGCTCCCTCCGCTTCCGGACAGGTGCAGGGTGGAGTTGTCCGAGGCCTGCACCTCGGCGGATGCGGAAGGCTCCGGGCCGCCCTTCTTGGTGATGATGTTGACCACGCCGCCCATGCTGTTGGCGCCGTACAGAACAGACGGGATGCCCTTGACCACCTTGATGCCGGAAATAGCGGCGGATGGAATCTGCGAAAGGTCAATGGTGCGGAAGAAGGTCTCGTTGGCGGGAATGCCGTCCACCAGCACCTTCAGTTCGCTTTCCGAAAATCCGCGGATGTTCACGTGCCGGGAATTCTTGCCGGGGTTCAGCATGTACACACCCGGAACCAGCCGCAGTGCCGCATCGGCCGTCTGCGCGCCCAGCGCGCGGATGTCGGGCTCCGTCACAATGGCTTGCGAGGTCACGGGAAGCTGCTCCAGCCGGTCTCCGGTGATATTCACATCGCCCAGTTCAAATACCTGCTCCTGGGCGCCCACAGCCGCGCCGGCCAGCATTAAAACCATCATGATCTTCTTCATTTTTGTTTCACCTTTCTTTTGAATGATGCGTACTCGCTGCCCGCCGATTTTTTTATGCGCTGCTGGAGCACGTCGTATTCCTTTAGAAATTTCCTGCCGAAATCCGTCAGTTCCGCGCCGCCTCTTTCACTGCCGCCGCGGGCGCGCACAATCACGGGCTCCGGCAGATTGGCCTCCAGCCGGTTAAGAATCTTGAGCGCCTTGACATAGGAGAGGCCGACGCGCTCCGCCGCGGCATGGATCGAGCGCGTGGCGTCTATTTCGCGGAGCAGCCACACGAGTCCGATGCCCATAAATTCGTCGCCGGCCGCGTTCACCAGCGTTATTTTTAGTTTTACATCCATAAGCGTGCCGATATATATAGGCGTTTATATCGGAAGGCAAATGAAAAATAGCAGGATTATTCTAACGGGAGAAAAGCAGGTCGGCAAAAGCACGGTCTGCCGGAAGGTCATGGATGCGCTGGCGCCGGGGGAACTCTTCGGCTTCCGCACGTTCCGGACGCCGGAAGGCTTTGCGCTTTCCTCATGGGGCGGGAAACCCGCGGCCTTCGCATCCTGGAAATCGGCGGGCCGCGATTTCGAAGACCTGCAGATTGACCTGTCCGTTTTCAATTCCGCCGGCGCGGCGGTCCTGGTTACCGCGTCACCCGCGGCATGGCTGGTTATGGACGAGCTCGGGATCATGGAGCAGCGCGCCGGAAAGTTTGTGCAGGCCGTCCGCGCCGCATGGTCCGGTCCGAATCCCGGAATCGCTGTGATTCAGAAAAGGGCGCTGGATTTCTGGCGGAATGAGCTGAAAGAAAACCCCTGCCCCGTTTTCGAGATCATGACGGAAAACCGCGACGCCGCGCCCGGAATCCTCTTGCACGATCTCGCGCCGGAATCCGCGATATAACTTCAGGAGTGAGTCTCCGGTGCTTGAGCCGGAGGCGGGGCGCCGGTAGACCCCAGCCCGTTCAACATATTTTATCCGTGTTTTCGTGCGGGTTTATCAAACATCACCATTTGCTGTGACGAGGTGCGGTTGATAATGGGATATGAGGAAAGATCTTCAACGTCTTCATTTCCCCATTGAGCCCAACCCTTTCTGGGGTGGCGCGCAAACAATTCAAGATATGGGCCGGGAGAACAGGACTCAATAATGTTGTAGAGTTCGTCTGGCTTTCGCGAATGCTCGCGTTTTCTGGTGGATATGATGTTTGTTTGGGTGCGTCCTGCTTCAAGTGTGCGCATACTGCCCCGAATCCCGAAAAGGACTAACTCAGTTACATTACGGAAGTAGAAACCCACACCCCGGCCATCGGGACCACCATCTTTTCTGATTTTGTACCAAACTAGATTTGTTTTATAGGTGAACCCCCAACGCTTCATTACCTCAAGGCCTTCTGCGATGAGGGCATTTGGAACCCAGAGATAAAGATGCGCTCGCGATGCGGCAAGGCGATTAACTGGCAGTTCATAAATCTCTTCCATTGTCATGGTCGGATATCGCAAAAGTCTTTGATGTTCGGGAGCCATTTTGCCGGTGCGATTTTCAAAACGCCAAGGGGGATCGGCAAGGATTGTCGAAAAAGGGCCCCTGACTTGGGCGGTAAGATCTTCGGCAGCGGAAACTTGGGGCATATTAAATATCTTCGACATAGAGTGATCTCCGAATTCCAAAAACCAACAGCGGGCATCCTGCGCCACCACCACCCTGAATGCGGGGAATGAGTTTTCCCATATGGGTTGTAGATGCGCCATAAGATGATCCGCGACCTAGAGAATCAAATATATCCTGTAATTCGTCACAGCGCGTAATAATTATTCCCACAGATACAGCGCGAAGATCAAAAAGGAGGCGGAAATTATTCAGATCCCTGTCGAAAAAAGGGTCCTTATTATTCCACTCAATTTCCAGCGCGATTCTATTCTTAAAACAGTCAACCGCATGTGTCGGCGACTCCATCACATTGTCGTCAACAGTTATGCTCGTTTCAATATTCTTCTCCTCCCACCCCTTATTCGACAGCTCGGAATCAATCCATTCGGAAACTTTAGATTTGCGTCCACCGCCGACGGCAATATGACTTTTCTTGAGCCTGAAACGAGTCAAGACATCACAAATATCCTTATATTCGGCCGCAAAATCCTGCCGCAAAATGGCGCATGCATGACGCCACTCGTGGACCTCGTAATTCTGCTGTATGAATTTGGGCAATTCCGTTGTAGTCATATTGTTACTGTTGCACGCTGCATGTCATTTTTCAACATTTCTTTCGTCGACATCAGCCATGAGGTTGAGATGGCCGCAGGCCGCCGATGGCCTCTATGGTTCGGAGGTCTTTGTTCTTCCGGCTAGAAGATGTACACGTATACGGTTCGGTGGGCACTGAGGCCACCACCCGTGCCGCCTTTCATGCCTTTCGTGTTGATGAAGTAGGTTTCGATCTCCTGTGCATCACCGAGAGATTCTGCAACCCGCTGAAGCCAGTACTGAGTGTCTTTTCCGTCCGCTTCATGTTGCGATCGTCTCTCTTTAGGATCATGTGTGAGTCCGATTGTCCACGCACTGTAATTGGCAGTCTTTGATCCCTCTACTCTGTTGACGATTTCCTGTGCTATAGCATTCTTGTCCATTTGTTTCTCCTTTTGACCGAACGTTAGGGGTGCGTCTCCGGCGCCAGAGCCGGAGGCGGGGCACCGGTAGACTCCAGCTTGTTATGGTCAAAATGGTTTTACATCAGATAATCCGGCATTAATCATCCACTGCAAATAATCAATTCCAAGATTAGTTATATAATATCGATCTGCATCTAATCTGATTAGTTTAGAACTGATTAAATATTCAACATATTGTTTTGTATTCCACCTGTCAAAGCCGGGACTGTGTTTTGACTTTACGCGACTATAGTAGTGTTCCAGATATTCTTGATTTAGACCATCAACGCGATTCTGATTGAGAACCTTAAGGAATACGATCTGGCTTCCAAATATTAAACGATATATGTTCTGGAAAAGAATGGTAATCTGAGCATTGGCTAGGTATCGGATCAACAGGCTTATTGTTTTACCAGTAGACTCATATCCCAAACGTTTCAAATCATCAACAATCGCATGTTCCTGATCGAGTAGAGATGGGTAATTAAAAGCATGCATTAACCCATCGTCTTCTTTGATTTCATGTACTTCAGGGGGTGTTTGTGATTGATCATTAGCTTTTGGTGGATCAACCTGAACGCCGTCTTTCCCAACCGACTTAATCCTTGCAAGAACGCTGCATATGGCTTTACGGAATATCAGGCATGCAATAAGCGCAGCACATGGCCATTTGAGGATATCTATTACTTTATAATAATCCATTATCCACCCCCTTAACTAGGAGTTTAAGGTTACAGGTATGAGGTGTGTTCGGCGCGAGGCCTGCCGTTTCCGGTCTGTCATTCACTTTCAGTCCGTCCTCCTGGACCCCCTCGCCGTTCCGAAGCATAACGCCGGGGCGGAGCGGAAAGCCAGAAAGAAGTTCGGAAAAATGAAGTCGGCGTCGCGCCGCATCCGTGTCATCCGTGCAATCCGTGGTTCTTTTTCATGCGGTTTCAGTCTTCTCAGCGGAAACCTTTTAAATAGTACTAAATTAGTACTATTTCGTATTATTCGCGTTTTTAGGCCATTTTTACTGTTTTTGGCCGTTTTTAGGCGTTTTTGGGCGTTTTTTGGCCATTTTTTGATGTTTTTGGGCGTTTTTAACCTCGCATGAATGCTCATGCACACGAATCGAAGAATGAGGATTTTTCGCACAAAGACGCGAAGCCGCCACGTTTTCAGAAATTTTTTTATTATGAAGAGCCGCAGCCAAAACAGAGTTCAGCATGAAGATACAAAGAGCATGAAGAAGAAAGCATGGATTATAAGGGCAAATTATTCAGGCATCTTTGTGTCTCTGTGTCTTTGTGCGAATATATTTTCACGAATTCTCTTTTTTGGGCCATTTTTTACTGTTTTTGGCCGTTTTTAAGCGTTTTTGGCCATTTTTTGACGTTTTTTGGGCACTTTTTGGCCGTTTTTTGGTTCTTCTACGATTTTCGTGGGAACATTGGGCGAAATGGAGGTGGCTATAAAGAACAGGACTCAGCCAGGTACAGGGGCTGGGAACATAATTTCCCGGAGAATCGGCGTGATCACGGCGGCGGTGTAGTAGCGCCTCTGTGAGGCGCATTCTGAAACATATGCCGCTCGCAGAGCGGCTACTACACCAGACCCCCTGCAAATAAAGGCGTTCCCGGCTGTTGTGATCATGGAACGACGAACATGAAAAGCCGTCTGTGAATTTGTGTGAAAGCGGCGTCCAGCCGCCGCACTCCAAAGCGCCGCGAAGGTGGCGCAACGTTTATCATTTAACGCCAGAAGTTGATTTGGATATCAAAGCCTTCCACGATAATTGACGAAGAACCCGTTTTTGGGTCATTTTTTCCTGCCGGGCCCGCAGGCGATTTCCCTAGAATCCGTTCCAGCCGTTGCGGCCTTTTTGTTCCTTGAGATAGGTTGACGGGTTGATGTCGAGATAGACCGCGTCCTCGCCAATGATGTGCTCGACCGCGTTCACCAGTTTTTCGCAGGGAGTAACGCGGAAGCTGCGGGTTGTATCCATGAACACTTTTTCGCCGTCGGGATACTGCAGGCAGATGTTTACCGGCGTGTTTCCGGGGTGCCTCCGCAGCACCTGCTTGAGCTGCTCGGCTTTTTTCTCGTCGAAATTGACAGACGGAATATGCAGGGACATGCATTTTGAGAAAAGGCCAGGGATATCCTTGAGCGCATGGATCTCCTTTGCCTGAAGCACAAGCTCCTCCCCCTTCTTGCGCAGCTCGCCGGCCACCATCACCGCGGCTTCATCGGCCAGCAGGCAGCCATACTGCTCAAACGGGCGGGGGAAGACCACCACATCCACGGCGCCTTCAAGGCCCTCCATGTGGAAGGTTCCCATGGGCCGGGATTCCTGCTGTTCGTTTTTCTTTTTCGTGAAACGCCGGGTGAACTGGCATACCAGCCCGCCGCAGCGGGTGTGCACCCCGCTCTCCGTTTCCAGCGAAGGCAGGTCGGCCACGCGGTTCTGGCTGAACTTCTGAAGCACCCATTCGTATTCCTTGAGCGGATGACCGGAGATGTAGAATCCCAGCAGCTCTTTTTCGGCGGAAAGCATCGTGCTCTGGGGCCAGGGATCAGCCGGGGGAAGTTCGTCGGTCACGGCGCCGCGCCCCCCCTCGTCCAGCATGTCAAACAGGCTGGCCTGCCCGCGCTGCAGATCATCCTGCACGGCAACGGCGCGACTCATGGCAAAATCAATCCCCGCGAAGACGCGGCCGCGCTTCATGCCGGAGAAGTCAAACGCGCCGCACTTCACCAGGCTTTCGATCACCTTCCGGTTCACCACGCGCGAATCGAGACGGCGGCAGAAATCAATCAGATCCTTGTAAGGGCCGTTTGCCTGCCGCTCGCGCACGATCGCCTCCACCGCGCCGGTGCCCGCATTCTTGATGCCCGCCATGCCGAAGCGGATGCTGCCGTCCTTCATCGGGCGAAAGCGCACGTCGCTCTCGTTCACGCTGGGCGGCCGCACTTCGATATCCATCTCGCGGCACTCGGCAATATAAATGGGAAGCTTGTCGGTGTTGCCGATTTCGATGGACAGCAGGGCCGCCATGAATTCAGCCGGATAATGCGCCTTGAGCCAGGCGGTCTGCCAGGACACGATGGCATAGGCGGCGCTGTGGGATTTATTGAAGCCGTAGCCCGCGAACCGCTCGATGTTGTCGAATATTTTTCCGGCCTTCTCGGCGGGAATTTTATTGGCCTTCATGCAGCCGTCTATGAATTTCTGGCGCTGCTTGGCCATTTCCTCGGGCTGCTTCTTGCCCATGGCGCGGCGCAGCAGGTCGCCCTGCGCCAGCGAAAAGCCGGCCAGGACATTGGCGGCGCGCTGGACCTGCTCCTGGTAGATCATGACGCCATAGGTTTCCTTCAGGACTTCTTCCAGCAGGGGATGATCATAGGTGATCTTCACCTTCCCGTGCTTGCGCTCAACGTAGGGATCCAGCATGTTCATTGGCCCCGGCCGGTACAGCGCGATCATGGCAATGAGATCTTCAAACTGCGTCAGGTGAATCCTCCGGAGGAGGTCGCGCATGCCGCGGCTTTCCACCTGAAACACGCCGAGGGTGTCGCCGCGGTTGAGCAGGTCGAATGTCTCCTGATCGTCTATCGGCAGGTTCTGGACATCCACTTCAACGCCGTGATTGACGCGGATATGGTCCACGGCCTCACGGATCATCGTCAGGGTCTTGAGTCCGAGGAAGTCCATCTTCAGCAGGCCCGTCGCCTCAAGCGGCTTCATTTCGAACTGGGTAACCGGCTCCTTGTTCTTGTCCAGGCTCAGCGGGAGAATTTCAATGAGCGGCTTGTCGCCAATCACCACGCCGGCGGCATGGATGCCGGCATTGCGCGGCAGGCCCTCGAGCACACGCGCGAACTTCATGATCCTCTTCGCAAACTCCTCCGTCTCGATGGCCCGCTTGAAATCCGGGTTGTTCGCGACGGCCGATTCCAGCGTTGTGCCGACATCCTCCGGCACCATCTTGGCCAGCCGGTCGCAGTCGGCAAAAGGCAGCTCCAGCACACGGCCGATATCGCGGATGACGGTCTTCGCGCCGAGGGTGCCGAACGTGATGATCTGGGCCACGTTCTCGCGGCCGTATTTTTCCTTCACATATTCGATCACCTCGCCGCGGCGGGTCTGGCAGAAGTCTATGTCGAAGTCCGGCGGCGACACGCGCTCGGGATTGAGGAAGCGCTCGAAGATCAGGTGATAGCGCAGCGGATCAAGGCCGGTGATGCCCAGCACGTAGGCCACGAGACTGCCCGCGCCCGACCCGCGCCCGGGGCCGACCGGAATGCCCTGATCCCGGGCGAAGCGGATGAAATCGCTCACGACCAGAAAGTAATTGATGAAACCGGTCTGCCGGATCACGCCCATCTCGAACTGGAAGCGGGCGCAGACCTTCTTTTCCTCGTCATCCTTCGGGTGCTTGATGTCCTCGATTCCGTAGCGCTCCTTGAGGCCCTCTTTCGCAAGATGAATGAGCCAGCCCTCGGCGGAGTGGCCTTCGGGAACCTTGTACTGGGGAAAATGAAGTTCGCCCGTGTCCAGTCGCAGCTGAACATTGCAGCGGTCGGCGATTTTCCTTGTGTTGTGCAGGGCCTCCGGCACCTCGGCGAAAAGCTCCCACATCTCGTCCGCGCTTTTCATGTAGAGGTCCCGGCTGGAATAGCGCATGCGCTTCGGATCGCTGAAAACGGCCTGCGTCTGCAGGCAGATCATGATGTCGTGCGCCTCGCTGTGCTCCTTCTCGAGATAGTGGACATCATTGGTGGCCACCAGCGGCAGGCCGGTGCGCTTCGCCAGCTCCACGAGCCCCTGGTTCACCAGCCGCTGCTCCGGCATCCCGTGATCCTCCATTTCAAGGAAGAAATTATCCTTGCCCATGATGTCGCTGAACTCGCCGGCCACCCGGACGGCCTCGTCCATGTCGCCGCGGGAAAGGCACTCGGCCACTTCGCCCTTGAGACAGGCGGACATGCCGATCAGCCCCTTGTGATACTGGCTCAGGAGCTCCTTGTCTATCCGGGGCTTGTAGTAAAACCCCTCCAGATGGGAGAGGGAAATCAGGCGGATCAGGTTGTCATAGCCCTCGTCGGTTTCGGCCAGCAGCACGAAGTGGTTGGCGTAGCCCTTTCCGGCCTCATGCTTGCGTTCATGCCGGCTGCCGAAGGCGATATAGGTCTCGCACCCGATGATCGGCTTGATGCCGGCGGCCTTTGCCGCCTTGTAGAATTCCACCGTTCCGTAGAGCACCCCGTGATCGGTCATGGCCACGGCGTCCATGTTCAGCTCCGCGGCGCGCTTCATGGTCTTCGCGACATCGCACGCGCCGTCCAGCAGGCTGTAGGCTGTGTGAAAGTGCAAATGAATAAACGGTTTCTTGTTCACAGTTAAAATCCAAAGACGGCGGGCAGCCCCGTCAGAAAGTTTTATATCCCAACCCGGGCGCCGAAGCAAACGGAAGCGGCAAATAATTTCCCGCGGCCGAAGATTTTTTTCATTTCCCCCTTGCGAACGGCGGCCGGGGAGTGCATAGTCCGGCGTTTTTCTCACGGAAACTGAGGCAAAATGAGCAGAACAGTACCCATTTCAAAGGTCAGAAACATCGGTATCATGGCGCATATCGACGCGGGCAAAACCACCGTGAGCGAGCGCATCCTGTTTTACACGGGAAAAACCCACAAGCTGGGCGAAGTGCACGATGGCGCGGCCACCATGGACTTCATGGTGCAGGAGCGCGAACGCGGCATCACCATCACCTCCGCCGCCACTTCCGCGGACTGGAAAGGGCACCAGATCAGCCTGATCGACACTCCGGGCCATGTGGACTTCACCGTCGAAGTGGAGCGCAGCCTGCGGGTGCTGGACGGCGCCATCGCGCTGTTCTGCGCGGTCGGCGGGGTGCAGCCCCAGTCCGAAAAGGTCTGGCATCAGAGCGAGAAATACAACGTGCCCAAGATCGCCTTCATCAACAAGATGGACCGCATCGGCGCGGACTTTTTCGGGGTGGTCGAACAGATACAGGACGAGCTCGGCGCCAATGCCGTGCCCATCATGATTCCCATGGGCAAAGAAGCGGATTTCCGGGGCATCATTGACCTCGTGACCATGAAGGCCATCTACTATGACGAGGAAAGCCAGGGCCGCCACTTCCACGAGGAGGACATTCCGGCCGACAAGATGGAAAAAGCCAAAAAATGGCGGGCCAACCTCATTGAGAAGTGCGCCGAACAGGATGACGGCCTGCTGGAGAAATTTCTAGAGGGGCAGGATTTCACCGAAAAGGACATCTGGGCCATCCTGCGCAAGGCGACCATCGCCCGACGCGTGGTGCCCGTCTATTGCGGATCCGCCTTCAAAAACAAGGGCATTCAGCGGCTGCTGGACGGCGTCATCAACGGCCTTCCGGCGCCGAATGAAATCCCGCCCATCATCTGCGAAAAGGGCGGCACGGGCCGCGAGCCGAACGAGGAGGAGCCTTTTTCGGCGCTGGCGTTCAAAATCGTCGCCGACAAGCACATGGGCAAGCTGATCTATATCCGCATCTATTCCGGAACCCTTCACGCCGGCACCACGGTGCTTAATTCCACACAGGAGCGCGAACAGCGGGTCGGCCGCATTCTGCGCATGCACGCCAACCGCCAGGAAAACATGGAAAAAGCCTTTGCGGGCGACATTGTCGCCATCGTCGGCTGCGCCCAGACCCGGACCGGCGACACGCTCTGCGATTCGCAGCATCCGATCCATCTGGAGGCCATCGAGTTTCCGGCCCCCGTCATCTCCATCAGCATCGCGCCCGACTCGCGCGAGGACAACGAGAAGCTCGGCACCGCCCTGCACCGCCTTGCGGAGGAGGATCCCACCTTCACCGTGGGCTTTGACCAGGAGACCAGCGAAACCATCATCTCCGGAATGGGCGAGCTGCACCTGGAAATCATTGTGGACCGCCTGAAACGGGAATTCGGGGTTTCCGCGACCTCCGGCCGGCCGGAAGTGGCCTATCGCGAAACCGCAACGGACGATGCCGAAGGGTCTTACAAGTACGCCAAGCAGTCCGGCGGACGCGGCCAGTTTGGCCATGTGGTCATGAAAATCGAGCCGACGCCGGCCGGTACCGGCTTCGAATTCGTCAACGCCATCAAGGGCGGCAATATTCCGGCCGAATACATTCCGGCGGTGGAAAAGGGCGTCATCCAGGCCATGCTGGCCGGTTCCTACGCGGGCTATCCTGTCGTGGACATGTGCGTCACCCTGCTCGACGGATCCTATCATGAAGTGGACTCCAGCGACCTGGCCTTCCAGATCGCCGGCCGCACCTGCTTCAAGGAACTGTTCCGCAAGGCGGGCCCCCAGCTGCTTGAGCCGGTCATGTCCATCGAAGTGACCACGCCCGAGGAATTCATGGGCCCGGTCACCAGCTCCGTCTGCCAGCGGCGCGGGCGCATCGAATCCATGAACGATGTGCGCGGCGTCAAGATCGTCAGCGGATATGTTCCGCTCAGCGAAATGTTCGGCTATTCCAACGCGCTGCGCACCCTCACGCAGGGCCGCGCGAATTTCTCGATGCACTTTGAGCGCTACGAGGCCGTGCCCTTCGCCATCACCGAGCAGATCATCGCCAAGCGCCGCGAGGCCAACAAGGTTCAGTAAAAGCTCCAATCCCTGGAAGTTTCTGCGGAAAAAGTTCCAATCATTGGAAGTTTTCGGATGAAAAGTTCCAGTCATTGGAACTTTTCACTTTTTTGCATTTCGCGCTTAACTTGGCTCCCTTTGTGCTTTAGAATGTCCTGCAAAAGGATGTATCGGAGACATGACTGGAGACGCAAACATTCCCGCAGCCGGAGGCGGTGACCGCAAACGGGCGACCGATGTGCAGGAGCTGCTGCGCCTGATGGGCATGTTCATCAACAACGCCAACCTGTACGGCCCGCAGCACGCCCTGACCGCCAAGGCCGGCGACCAGTGCTACAGCTACCTCGTCCCCCTGCAGCAGAAGTATCCCCGGATCAACTTCAGCTTCTCCGAAGGAAAGGTCCTGATTGACGGCGCGGCGGTGGATCTCTCGAACCCCTTCGTTCGGAATGTGGTCAACCGGCTGGTTTCGCTCAAGATTTCCGGTTTTTCCCTGATTCAGGGCATGCCCAAGATGGAGTTCTACAAGCTGCTCGGACTGATTATCTCCGGCGCGGAGACCCTCGGCGACGACCTTGAACACGTCAAAAGCGAAAAAGTCACATATCAGCGCGTGACCGAACAGGAAGTGGTGGTGGACAAGGATGCCCTGGACGGCGCCGGGGAACTGGATGAGAAAATCAACCGCGTCCAGCAGATCATGGCCATTCTGAAAGGGGAAGTTTCGCCGGATTCGCCGGAGGCGCTCGAAGCGCTTCGCGAGACCGCCAGCGATGCCGACCAGCTGGCCAACCTGATCATGGAGGCCGCCGCCATCCGGCAGGCCACCGCTTCGGTGGCCACGGGGGAATCCCTCGGAGACATCGTGGTCGGATGCCTCCGGCGCAGTTTTGACGGGCTGATGGCCGATCCGGCTTCCGCCACCCAGAAGGGCAAAAAAAGCGTCAAAAAAACCATGCTGCTGCTGGAAAAAGGCATCCTCGACCGACTGCATGCGCTGTCCGATGGAAGTCATGGGGAATTCGACGACCAGGTGCAGTCCGAAGTCGAGGAGATGGTGGACGAGGTCGAAATAGACGCCCTGACCGACGAGTACATGAAGAAGCGCCTCGCCATAGAAAAAAGCGAGCAGCGGCTCATGCGGTACATGAAGAAAAAAGGTCCTGAAGAACTTGAAGCGGCGGGACTGCGCGAAAAGCTTGCCGACGCCGGCCTCAATCCGGAAGGCTGGAAAGAGCTTGTGGTCAAGAGCGGAACCGGTGGAGGAGGCGGGGGCGAAGGGGGCGGAAGCGGAGATATCGGCATGCTGAGCATCCTGCTGACCCAGCTGACCGATCTGATGGAGTCCGCCGAAGCCACGCCCGACAAGCTGGACAAAAAGGTTGAGGGCATCGACAAGGAAGTCGAAAACATCGCCGCCGGCACCGGAAGCAAAATCACGGAACTCGCGCAGAAGATTGAGAACGAGCGCGAGAACCTCCAGCATCCGGAAAAACATACCGCTGAAGAACTGAAACAGAACCATGCCGACATGATGGAACTCCTTGCTGAAATTGTTCAGGAGCTCTGTCAGCCCGTGGCGGCCACCAACTGCGCCGTGGGCATGCTCCTCTCCGGCCACATTGGAGAAATATCTGATGTGCAGAGGCACATGCTTGACGTCGCCCACCGCTGCGGCGAGCGGCTCGACACCCTGCTTTCGCGCCTGGTCGAGATCGTCGGGCTGCCTGAAGGCCTGACTCCGGACAAGGAATCCGTCTACGGCCAAAAAGCCGGCGCCTGACCGCCGGTCAACCCATCATGCCCGCATGGTTCATACCCGTCATCGCCGCGACCTTTATTTACGGCGCCATCAATTTTCTCTACAAGGTTGCGGCTGAACGCCAGCTTCATTCCGACCGCATCGTCAACATGGTGGGCGCCGCCGTCGCCCTGCTGTCGCTGCTGACACTGACCGTCGCGCAGCGGGGAAATCCCTTTCCCGTGTTCACGCGCGGCGTTTTCCTGTATGCCTTTTTTAACGGCCTTTTCTTCGGTCTCGGCGCGCTCACCAAGTTTGCGGCGCTCCGGCACGCGCCGGCCGGCACGGTCTTCCCACTGAACCGCCTCAACAACATGATGGTCATGCTCGCGGGCTTCCTGTTTTTCGGCGACCGGCCGTCCGTGGTGCAGGCGGCTGGACTGGCCCTGACCATCTTGGTCATAGCACTGGTCTCGCTCGACCGCCCGGACTCATCGGGCGGACACAATTTCCCGCACAGAAAAAGAGGCGTCGTTTGTGCACTCCTCAGCGCGACCTGCACCGCTGCATCCATGACCGTCGGAAAACTTCTGGCTGATACACAGGAAAACCGTCTGGCCTATATCTGCTGCTCCTATTTTCTTGTATTCCTGATCACCTCGGTCATGACCACGGTCCGAAAAGGCTCGCTTCCGCGGGGCGGACGAACCGGATGGATGCCGGTTCTCGTCTTCGGACTGATGATCGGCGGGCTGAATTACGGAGGATATTTTCTCGTGCTGAAGGGATTCGGCATGGGCCCCATCTCTCTGGTGCAGGCCATTCTCAGCATGTCCATGGTGATCCCGATCGCGCTTTCGTGTGTTGTCTATCGGGAGCGGCTCAGTCCGGCCAATAAACTCGCGATCGTGCTGGCCGTGATTTCCGCCGCGCTCATCAGCAGCCCATGATTCACAGCGGGGTTTTCTTTGGCGTGCCCGGAAGACGCGGATAGGCGGCCGGCGTCGGGCCGGTCTTTCTGAGCGTCAGAATCCACGACACTGCATCGCCCTCGCCCGCCATCTGAATGCCCTCTGTCCGGGCCTTCAGAATACGCAGTGCGCGCGCCGCGCCGCGGACATCCTCCTCCACGGCCGCCCCCTTCAGGGCCGCCAGAATGCCGTTCATCTTCAGGAAGGGCATGGCCAGTTCCGCCAGTTCCGCCACGGAACCGACGGCGCGCACCACGGCGGCGTCATACCGGCCCCGGTGCGCGGGGTCATGCCCCGCATTCTCAGCCCGGGCGCACAGCACCTTGATTCCGGACAGCCCCAGTTCGCTCGCGGTCACGGCCAGGAAATCCGCCTTCTTGCGCGTGGCTTCAAGCAGCGTGACACGCAGGTCCCCCCGCATCACGGCCAGCGGAATCCCCGGCAGGCCCGCGCCGCTCCCGATGTCAACGA
>Ga0116144_10001262_pt1 | contig 30867 bp, 23 predicted proteins | sample AD_UKC035_MetaG_FD_89746 | JGI IMG/M metagenome (GOLD analysis project Ga0116144, IMG submission 89746) | Active sludge microbial communities of municipal wastewater-treating anaerobic digesters from USA - AD_UKC035_MetaG | ecosystem: Engineered > Bioreactor > Anaerobic > Digestate | place: USA...
CTGAGCTGTTTCTCCAGTTGACCAAAGATAACTCTGTCCGTTGGTTGCAGTTAATGTTACGATATCTCCCGGACAAAGATTGGATGTTGTTCCAGAAGAAGAAATTGTTGGAGTAGAATTGTTGTTCACTACCACATTGATACTATTTGAAATAGCTGTACATCCATTAACGTTTGTAACCGTAGCTGAATACAAGCCGGCACTGCTAACACTTAATGTTGAACCACTTGATCCATTATTCCATGCATAGGAATTTCCTCCAGTGGCCGTCAACAATACTGATGATCCTGAACAGAATGTTGTTGGGCCATTAGCAGTAATGGAAGCAGTAGGGTTTGCATAAACAGTTACATTCGTTACCGATGATGTTGCCGTGCAACCACCACTTTGTGTGACTTGAACACTAAAGGAACCGGATGAATTTACATTTATGTTCTTAGTTGTTTGTCCATTTGACCATAAGTAAGATGATCCATTATTTGCAGACAACTGTACTTGAGAACCCTGACAAAACGATGTAGCTCCATTGGCTGTTATAGTTGCATTAGCACTGCTCACAGTTACTGCAACTGGGTTTGAAACAGCATTACAACCATTACCCGCACTCACGGTAACAACATAGTTCCCAGCTGTCCCAGTATTAATGCTCGAGGTGGTGGCCCCATTTGACCAAAGGTATGAGATACCTGCAGATGCTGTAAGTTGCACTGTTTGACCAGAGCACAGATTAGTTGTTCCATTTGCAGTAATAGTAGCTGAACTTGCACTACATACCGGTGGATTATTATTTAATCCAAGATTTGCATTAGTGGTTAAGATGAATTTATCTAATTCAAGATCTGTACTTGCAGCTGTGATGCTTAATTTATGAGCACTCAACTGCAAGTTTGTAAACGATATTGCTTGTTGGGTACAAGCATCATATCTATACCAAGTCCAAGCAGTGTCTGTAATACATCCTATGCTTTTCGCAGCTCCACCATCTAAACTAATATTTAAACCGGTTGCATTCCCCGTTTTACTTTTCGCTCTTACCCACAAGTACAATGTTCCTTGCTGACTTGTTCGAGGGGTAAAATTGTATTCTAAAACTGTTGCCGTACTCTGCGATGTCGGATAAGTTACATATGTAGTATAATTAGTATAGTCACCTGCACTGGTTCCGGAAGGTAATTTTGTTTTCAATTTTACAGCATTGTTGTTGTTGTCAAACAACTCAGCTTCCAATTCAAATTCTTTCGACCAGTACGATGGATGAGAATTTTCATGCCATGTATCTATCTGATAAAATACCGGATCAGTAGAAACAGTTCTGTCATAAATGTAGGTGCTTCCCTGACGTCTTACATTGAACTTTAAATTGTTCCCGTCAATAGTAACGTTTGCAACATCATTCAATTGAGTACTTCCTGCCATGTTATTAACCGGTTGTATGGTTCCTGAGATTACATATTTATTTTGACTGGAATGTTTACGAGCTACTACTAGTTTCGACATGTCTCCAGCCCAAAATGCATAACCCGGTGCGGTTGGATTTGAATAAGAGTTAGGCACATCACCTGCTAACAAATCGCCATTTCGTAAAATGTCTTCGTATCGGCTGGTAATGGCTTGTGAATATGCAGGCATAACTGCTTGCCATGTGTAATCTTGTGGTTTCGGGAATGGTGCTGCCAGATTAAAGAAACCTGTATAATAAAATTCGGCTCCGGTAACGCCCAGCACTTTCAATAACCCTAACCACTGAGCAGGACGCATATTGTTTTCTTCATTATTGTCCCATCCTGCAGAAACGAAAGGTGAATACAATTTATCTCCTACAGCTAGTTCATTTACTCTACTTTCAACAATCCACTGCCATCCATGCCATGCACTCGACCAGTATCTCCAGTTATGCGGCCAACGGGGATAAAAATCAGGTGTTGCATAATATTGACCATTAATAGGTGTATTTATTGAACGCGATTCAGCATAGCTATGCCTCCATGTTGGTTGTCCATCTATGGCATACTCTGTAAACTTGGTATTCGCCAATGCAGGAATGGTATTCATAAATTGATCGCGATAGTGAGTGGAGAATCTTGCTTTACGGTCACCTTGATAGGTAGTCCAGTTCATACCACTTGCATTTTTATCGGAAACTACAGAAGGATCAGCTTGCAACCCATTTTGGGTTATCAAGGGAATAACCTCTGCATTTTCATTTATGATATCTAATGGACGTGTTAGCTTTTGAACTAATTTTTCGAGGTACATTTTCTGAGTACGTCCATCCCAATAAACGGAATCCATTGAAGAGGCAGGGCTCCATATTTTATTCGAAGTTACATTTCCGTTTATATCCAAAAACTGCCCTGAACTATTCTTCAAGTAAAAGCTATTCTGTAAATTCTTCGCCCAAATATAAGGTGTGCTTGATGGTCGGCCGATATCTGATGGTCGTGTTTGAGCCCAAAAAGAAATTGCTGCAGCTGGATATTGTGGGTTATCATTGGCAAGTTTAACCCATGCACCTTGAAATGTATTGAGGTTATTGTAATTCCAGCAGCTGGTAGTATTATCATTTACCGTCAAATAGTAATTCCAGTTTTTTGCAAGTTCAAGAATGATCGTGGAACTATTACTGATGGCTTGTGATGTATTAACACCAGGCTGAGATAATCCTCCAAAGTACTGAGGGTTCATCCAGTTAAAGTTGGGCAATAATCCATGTCCTGTTTTATATCTTGGCAAAGGAAACTCTGATAATTGACTTATAGCAGATACACTCACATTTGGATGACCGGGCGCATACTCCATAATATCGATAGGTCCACTGATAGGATCAGCTGAAGGAACCGTAATATTGGGCACATTAAAAGAATAAGACTGACCAGCCAATCCTTGCTGATAATGGTTATAAATCATTTTCGAAGGGATGGGTGATTTATAAATTGCAATTTCATCATATCCGCCATAGAACTTCACATAACTAACGGTATGTTCAAATATCAAAGTTTTATTGGAGCTTCCTGGATTGTTTACATTACTGGCAGTAATGGTTTTTGAAAATCCGCTGGGATTCTGACCATCTACCCACACTTCCTTTTTTCCATTGCTGGCGGTATACTTGAAAACCATGTGATGCCAATTTCCATCCATATAGTAGTCGTATGCCTTTCTTCCTAAACCATCTAACTGAATTGACAATTCATCATTTATTACCTGACCACCTGTTGTTTTAGTAGAGGTTGTAAATTTTAAATTTGGATACGAGAAAAAAGCTGACATAGCTCCATCCAATCGTTGAAATAAATAACATTGATTAAACTTGTATCCAGGTTTAAACCAAAACTCAATAGTGAATCCGGTATCAGGAGCAAATGTCCCTGCATTGATAATGCTGACATTGTTGTCAAGATCAATTGCTTTTCCACTTACGCCACCTACTACCGTGTACTGACAATTGTAAGTAGAAAAATCCAAATTAACATTGTTCATTGAATCACGATTCACTGCAGATGGATTATTGAATGTCCAATAACTGCTTGGCAAATACGTTTGTGCAATTGAATAATAAGTTGCACTCATAAACAAAAACATAATTGCTAAACTATGCTTAACAATTTGCTTTGCTTTTCCATTTCGTAATAGTTGTTTTTTCATCTCTCTTTTTTCTTACTTCGTGTAATCAACTTTTGGCACAGGCTTTGTTTTATTCTTTTGCCCGGAAAAAGTTGCGTTTGGTTTTACACGCTTTCAAAAGTAGATGAGCACAAAACCGAAATGCGGTAGTATTATTTATTCAATCACTTTGTAATAATGTGAGTTGAAAGTGATCAAAAAATAGGGGAATAGTGCCCAATTTGGTCACCATTCCCCTATGATTAAATTCAGCTATGAATTATGTATGTAATGTTCTCTTCAGATGAAGATAACTTTAGTTCAATTTCGATTAAAATATGTTAAACTTATTCTGTTCTAACCCCTTAGTGTTTTACAGAAATTTTCTTGCTATACTGTTTTCCCGAGCCTATTAGCCTGAGAAAATATACCCCATCACTCAAATGTTCGACATCAATTTGATACGAGTTAGGTTGATCTTCTAAAAACAACTTCTCTTCAAGAAGAATTCTACCCGAAAGATCCAACATTTCAAGTGAAAAATGACCTTTCATTTGATCATCTAAAACTAGATTTACAATGGAAGTAGATGGATTGGGATAGACTACTAAATTTTGAGGCAAATTATTTTCATTCGATTTTCTGATTTGTTCATTCTGCTCGTGATCAAACATATTAAAATTAGCAGCAACAATTGGGGTCCCCGACACAATCACATTTACCGGATTGGATAATGAGGTGCAACCATTTCCATTGGTCACTCTTACTCTGTACGTTCCAGTATTGCTCACAGTAATATCTCTTTGATTTATATTTCCGGGAGTCCATAAATAGGATGTTCCATACGAACTGGTAAGAGTCACGGAAGAACCAGATGGGAATACAAGTGGCCCACTGGCGCTAATAGTTGCTACAGGAGCTTTAAAATACTTTATTCTCTTCTTGGATGATATCTTAGTACATCCGGCATTGCTTGTTATAGTAACGTAGTATTGTCCTGAATCCAAAACAGTTATTGACTGGGTGGTTGCACCTGTTGACCATAAGTACTGATTGCCAGAAACCACAGCCGACAAAACTACTGGTTCTCCCGGACAAACTTTTTTAGTAGGTGAAATATTCAAATTTGCCGAAGGAGCTCCCTTTACATCAATAAACTGTGTAGCTGTTGAGCTACATCCATTCTCATCTGTAACGGTTACTGTATAAACATCTTCAATTTTTACGGTAACTCCTTTTGTAGTTTCACCGGTTGACCATAGATATGAACTTGAAGTATTGGCTTTTAATCTTACTTTATCTCCTTCACAAAATGTGGTCGGTCCTTCGGCATCAATACTTGCGGCTGTAGTAGTAAACACTAATATATCAACAGGATTTGAAACTGCAGAACCAACACCATTGAGAGTAACGGTAACTATATAGCTGCCTCCACTACTAACGGTAATGCTTTGAGTAGTTGCTCCGGTATTCCATACATAAGATGAAGAACTATTAGCTGTTAAAACAACTGATGAACCTTGACAAAATTGAGTAGGTCCATTTGCAGTAATGTTGGCAGAAACCGAAGTAGCACACACAGGTGATGTAGCTGAAAAAATATTTGAAGAGGATGTAGATAGAACAATTTGATCGATTTCAATATTTGTATTTATACTTGAGAGCGTTAGTTTTTGCTCAGTAGAGGGAACATTTGTAAACTTCATGTTTTGCTGACTAGAAGTATTCAATCTATACCATTTCCAATCGGTATCTTTTATACAATCCAACGTGTGGGTGTTTGAACTATTTAAAGAAATATTGACTCCCGCACTTTGTCCATTTTTACTTCTTGCTCTCACCCACACATAATAAGTTGAACTGCTTGTATTATTCCTTGGAGTAAAAAAGTAATCCACCGTACCGTTAGAAGTAAATTGAATATAACTTGTATAGTTGGAATAATTACCGGCAGGCGTACCACTTGGCACACTTGTTTTTATGCCCACCGAAGAAGTCTTGAGATCCATTACTTCAGCTTCGAAATAAAAATCTTTTGACCATCTACTCGGATGCTCAAATTGGTGCCATTTATCAATTTGATAAAATATAGGAGAAGAGGCATTAGTCTTGTCATAAAAATAGGTGCTTCCTTGTCTTCGAATTTCAAACGTTAGCGATTGCCCATCCAATTCAATTGTTGCCATTTCAGTTTTTGGTGCATTACCGGTCATATTTGAATTGGGTTGAACAGAACCTGTAATCGCATATATATTTTTGGTGTTGTGTTTTCTTGCAACAACTAAATGGCTAAAATTACCGGTATTAAAAGTATATCCTGCTCCAGTTGGATTTACGTAATCGTTCGGAACATCACCTGACATAACATTACCATTTCGTAATAAGTCTTCATAATAGCTGGTTACCCCTTGAGCATAGGAAGGTATAACTGTTTGCCACATATAATTTTTAGGATCCTGATAGGGTGCGGTAGTAACAAAATAGGCAGAGTAAAAGAACTCAGCTCCAGTCATGGCATACGATTTTAATAAGCCAAGATATTGCGCTGGTCGAACATTGATTTCTTCATTTAGATCCCAACCCGGTGATACAGCAGGAGAAAATAATTTATCGCCATAGCTTAATTCAACGTTTCGGCAATCTACTAACCATTGCCATCCATGCCATGCACTTGACCAGTATCTCCAATTCCAGGGATAGCGTGTATACAAATCACCGGTGGCATAGTTCTGACCATTAATGGGAGTATTAACGGAACGAAGTGGTCCATAGCCACATCGATATTGAGGATGACCATCAATTTGATATTCTGCATAAATCGTATTGGCCAGCTTAGGTAAGCTCATGAATTTATTCCGGTACTCGATAGATAACTCTTTTCTTTTAGTTCCTAAATAATCATTCCATGAAAGTCCGCTACTATTCTTCTGACTGTTAACCGTTGGATCGGCTTGATATCCTGTAGTAACAGTAGAGAAGTGAAAAACTTCACCATTCTCTGCTATTAAATCTAAAGGACGAGTTAATTTTTTTGTCAACTCATCCAAATAAAATTTCTGAGTTAATCCATCGTATTTAATTGAATCCAATGGAGCAGCAGGACTCCATATTTTTGAACTTCCAGATACAGTGTTTCCATAAAAATCAATAAACTGTCCATTGCTGTTCTTCAAATAATGAGAAGCATGTAAATCTTTATCTTGTACATACGCATTTGATATAGGTTTACCAATAGCCCTTGGATCGAGTTGTGGCCAATAGGCAAAAGCGGATGTTTTATATTGAGGATATGTGTTTGCTAATTTAATCCATGCTCCCGCAAATTTTGTTGTATCACCAAAGTATGGTGTTTCGTGTGTTGGTGAAATCATCCATGCATAATTGTGATGAAATACTAACTCTTTTTGGATCTCTTTACTACTATTAACTGCTTGATCGTATGTTACCCCGTTTTGAAATAATCCTCCCAAATAGCGTGCATCAAAAAACTGGATGTTCGGCAAAAGAGTATTCCCCTTTTTATATCTGGATGCCGGATAGGATCTCAATTGATCCAATGCACTAACATTTACATTTGGATGTCCCGGTGCAAATTCATTTACATCTATAGGAGCAGTTACTGCTGAAGCAGTAGGAGGTGTTGCTGAAGTAGCATTAAATGAATAATGGGAATTGTCATTTATCGCTTCATTATAATGTTTGTAAATCATGTTTTGATTCAAGTCGTATTCATAGACAGCAATTTCGTCTAAGGAACCAAAGTACTTAATGTAGTTAACAGAATGATTGAAAACTAAATCCTTATTAGCACTTGATGCGGTATTGATTGTACCGGTAGTTGTGGCTTTTGAAAATCCATCGGGTAGTTGACCATCAACCCAAATTTGCTTTACACCCGTGCTGGCATTATACTTAAATACCATATGATGCCAATTCCCATCCATGTAGTAACCATAAGACTTCCTTCCAACCTGATTCAAATCCACTCGAAATACATCTACAACATTTTGACCTGATCCATTTTTAATTGTTGTAGAAAACTCAATATATGGATAAGCCATACGGGCTGAAAGAGAACCATCTAATCTTTGAAAGAAAATACACTGATTAAACTTGTATCCAGGCTTAAATAAAAATTCTATTGTGAATGCAGATGACGATTGCATTGATCCTGCCTTTATCAAATGAGAAGAGGTACTATTGAGTTCTAAGTATTTACCTACTCCATTATTATTTGAATTATTTAAAATAGAGTAAGCTCCTTGATAATAATTGGGATCAATATTAAAATTACCCATAGCATCCTGTAATGGATTGCTTGAATCAAAGTGCCAATAGTACTTAGGATTGTAGGTTTGTCCTAAAACCATTTCAGCTGCAATGATTAGAAGTGCACTTAAAAATAATTTGGAAATAAGTTTCATTTGTCGAGTTGGTTTGGTTTGGTTTTCTCTAATAACACTTATCAAATGTTATTGGGCACCGAAAGTAAGCGTAAAAGCCTAAAAATCAAACGCTTGATTTTCAACAAATCGCATCTTACTGATAAACAGTGATTTACAAGTAAAATTGTTTATAAAAAATGCTTTTAGCCAAACTTTTATAACCGTTCGCCAAATAATATGACACTTTCGCCAAAATACGAAGTCACTTTGGATGCTGAAAAGGAAATTACAGCTTTTGATTTGAAAACGATGCTTGATTAAGCCTCTTCTTAGAATAGTTTACGCGGTAGAGGTAAATATTTTCTTAAAACCAATATGATGGAAAGAGTCAGCACTATTCATTCTATTTAATAACGGTAACATGACCTTTCTTAACTATCGCATCACCATTATTTGCCTTGGCTGTAACATTATAAGCGTATGCACCTTCTTGCACCAATTGGCCTTTAAATGTTCCATCCCATTGTCGATCTACTTCATTGGATTCAAAAATTTTCTCGCCCCAACGATTAAATATAATCATGTGGAATTCTGAAACTGCTTCGCCCCCTATTCCAAACTGATCGTTAATTCCATCTCCATTAGGAGTAAATGCCGAAGGAATATATATGCCTATAGTTGGTATAATCTCAACTTCATTGGATAAACTGCTGATCTGATTGTTATTATTTTGATAAGCTACTACTCTGTACTTTCTAGAATATTGATGACTTTGAGCACTGCTTTCAAAGCACATTACTGAAAATAGAATTGAAAAGGAAATCGCCAGAATTTTCATGACTGTATTTTGTTTTGACGATTCAAAATTACATTGCATGAGGTGCTTTAGGAATTCGATATTACCCTTGTTGCTCAATTGTAAGAGATGCGAACTATTTGCATCACCACGATTCATTATTTCTTCTATTTGATTTAAAAACAAGTTCATTGTGCATATGGATCACCAATTGATGACTCTACTACTTGTAAGAATTACTCCTTTAAATATGTATTTACTTCCCATCAATTAAACAAATCATGGACATTTTATTAAATGCTTGCAAGCCATAAAACTGAATTGTAACTTTATTCATATTTAAAATCTTAAAGCCCATGAAGAATCTAATCATTATTCTATCCCTTCTGAGCATTGGAATTCATTATACGGCAAATAGTCAAATAGTGTTCTGGTCAGAATCATTTAACAATGGCTGTACACAGAATTGTCTTTTAACAAGTTACAATTCCACCAATGGAAATTGGACAATCATCAATTCTGGTACAAACGGCAGTCATGCTAATAATTTTTTTGTTAGTTGCTCCGAAAATGGAAATGCCGTTGGATCATGTGGAACCGGGTGTGGAAATGATGCAACATTGCATGTAGGCTCTGTACCCTGCACCTTATGTATATTTTGTCCAACAGGAGATTGTGGTGCAAGTTATAATGCAGGCCCAACGTTTCTGGGAGAAGATCCAACTACCCATAAAAGAGCTACATCACCTATCATAAGTACAATTGGCAAAACCAACATTACTTTAAGTTTTAAATATCTGGAAAATGGTCAAGGCAATACAGATGATGCATATATAGAATACAATGTAGGAAACGGTTGGGTTGTGTTGAGCAATACCCCAAAAACAAGCACGAACTGCGCTCCTCAAGGAGAGTGGACATTGTTTAATATGTTATTGCCATCGGTTTGTGAGAACATATCAAATCTTCAATTAGGAATTGTTTGGAAGAACAATAGCGATGGAATAGGCAGCGATCCTTCCTTCGCTATTGATAATATAGAATTAAGCACCAATACGCTTGCCCCTCCAATAGCAGGATTTACGGTATCTTCCCTTTCATTCTGCGATTCAACTTGCATACAGTTTACTGACACCTCCATTGGAAGTTCTCTAAGTTACAATTGGTATTTCCCTGGTGGAACACCAAATGTTTCGAGCAACCAAAATCCTGGAAATATATGCTACAATGTTCCCGGTATGTATGATGTTACTTTAGTCATTGCAAATAGTGGTGGATCTGATAGCATCACTTTACCATCATTGATTCAAGTGAATCCATGCTACATTCCTACCGCATTTTTCACAGCGTCTGATACTGTATTTTGCGAAGAGTATTGCATTGATTTTTTTGATTTATCCATTAATACTCCCACTATGTGGCAGTGGTCTTTTCCTGGAGCATCGCCATCGTTTTCAACTGTACAAAATCCAACAAACGTTTGTTATATTGGACAAGGTACTTATCCTGTAACTTTAATTGCATCAAATGGAACTGGAGGAGATACTTCTACTATCATTAGTTATATTCATGTTTTACCCAATCCACCTGCTCCAACCATTACTATCTTGGGAGGCAATACGTTAATTAGTTCTCCAGGAGTGAGTTATCAATGGTATTTAAATAGCAGTCCAATTGCTGGAGCAGTGTTTCAAGTTTATACCGCAACACAGGCGGGTAGCTACACTGTATCTACTTTTGATTCATCAGGATGTTTTGCGGCCAGTCAACCGGCTATTATTTTGAGTACGGAAGAATATGAAGAAGACTATTTTACTGTGTTCCCGAATCCTGCCTTAGACAGGATTTTAGTCAAATTTGCAAAGTACTCTGCTGATAAAATAGAAGTTTTCAATCTGATGGGTCAGGATATTAGCCATTCGGTTAAAAAAAGTGAATTATCCGAATTGGAAATCGAATTGACTATATCCAATCTGGAAAATGGAGTGTATTTTCTTCAACTTTCTTGGCCCGACAAAATCATGAGAAATGTCTTTGTTAAAGCAGAATAAAATATTTAATTTTATTCTCGAACGATCCGTGTTCTTATCACATTATTAATCTAAAATTACTACGTCTATGAGTAACAAAAATCAACTAGGAGAAATGCTTACAGAGCATGAAATGTGGCAACAAAAGATTCTCTCTTATCGCGATGAGTTAGAACAGTTCAACAACATTTTAGGAAAGATTGTTAAACTAAATCCTGATAGTGACAAGCTCAGAAAGATTGAGCATTTTCAAAATCAGTTTATTTTACAAAATGAAAATCTCGATATTATGCGTCATGATTTTAAACAACATGAAAACTCTATCGAAGCTCTTCAGAATGAAGTATCTGCTGATCCAGAAATAAAAATCAATCAGCAGCACGAAGACCAAAAGGTACGATTAACCGATTTTGAAAAAATATTTGGAGATTTAAAAAAGGAATTTGAATTTTTTCAATCCACATAAAAAAAGAGGCTGCTTGTGTAGCCTCTTTTTTTTTTCCATTATTTTTCGAATTTAACTGAAAAACAAATAGAGCATAACGGTCATTAGCACTGTTAGCACCGCTGCGTCAATTGACCAATGCACTGTTTGCGTAGCATGATCTTGCTGTGCCCGAAGATTTGCGCTTACCGTTTCATCTTCATCCATATGATTGTAGGTTATAACCGGATCATTTTTCATTGTATTCATTATTGATTGAATACAAATATCTCTTAACTATAAAGCAAAATAATTTGATTTCTCCCTTGCAATTACTTTGTAAGGTAATTAGGAATTAACCAAACGAAACAAAGGGAAGAATCTACTATTAAATAAAAAAAACTCTTTCCCCAGTATTTCAGTAAGCAGCTACTTGTAAGAATTATTTAAAATCGGAAAGATTTAATTGAGAATTTGAAATAGATAATTCTGCGGGGTGATTGTTTGTACAAATAATCACCATTCTATTTGTAGTATAGTCTTTTATCATTTGATCGAACCAAAGAATAGATGTTTCATCTAAGTTTGAGACCGGCTCATCCAACAAAAGTAAAGGAGTATCTGAACTGAAAGCCAATAATAATTTCAATCGCTGTTTCATGCCACTGGAAAAATGTTTTATCAAACGATCGTACTGAGTAGATTGAAACTTTCCAATTTGCATAATCTCTTCGCGATCGAAGATCAACGGTTTTTTAAATTTAAAATAGAATTCGACCATTTCTCGCATTGTGAATTCATCATACAAATCAAGATAAGGGGCAGCCAATGTAACATGACTATAAGGTTCAGTATTGTTATCGGAAAATCGATAGTAGATTTGGCCTTCCGTTTGCTTCTTATAACCTGCTATTATTTGCAACAAAGTAGATTTCCCACTTCCATTGTTACCACAGATGGCGGTAGTTGAATTATATTCAAATTGGCAAGAAAGATTTTTGAATAATATATTCCGGTTAAATTTCTTGGTTAGATTATGTAGTTCCAGTCCAATCACTACGAAACTAGATCATCCATATCCATTGAAGAAAACCCTTTCATGATACCTCGAGATGATTTTTTTACAAATTCAAGAATTACATCTCTCTCAGAACTTGGGTTCACCTCCTGTTCTATATTTATAATTGATTTCTGAACATTCCCTCCTTTGACATAAAGCAGTCGATATACATCTTGAATGGTATTTATTTGGTCTGTAGTAAATCCTCTTCTCTTCAACCCTATGGAATTAATTCCAGCATAGCTCAAAGGATCTCTCGCTGCTTTAACAAATGGAGGTACATCTTTAAGAACTTTTGAAGCTCCGGAAATCATCACATGTGACCCTATGTGTACAAATTGATGCACTGCTGTAAGTCCACCTATAATGGCATGATCATCAATGGTAATATGCCCTGCAAGGGTTACACCATTTGCCAATATACAATGACTGCCAACAACACAATCGTGTGCTACATGAACATAAGCCATTAACAAAGTGCCATTTCCAACTGCTGTTTTACCTAATGCTTTTGTTCCCTTATTGATGGTAACATATTCTCTAATGGTGGTATCATCCCCTATTTCGGTGATCGTCTCTTCTCCTTCATATTTCAAATCCTGAGGTACAGCAGATATAACTGCACCCGGGTATACGGTTACATTTTTTCCGATTCGTGCTCCTTGAAAAATAACTGCCCCAGACATAATATGACATCCATCGCCAATAATTACATCGTTATGTATGCTCGCAAAAGGTTCAACTTTAACTTTGGCACCTAACTTTGCATCCTGATGTATGTATGCCATTTCTGAAATCATCCTTTCTTAACTATTTGGGCTAGCATTTCGGCTTCCATAACTACCTTATTATCCACTATGGCTCTACCACTCATGTGACATAATCCTCTGCGAATGGGAGACAATAATTTCAATTCAAAAATAAGCACATCACCTGGAGCAACTTTTTGTTTAAATCGTGCATTCTCAATTTTCAAGAAATAAGTCCAGTAGTTCTCAGGATCTTTAACGGTACTCAAAGCTAAAATTCCTCCGGTTTGTGCCATTGCCTCAATTTGCAATACCCCTGGCATTACCGGGTTGTTTGGAAAATGTCCTTGAAAATACCATTCGTTTAGTGTAACATTTTTCACACCAACCACATGCGTATCGCTCAACTCTATGATCTTATCAATAAATAAAAACGGATAACGATGCGGTAAGAAAGATTCAATCTTTGAAATATCAAAAATGGCAGGTGCAGCCGGATCATATTGTTTTTGCTGTTCTGGTTTTTGTTTTGATACAATCAGCTCTTTAATCTTTCTGGCAAAATCAACATTTGTTTTATGTCCCGGACGTGCAGCTAAAATATGTGCTTTGATTGGAACTCCAATCAAAGCAAAATCTCCTATTATGTCCAACAGTTTATGTCTGGCCGGTTCATTTTGAAAATGCAACTTTACATTGTTTAAAATTCCTTTTTCCTTAACTTCTACTTTTGGTTTATCAAACAACATGGCCAATTCATCTAACTTTTGCTGACTTACCGGTTTGTCCACCACTACGATAGCATTATTCAGATCGCCACCTTTTATCAAGTTGTGTTCCACTAATTGTTCCAACTCATGTAAAAAACAAAAGGTACGACATTGTGCAATATCGTTTTGAAACTCGGCTATTTGGTGCATTTGTGCATGCTGTGTCCCCAACACCTCTGAGTTATAATCCACCATCACTGTAACTCGATATTCATCGCTTGGTACCGCCAGCATTTCAACTTGCTTGTCCTTATCTTCAAATGTTAAGTTCTCATTTAGGACGAAAAAATGCTTGTCTTCTTTTTGCTCAACAATTCCTACTTTTTGAATGGCATCCATAAACGGTTGTGAACTTCCATCCATGATTGGTATTTCAGGTCCATCTATCTCCATCAGCACATTATCGATTTCTAAACCCACTAGTGCAGCAAGCGCATGTTCGGTAGTACTCACACGAACTCCATTTTTTGAAAGAGTAGTTCCTCGTGACGTGTCCGATACATATTCGAGCAAAGCTTCAACAACCGGTTGGTTTTCCAAATCAATGCGCATGAACTTGAATCCATGATTCTCAGGTGCAGGCTTAAAAGTAAGTGTACTCTCAACACCGGTATGAAGTCCTACTCCTTTTACGGATACTTCTTTCTTTATTGTTTTTTGTTTAGATGACATCTCAATCACTTTTTCTCTAAATCTGAAATTCTTTTATCTAACTGCGGCAATTTACGAAACAAAACGTATGACTTTTTATAATCGCCTATGCCAAATGCAGGAGAGCCTTGTACTATTTCACCCTTATTGACAATAGAACTACCAATTCCGGATTGAGCTGCAATTTTCACTTCATCGGCTATTTGTATATGACCTACAATTCCTACCTGACCTCCAATCAAACAATTCTTTCCAATTTTTGTTGATCCTGCCACACCGGTTTGAGCGGCAATAACGGTATTTTCTCCTATTTCAACATTATGTGCAATTTGAATGAGGTTATCCAACTTAACTCCTCTGCGGATGATAGTAGAACCTAGCGTAGCTCTATCTATGGTTGAACCCGCACCTATTTCTACTTTATCTTCAATAACAACATTCCCTATTTGAGGAACTTTTTGATATTCGGTTGAATTGGGAGCGAAGCCAAATCCATCGGCTCCAATAATAACTGAGGAATGAAATGTGCAATCACTTCCTATAATGCAATCCGAATAGATCTGTACACCGGAATACAAAGTAGTGTTCTCACCAATCACTACATTTTCTCCTATGTAACAATTGGGATATATTTTAGATCCTTTACCAATTTTTGAATTGGCACCTATATAACTGAACGATCCTATATAACAAGAATCATCCACGATTGCCGTTTCATGTATAAACACTTGAGGCTCTTTCCCTTTCTTGTCTTTCCTTATTTTATCGTAATAACTTAATAAAATGGTAAATGCTTTATAAGCATCATCCACTCTAATTAATGTGCAGTTTACTTTTTCTTCGGCTACAAATGATTTGTTTACAATGACTGCACTAGCACCGGTAGTATATATATAAGGCGTGTACTTTGGATTTGCCAAAAAACTGATTGATCCTTTTCCGGCCTCTTCAATTTTCTCCAGAGATTTTACTTCCTCTTCTCCATCTCCTTCGACCACTCCACTTAAAATTTGAGCTATGTCTTTTATTTTGAACTTCATTATATTTCCTCTAAAAAAAGGTAAGCAAAAGTAAAAATTAAGAGGGATTTGTAATAACCGAATTGAATTAATTCATCAGATCGGCTAACAAAGGATGGAAACAGACATAATTTTTTGAAACTTTGGCAGAAAGTGAAGACACATTAAGGTTATCCGATGCGTCAGCTATATCTTTGGTTTCGCCATTCTTATACAGGATCATTATATTGTCTTCCTTTTGTGTGTATGCTGAATTTGTTAATATACCTCTCTTAATATAATACGGAATCTCATTTTCACTCAATTCTAATTTGGCTAATATTTTTTTATCCAACTCATGATCTATCTCATGCACAGTATCGCTCGATAAAATTTTAATCTTGTATAGTTTTCTGTCTATAATGCAGGAACATAACTCTCGTAAAATCTTATCCTTAGATTTTGTCCACATTTTTATAGCACTCAGCATGTCAAAATCGTCTAACTCCGCAAAAAACTTTACCAATCTGCCATCTTCGGAATTCACTTTATTGGCTAGAAAATATCGCAATGCTTCGGATCCAAATAAATCATGGCCATTAGCATATAGTTCTTTTGCTCTTTTAAAAATCATAATCATCATTTGCTCGGCTGCTACAACCGTTTTGTGCATATAAACCTGCCAATACATAAGCCTTCTGGCGATCAAGAATTTTTCAATGGAATAAATGCCTTTCGATTCTACCATTAACGTATCGTCTTTCAGTTCAAGCATTTTTAAAATTCGTTCGTAGCTTATAACGCCTTCAGAAACACCTGTATAAAAACTATCTCTGCTTAGATAATCCATACGATCCATATCCAATTGACCGGAAATTAGTTGATGCAAGAATTTTTTGGAATAAGTGTTTTGAAAAATAGAAATCGCTCTATCCAATTTTCCTCCAAATTCCTTATTCAATTCATTCATTAACATTAACGACATTTGTTCGTGATGCAAACCCTCAACCAAACTTGATTCAAGTGTATGTGAAAATGGGCCATGACCAATATCGTGGAGTAAAATTCCAATGCTCACTGCTTCTTGTTCTTCTTCACTTATAAGATGTCCTTTTGAACGCAGAGTTTCAATCGCCAATTGTGTTAAATGATAAGCCCCTAAGGCATGATGGAATCGTGTATGAAGTGCTCCCGGGTAGACCAAACTTGTCATTCCAAGTTGATTTATTCTGCGAAGTCTTTGAAAATAAGGATGATCTATTAATTGTAATAAGGTCCCATAAGGTACAGATATGAAACCATAAACCGGATCATTAAATATTTTTTTTCGCTTCAAGGCAATTAATTGTTTTTTTGTGCGATGTAAATTATGTTATTTTTATACAAAAGCACTAGATTTAATTTATGGACAAACTTAGTATTCTCTGGGCAGATGATGAAATAGAAATGCTTAAGGCACATATTCTCTTTTTAGAACAAAAAGGATATGATGTTACTACCGTTAACAATGGAGATGATGCGCTCATTAAAGTAGAAAAATTCAACTACGATATCATATTTTTAGACGAGCATATGCCGGGACTTTCTGGCCTTGAAACGCTAATGAGAATTAAGAACATTAAAACCGAAATTCCGGTTGTGATGATCACCAAAAGCGAGGAAGAAAGCATTATGGAAGATGCTATTGGAAGTAAAATTGCAGACTACTTAATAAAGCCTGTAAATCCGAATCAGATTCTTTTGTCATTAAAAAAAATATTAGACAATCGGAGATTAATTAGTGAAAAAACAAATGCAAACTATTTGCAGGATTTCCGTCAGATTGGTATTACCATAAGTGATAAACTCAGCCATACCGAATGGTCGGAATTGTATAAGAAGTTGGTTTATTGGGAATTGGAACTGGAACGGTCAAATGACCCCGCGATGTATGAAATTTTGACCACTCAAAAAGCTGAAGCTAACCGACAGTTTGGAAAATTTATCGAAAAAAATTACTCAAACTGGATCAATAGTGAACCTAATGATCAACAGCCATTATTGTCGCATCAATTGATGGCACATAAAATAATTCCTATAGCTGATCAAAGTAGTGTTCCCTTGGTTGTGTTGGTTATTGATAATCTTCGCTTAGATCAATTCAAAATCATTCAACCCTTACTACAAGAACATTTCAGGATTGAATCGGAAGAAACTTATTTCAGCATTTTACCCACTGCGACACAATACGCCCGAAATGCACTTTTCTGTGGATTATTACCTGAAGATATTCAGAAACGATTGCCCAAGATGTGGTTAAACGATGATGACGAAGGAAGCAAGAATCAGTTTGAGAGTGAATTTTTTGATGATCTGCTTAAACGATTGCGCAAGGATTATAAATTTCAATATAAGAAGGTTACGAATTATCAAGCTGGAAAAGATTTGGTGGACAGTATTCAAAATTTTAATCAATACAAAATAAACCTCATCGTGTACAACTTTGTAGATATGCTATCGCATGCCCGCACCGATATGGAAGTGATCAGAGAATTGGCGGTTGATGAGGCTGCATACCGAAGCCTCACGCGCAGTTGGTTTGATCACTCACCATTGAATGAAGCATTGAAAAAACTAAGTGAGAAACCTTGCCGATTGATCATCACTACCGATCATGGAACCATTAGAGTAAAAAACCCTTCGAAAGTAATTGGCGATCGAAACACCAATACCAACTTACGCTATAAGCAAGGAAAAAATCTTGCGTATGAAAAAAACGAAGTATTGGCATACAAGAATCCTTCAGAAATTAAACTGCCGAAAACAAACCTAAGCAGTTCCTATATATTCGCAAAAGAGGATATGTTTTTTGCTTATCCCAATAACTACAATCACTACGTAAGTTTTTACAATGACACTTTTCAGCACGGTGGTGTATCTTTAGAAGAAATGATCGTACCTTTTGTTTTATTAGCATCGAAATAAAGTGTAAATTAGCTTCAATTATTCGGGTCTTTTATCTCCTATGAATGTTGTAGCTGAAAATGTAAATAATGAACTCAACTTACAAATGAAAATTTGTGATGTTGGCGATTTGCATGCCGCTGCCAAAATCATTCTAAATCAATTTCCAGATGACAAAGTTTTTGCTTTTTATGGCCCTATGGGAGCAGGAAAAACAACATTCATAAAAGAATTTTGCCGTGAATTGGGCTGTATAGGTTCATTGAGTAGTCCTACTTTTTCGATTATGAATGAATATCAAAATCCAAATGGAACTTCTGTAATGCATTTTGATTTTTATCGAATCAAACATTTGAATGAAGTGTACGATTTAGGGTATGAAGATTTTTTCTTTGATCAACATTATTGCTTTACCGAATGGTCAGAAAAAATTGAACCACTGCTAAATTTCGGCCATGTAAAAATTATTATAAACCCTGAAGAACATTGCAGAGCAATCAAAGTAATAAAGCATGAGCAAGCAAACGCCTAAAACACCCTTAAGTGAACTCTTACAATCCGGTGGATTATTGCCCCAGGAAAGTTTACTTGAAATTCCTCAATCTAATAAGGAACTTTTTATAGGAATACCAAAAGAGGTTACATTTCAAGAGAATCGAATCCCCCTCATTCCGGAAGCCGTAAAAGTTTTAGTGAATAATGGACACAGAATAATTATTGAAACCGAAGCAGGCAATAATGCAAATTTTGCTGATGCCGATTATAGTGAAGCAGGTGCATCCATTGCCTACACGAAAGAAGATGTTTACAAAGCAGATTTAATCTTAAAAGTTGCACCTCCTACACTCAAAGAGTTGGATTTGATGCAATACAAACAAACCCTTATTTCAATTCTTCAAATCAGCATGCAGCCAACAGATTTTATGAAGAAGTTGAGCGAAAAAAAGATCACTGCCTTTGCATATGAATTCATACGAGATAAAAGTGACGTGCTTCCTATTATTCAAACTTTAAGTGAAATTGTTGGAAGTTCAAGTGTATTGATTGCTGCCGAATATCTAAGCAATGCTTTTTCCGGAAAAGGAGAGTTGCTGGGGGGAATTACCGGAATCCCTCCAACAGAGGTGGTCATACTTGGTGCTGGAACCGTTGGCGAAAATGCAGCCAAAACTGCAATTGGTTTGGGAGCACATGTAAAAGTGTTTGACTTTTCATTGCATAAGCTCAGAAGATTGCAAAAGAATTTGGGCATCTCAGTTTACACTTCTTTAATTGCACCTTCGATTCTTAGTCGTGCACTAAAAACAGCCGATGTTGCCATAGGCGCCATTCTTTCAAAAGAAGGAAGAACTCCGATAGTAGTAACCGATGATATGGTGAGTGAAATGAAAAGTGGTAGTGTCATTATTGACGTTAGCATTGACCAAGGAGGTTGTTTTGAAACATCGGAAGTTACCAATCATCTACAACCCATTTTTAGAAAATATGGTGTCATCCATTACTGTGTCCCAAATATTGCTTCGCGTGTAGCTAGAACCGCATCACATGCATTATCAAATATTTTTGCCCCAATCCTACTAAATTTAGGAAATGAAGGAGGAATTAACGAAATGCTTTGGGCAGATAGAGATGTACGCAAAGGCGTTTATTGTTTTAACGGCACCGTTACCAATAAGTATGTGAGCGATGTTTGCAAACTTCCTTACAGAGACTTGAATTTATTAATGGCTAGTCGATTGTAATCTTATTACTATAAATTGAGTATTTGATTTTTAATTTCTGCTTGTTACTATTGTTTTCAATTCGACCTTAATATCAATATTGTATGAAGTATTAACTGAAATTTTCAATATTCATTTTCCCATTTTTTCAGAACGCACAAACACCAAATTATGAATTCACCAAAGCAATTGGAAACAACCTACCAGAAGGATCAAAATCAATTGTAACTGATTTTTTGGAAATATTTATTCGTGTGGGTATTTCTCGGGAACTGCGGACTTTGACCCGGGTAATGAAGTATATAACTTAACATCATCAGTATTTGGAATGAGCACAGTAAGAAACAAATTCAATTATTTGATTTAACAGGAAGACTTCTATCTAAGAGAAGAAAATCAATATTCAAAAGAATTAAAACTAAACTGCACTAACCTGAGTAATGGTATTTTTATGGTTCAAGTTATAACCGAAGGAAAAATCTATTCCTCAAGATTGGCTGTAATTCCGAAAGACAATTTTTAGATCATTGATGTGAGTAATATTATGTTGATTTGTACTGTTTCCTGACAACATAAATTAATCAATTTCGTTACATTCGCATTGTTAGTTGCTGCGAATGAAAAGAACAAAATCATCGATTCATTATTTATTAAGCATTGCCTCTCTTTTGTTAATGAGCAAGAGTGGTATGGCTCAATTCTATCAGGGATATCAGATGGATTTTGGCAAAAACCGAATTCAATATGAAGCACCTGATTGGACATTTTATCGCTTTAAAAATTTTGACACGTATTTTTATTTAGGTGGCAAAGAGTTGGCTGTTAGTTTAGGACAAACAGCTGATAAAGAAATAGAACAATTAGAAAAACTATTTGACTTTAGAACCGAAGGCCGATTGCAGTTTTTAGTATACAACAAACTATCCGATTACAAACAAAGCAATGTTGGACTAGGCAGCGATGATTTGAATGGAAACACGGGAGGATTAACCCGCATTGTTGGCAACAAAGTTTTATTATACTTTGATGGTAATTACGATCATTTTAAAATTACCATGCGAGAAGGCATTGCGCAGGTACTCATGGATCAGTTGATGTATGGAGGTAATGTTAAAGACCGCTTGCAGAGTTCCCTCTTACTTACACTTCCTGAATGGTACACACAAGGACTGATATCTTTCGCAGCTGAAAATTGGAATACCGATTTAGACAATCGAATGCGCGATATGATCGTGAGTGGAAAGTTTAAAAAATTCAATACCGCTTTAGAAATTGACCCCGAACTTGCTTCGCACTCTATGTGGCAATACATAGCCCAAACCTATGGAGAGACCAGTATATCAAATATTCTTTATTTAACCCGATTGAATCGAAATGTAGAAAGTGGTTTTTCTTATGTACTCAATGAGTCATTAAAATCATTATCTAAAAATTGGCTTTTGCATTATCAAAAAATCTATAACGATTCTGACACCAATAGAACATGGCCAGAAGGCGATGAGATAAAAATTAAAGCCAAGGACGGCTTAGTAGTTAATCAGGTTAAAGCCAGTCCGGATAATCGATATTCAGCCTTTGTTACCAACCAATATGGTAAATACAGAGTATGCCTGTACGATCAATCCTCCAAAAAGAAAAAACGAATTTGGAAAGGAGGCTATAAAGATCTTAGCAGTATCACCGACCATTCTTATCCTGTTTTAGCATGGCATCCTTCCGGACAATATTTAACCATGTTTAGAGAACTGAAAGGAAAAATTTACATGGAATATTACTTTCCTTCGACTGGAAAAAAAGAAATCAATAAGTTTTTTTATTTCGAAAAAGTGCTTGATGCATCATACAGTAGCGATGGACAGGACATTATTCTTTCTGCCATACAAAAAGGACAATCCGATTTATTTGTCTATAATGTTAGAACCAGAACACACCAACAATTGACCAATGATGTGTTTAATGATTTGAATCCGCGCTATATCTATGATTCACAGTTTATCATTTTTAGCAGCAACCGACCCTCCGATACTTTAGGATTAAATTATTATAACCCCTATAGCAGTGCTCAAATCAATCACGATATCTTTTTATACGATATCAGTCAAAGAAGTAATGTGCTGTTGCGTATTACTAAAACGGAAAACGAAAATGAGTCGCACCCACTTTCATCAAGTGCCAATGCATTTGTATTCTTATCGGATCAAAACGGAATTAAAAATAGAATTGCCGGCACTTTAGATTCCGTTATTGCGTATATCGATACGCTTGAACACTACCGATACATCATTGACTTAAAACCCCAAACTGATTTTGCACGCGGCATCGAATCATACGATATCAATGCATCGTTTACTCAAAAAATAGAACTCTATAAAAGAGGTGGGAAATACCGTTTGGTTCGTTCCGCTAATGATCCATTGCTATCATTGAATAGCCTGCCTTCAAAAACACATTATGCAAATTTATTAGCCTTAGAAGCAAGAAAAATTGCTACCACACGAACCGATGTAGTTAGAATTCCAGCACAAAAACCAAATAATGATAGTCTTAAAATCGACATAAACAACTATATATTTCAGTCGGAATTTAACCAAACAAAGGCCAATGAGTTTGGAACTTCAAAGGTTGCTACTTTATTAACATCATCTGAATCATTAACGATAGATAGCTTCACTCTTCAATTACCTAAGCAAAGAAATTATGATATCTCTTTCTCTTCTGAATACTTCCTTGCTCAATTAGACAACAACCTTCTAAATTTTACCTATCAGAAATTTACAGGAGGCGCACCTTATTTTGATCCAGGACTTAATGGACTTTTCAAATTGGGAATTAGCGATTTGTTTGATGATTACAAGATAAAAGGCGGATTCCGATTAAGTGGAAATTTAAATAGCAATGAATATTTGTTGAGTGTGTTGAATCAACGCAAGCGATTAGATAAAGAGTACTCCTTTTTTAGACAGGCGCGTGAGTTCTTTACCTTTTCATCTATTGTAAAAGTTCAAACACATGAAGCGCGCACAACCTTTACCTATCCATTTTCAAACTTAAAAGCATTAAAAGGAAGCATCGGATTTAGAAGCGACCGTACCGCTTTTTTAAGTACAGACATTCCAAATTTGAGAGAGGAAACACAATACGATTATTGGGCCAATATAAAAATCGAGTATGTTTTTGATAACACTCTACCTCGTGGATTAAATTTATTTAACGGAACACGCTACAAAGCCTTCTTTGAATTATTCAACCAACTAAACCAAGACAAAAATAATATTGCTGTAGTGGGTTTTGACGTGCGTCATTATCAAAAAATACATAAACAAATAATTTTTGCCTCGCGCCTGGCCGGATCTACTTCTTTCGGAAAGCAAAAGTTAATCTACTATTTAGGCTCAACCAACAACACCCTAGTGCCTACCGATAACTTTGACTTTAGTATTCCTATAGACTTTAGTCAGAATTATGCATTTCAAGCCGTAGCAACAAATGTTAGAGGATTCTTATACAATATTCGAAACGGAAATAGTTTTGCCGTAGCCAACAATGAAATTCGGATTCCTATTTTTGAATATCTCATAAACACCCCTATTCGATCTGATTTTATTCGAAACTTCCAAGCTGTTGGATTTGCCGATATTGGTACTGCCTGGACCGGCAACTCACCGTATGACGAAGACAATGCTTTTAACTCAATTGTAATAAATCAGGCTCCTTTGTTTATTAATATTAAAAGAAAAGTTGATCCCATAGTAGCCGGATATGGCTTTGGACTCCGAAGCAGATTGCTGGGTTATTTTATGCGCATCGATTGGGCTTGGGGGATAGAAGATGAACGTGTTTTGGATCCGGTTTTTTATTGGTCATTAGGTCTCGACTTTTAGCCTTGAGCTAGATATTATTGTAAGTCTCAATTATTCATGAATTCAGAAAAAAATATGGAATGGATTATAGTTCTACTCATAGGAGTGCTTGCAGGAATTGTGAGCGGCATGGTGGGAATTGGCGGAGGACTAATTGTTGTACCCGCTTTGGTTTTTTTCTTTGGCATGGGTCAGCATATGGCTCAAGGAACTTCATTAGCAATGATGCTGCCTCCAATAGGGGCTTTGGCGGTATATAATTATTATAAAACCGGACAGGTAGATTTTAAAATAGCACTGATTCTATGTTTGAGTTTTGTAGTAGGAAGTTTTTTTGGATCTAAAATAGCATTAGGCATATCTGAATCGGTGATAAAAAAACTGTTTGGTATTTTTATGCTTGCCGTTGGCATTAAATTAATCCTCAACAAATGAAATTAATCGATACTATTAAAGACAAATCCACCTCTTTGTTTAAAGAAGTACAGAATATCCGTCATCATTTGCATATGCATCCTGAATTATCTTTTGAAGAAAAGGAAACATCCATGTTCGTCAAAAATAAGTTAAACGAAATGGGTATTGAATATAAAGACGGAATTGGTGGGTATGGAATTGTTGCAACCATAAAGGGCAAGCAGAATGGACCCAATGTTGCATTAAGGGCTGATATGGATGCCTTGCCTATTCAAGAGGAAAATGATATTCCCTATCGATCAAAAAGAGAAGGTGTGATGCATGCCTGCGGTCATGATGTTCATACTTCATCTTTATTAGGTGCCGCTGCTATTCTCAACGAATTAAAAGATCAATTTAACGGTTCGGTTAAATTTATTTTTCAGCCTGCCGAGGAAAAACTTCCGGGAGGTGCTTCATTGATGATTAAGGAAGGTGCATTAAAAAATCCGGAGACAAAATCCATCATCGGTCAGCATGTTATGCCTTTTATTGATACCGGAAAGGTTGGAATAAGAAGTGGGGTGTATATGGCAAGTACAGACGAGTTGTATATCACGATTAAAGGAAAAGGTGGGCATGGAGCTATGCCGCATTTGGCTATCGACCCAGTTTACATTGCATCCAATTTAATCGTGAGTCTTCAACAAATCATCAGTCGAAGAGCAAAACCGATAATGCCATGTGTATTAAGTTTTGGTCGTTTTGAAGCGTTAGGAGCCACCAATGTAATTCCGGATAAAGCAATTTTGCATGGCACTTTCAGAACGCTCGATGAAACTTGGAGAGTGAGAGCACATGAGATGATCACCGAAATGTGTCATGCTTTAGTTGAAAGCATGGGTGCTACCTGCAACTTGGAAATACGTAAAGGATATCCTGTTTTGATCAATGAAGAAAATCTCACTAAAAGATGTCGCACAGCGATGGAAGATTATATGGAAAAAGAAAATGTTCAGCCTTTAGATGTTTGGATGGCCGCTGAAGATTTTTCGTACTACTCGCATGAAATTCCGGCATGTTTTTATCGCTTAGGTACACGTAATGAAAAGAAAGGTATCGTCTCTTCTGTTCATACCTCTACCTTCAATATTGATGAGGATGCACTGGTAACCGGAATGGGTCTTATGGCTTACCTGGCATTGAGCGAACTCAATCAAATGGTATAAAAAAGAAATGCCGGTAGTCCCTAAGGATACCGACACTTCCCATCTGCCATGAAAACAAGATTAGGACGCTAAGATAATGATTTTATTATTCAGTACTTCAACCACTCCACTGTTCACCGAAAAGTTCAATACTTCCTTGTTAGATTTCACTTTTATTTCTCCTTTTTGCAAAGTAGAAATAATCGGAGCGTGACGGTTTAAAATTTGAAATCGTCCTTTCTTGCCAGGAACTGTAACAGAGGTTACTTCTCCTGAAAATAATTTTTTATCGGGTGTGATAATTTCTAAAAACATATTATTACATCTATGCTGATTCGGCTAATAATTTCTTTCCTTTCTCAATGGCTTCATCAATGGTTCCTACCAGGTTGAACGCCATTTCAGGATATTCATCTACTTTTCCATCCATGATCATGTTAAATCCGTTGATAGTATCTTCGATTGAAACAAATACACCTTTTAGACCGGTAAATTGCTCGGCAACGTGGAAAGGCTGAGACAAGAAACGCTGAACTCTTCGTGCACGATGTACGACCAATTTATCTTCTTCAGAAAGTTCATCCAAACCAAGAATGGCAATGATATCTTGAAGTTCTTTATATCGCTGTAATAATTCTTTAACTTTTTGAGCACAGGTATAATGTTCGTCACCCACAACGGCCGGGCTTAAGATTCGCGAAGTTGAATCCAATGGATCAACCGCAGGATAGATTCCCAATTCGGCAATCTTACGACTTAATACGGTAGTTGCATCTAAGTGAGCAAAAGTGGTCGCTGGTGCAGGGTCGGTAAGGTCATCTGCAGGTACATAAACGGCCTGAACCGAAGTGATCGAACCTCTTTTAGTAGAAGTAATTCGCTCCTGCATCAATCCCATTTCGGTGGCCAAGGTTGGTTGATAACCTACGGCTGAAGGCATCCTTCCTAAAAGAGCAGATACTTCAGATCCTGCTTGAGTGAAACGGAATATATTATCGATAAAGAATAAAATGTCACGTCCACCGCTGCTTCCGGCATCACCGTCTCTAAAATATCAGCTACAGTTAATCCTGACAATGCTACCCGGGCACGTGCTCCGGGAGGTTCATTCATCTGTCCAAAAACAAATGTGGCCTTAGAATCTTTTAACTCCTCGGTATTTACTTTAGAAAGATCCCATCCACCTTTTTCCATTGAATGTTGGAATTCTTCTCCATACTTAATAATACCTGACTCAATCATCTCACGCAATAAATCATTTCCCTCACGAGTACGTTCGCCAACTCCGGCAAATACCGAAAGACCTCCGTAACCTTTAGCAATATTGTTGATCAATTCTTGAATCAATACTGTTTTACCTACTCCTGCTCCACCAAACAAACCAATTTTTCCTCCTTTGGCGTATGGCTCAAGCAGATCAACTACTTTAATACCAGTAAAAAGTACTTCTGTAGAGGTAGAAAGATCTTCAAACTTTGGCGCTTCGCGGTGTATAGGCAATCCTTTGTCATTACTTACTTCTGGTAAACCGTCAATAGATTCACCAATAACATTAAATAATCTTCCATGGATTGCAGCACCGGTAGGCATTTTTATTGCAGAACCTGTGGCCTTCACTTCAGTTCCTCTCACCAATCCGTCTGTACTATCCATCGCAATTGCACGAATGGTGTCTTCACCAATATGCTGCTGACATTCTAATACTAATTTCTGACCATTAGGTCTGGTAATTTCAAGTGCATCTAAGATATTGGGCAATCGGCTTCCACCTTCGGTACTGAACGAAACGTCCACTACGGGTCCGATTACTTGTATAACAACTCCTGTATTCATTGTAAATTAATGGTTTAAATCAAATTTTCGAGCGCGAAGGTAGTAACTTTAATTGAAAATCCCTTAGAAGTTTATAAACAAAAGGTTGAAAAATATTTATTCTCAAAACATTCAATCGAAACCCTATTAAGCGCTTGCTTTTTGTATTTAAAACTCAAATAATTAGGTTTGACCGATTTTTTGATTGCATTTTGGAATTATATAAGCATATACGGGACTTTAAGCCCATTAAAAACCCCATAGTTACCATCGGTACTTTTGATGGAGTTCATGTAGGACATCAAAAAATCATCAGTCGCTTGCATGAAATTGCAAAGATTGTGAATGGTAGCGTTGTGGTGCTTACTTTTTATCCTCATCCTAGAATGGTGCTTTATCCCGATGATCATAATCTTTTCCTATTACATACGCTCGAAGAGAAAATTGAAGCATTAAAAAATCTCGAAGTTCATCAACTGATTGTACAACCTTTTGATCATGACTTTAGCAGACTTTCCTCTATTGAATTTGTGCGTGAGGTTCTTGTAAATACGCTTAAGCTACATACTTTGGTTATTGGCTATGATCATCACTTTGGCAGAAATAGAGAAGGAAGCATCAACGAACTCAAAGAATTGTCTTCTGTCTATAATTTTCACCTTGAAGAAATTTCAGAACAAGACATCAATGATATCGCGATTAGCTCTACTAAAATCAGAAAGTTTTTGGAGGAAGGAGCGGTTGATTCGGCTAAAGATTTTTTAGGCTATTACTATCATTTACGTGGCAAAGTTATAGAAGGAGATAAGAGAGGAAGAACGATTGGCTACCCAACGGCTAATATCAAATGTTCCGATCGTTCGAAATTAATTCCAGGCAATGGTGTTTATGCGGTACAGATTGTATTAGAGCATAACATTTACCAAGGTATGATGAACATTGGTCACAAACCCACTTTCGGGAAAAATGAGTTGTCGGTTGAAGTGCATTTGTTTGATTTCGATCATGATATTTATGGCAAAGAATTGAAAGTAATTTTTATAAATAAAATAAGAGATGAAATCAAATTCAATTCTGTTGAAGAACTCATCCTGCAACTACAAGCAGACGAAAAAACAGCAAAATCTATTTTAAGCTCTTTATAACTTTTTGTTTTCCTTGTAATTGTTTCTGCTTTGATGCTTAGTTTTAAAAATCTAATGCATCATAAAATTAATTTTTGATCGTTTTTGCTGTATCCATGAGGTCAAGTTTCAACCATATCGTTGTTTTCATATTTGCATTTATGTGCTGTTCGTCAATTAAATTGTTGATGGCTCAAGAAAGCGTTTCCAATTCTGAAGAACCCGATCCACCAAAACGATATACAGAACTTAAGGTGGCGTTGATAGAAATAGATTCGGTCTATTATCTCGATTTAAGCAGAGAAAAACTAAAGGAAATTCCAATTGAAGTATTTCAACTAAAAAATCTAAGACAGCTCGACCTTTCCAAGAATAAAATCAAAAATATTCCTGCTCAGATTAAACAACTAACGGATTTAGAAATTTTAGATGTTTCAAAAAACAAATTAAAAACACTTCCTTCTGAGTTAGGCACTTTGTCTAAATTAAAACGAATCAATCTGAATCGAAATTTGATTGAACATTTGCCGGAAGAAATGTCGGGATTGGAACAACTAACTCGATTGGATCTATGGGATAATGAGTTAGAAGGATTTCCGGATAGTTTTAAAAAACTTAAAAACCTGCGCCATCTTGAATTGAGAGGCATATTGTTTACTGATGAACAACAAGCTCAAATCATGGAATTGCTACCCGAAGCAGAGATTTATTTTTCTCCGAGTTGCAAGTGCAAAGAATAGTGTTCATTAAACCTTAATACGCTACTTTAATCTAATGCTATAAGTTGGTATCTTCGTTATATGCTATTGAACCGCCTTTCCATACTTCTTATTGGACTGATATTTATTTCAGCACTATCGTCTTGCAAAAAAGACGAGTTGGTAGTGATCAATAACAACACAGCTCCTCCCGATCAAAGTATTGCAGATATTACCATTGAAACGTATATCAATAGAGCTTATATCTCTCTTCTGGGTCGAAAGCCACTACAAGCCGAGTACGATACTTCGTTTGTTAAACTCCGTTCAAGTAATTTAAGTGCCAATAGTAGAAGTGAATTTCTCGACTTAATCTTTTCACAGCAAGAATATTTAGACAAGTTGTATGAGAATGCACGAATTGATATGCTCAACAATCAAGACACGAATGATTATGCTTTTCAGATGGGTGTGCTCATTTCTTTATTGGGCAATCCTGCTTATCAACTGCTATGGGACGAAATCACTATAGAGATCAATCGATTGGAAGTATTGAGAATGATTCCCTCAAAGATGTATAGTGGTAACATGAATGCCGCAGACATGTATCGAACTTGTGCCGACAATTTCTATTACGATCAAATCAACATGGGCTCACTTAATTTTGTAGTGGCCGTCTTCCAACAATTTCTCGATCGCTATCCTACGCAAAGTGAATTACAAAATGGAATTGATATGGTTGATGGACAAAATGCCATTCTATTCTTTCAAAGTGGACAAAGCAAAACGGACTTTCTGAATATCTTTTTTACTTCAATTGATTATCACGAAGGAAGAGTTAAACACTTTTACAATAAGTATGTATTTCGAAATCCAGACAGCAATGAAATGTACCAACTAACTCAATTATATTTCAATAGCAAGAACATCAAAGACATTCAAAAATCAATTTTATCCAGCAATGAATATATCGGAATATAAATACTCATTTTTGATGGTCGCTTCCCTTCTACTTTGCCTGAACACTTCTTGCAAAAAAGAAGAGGTATTATTATATGAAGTCAATCCGGTGTATGTGCAACAAGAAGGAGGAGACAAAACCAATGTGAAGACTACGGTGGAATTTATTTCCATTGCATACTCGGATGTGTTTGGCACTAACATTAGCAACAGTGATTTAAATAAACTGAATATCGCTTATGTTTCTTTTGGAGATAAAAAGTTGATTGAAGACATGATCATTCGAAACTTCTTGAATGACCCTACTGCACAATTGCCTAGCAAACAAGATATGTTGAACGATGTGAATGCATTTGTTCTCAATTCATACAAACAGTTTTATAACCGAACACCCAATGAAATGGAACGGTTTTATTTACAGAACTTAATTGTGTCCGATACCAGTGTCAATCCATCTGCATTTTATTATTCATTCATGACTTCCGATGAGTACCGATACTACTAACCATTTATGACAATGAAAAGAAGATCATTCATAAAAAAAGCTGGTGCAGCTGTGGCAGCAAGCATTGCCTTACCTTATATACTTCCAAGTGGCAGATTGTTCGCATCAAGCGGAATCAGAAAAGCAAATCATGTGGTCTTTTGTTTATTTGCTGGAGGGGTAAGAAATCTTGAA
>Ga0116144_10001268_pt1 | contig 30821 bp, 22 predicted proteins | sample AD_UKC035_MetaG_FD_89746 | JGI IMG/M metagenome (GOLD analysis project Ga0116144, IMG submission 89746) | Active sludge microbial communities of municipal wastewater-treating anaerobic digesters from USA - AD_UKC035_MetaG | ecosystem: Engineered > Bioreactor > Anaerobic > Digestate | place: USA...
TCCTCGTTCCACTCGGATGGCTTTGAGCTTACAGGGTCCGTGTTCAGTTGGTAAGGTTCAAAAATCTTGCACTTTGTGGCCGTTTTTCACGATTCGGCCACTGATTGCACAACGGTTACGCTAGGGTCGCCTCCTTGGTGAACCTGCGTTAGAATTCTCGTAGGTTCAAATCGTTGGCGCGTAGCAACGCGTCAACATTGGACACATTATAAACCACATTCACTGGAGGCAAATATGGAAGAAAGACCCTACCGGGCTGTGGGCTACAGGCGAGTGTCCTCGCGCGAGCAAGTCGAAGGATTCAGCCTTGATGCCCAAGAGACCCACATCAACAGTTTTGTCCAAGCGCAAGGTTGGAGGCTGGTACAAATATACACAGATGCCGGCATCTCTGCTAAAAAGGATAGCAGACGGCCGGCTCTGGAACAGCTCCTAAAGGATGCCAAAAAGGGCACGTTCGATGTAGTCATCGTTGACAAGATCGACCGCTTTTACAGGCACCTGGGCGGACTGCTATCAACCCTTGACCAGTTGCACGAGAACAATGTCAGTTTTGCTTCGGTGCAAGAAAAACTCGATTTCACCACCCCCTGGGGCAAGCTGATGTTGACCGTTCTGGGCATGCTCGCAGAAATTTACCTCGACAACTTACGCCAGGAAACGAGAAAAGGGCAGAGACAGCGCGCTCGCCAGGGTAGTTGGATCGGCGGCATTCCCTTTGGTTATTGCCAGGGCATGTGCAGCGAATGCAAAGACTCGAATGGCGAAGGCTATTGCCCGAATTATGGCCAGAAGAACCTGGGCGATGGCAGAAATCTGATTGCCCATCCCATCGAGAGCCAGGTGGTCAAGATGGTTTTCGAATTGTACGCCACAGGCGAATACTCCCACGTTACGCTTGCCGAGAAACTAAACCAAACAGTGATTCGGCTCAGCGATGGCATCGAGGTGCCCGCACGACAAAAGGGGCGCAAAAACGTCAAGTGTCCTGGGCGGTTTGGGCGCGACATCATTCGGGATATGATTCCGCGCTTATCCTATACTGGGAAACTACCCTATGTAGGTATGGATAAAATTGGTCGCCATCGCCGGCGTCAGCCGCCGGATGAGATTTTCGAAGGCAAACACCCGGCAATCATCAGTCAAGAGCTTTACGACCGGGCCCAGGATATGCGGAAGATAGCGCACAAAAACCCAAAACAACGCAACGGCAAGACATGCAAGATTTACCCGCTTACAGGTATTCTGCAATGCAGCGCATGTGGCGGAGGTATGCGCGGAGAGTCCTATCTCGAACGGCGTATCTACGAAGATGGCTACCGGGTTGATCGTAAACTCATGTGCAACCAAAAGGTGGTCAGTGCGGATCTTGTGGAAAAACAAATGGTTGATTTCTTGAGGGATGTTATCGAGCACGCGCAGGGCGAGAACCTGAATGTTCTGCAAGAAGAGATCACAAATGCTCAGAACAGGCTGGAGCGGGCGCGCGAACTCTACCTGGCGGGTCAAATCAACCGTTCCGCTTACGATGATGAGCAACATCGGTTAGAATCACTATTAAAGGACTTGCGTTATAATACCGTAGGTGCTACAATGACATCGCTCAGTATTATCCGTTCTGGAGTTGCTGAGTGGAACACACTTTCACAATTTGAACAAAAAAGGCTGCTTCAACTAGCGGTTGAAGCAGCCTGGGTACGAGAGAACGCTATCGTAGGAGTTCAGCCATCGATTGCGTTTCTGTCTCTACTATCCACGGGTTCGAGTGGTAACATGGGGGTGTCCGGGCGTCCTCCCCAAAGTTACCACTTAATATGCCTTCAAGGATCGGCAAAAAGGCCGGGGTAGGTTGTAAGGCTACAACAGAATTATCCTGTACCCAGGCTGCTTCGAGTGTCAATCGAATCAGCCCTTTTTGCTCTCTAAGTGAATGTGCAGCCCAGTTTGGTAGCTGGGTTTTGATAAAACTTACCGATGCCATTGTAGCATCAATCCTGGATGGACGCAAGTCCTTTTTTGATAATTCTAATCTACGTTTCTCTTCTTCGTATTCGCTTCTTTTGATTTCTCCAGAAATATACAGTTCCTTGGCCCTCTCAAACCTGGCTTCTGCCTCTGCTAGCTTTGTTTGCAGCGAATTCAAGACGTTGCTGCCCTTCGACGCAGCCAGGATGCTTTTGAGTATATCAGAAAGTTCCGCTTCTATTTTCTCGGCCTGGACCATGCGTTGCGTACAGTCGCTTTCAATCATCTCTATGTGGAATCCGTCTGCATAATAGCGGCGCACCTCGCTCGATTCGCCTCTCATCGGGCCATTGCAGCGGCTGCAGCGTAATACGCCAGTCAATGGATAGACGTAAGTGGGCTTGCCTTGTTTTACTTTTGGATTGCGGAACAGCGTTTCTCGGATATAGCGCACTTTCTCGTACAGCTCAGGACTGATGATCGCTGGATGGGTACCATTCACCGCATCTTCCAATGGGCCCCGTTTGTGAAACTCTCCATCGGGGTTCAAACCCTGGTAGGACAGTTTGCCGGTATAGGCGAGGCGTTGGATCATATCCCGGATCAGATCACCGGTAAACGCCCCCGGATTGCTTGACCCCTTGCGACCCTTTTGCCGAAACTTTACTTCTGTACCATCCGGCAGTTTGAGACGATGTTCATTCAGCATTCCAGCAATTGTTCGAGCGGAATATTGACCGGTGGCGTACCATTCGAAAACCAGTTTAACCCCCAGGCTTTCTATGGGATGGGCCAACAACGTTTTACCATCTCCCAGATCAGTAGTGCGGCCATAATTGGGGCAATAATCCTTACCATTGGGATCTGTGCAATCCCGGCATAGTCCTTTACAATACCCGTAGGGGATGCCACCCACCCACAAACCCTTGCGCGCGCGTTGTTTTTGCCCCTTTTTTACCTCCTGGCGGAGGTTGTCGAGGTACACCTCCGCAAGCATGCCCAGCATGGTCAGCATCAACTTACCCCAGGGGGTTGTGAAATCCAATTTCTCCTGGATCGATGCAAAGGACACGTGACATTCGTTGAGCTGCTCCAAGGCAGTGAGCAGCCCACCCAGGTGCCGGTAGAAACGGTCAATCTTATCCACGATCACCACATCGAATTGTTCCTCTTTAGCATCTTTCAGCAGCTGTTCAAAAGCAGGGCGCTTGCTGCCTTTCTTGGCTGAAATACCGGCATCGGTGTAAATCTTGATCAGCTTCCATCCCTGGCTTTCTGCATACGTTCGGATGTGGACCTCTTGAGCATCCAGGCTGTGCCCGTCTAGCTGATCTCTCATGGACACACGCTTGTATCCCACGGCCCGGTAGATCGTTTCCTCCATTAAGCCTCCTCTCGAATATGGTATAAATGGGTTTGATAAACTTTTGGCAACTTTGGGTTGCTGAAGGGTACTATTGATTTTATCGCGGTTCCGCGGAGGCGCTTTTTATGGATGAACCTATTGCAAAAGGCCGGCTCAGAGCATATAAGACAGAATATGACCCTGAGCCAATGCGCGCACGTGTTATGCAGCTTCTAAAAGAGAAGAACGAAACCTATCGCGAAGCGTCACTGGATTCGGGGCTGGACCACCAGGCCGTCCGACGCATTCTGGGGGGACGCCGTCCACAAATGCACATCTGCATCCTTTTCGCCGATCACTTCGGTGTCAACCCGAATGAGTTTTTGGAGTTGGCCGGGTGGCCAAGGCTAAAGGCATTTGACATTCAGACGGCTGACGCGCAGAATCTACCGGCAGAAGCGGTAGATGTCGCCATGCAGCTGGCAAAAATATCGAACCCCACGAAGCGGAAACAGGTTGCTCAGGCGATGACACTGCTGATCAAAGAATACTTTGACGCTTGACCTGCCATATCGAGGCATGTCGCCCGGCGGCCCAGATCGCGTTTTTGGCCCCCAACGATCTAGATGCGATGTACCGACATCGCTCCAACAAAATTATGCGTGCTTCTTAGACCTTTTGAGCGCAAGCGTGCGTTCGATGGCCAGCTTGATAGCCCCTGCCAAGAACAATACCCAATCGGTCAGGTCGCCAGCATCAGCCTGGCGCAGCGCCTGAACATAATCATCACGATTTTCATCCAAGACTTGCTGCAGAACTAGAAGCTCGTAACCAAAATGAGCGCGCCTCAAAATCAAAGTCATGAGCGCTCTGGCAGTTCGGCCATTGCCATCGCGAAAAGGGTGGATGCGAGTAAATTCATGGTGAAAAACGGCTGCCCTTTCAATGGGGGATAATTCTACGAAATCAGGAGAATTCAGCCACTCGATCAAATCATTCAACAATGGACCCACTTCACTATCTGGGGGAAAATGGGTCACTAATTGCCCTGTCTGAGGATCTGCGACGGCCAGCCCTGGGTTATCTACAGCTACAATGGCTCGCGGGCGCGACCAATCGGCCGGGTCTTGCCAATCCACTTCGGCTCGTACACGACCAGCCCAATAATCTCTCTCGGTATCTCTGAGGATGAGCTTGTTGATGTGGCAGAGCAGGTTGAGATCAATCGGAATTTCGGGGTGGACGGCTAGGTGGTCAATCCACCGGTTCACGTCCACCCCGTTGCGCATTTCTTGCTCGCTGCGATTACGCTCCGACATCTTGTTGTTCCTGGCGGTAGGCATCTATAACGGTTTTCGCTTCTTCATAGGTCAGATCGTTGCCTTCCAGGTGATTGGTATGGTAAACCGCCACAGCACTCAATTCATCCAGCAATTGCTGCTCTTGCTCTGGCTCAAGCGTTTGGCTGCGCAGAGCGGTCTGCAACTGCTCAATTTCCTGCATCGTAGCGGTCAGTTCCGGGGTGAGCGAATAACGAACAGAGCGCCCTTCACCCAAGCGCACCTGGCGCGGGCGTCCGCGAGTATGCGACTCCAAAGAAACAACCAGGTCGCGCACGGCCGAGCGGGTCGTCAACCAGGTGCCGGCGCTTTTGCGCGCGGTCAAGCGGCCTTCCTGAGCATAGCGCAGCAAGTTAGCGCGATCCACAGGATGCCCAAGCAGGCGCGAAAGCTTCACAGCTTCTGCCAGGGTCATTACCTCATTCAGGACTTGTCCGACGATCATCATACACCTCCGATCAAACTTTCTGACCTTAATATACATAAATTGATGTATATTGTCAAGCCATTCGGGTCGGAGATACTGGCGGCAAACAAATTAGACAAATTATGACGCCTGGATCAACCGTATCCTGGTTTTCTTCTGTAGAAAATCGTGGAGTTTTTGTCCCCGCTTGCGGCGTTGTGCGTAGCGGAAGATCGCCTTTTGACTGATATAGTAACGCTCGAAAGCCGCTTCAAAAATGTGTACCAGTTCTTCCCCGTGGAAGTTATAGAAAATATCACCATCCGAGAAAATATCTACCAGGATTTTCTCCAGCTTGGGGGTTGAGACGCCTTCTACTTTTTGACGCGGCGACTGGCTGAGTAGAGATGTTAAGATAATACTATCGGGGCAGGGCAAGATATATCGCTCGAATGTAAGCTGGTCTGGTTGTAAAAAGACCTTGCCAATAAAACGAGCATTCAGGAAATTGAATACCGATTCAGAGACATCCTTTTCAGTTTCCAGGATGAACTGGCTCTGGCCAGGCTGGTGCAGCATAAACTCGTGCAGGAAGCGTGTTTCCCAGATCAGGGTTTCGGCATAGGGGAATGCCATTTTGACCTCACGATCAACCTGGCGCAACTCAGCAGAAAAGGATGGCGTGAACTTCTTCAACACAAGGGGAGAATTGTGCGCATCAGGGAAGCAGTAAACGCCAGCGTCCACTGGGATAATCTGGTCATACCGCTCCAGTGCATAGAGAATCCTACGAAAAGCCGGTTCTGAGAGCAAAGGCAACCATTTCTGGTAAAAAATCCGAAGATCTCTCTTGCTAAAGAATCTGCGCCCAGAAAAAGCGATGTGTAGTTCAGAGAGGAACAAATTCGTAGTGTTCATTTTCTGCCTCTTCTTGTTTTCGCAATTTGTCACCAAGAAAGATTGGGTGACAAATTACGAAACATCAGAGCGAAGTATACCCCTTCAATGTTGAATTTACGCCAGCTACCTGGAAAGCACAAGTTCACCAATTACTCTGAGGAAAACCTTAGGTTTTGTTCAGAGTAATTTTGCTACATTCCACAGGGTTAGCATCCGGCGTGAGCTCGTTTTAGAAATTATAGTCCTGACAATAATAGCCGCGACTATAATTCTCAACGGAACCATCAGAAGGTTGATGTTGAACCTTCATCTTCACCGAAACACCTTTTTAAGTCAAATGACTTATCAGTCAATTGACCTAAACTACAGCAGGCCCTGATCCCAGCTTTGAGTTGCATGGATCTACTCATAGAAGAGCCTCTACGAGATCGCCAGTCCCCAGGATATTTTCACTCCAAGTGAAATGATTTGCCAGATAGTTTTCACTGTCAATGAAAACTATCCGGATCGGTAGTCGTGGTAGCTAAAGCGCCGAAGAGTTTATTGGGCATCTTGCTGGCTTACCATCAGCAGCTTATCAAATGGCTCCCTTGCCGACACTTTCCGCAGCTTACCCTCCGCATCAAAATACAGCCCGGTAAACATCACCTTCAGGATTGCCTGGCGTTCGCTGACGCGCATCTGCCGCCACAGGCCCGGGAAATCTTGCAGCAGCGGGATGATCTTTTGCGCCCTGGGGTCGGCGGAAGGCCGGCGTTTCTGAATCTGGCGTTCGATGCGCAAGTAAGCATCTTCGTACTCTGCCTGGGCGATATGCCCGTTTTGATACATGGTGCGCAGCCGGCTGAGTTCCTGGCGCAGGTTGTGCGTCTGCAAAGCAAAGGCGCTCATTCCATCAACGTTGATGAAATACGCCATCGCGGTTTCGTACCAGTCCTGCGGGATCACCAGCTTCTCTACAAGTTGGTTGACCTGTTCTTCCATGATTTCAGGACGCAAGGAGGAACGTGTATGCCGGCGCACCAGCTCTTGAGGTTCGTTCTGTTCGATATGATCCATTTGCACGGCCGATAAGGTTTCCTGCGAGGCTTTCTGCCTGGAGCGCAGCTTATACTCATCCTGGATGGTCGCGCAGCGGTAGTAAGGAATATTCCTGGCTCCGCCGGCAATCCCGCGCAGGCGCGCCTTGCGCCCATCCCATTCCAGGCATTCCCAGCAGTAAGCCACGCCGGATAGCAAGTATTCGTGAGCCGGTTTTCCGATGGTGGTTGGCGATGTCTTTTTCCCCTGGCGAATTTGCCGGTTATCTTGCCAGAGTTGGACCGAAATCAGCGCCTGATGCTGGCCGCGCTGCAGCTCCTGTATCTGGCGCTTGCTGCCTTCGGGGCTAAAGCGCTCGCGGCGTTTTTGCTCATCTGTGGCGCCGGTCACACCAGGTACCTGTTCATCGTCCATATCGAGCGGGCGGGTAAGCCGCCGTACAACCAGGCCGGCGTAAAAGGGATTGTCGATCATGTCACGGATGCTGTCGCGCGAAAATGGACGGCCTGGTTTCGGGTTATTGCGGCCCTTGGTGCGAAAAATCACCTGGCAGCCATCGGGCAGCGTAAAGGCATGGGTGTTGAGGTAATCGGCTATATCTTTGTAGCTGAAGCCGTCGTTATACAACGTATGGATCAGGCGCACGGCATGTTGGTCAATCGGGTGCGTTACCGGCACCCGCCCGCGCTTGCTTTCAGGGCGATCCGGCTGCCCAACCCAGGGACAATATCCTTGCCCGTTGGGGTCGGTGCAGGTGGCGCACAGCCCATTGCAGTAACCAAAAGGCGGCAGCCCGTTGTGCAGCCCACGGCGCACCATTTCGGCCTTGATCTCTTTGATGCGGATGCTAGTTTGCCAGACATACATCTCGGCCAGCGCGCCCAGGACATACAACAAAAGCCGCCCCCACCAACTATCCGTGTCGATTTGCTCGGTAACGGAGACCAGGCGGACGCGATGCTTTTTGAGAAAGCGCAGGAAGCGCAGCAGCGACTCCAGGTTGCGGTAAAGGCGATCCAGGCGGTGGACAACCACCACGGTGACATTGCCCGATTTGATGTCTCGAATGAGCGCATGCAGGCCAGGCCGCCGGCTGTTTCTGCCGGTGCGATCTGGATCGGAATAGACTCCTGTGACCGTCCAATTCTTTGAACGGGCATATTCCTCGGCGCGATCTGGCTGGTATTCAATCGAGTAAGTTCGCTCTTCCGGGTCTATGTTGGATACTCGACTGTATACACCGGCTTTTTCATGCCCCGGCAATTGAATGACATCACCGAGTGACTTCTGCACGTAAAAATCAAGCTCTGCCGGCGAACTTGGCAGCAGCCACTTCTGACGTTCATTTTGAGATTTCATGTTTCCTCAGGTTCTCCAGATTCAGCCCTCAACTGCTCCCGAACCTGCGATTTTACTTCTGCAACCACGTTTTTGACATCCAAGCCTTCCGAGTTTCCACTCAGGCGTTGTAAAACGCCATCCAGCACCCGCAGAAACTCATCCATCGCCTGTTTCCCCGCAGGGGTCATTTTGATTTCTTCCATGTTTTTTCTTCCAATTGGGTCGAGTTTTTATTGGCAGCGCCTCTTTGGTAAGAATTGCTATTTCCAGAACTATCGCCAGAACCAGGAAAACATCCCCGATGCTGAAAGCGATCCTCTGCGACAAACCCTGGAAACCAGTTCCCAACTTGAGAACAGTTTCCCTGGGCAGCCACTCGGACGTGAGCATGCAATCGGATAAGGGCCAGAGCAAGGTATCCTCTTTTTCCAAAACGATGTCTTTGCCCGTACCCAATCGCTGCCCTACCTGCCAGCTTCCCGGAGCTGCGTCGGGATATACCACCTGCGCGGCATCCGGCGTAATCGGCATAAAGCCGCCGTTCAGCCCGATCACGAGCAGATTGAGCGATGCGCCGATAAGCGCCAGCTTGAAAGCTGCCTTTTGCCGGTTGGCCAGGGCAATCCAAATCAAACCCAGTTGGCAGGAAATCAGGATTATCTTGGCCAGGGTATTCGGGATGAGCTGCGCCAGCTCCGTTCCGCCAAAAGCTGCGCTTTTGATGGCGAATATGAATAATAACCACGGCCAGTGTTTGAAGAACAGGGGCGTCAGGCGACGCCCCTGTTCGTTTGTGCGTACCAACACGATAGCCAGGCCGATTGCAAGTATGAGGGGGATGAACATTAGCCTCGGAAGTTACCTCCTGCCTCAGGCGCGCCGCCGCCGATCAGAAGGCTGAGGATTGCCAAAATCAACAGAAACAGTTTGAGCCGTTGGATATTGACCGGGCTGACCATGGAGTACGCCCGCGCAGCCGCAGCTGCCGTTGCATTGGAGAACATATTCACCTTCCTTGTCAAAAAGTTGCTTACCGTGGTGAGCATTCTCCCCGCCAGCCGTCAAACGGACTGTCAAACAAACCGTCAAAAATTTATGAAGGGTTGGTTAAAAAACAAACGCCAGCCGGGCCTGGCTGGCGTTATTGGCGTCTGATCACAACTATGTTAGACGTTTGAAAAGCTCTTCGGTTTCTGCATCTGGGGCAATCCCGAGATGATCCTGTAATGCCTGGCGGCACAGATGATACTGTTTGACCGCTTCCGCTCGCTGTCCCAGCGCTGCATATATTCGCATGGACAGGCGATAACCCGCTTCTAATGTCACATCATATTGCAGCGCCATCCGGCAGTATTCCAAACCGCGCTCAAAATTCCGGCGACTGAGGGCAATCTCGCCAGCATCCAGGAGCGCGGAAATCAATTCTTGCCGCAAATGTGTGCGGATCGGGGCCGCCCAATCGCGCCAGGTGGTGTGCAAGAAATCATTAGCGTACAGGTTGATCGCCTGCTCCAGCATTTCAGCGGCTTCTTCCGGGTTCACTTTTGCCTGGCGAATCAGCCTCTGGAAATCTTCTACGTCATATTGGTATGCAAGGCCAAAATTGAACACCAACCGGTCCTCAGCGGGGGCTAAAATATCCTGCCCCAGCGCTCTGCGTAGATAATAGCGGGTGTTTCGCAGCGCGGCAGAACGCTGTTTGGGGTCGCTGTCCTGCCAGAAATGCAAAGACGCGTCAGCTTGGCTCAACCCGCGTGGATTTGAAAGCAGGTAGAAAAGCACTTCTTTTGCCATGACGTAGGTCCAATCCGAGTTGCTGATCAGGCGGCCATCCAGATATACCAGCCCATCGCCAAAACCTTTGATCAACAGATGAACGGGCTCGCCTGGAAAAACTTGAATGAATTGGCGTATGCTCTGTAATAGAGAAGGCTTTTGGTCTTCAAACTGTTCTACGGTACTTGCCAAAAGAGCCACCTGGTTTTTCAGATCAACATCTTGCCTGAAAGTTTCCAGCAGAGGCTTACAGTGCTGGCCGGGAATAACCAGAACGTGCCGGCTTTGAATCAGGGATGCTTTTTCAAAAGCCTTCCATAAATTTTCTTTCACGCCAGGATGGCCCACAGCATGTTGGGCAGATGCCAGGAGTAAGAATGCCTGGGCCAGATCGCCCACTTTTTTCGCTTCGTTCAGGATCCCAACTGCTTCTTCAAATATAGCAGTTGCTTCTTCGGCCTTTTTCCTCCCCAATGCTTGCAAGCCTGCTTCTATGGTGTAGATGCCCTGCTCGTGTAAGGATGGATATTTTTCCAGTGACAACCGGGCGGCCTGCATCATGGCATCTGCAGAGGGCCAATCCCGCTGCAGCCTGAATAAACGCGCTCGACCAATGTGTGTATAGAAGATCAGGATGCTGTTGGCTGTTGCCGGGATATTGGCGGCCAGGGTATAAACAGCGTGCGCCCGGGCATTGGCGCCAAGTTCGGTAAATACGTCACCCAGCCCAACCAGGGCATAGCCTTCCATCCGACTGTACCCAGATTGTTTTGCCAGATTCAGGGATGCCTGAAAATTTTCTGCCGCTCCGGCGTAATCCCCGTCGTAGTAATCCAAGACGCCTAAATTGTTATAAACGGAGGCGGCCTTATGCACATCACCGATCTTGTTCCAGATCGCCAATGCTTGTTGATAAGACTCCCTGGCCAAACGATAATTTCCTATGATCCGGTAGGCAATCCCCATTTCTTGCCTGACAATAACGCAGTTCAATACATCGCCCTGGATACCGTAAATCTCGAACGATTGCTCAAGGTATTCCAACCCCTGCTCAGGTTTTCCCGACCAGGTCAAACCAATTCCTTTACTGGTCAATGCATCCGCGAGAATTGATTCCTGTCCTGGTTGACCTTGAGTAAGTTCGATTACCCGTTCAGCATCTGCCAGAGAGGCCTGGTGATTGCCCTGGGAAAAGAATGCTGTCGCGCGCCGAGCCAACGCCAGCGCTAATCCCGCGGAGCTGCCTTCTTGCTCGAATAACTCGACGGCCTTATTCAACAGAGGCATGGCCCGATCAAGATCTTGAGACATGGCCATGACCACTCCCTGAATGGATAGCAGGTGAGGGCGGGTGTACACCATATCCGCCGGCAATTCACCCAGCCAGCGTGCCAGAGTACGAAAACGCCCCTGCTTGATCAACGCTGGCCCTGCTTTTTCGATCAGGGAAGCCTGGCGTTCCTGATCTCCCAGTTTCCTGTAGACCCACCAGGCTTTTTCACAGGTATCCTGCTCTTCGCAAGTTGCAGCCAATTTCTCCAACACCTGCCTCGCCTGTTCTGGGTACTCAGCAAAGGCCTGCTTTTGCAGAAACTCTTCAAACGGCTGGTTGTAGCGCAGCCTCTCGCCCTGCTCGCCCATCTGCTGAGCCAACATATATTCGCCGGTAACAGTCGCCAGCAGATTATCCCAATTCGTGTCCTGTGAATAAACGGTGCTTCCAAGCACAGAACGGCACAGGTCAATGTCAAAATCCCCCAGCAAGGATGAGAAAAGCAAAAACGATTGGGTTTCCTGGCTTTGCTGCGCCAGTATCTGGCAGCTCAGATAGTCATATAACCCAAAGCCGCCGATGTTTACAGCCTGGGTATGCTCCAGAACATCTTCCCAGTGTTCTGGAGGCGAAAGCAGCAGCGTGGTGATCCAGCCCCCGGTAGCATGATGGATGTGCCCAGCTTTTTCATCGGGAACAACCAGGCGATGATTCTGCCAAAACAATGCTTGTATCTCCGGGATCGTAAAAAGCAGATCGGTCGGTTTCATAAAGCCGAGCTGTGAGCGTCCTGCCATCAGCTCCATGTCAGGCAAGACAGGGTTCTTCCTGGCAGAGAGAATCATGTGGATGTTATCGCCAGCGCGCTGCACAAAACGGCTCACAAAGGCTGCGATTCGCTCATTGCTGCCTATCTGGTGAAAATCATCCAGGACAATCGCAAGGTTTTCGACGGCCAACTTTTGCAGATCATTGACCAGAGGAACAATCACCTGATCCAGGTCGAAATTGTTCTGGTCGGCCTCATTGACCACCATCCCTGCTGTTTTCCCCACGTTTGGGAAATGATGCTGGATGGATGCCAGGAAGTGCAGCAGAAAGGCAATCAAATGGTTATCGGTTTGATCTACGGTATACCAGCAAACGGGGATTCTGCGGTTGTAGAAAAAATCCACCAAAAGCGCCGTCTTACCATAACCGGGCGGCGCGCTGAGCAAGATGAGCCGGTGCTCCAATAAACCTTGCAGTTGGTCAAGCAGCCGTGGGCGCGTCAAAATGCTCGCGCGGCGGCGCGGGATAAGAATTGCAGTTTCTGTGATGGGCAGAGACATCCTTTACACCCCCTGGTTTATCTGTGCATTTTATCCGTCGTTATTGTGCACAACCTGCGCTATTCCTAACAGGATAGTCTGCGATCTTGATGATAACGATACGAATATCTTTACCAACTCAGCTATGGCTGGAGAAGGCTCGGCCTGGGTAGATTGACCAGGCAGCCATCCTGCCCTGTGAAGAATGATATCTTCGGGTAAACCCAATGCTTTCGCAAATCCCTGGCAAGTTTTTACAGAGGGCCGCACGATAAGCTGCCGGGTCGTTTTACTTACCGTCGCGCGACTAACATGAGCGCGCCTCGCAAACTCAGCATGAGTCCACTTGCGCTCTTTGATCTGTTGATCTAGCCACTCTGAGAAAACATCATCGTTTATCATGGGTAACAAATTATCCTCCGATCTGCCGTTCTGCTGGTAAACTGCCGTGTTTCAAGTTTGGAACATCGAATCACCACAGGACACTATCAGAGGAAATTTGGTTACGTCATTGTATTGCGTTCAATTCTCGTGTATGGTAAAATCCTTTCGCTTTCGGAAAGATAACTTCCGTCGGCATTTACCTGGGGAGGTGCCGGAGTGGCTGAACGGGCTCGCCTGCTAAGTGAGTGTCCGGTGTAAAACCGGACCCGGGGTTCGAATCCCCGCCTCCCCGCTCCGAGATGACAAAAACAACCCTGCTGTTCAAGCGGGGTTATTTTTTTATCCAGGGTATTGACTTATTAACTCAGGGGGATAGACTGCCGGGGGATCCGGCGATTGGAAATGCTGTTAGTTTGATTCGCGCTCTACCTGATAAGCTGGTATCCGCGCCGCAGCTTCTGCCGAACGATTTTGTCAACCATCTGGCGCGCCTGCTCATCTGAAACAGCCGGGATCGCTCGCCACTGCTGAAACTCATTGTCTCGCCTCCCCCAGGCAATGACTACCGCGAATTTGTCGAACAAAGTCGGCTGGATGGCGACAAAATACCAACGGTTCATGTTTTCTTCGGGTGAGATGCGTTGCAACAGCGCCATGCATCTAATATAGCCCGAATGTTCTACGAATGCAATACTTCAACCGCACAGCGAAAATTCCGTCAAAGTCTTACCTGGCTATGGGGGACGCAGTTTATTTGGTATAGTTCACTCTATGACAATCGTTGATGCCGATCACACCGCGCAGGAGATCTTAACCGCTCCTTCTGAGCTGGTATCCTCACAAGCTTTGGAAAATCTGAAGCGGTTTACGCCGTCAGGAATATCCTCACTCGACGATATGGATTTATTAGCTTCTTTGGGGTTGTTACCTCACGGTCACCTGACCATCGCCGGGTTACTGCTGGCAGGCTGTGAAGACGCCCTGGGCCAGATCATTCCGGGGTTTGGCTGGAGCTACCAATATGCGCCGTATGATGGCAAGATCGTTGAATTTCACGAAGCGAGCTGCACCATCCTGGAAGCGGTCGAACGCCTGGTCAGCCTGATTTCGGGCCACAGCCCCGTATTTACGATCCAGCGCAAAGATCGCAGCGTGGACGTATATGCCTATCCTGCTGCGGCTCTCTATCAGGCCCTTTGGAATGCCTTTGGGCACCGTGATCTTCGCCTGGGCAGAAAAATCCAGGTGCTGCAGACTGCCGATAGAGTTGAAATTGTCAGCCCCGGTGGGCTGCCTGGCGGAATAACACCGGACAATATCTTTCACGCGCCGCGCCAGGTGCGTAATCTGCATTTGATGCAGGCCCTATCTCTATTGGGCCTGGTCGGTCAGGCCATCCCTGGCATCGAGCAAATGATCTGGGCCATGCTGGCCGATGGCAAAGAGCCACCGGTCATCGAAGCGATTGAGCAGGAGGTGCGCATCACACTCAACGGTGGGGCTGGATTGGAACTATGGCCGGTTTTCATCGAAGAAGAGTCTGGCCTGGGGCGATCATTGAACATCAACCACCTTTTGCTGCTTCGCCATCTGCTGATGAGCGCCGAAGTGGACAGAGACGCGACCGCCTTGATTTGCCAATGCAGCGAAGCGGAAGCAATTCACTTGCTAAGCGAGCTATCCGGGTGGGGGTATCTTCGCTATGGGATTGTTGCTGGGGAGGAATTTTGGTCGCTTCAGCCGCCCATATTTCCACGCTTATCTTCTCCTAGCGCCCTGATTCGCCAACGCCAGCTTTACCGGATGGATTTACAACGGCGGGTGATGGCCCTATTGCGTCAAGCGGCCAAACAGGGCTTACCGGGAGTTGCTAATGCTCAAATCCGACGCCTAGTCCGGCTGCGCTTCGGCCAGGTGCCGCGTTTTATGCGCGATATGATGAAAACCTATCCCGAAATCGAGATGTTGGATCGCGGAAGAAGCTCGGTGTATCGCATCAAAAGTCCTATTTCTTAAGCAAGCTCCATCTTTGAAGCTCATATGTGTTGCTCATTCGTTCAGTTATGAGTAAAATCTATAGATACCGACTTATTGAGCCGCATCTGCCATCAAAGTGACAGTGTGTTTGCGTTTTCGAGTATCATGCCTACAAACATAGTCAAAGAGGACTAAAATTTTAATCCCACCCCATTAAAGGATGAAGCTCTTACTTTGGTGGGAATTACCGCTCATCTGCTTATGGCCACACACACTCTTGACCTTTCCGAAATCCATGAAAATACTTACGCCCTCACTTCTCACTGGAAAGGAGTGATGGAAGAAGCATCTATCCTGCGCCTTGAAGAACAAGGCCATCAACCTGGTGTTTTTATGGAAGTAGATGGCGCGTTTACACAGACTTACCAGGTAGTTTGGTCCTATTCAACAAATGACGCGATGCGTCGATGTTACCAGGATGAAGACCAGACAACCGAATGGGCTGCTTGTGGAATAGCTCTCATACTTATACGCCGTTTGACCAAACACACGGCAATTTCTCGCTCTCGAAAGGGAACCGGCTTCGATTATTGGCTCGGCCCTCAGCAAGATGCAGGTAATAATATTTTTAACAATAAGGCGAGATTAGAAATATCAGGGATCCGAAAAGGATCGGATTCCGCAATAAATCGTCGCACTAAGCAGAAACTGGCGCAACCTAACCCGTCTAACTCAACTGGGTTGCCCGTATATGCTATTGTGGTCGAATTCAGTCGCCCCTTATCCAGGATAGCTCAAAGATGAGTACTCTAAGGGAACTACACGATCAATCAATGGATTTCGCTGAGATGGCAATGGCCGCTCAAATGCGAGGAGAAAACGAAAAATCTCTCGAGCTCTTTCGCCAAGCTCTTGCATTTGAAATACAAGCTGCCGAAACATTGAGGGATCAACTCGATATAGAGCCAACTCGGTCGATCCTCTATCGTAGTGCAGCATCATTGGCGATAGACTGTAAAGATTACCGCCAGGCGGAAAAATTGGTTGCAATGGGGCTTACTGGCGATCCGCCAATTGAAATTGCAGACGAGCTTCGAGATGTATTGAAGCAGACTTTTTTCCTCCACCGGCTGGAAGTAAAAGGACTCGAGCTGACTGCAAATGATCTGACGTTATCCATTGCAGGTGAGGATACCGGATTAGGTATTGCTCCATCCGACATTGTATTGGACAGATTGTCCACATTCAAGACTTTAGCAGAGCGAACTGCTGAGCGAAAAGCCAACCAACCGTATCGCAGCGCTGGGCAGAGTAGAACATCGTCAAAATATCCAATGTTTCTGAAGGCATTTTCCCCAGGCAGTTTTGTAGTTACTGTAACGATAGGACATCCGAGGCAAATGGCTCTACCGACATTTGAGGAACTTGATCCGGCTGTGGATATTGTCAAAGAAATTCTGGATTGTATCGAGTTACTCAACAGGAGGGAAGAAAACGCTCTTCGGCAAAGAATTCCTGATCCTGCATATTTTAATAACTTTGTCTCTCTGATGAATAAAATTGCCCCTGATGGGGAATCTGTTCAACGCGTTGGTTTTAGTTCTATACAAAACGGTGTAGAGCGTACCGTTCCGTTGCTCAGGAGACAGGCTGAGATTTCTAATATTCCAAAACTCTCATCAGGGGAGGGCGAGGAATGGGGATCTGGCGAAAAGCGGGAAATACAAGGAATCCTACGCTTTGCAGATGCAGTGAAGGATGAAAAAGCGGGGTTTATTAAACTTGTTCCCGAAGAAGGGAAACCAGTCCGCATTAAAGTTCCACAAGGCATGGATGATATTGTCGGACCGCTATGGTCCCAGCAAGTAGTCGCTATCGTGGTCAAACACGAAAACATTTATTTTCTGGAAGATATTCGTCGAGCTGATTGATAACTCATGCACCTTTACGAAATTATTGCTGAAAAAGTCGAAACCTGGCGACAGGGTGGTTACCCTACTCCCCAATATTCTGTTATCAGTGAAATCCTGGATTATGCCTGGCTGACACCGTATACTCAGCCACGTGGTTTACGCCTGGCGCAAATCCGGGCGCTGGAAACTTACTGGTATTTGCGTTTAATAGAAAAAACACCGCATATCATGGACCTGTATCAACGGGTTTTCAAGAAGAACTCTGAGCGGCGTGCCGCATTGGGGATCGAGCATCCCGATCTGCGTACTCTTATCGAGGATGAAGGTTTTGAAGGACTGATCGGGAGGATAAAAGGGGATGATGCGTTCGTAAAGCAATATAAGCTCGAAGCCTTGCGCGAGACGCTCGACCTGGACTATCCCAGTTATATCCTGGCCCTGGCAATGGGCGCCGGCAAAACTATGCTGATTGGGGCGATCATCGCTATGGAATTTGCAATGGCGCTCGAATATCCAGACGAGAATTTTATTCAGAATGCCCTGGTATTCGCTCCTGGAAAAACCATTCTCGACGCGCTGCGCGAACTAGCTGAGGTTCCCTATGAGCAGATTTTGCCGCCGCGCCTGCACAGGTTGTTTATCACCCATTACAAACTGACCTTCACGCGTGATGGCGAAAAAGACCTGCCGGTCATTCGTGGCAGCCGTTACAACATCGTTGTGACCAACACCGAGAAAATTCGGATTCAAAAGCGGTCTGTACGGGCGCGCCAGGGTTGGACGCAGCTCAAATTGGCCGAGTTGGAAAAGCAGGAAGAAGAGCTTGCAAATCTGCGCCTGCAAGCTATTGCCAGTTTGCCCAATTTAGGAATTTTCTCAGATGAGGCGCATCATACCTATGGCCAGGCGATGGAAGCCGATTTGAAACGCGTACGCCAGACGGTCAACTACTTGCATCAATCCACCAATATGATATGCGTGGTTAACACCACCGGTACACCCTATTACCAAAAGCAATTACTCAAAGATGTGATCTGCTGGTACAGTCTGTCGCAGGGCATCAAAGACAATATTCTCAAAGATCTATCTGGAAACATTTATGCCTACCGTCTGGGCGATGAGGATGCAGTGGCTTTCGTACGGCAGATCGTGCAGGATTTCTTCAAAGATTATCACACTGCGCGATTGCCTAATGGAGCGCCGGCTAAACTGGCAATCTATTTCCCGCAAGAAGATGATTTAGTGGAAGCCCGCCCGGCCATCGAGTCTACCTTGATTGAAATGGGCCTATCGCCGACGATTGTTCTGAAAAACACATCCCAATCCAGTGACGCTGAGATTGAGGCTTTCAACCGCTTGAACGATCCTGGCGCGCCGCACCGGGTGATTTTGCTGGTCAACAAGGGCACGGAGGGCTGGAACTGCCCGAGCCTGTTTGCTACGGCGCTGGCCCGCAAATTGCGATCCAGCAACAACTTTGTTTTGCAAGCTGCCACCCGCTGCTTGCGCCAGGTACCCGGCAACCTCCACAAGGGAAGGGTGTATTTGTCGCAGGAGAATTATGGGACACTCGATTCACAGCTTGAGGAAACTTACGGCGAGCGCCTTTCCGACCTGAATCAGACTGCAACCCAATCTAAAAGCATTCTGCTGGTGGTGCGCAAAACTGCTATCCCGCCGCTGGTTGTGCGCCGCTTGGTGCAAACCATTGTACCGGCGCCGATGGCCGGACAACCTAATTTGCAGTTTACGATGCCTAAGGTAGAAAAAGCGACTTTGCAGCGTGATCGAATGACCCTGGGAACAGGAGATCAGCCATTGCAATTTGTGGAACGGGAAACATTGACTGCAAATGAAGAGCGGTTGGATTTGTATGCGGCTGCCGTTGATCTGGCGGCAAACTACCATATCCTCGTAGCTGATATTTATCGCCCTCTGCGCGCCCTGTATGCGCCCGAACTTGACTTGCCCGCCGCGCAATTGCCAGAACTGGCCGCTCAGGTTGAGACGCAATTGCTAAGCTATGCCCTGCATAGCGAAACGATCGAGGAAGCCTTGGCGCTGGTGCGACTGGAAGGCTTTGAACAGACAACGGGCCCAGATGGTGAGATGATTTACACAACCACAATCAACGTCCCGATTGATCGCCTGGACCTGTTGGTGAACGCAGCCGGCGGCGAGGTATTCGGATTCCATTACAGCCCCTACAATTTCGACTCGCAGCCGGAAAAGGCTTTCTACTCCTGGCTGATCGAACGCTTGGGTGAAAACCCGGCCGATATTGAAGATGTTTACTTCACTGGCGGCCTAACTGCTGAGAAGCACTCGGATTTTTATATCGAGTACAAAGGTACAGACCACCGGCCTCACCGGTATGTGCCCGACTTTTTGCTCCGGAAGAAGGATGGGCGTTGTTTGATTGTGGAAATCAAGGATGCCCGTTGGCAGGAACCCGTAGCGAACGATTTGGCGCTGGCAGGGAAGGGACAGGAAGCGTTGAGCGTTGAAGGGCGAAAGCTAATTGCTCTGGACCGCTGGACGCAGCTTTCTCCACAGCAATTAGCCTACCATGTGATTTTTGCCGCCAGCGAGCACCTGGCGCATGATGATTTACAGAAAATTGCCTCATTCTGGAAATAGAGGATTAGGGAATGCCTGATATTAAAACGACTTTTGTTGCATCTGAAGATTTAGAAATTCATCCAAGCTTGTCAATTGGAACCATCTCTGAATGTGTAGAGAATGTCGCAGTTACCGGCGAGCTGATTGATTATTGCTTTTTTGTCGCCAATGGCCGACGTATATTGCTCGGACATTACGATTTCCCGGCAATAACGAGTTTTACCGAGATTAGCGGTGCGGGGATCAATGCGATCTTTGTGACGCAAGGGAATCGAAAAAAGCACATTACCACCTGGGAAAATCTGCGAGCACATCTCAAGGATGGCTGGATTATTGGAACAGTGCGTTACCCAGGCGTCAAAATCTGGTTTGCATCCACCGGAAAAAACAGCCGGCGGGATGCCGATAAAATATTGGTTGCCCGAGGCTGATTATGGCAGAAAAAAAACAAGTTAAACTTACCCCAGCCAAAGGTCGCCCAATGCTGACGTGGGTCGGCAAAAAGCCACTGGAACGCGTTACCGCTTTTCCAGCTCAATTGGTAGAACAATTTAACCCCACTGGAGATAGACGATCGGGGGGCCTGCTTTTTCATGGTGACAACAAAGATGTATTAGCTTGGCTTCTTGCCAATGGGTTTCGCAACCAAATTAAGCTTGTTTACATTGATCCTCCCTTTGATAGTGGCGCGGATTATGTTAGAAAAGTAGAGCTGAGAAATGTTAAAGGTACAGTCAAATTAGATGGTGAGGAGCCAACTTTAGGTGAGCAAATTCAATACACTGATATGTGGGCTAATGACAATTACCTTCAGTTCATGTATGAGAGGCTGCAGCTCTTGAAAGAATTATTGGCAGCAGATGGAACTATGTATCTGCATTGCGATCAAAGAAGATCTCATCACCTTCGTTGCCTATTGGATGAAATTTTTGGCAGTGAAAATCTAATAGCCGAAGTGGTTTGGAAACGTTCTGATTCCCATAACGATGCCACATACTTTGGAATTGTTCATGACAACATACTCGTTTATTCCAAATCGGGCGATCCCACATTCAACTCATTATTCATACCACTTTCCCAAAAAACTGCGGACACTTGGTATCGCCATATAGAAGATGGCACTGGGAGGCGATACAATTTAGGTAACTTAGTCAGCCCTCATCCCAGACCCAATCTTATGTATGAATGGAGAGGTATACCATCACCAGCAATGGGCTGGCGTTGCTCAAAAGAAAGAATGGCAGAATTAGATGCCAAAGGACTATTAGTAGAAGTCGGCAAAGGTGATAACCGAACCATCAAAGTTAAGCAGTACCTCGATGAAAGTAAAGGTCGCCTTCTAAGCACATGGTGGGATGATATAAGCCAAATCAGAGGTTATGGAACTGGCGATGAAAGGCCAGATTACCCTACACAAAAACCTAACGCTCTTTTGGAAAGAATCATTCGGGTTTCTACTGATCCCCAAGATATTGTTCTGGATTGTTTCGCAGGTTCTGGAACTACTGCAACTGTAGCTCAAACATCAGGTCGGCGTTGGATTATAGCCGATATCAACAAGGGAGCAGTGCAAACAGCTAGTAAACGCTTGCAGCGCATTATCCAAGAGCAGGCAAAGGCGAAGCAAAAAGCAGTGTTGCAACCAGCCCTACTAGAAGCGCCCAAAGAAGATGGTCTTCCCGATCCTGCACAATTGAATTTTTCACTGTATCGAGTCAACGATTATGATCTACAAATCCAACACAACGAGGCCCTTACCCTGGCCCTGGAGCATGTAGGTGTGGAACGGCTCAAAGGCGATGCCTTTTTTGATGGCACGTTGGGCAAGCGGCTGGTCAAGGTAATTCCTTTCAACCATCCACTGACGCTACTGGACTTGCAACTACTGGTGGATGAGTTGAAAACCCGCCCGAATGAAGAGCGGGATATTGTGCTGATCTGCCTGGGCAAAGAAATCGCCGTCACAGCCTGGCTGGCTGATTACAATCACAAACACCCAGTCAACAAGATTGAGATCATCGAACTGCGCACCGACCCGCGCTATGGCAAGTTCTTCGAGCACAAGCCGGCCTGGGCGGAGGTTAAGATCGAGCGACAGGGCAACAAAATTGTGGTTGAAATCCTTGATTTTCTTTCCCCGACCATTTTAGAGCGCCTGGAAATAGACGCCGGGATGTTTAAGGCAAAAATCACCGATTGGCGTGCCATGGTGGATATGATTTTAATTGATGTCTCCTATGACGGCCAGGTGTTCGATATTGCGCTGAGCGATGTGCCAGAGCGCAAGAGCGATCTGGTCAGTGGCAAGTATGAATTGCCTGCCGTGGAGGGCGAAATGCTGGTCGCGGTTAAGATTATTGATATGCTAGGTGAAGAAGTGTTGGTAAGCCAATCTGTTCCCGCTGAGAAAATTTAGACTACAACAGATGGGCACTTTACCTTTCAGGAGTAAAAGTTGGAGATTCTGACCGATAGCGACTTGATCAAATTGATTAGTGATGCCAGCGAAGAACGATCCGACTTTGACTTCAAGGAAGTGATTAAGCTGGATCAAGCCAGTAAAAAAGAGAAAGCAGAACTGGCAAAAGATATTATTGCTATGGCCAATTCAGGAGGAGGAATTATCGTCGGCGGCGTTAAACAAACCGAAAGCGGCTTTATTCGAATTGGCATGCCAGCTGAATTGATGCACGATTTTGATGCCAGCAGGATAAATGGCTTTATCAGAGAGTATTGTGATCCACCAATTAATACCACAACAAGAGTGTTGACTGTTGATGGGAAAATATTGGGAGTGATCCTAATCCCAGGATTCCTAGACCAACCACACATTGTGACTCAGGACAGCGGAGTATTTGCCCGCGGGGATATCTTGGCGCGCAATGGCGGTAGTAGCTCTGAACGGGTACGTCCTGATGAGTTGAGAAAGATGCTAGATAGCGCGTCTTCTCGGCGGCAAGGAGTTTTGACAGATTATCTGCGGAATGTTTTTCAGCAAGTTTCCTTTTTGCGTACCAATCCGCCTTCCCCCAAGCAAGAACTACCAATTAATCCCAAAGAATTTCTGAAAGAATACAAAGGGTTTCGCTCAGTAAGCGTGACTCCATCATCTCCTTTGACTATTTCTCCCATGAACTTACGGGCAGGCATTGAAAAAGCCCAAATATTTGGGCGGTCGCGAAGTGTCGTGCCCTTTATCAACCCCGAATATAATTATTCTACCGAAAAACGTTTCCCTTTTGGTGTGGCCTTTGGAGAGGAGTTACAATTAGCAATTGGTCTTTTCTCCCAGTTTTCTTTCTTCAGCACTACTGGATTTTTTATAAATGTTGATACCCTGTGGGAAGATTCAATAAATACAGTTCATGGACCTGGAAGTATTGGCCTTTTCTCCACTACTGCAAAGGTGCTGGCTAGTTTGATTTTTGCTAAACGATACTTTGAACACTTCAAGTGGAGAGGCGCCGCAAAAATCGTTTTATCATTAGAAAGCTCCGTACCGCGTCGTATCGTTTTAGATTCAAATAGATATGCCGGATACTTTCGGCGCATGGATAAAGCTATTAGCGACCCAGTATCAATTGAGAGAATGCTTGATTTTTCGATCAGCTTGCCGGATATCATATCACTTACGTCGGAAATGATGCGAGAATGTTGCTGGTACTTTTTTTACAATCTAACCGAAAAAGATATGGGGGACTTTATGGAAGTAGTGCTCAAGGATGAAATAAATATGCCCAAAGACCTATTGGAAACGAACGGGGAAAAGCCTTGATGTAGAATATTGTCAGTATATGAAACGACAAGACACAATTCCAAAACATCCCAGATCAGAAGTTGAATCGGCGTTTTCTCCATCTGAATTCATGCGTTCTAGGCACCCAGATTTGTTTTCGGATTCAACTGTTACCTCGTCACTTACCCTGCCACGTGAAGTATTTGAATACCACCTGGAGACACTTACCAACCGAAAGCAAGAAATTGAGTTCGAGCATTTTTGTCGGAGATTGGCAGAAAAAGAAATATGCCCCAACCTGATCCCACAAACAGGGCCATTGGGAGGTGGAGATAGCCAAGTGGACACGGAGACATATCCGGTTTCTGACCAGATAGCGCTTCGTTGGTATGAGGGAATTGGACGTGAAGCTAGTGGTGAACGCTGGGCATTCGCTTTTAGTGCAAAAAAGCAATGGCGCTCGAAAGTCAATTCGGATATTGAAAAAATATTCCATACAAAGATGGGTTATCAACTTGCCTATTTTATTACCAATCAATTTGTAAGAGATAAAACGAGAGTTGAAGTAGAAGAAAGCCTGACAAACAGGTACGGCATCCAGGTTCGAATCTTGGACCGCACCTGGATTGTGAAATGTGTTTTTGAGCATGATCGGTTGTGGTTGGCCGCAGAGACACTAAAGATTCCTGGTTACAACCCGGCGGATATTAAGCAGATCGGGCCAAAAGATGCACGTCGACAGGCCGACTTAAACGAGCTTGAAGACCAAATAAATGATGTCAACCGATATCAAGGTATAGAATACCAATTAGCTGAAGATTGCTACGCCTCTGCACTTATAGCCAGAGGATTAGAGCTTCCCAGAATTGATGTGGAGGGGAGGTTTCAAAGAGCGGAGCGTATTGCAAAACGGGCCAATATTAGGCAACAGAAATTACGTATTATCTATAATCATGCCTGGACCGAGTATTGGTGGTATGAGGATTATGAGACTTTTAAAAATCTTTATGGCCAAGTAGAAGAATTGGTAATCGGCAGCGAACAGGCGGATGATAGCGAACTCCTGGTTAATCTTTGGCAAATACTACGCACGGCTGTAGAGCGGGGCTCTATTGAAGAAGGAGAATCTGCCCTTCCAAAACGGACCCAAATTGTGAAAGGAGAGTTAGATAGGCTGATTGGTGATGAGCGCAGGCCGAATAATGCTTTACAAGCGAGAACGAATCGTCTGCTCATCGATTTATTGGAAGCGTTTGTTCAGCAAAGTCCTCTCGACCCCATTTTTGAAAATTTTAAGGATGTTCTCATTAAATCAGAGGGGCTATCAGAATATCCAATCACACCCATCATACGAATTATTCAGGAGTTAGGGGATATTTTTACCGATTCGCCGAAATATGACGAACTTTTGGATGTTGTTATTCGAGTAGCCGAGAAAAGGGCCAGTGAAGGCAAAGCAGGGCAAATTCTTCTTGAACGAGGTAAGCAAAAGGTTCGCTCCGGGAAAAATTACGACGCGATAAAACTCATCGGACGAGCTCAGCAGAAACTAGCCATGGATGAATACAAGTCAGAATGGATAACATCCTTGGCACTCTGTGGATTAGCCTATGAAGCGGTGGGTTTGTTATGGGCAGCGAGATCCAACTTCCTCATGGCAACTAACCAGACTTTTACTGAATATATCAAAGACGGGAAAATCGGATATCTGACACTACGCTGTGTACAAAAGCTCATTTGGCTAGAACTGCAGCTTGGGCGACTTCCATATGCCCTGTCCTGGATAGAATTCTCATCACTTATTGCAAACCTGATAGACTTTAATGATGAACAAAGACAGACATATCAAGATGAACGCACTATGCAAGACCAAGTATTGGCCATCTTGCTAATAAAAATAGATTTCTGGGAACTGAAATGGCTGGATTTTCTACCAACCATTCTGGAAAAGTTGGGGTTCTATTCTTCTTGGATGACACTCCTGTATGTGCTGGGATATGAAAATCGGCTTCGTGAAGAGCAAGTAATTTCTCAGGAAGAAAGCCCTGAAGCAATTCGAGAACTATTTGGTCGGCTATACACGCAACCGGCAAGCAACGATATCCCAGACCACCCAGGACTTGCAAACAACTCCACCATTGATCTCACCTCACCTGTACTCGGTTGTAATGTTGTTGTCAATACAACTAATCACCCGACTGCCCTTTTCTTAGCGGAAAATATTATCGGAGCTTTAGAAGCCTTTTTGGCGACCAGTTTTGATAGTGCTATCATGCCCTATCGTTCAGAATTGCATATCAGTATCCGCACAACCGATTTCCTTACTGGTCTTCCGGAATATTCGATCAACGAAAAAAAACAGGGTGAAATAACGGTCCGCTGTCCCACAGTAATTTCAAAAGGTAATTCTGTAGAGCGAGCTGCATATCGCGATTGGCTACAAAGGATAATCATCGATCTTACTTTTCAAATCGCTGCCATTCCTGATCCAGAGTCTTTTGTAGACCGGGTTATCAAGGATGAACGCAGTTTTGACCGGGCCATTATGTTCTCAGATGTCGAAATCGCCATTTCTAATCTTCTAGGCGAGAACCCAAAGATTCATATTTCCGATTGGGACAAAGATGATTCAGTGGAAAAATATCCGCTCATCCGAGATGTCCCCTGGGATTCTGATTTACAAAAACAAGAAGAGCATGATGCCGAAAAACCGCCGTTCAAGCCAGGTGAGGATGATCCTCCAGATTCTTTATTTGACATGAATGGGGTAAAGCATAAAGATAGAAAGGTTGTATCTCTCATTGATATACCATTGTGGGATCAAGCTAAATGGCAGGCAATAGGTTATATCTGTTTTGAACAAGCGGTTCCAATATTAGCTCTCGGATTTAAACACTCAGAAGCTGCCAACAAAATATTTACGGAATGGCGAGATATGCTTGGGGAGGTGGATGAAGAGAATAAGCTCCGGATAGCCATAATCACTGGAGTAAGCAAGAAGCATCCGTTAAACTACAAGGTATTGATTACAACAAACCCGGATAAAAATGGATTAAGTAATTACAACCATTACGTCTTTACTGCGCGCTTTATTGAAATGTTTCCACAAACTCTTGAGTACTTAAATCGCTTTCTAGACGAGTACACGAAAATCGGCAGGTTTACGTTAGCACCTGCCACAATGAATGCAGAAAAAAATTACCTGGAACCAACAGGCAACTTCTGGTTAGGCAAGTATGATTTAGTGGTCAGACCAGCATGGCAAATTGGCATCAATGACCCTGATATGGTTGTAATTCAAGAAGGCGATGATCCAATTATTCCTGAAGAAGAAAAGAATGCCCCGGTTTTACGCGCTTTAAAAAGATTTGAAAGATATAAAAGCGACAATCAGCACAGATCGTAGCCCAATCGCAGGGAAAACGCTGGTGGTATCCGTTCAGCAAAGTAATGGTATGACAGCATTATCTATGCGGAGTGCTTGGCGACGAATCTGGCTCCCTTGCTATAAAGCAAAAAGCCCCGGCGGGTGGCCAGGGCTTTTGATATTTACGCCAGGCTGTTCAGCAGGCTGCCGAGTTTTTCGGGCAGCGCTTCCCCGTCAGGGCAATTGACCAGTCGGGGGAACAGCTTGTTAAGTTTTTCGAGATTCTCGCTGCCGAGATGGACGCCGATCGGGGTGATCCCGGCCCGCTCCAGGGAGCGCAGGTGCGCCAGGGACAGGTCCCAGTCGGACACGGCGCGGGTGTGAAAGACGGGCTCGCCATCGTGGACGATCAGCAGGATGTGCAGGCGTTCCGGGCGGGCACGCAGCTCGGCTTCCGCCTTGCGCAGGCCCCAGTCCAGATATTCCTCGCACGACCAGCCAGTGTAGCCGGCGATCAGCGCTTTGGCCGATTCGTAACTACCTGCAGAGAGCGGGGCGACTTCGGCCACCGTCTGCTCAACCGTGATGCGGTCGGGCGGCAGCGGGGAGTCGCCGGTGTAGAAATCATCTTCGCCGAAGTAAGCAATGCCGATGGGTATCCCAACCTGCGCCGCTGCCAGGTAAATGGTCAGCAGCGCCTCGCGTACGGCCTGCTCGAAGCGATCCATCGAGCCGGAGCGGTCCACCAGCACGTACAGCGCCAGGCTGCGTTTGGCCTGTCCCACTTCCTGGCGGGCCAGGTGTGGGGTGTCGGGTGTGCGGATTTCCTGCCGGAAGCTGTAGCGGCCGCGGTATTCGTGCGGCGATGGGCGTTGGTCGGGCTGCGGTTCTTTGAGCGCTTCGGCCAGGCGGGCGGCGCGCGGGCGCACGGTTTCCTCTAATTGCAGGTACGGGGCAGGTTCCAGCGCCTTGCCTGTGGCCGGGATGCCGGGCAGGTCATCATCATCCAACCCACTGCCCAGGCCGGGGGCAGAGTCTGCCGGGCCGCCGGGCAGCGGGCTGGGTTTTGCGCCTTTGAGCGGGATGCCGCCCGTGTTGACCTGGACCAAACCAAGGCGTGGTCGAGACACGGGTATACCCAGGATGCGCAGGATTTCGCGGGCAATGGCAATCACGCCGCACGTATCCGGCGCTTTCCAGGCTTCTTCAACCAGAGAGCGAATTTGCGCCCACAGCGCCCGGCCATCTGCCGCGACCTTCAACCGCTCGAGCATTTCTTGCTCGCTCGTGCGGTCGCAGGCCCAGCGCCAGGCCAGGCAGCAAGTGTAGGCTTGCAGGTTGGCTTCGTCGCAGGCGGATTCCATGCTTTGGTAAATCAGGTCGCCCAGCAGGCGGATAGCAGGAACCACACCCGGGTAGAGACGCCCGATGGCCGTCTCGATGCGGGCGTCTTCCAGCATATTGGTCAGTTCTTGCAGCACGTTTTCGGATTGGTCCGGCCAGTCGCCGGTGAACCAGGCATGTCCGCACTCGTGGGCCAGTAAGCCCTGGGTGGCGCGGAACTGCACGTCCACCGGCTGTTTGGGAAACAAATGCGGATTGGCCTGGATGATTTTCTCGACCGGGGCGTGATACCCCGTGCCTTCCGGCTCCAGGCGGATGGTGTAGCGCCGGCCTTGCAGCAGGGCCAAACACCATTTGGTTAACCTTTGAGAAGGCTCCTTCCAAATCCACCAAATTTCACGTTGATCAGCCATGGCGCGCCTCTACAGGATCGCCAGACTGGCGAGATAGTCTTCCAGCGCCTTGAACGCGCCCTGGTTGACGCGTCCGGTGTGGTCGCGCCCGCAGACGGTGTCGGCCCAGGTCAGCTTCGCAGCCTGCATGACTCCAGCAAGCGTAATCGTCCGCACCCGTTCGCACTTCTTCGCCCAGTTGAGCAGCGAAGCAGTGTCCACGCAGCCGGGCATTTCGCCGTTTGACAGCAGGCGGCGGGTTTCCTGCGCCAGCTTGACCAGCGCTTCAGCGGCGCGAGCAGCCAGGGTAGGCGTCTCACGCTGCACCAGCGCCAACTCTTCCCGGTAGTCAAGATAATCGAACTCGATCACCGTGTCGAAACGCCTCCGCACGGCCGGGTCCAGGTCATACACCTGGTAGAGGCGGCCAAAATTGCCGGCAGCCACGATGCGCAGATGCGCAGCCGGGCAGACGACAATCTCGCTGGTCATCGGCGCTTCAATCATGTAGAACGGCCCGTCTCCATCTACGGCCAGCCCCATCTGGCGGCAGGCGCTGCCAGTCTTGGGGTTCATCAGGCCAAGCAGAACGTTGAGAAAGGTTCGGTTAATCCGATTCGCTTCATCGATGAACAGCAGCACAGGATCGGATTCGGCCATACGCATGGCGCGCAACAGCGGTCCATCCACCCAACGGCGGGAACCGTCCTCTTGCGGTAGGATCGCCCCGATGAAGTCCAGGTCTGTCAGCCCTTCCTTGCCCTCGATGGTCACGAGCAGCATTTCGCTGTGAGCGACCACCTGGTGAAGCGCGAACGTTTTTCCCGTACCGGTCGGTCCGGCCAGGAGCACTCGATCCCCGTTAGACAACGCTTCAGCCAACGCGTCTGCCTGCCAGCCGACAAATCCACCTGGAGTTTCCGGCCCAGCCTGGAGCGGCGCAGCTTCAGGAGAAGCCGCGGAACTTTCGCCCAGGATGGCGCGCAGTGCATCTGGATCGGTGAGAGGAGCAGTGTTCACAGCAAAGGTTTCAGCGCCGGCAGAGCCGGGCCAGTTCGCCACGATTTGCAGGGCTTCCAGGCGGCAATTTACCGCAGTGGGATCGGCGCTGCCATAGCGCATCCAGTAGTAAAGTTCGTCTCCGGCCCGACACAGGCTTTCTTTGATTTCAGCCGAACGGCCATACTGGCGGAATGCGTGCTGCAGAGCCGAATACGCCTGCCAAAATTCCAGCGCTTTGTGTGGTTCGGCCAGGGCCTGGATGATGGCTAACACACCGAGGTGGTAGGTAACAATATTTCGTTCGTCGCCATGCGGTACGCCGCAGCGATTGTTGGCCCAATCCAGCCAGCAGTTGGCCGATGAATCGGGCGCAGAATGGGAACGCACCGCTGCCTCAACCTGCTCCGCGGAGCGGGAAGCAGCAGCGTTCAGCACACATCCCGAAAGGGCGCTGAGCAGCGCACGGGTCAGGATGGCGGATACAACGCCTTTGCCGGACAGGTTGCGTTTGGCCGTCCAGGGATGTTCTTCAGCGCCGCGCAGCCAGGGCAGGCCGTCTTCGGTCAGCGGGCTGCGCTTGCGAAAGAGTAAGACAGTATTCATAGGGTGTAAGCCTCCGTTTGTGTGGGTTAAGGGGCGCGAAAAGACTCCGGCCCTCTTACATGGGAATCGCCCATGTAAGAGGGCCGGAAAAGCAAATCTAATACAGTATTAGAAAATCAGATACCGCTTACATTTTCAAGACCCAAAGATACCTTTTATCCAATCCCACAAAGCCCCCAGACACCCCTTCGATTCTGCTTTTGGTTTTACCTGCGGGCGCGCTGGTTCTCCAGGTCTTGCAGGCGGCAGTTTCCCTGTTGGATTGGCGCTTATCCGGGTTGGTTGAGCAGATGGAGCAGATACACGCTGTTCCTGTGTTCCATACAAGTGCGACTTGAGAGCAGCAATTGCTCTCTGGATGTTGTTCGCATTTGTGCCATAAACCGTTATCTTACCCGGCTTACTTCTGTCACCTTTATCTTTTTCAATAAATATTTTAGTGCTTGTTTGCCTCTCAAGATCATTAAGGTTCGCGAATTTATTCGCAAATACCCATCCCCAACCATTGGACGCAGGCGCTGTCAATACGATTTCATATGCTCTCCAAAGTGTGAGTAAAATGCGGCCACGTTCCTGGTCGATTTCAAGCACACGGGTCAGAACCTTCTGCCCAATACTTAAGGCCCTTGTTGGATCAAATTCCTCATCCTTTTTAAGGAAAACTATTTGGAAACTTGGGGCGTAACCTACAACAGGAAAGCGGATAGTCTGACCACTCTCTGTAGCTAAAAGTCTGATTTCAGCTCCTTTGGCATCCATATTGATCACTTCACCCAAGTAGCGA
>Ga0116144_10001272_pt1 | contig 30785 bp, 26 predicted proteins | sample AD_UKC035_MetaG_FD_89746 | JGI IMG/M metagenome (GOLD analysis project Ga0116144, IMG submission 89746) | Active sludge microbial communities of municipal wastewater-treating anaerobic digesters from USA - AD_UKC035_MetaG | ecosystem: Engineered > Bioreactor > Anaerobic > Digestate | place: USA...
TGGCATCTGAAAAAACCAATGGAGTCCATGTCATGACGGGTAGGCAGACCAAAACTAAAGCTTAACCCAACTTTTTCTGATGTACCTGTTCTGAACCTTGTCGGAACGCTTAGCTTATCTGATATTCAGAGATTTAAACCATTTAATTAGGCTTGTTTCCGCATCTGTAGACAATTCTTTCTATACGCTATCCGTTAAGGACCAACCGGCATCCTCATATTTGCTAAAGCTTAAATAGCTGCAAGGAATTGAGAAAAAAATTTCATTGAACAAGAACCATCTGAAAAAATCTTCGTACACCTTATTCATTCGAAAATAATCCTTCACCATTAATGCCAAGGCTGGCTAAATAAGACAGACAGATAATTCTAAGATTGATGAAAAAGAAGAAGCAGCCTTTATTTCTCAAGTACCTTTACAAGTGTAAGAACAAATATTTCCTGACTCTTCTGGGCTTCATCGTTTGGTTGAGTTTTTTCGATCGTAATGACTTTATTACCATCTCCTCCTACCGTTCTCAGCTGCACAAACTCCAATCAGAAAAGGAGTTTTACGAAAATGAGATCAGCCGTAACAAGGAAAACCTCAACGAACTAAGAACCAACAGAGAAAATCTCGAAAAATTCGCTCGTGAAAAATATTACATGAAGCGAGATAATGAAGAGGTCTTTGTGATTCTTGCAGCTAAGGGATGATTTGGTTTAACCCTTTGCCTTTCTACCTATACTCTCCAAACACCCCCCGCATAACATCTGAGATCTCACCCAAGGTAGCATACTGCTCAACAGCATGAATGATACCCGGCATTAGATTTGTTCCATCTTTGGCATCAGTCTCAACTTTCTTCAATGCTTGCAGGACTGCATCATTGTTCCTTTGCTTCTTTAATGCTTTAATCTTTTCGATTTGCACTTGTCTTATAGAGTCATCAATTGAAAATATTTTATCGAATGCAGGCTCTTCCATTTCAAACTGATTGACGCCAACTAAGATCCTTTCACCACTCTGGATAGCTTGTTGATACTGATAAGAAGCTCCGGCAATTTCATTTTGTATGTAACCTGCCTCGATTGCTTTTACAGATCCTCCCATAGCATCTATCTTATTGATGTATTCATAAGCCTTCTTTTCGAGTTCATCCGTGAGTGATTCAATAAAATAGGATCCACCCAGTGGATCGACGGTTTCTGTCACTCCACTTTCAAATCCTATAATCTGCTGAGTGCGTAATGCAAGACTTGCTGCCTCTTCTGTTGGCAGACTCAAGGCTTCGTCATAACCATTTGTATGCAGTGACTGCGTTCCACCCAATACTGCAGACAAGGCCTGCAATGTGACACGCATGATATTGTTCATTGGTTGCTGTGCCGTTAAGGTCGAACCACCTGTTTGGGTATGAAAACGCAACATCATAGCCCTGTCCTCTGTTGCTCCGAGCTCTTTCATGATAGTGGCCCACATCCTTCTTGCAGCCCTGAATTTTGCCACTTCCTGAAAAAGATTATTATGTGCATTAAAAAAGAATGACAATCTTTTTCCAAAGACATTTATGTCTAATCCCTTTTCTATTGCTGCTTGTACATAAGCCTTTCCATTTGCCAAAGTGAAAGCAAGTTCTTGAGCTGCCGTAGATCCTGCCTCACGTATATGATATCCGGAAATAGATATGGTATTCCACTTAGGAACTTCTTTACTGCAGTATTCAAAAATATCGGTGATGATCCGCATGCTTGGCTGCGGTGGATAAATATAAGTTCCTCGTGCAGCATATTCCTTCAATATGTCGTTTTGTATTGTGCCGCTGATACTCTTCAGGTCTGCTCCCTGCCTTTTTGCAAGTGCAATGTACAATGCCAACAATATTGATGCTGTTGAATTGATAGTCATCGACGTAGTGATCTTCTCCAGACTGATCCCTTCGAAAAGGACCTCCATATCTTTCAAACTATCAATAGCAACACCGGCCTTCCCAACTTCACCTTCGGATAATTCATGATCTGAATCATAACCAATCTGTGTAGGCAGGTCAAATGCGACAGACAAGCCTGTAGTTCCTTGTCCGAGTAAATAATGATAACGTTTATTTGACTCTTCCGCTGTTGAAAAGCCGGCATATTGTCTCATCGTCCATAAGCGCTTGCGAAACATATCAGGCTGAACTCCCCGGGTAAACGGGAACTCTCCCGGCATCTCATTCAATTGTGAATGCTCAGTGTACACCTTCTTGATCTCTATCCCACTGTCAGTAATAAATTTTTTCTCCTCTTGTATTCCTTTTTTCATGAGATCAAAAATTAGTTTAGGATTAACACATCGCAATTCAACAACTTACTCAAACATCTCCCTGGCTTCTGCCTTTATAAAATCAATAGCCGTTTGCGTTGGAAGTGAGTCTAATTTTAGCGCCTGTTCAAAGATCTGGCTGCTCAACTGCAGTCCTGTTGCATTATTGCCGGCAATATTGTATGCAAGATGGCATAATTTAACCATCGCTTCTTTTGCGGACTTCACTTCTTCCCAGGCCTCCTCCGAAATATAAAGCTGTTGAGATAGATTGTGCTCATACTCCGCTCTGATTGTAGCCAACAGATCAGAATGCAACTGAGTCGCATTCATTCCGGTTCGGTTAACACGCAGCAAAATACTGTTAGGCGAAATTCTCTCCAGAAAAAGTATTAATCTTTCACATGCTTGTAATCTGAGAGGCTGTGATTCCTTCCACCTCTTACTCTTGTCATCGGCAAGCTTTAGCTTCAAGTCTCTTTCCAGAAAATTCTTTACTTCTTCCTTCTGGGCCTCAACGAAACGCTTAAGCACAACAAACATAGCAACCATCACCAGCATGGCCGGCACAAAATACATAAGCACTTCACTTAACTGGTCCATTAGAATTTTCTATTTAAACATTTCATCTAATACGTAATATATCCTAAAATATTTTACCAGGCTCTGTGTATTGTGGTAAGGTCAAAAAGATGTTTGAAAATCTCCTGATCGGCAGCACCGAATTCTAGCTTGCGTCGTTCAAATACACGTTGTGCTACATCCATTGCTTCCTCCAGACGATAAGTGTTAAAGCCTTCTGAACCTCCCCATGAAAACGATGGTATATATTTTTGAGGAAATCCATTTCCAAAAATATTTGCACTTACTCCTACAACGGTTCCTGTGTTAAACATAGTATTAATACTGCACTTGGAATGATCACCCATTATCAAGCCACAGAATTGAAGTCCTGAACTAACATAGTTCTCCTCCTCGAAACTCCAAACTTTCACGGTAGAGTAATTATTCTTCAGATTAGAATTATTTGAATCGGCACCAAGATTACACCATTCGCCGATTACAGAATTACCAAGGAAACCATCATGTGCCTTGTTCGAATATCCGGATATCACCGAATTATTTACCTCACCTCCCACTTTACAATGTGGTCCTATTGTTGTAGCCCCATAAATCTTTGCGCCCATCTTTAGTTGTGACGCTTCACCGAGCGAAAATGGTCCTCTTATCATGGCACCTTCCATCACTTCAGAGTTTTTATCGAGATATATAAAACCGGTACTTGCATTGAGAACTGCACATTCGACTTTAGCTCCTTCTTCTAAAAAAATGTTTTCAGGATTGATGGTTTGGTTGCTGGAAGAAACAGGTTGAGATTTTCTGCCTTTGGTGATGAGATGAAAGTCATCGCTGATAGCTTGTTCATTCTTTGAAAAAAGATCCCAGCACTGTCGTAGCCTGACTAAATTTCCCTTGAATTCTATTCCTGATTCTTCTTTGTAAATTCTTTCTTTATGGAACAATTCTGCAGACACAGCCTTTGCCTTGAAAGCAATCAAGACTTCTGCCTGCCTGATGCTTTGTCCGGACTCCAATTTTTCAATAGCAGAAACCAATTCAGCATTTGGAGAAACAGAACCGTTAATGAAAAGATTTTCAGTCTTAATGACAAGAGGATATTTGCTTTGAAGGTAGTCCTGCGTTGACCAGGAAACGTCTCCCTTTATAAACTTTTGCCATTTTTCTCTTATGGTGAGAATTCCCAATCGCAATTCAGAGACAGGTTTAGTAAATGTCAGCGGTAAAAGACCTGTTCTCGCTTCGTCATCAAATAAAATAATATTCATAAGGATCTAATTGTTGCTCAAAATTAACCAATGTTCTCCAAAAAAAAAGTCCCCGTAGGCTAACGGGGACTTTTAATCATGCAACGGCACGAATTATTTTTTTACTTCTTGCTTTTTAGCGTAGCGTGAACGGAATTTGTCTACACGTCCCGCAGTGTCAATAAGCTTTATCTTACCGGTGTAAAATGGATGGGACATATGACTTATCTCAAGCTTTACCAGGGGGTATTCTTTACCATCTTCCCAGGTGATAGTATCTTTTGTGTCTACAGTAGACCGGGTTAAAAAGCTGTAATCGCAGGAAATGTCTTTAAAAACGACCAGGCGATAGTTCTCCGGATGTATATCTTTCTTCATTTTTTGTCTTTTAAGGGTGGCAAATGTAGCTATTAAAATTTAAATTACAAAGAAATTTAATGGAATTTAGAAAACCGCTGATTTTACACAATCCTGATTTTCAAGTATTTATAATTATTTATCGGGACTCTGATCAATTGTCGAGCGGGCACTTAGCCCCCTTAATTTCATGCATGTTAAATTACAGAATATTTTAAGATTCTCTGAGCTTAATACTTGACAATTGATTCGTTCTGTTCTATATTGGATCACTGTTTGGCAATGCAAGATTGCCTTGATTCGCACCCCACCAAAACTAATATTAATTTTGGGACTCGTCCATAAATTCCGGACGATGTAAATTGATCTTATCGTATGAAGGAAGAAATTATTTCCAGCTTGGAAGAGTTAATTAAGGAAAATATTCAGGAAGAAGTTTTTTCCAAAGCAGATGAGCTCAAAAACAGCTATCTCACCGAATGTGAAAAGCTTCATCAGGATCTTTTACAAAAATTTCTGAATGAAGGGGGTAATTCGGATGACTTTGAAGCCCCTAAAGATAAGCTTGATGACCGCTTCAATGAACTTCTACACATCCTTTCCGACAGGGAAAAGATGCTTAAGAAGATGAAAAAAGATGAGATCAGAGATCGTATTAAAGCAAAAGAACAGGTTATAGCAGATCTTGAAAAACTCATCGCCGAAGAAACTAACATCGGTAAGGCTTTTTCCCAGTTCAATGAACTCACAGCCAAATGGAATGAGATCGGCAATGTGCCAAATCGTGAGTATAAAAATATTCAAAGTGTTTATCACAGGCACGTACACAACTTCTATTATAACATGAAGTTGAGTAAAGATTTGCGTGAACTGGATTTCAAACGCAATCTTGAACATCGTAATCAACTACTCACTAAAATAGAAGCACTTTTACAGGTTGAAACGATAACCGGTATTGAACGAATGATCAGCCTTTACAGAATGGAATGGTCTGAACTCGGCCCTACTCCTCCTGAAACAATCGATGAACTTAGAAAACGATATCGTGAACTCATCGGACAGGTTTATCAGAAGATTCGAGACCACTATCAGGTAAGACAAAAAGAAGAAGTTGCCAATCTCGCACTAAAACAAGGACTGCTTGAAAGGGCAAAAGGGATAGCTGCCGAAGATTTCGACAAACCGAAACAATGGCAAACCATGACTGACACCCTCAACGGTATTTTTGAGGAATGGAAAAAAGTTGGTTATGCTCCTAAAAAAGAAAACGACCGCATTTGGCATGAATTCCGGGCTGCCTTAAATACTTTCTACGGAAAAAAACGCGAGTTTTTTAACGCTATAAAAAAAGTTCACAAAGAGAACAAAGAAAAGAAACATGCGATTATAGAAAAGACAGAAGCAATTGCTAATGCAGAACATGATAACTGGGATGAGCCCACAAAAGAAATTTTAGATCTTCAGAAAGAATGGAAGTCTGCCGGTCGTGTAGAATCATGGGAAGAAAATAAGCTGTGGAAAAAGTTCCGTGATGCATGTGATAAGTTCTTCAATGCTAAAAGAGATCAGTTTAAGTCAAGAGATGAAGAACAAATTCAAAACCTTGAGAAAAAAGAAGAATTAGTTAAACGTGTTCAGGAATTTATTCTGAGCGGAAATGCTGAGGAAGATCTCAAATCATTGAAAGCATTTTCTGAAGAATGGAAAAATATTTCACACGTGCCTTTCAAAGAAAAACAAAGGATCTGGGAAAAGTTCAAAAACGCCCTTGACAAGTTGTATGATGGTGTGAAAATGGAAAATAAGGATAGGCACATGCATAAGTTCAGGAACAACGTAGAAATGCTCTCACGTTCCGATGAGTCAGGAAACCTTATGCGTAAAGAACAAAATCTTATTAAAGACAAAATACATAAGCTTCAGTCTACCATTAACCAATACGAAAACAACCTCGGATTTTTTCAAAACTCCAAAAATATGGGAGGCTTACTTGCTGAAGTCGAAAATAATCTTTCCAATGCCAAGGAAGAACTAAAATTGCTTCAGGAAAAGTTAAAACTATTCACTACACCATCTTCATAAATTTGATCATATCATTCGTTTTCTGAACAAAGATTCCCGGCAATATTGAAATTTGACACATGGAGTTTTTATACAATGATTAGGAAGTAATTTCGTTCCTTATACTACTGAAACCTTGTCCGATTCATTTCATTAGTGTTTTCCTTAAATCAAATTATAAGCTATCTTTGGCGGCCATGAAAATTGTACTGACACGGTCACTCTTCTTCATCTGTCTCTTTGCCCTATTTCTTTATAGTTGTAAAAAAGAAGATTTCGAAACAGATAAAGATGCTAAACTGGAATTTTCGCAAGACACTATTGTCTTTGATACCGTATTCACCGGCGTCGGAAGTTCAACAGAACTATTTATTGTTTACAACACAGGTAAAAAGCCAATCAGGATTTCTTCATTGCGGCTGGCATCCGGAAACTCTTCCAATTTTCGTTTGAATGTAGATGGAATACCCGGGAAAGCATTTGAGAATATAGAAATTGGTTCGGAGGATAGTATTTTCATCTTTGTGGAAGTTACTGTAGATCCTAACATGCAAAATATCCCGCTTATTATCACAGATTCAATTTTGTTCGAAACTAACGGAAACTTGCAAGATGTTGATTTGGTTGCATGGGGTCAAGATGCCTATTTTCATAGTCCTTACGGAAATGCCGGAGGCATGGGAACATTATTTGTATTGGGATGTAATGAAGTATGGAATAAAGACAAACCTCATGTAATCTACGGCTATGCACTCGTGGACTCTTCGTGCAGCCTGATCATCAATGAAGGAACTAATGTGCACATCCATCCGGGTTCCGGCTTGATCGTTCTGTCTTCAGGCACCCTTAAAATTAATGGAACTACGGCTGAACCTGTTATTGTTCAAGGAGACAGATTAGGTGCAGCCTATAAGGATGTTCCTGGACAATGGGATCTGATCTGGTTATCAAATCTGAGATTAGAAAACCTGACAAACCAAAGTGACATTCCCGGAAGAGGTGCCTTTGATTGCGAGATAAAAAATGCAATCATTAAAAATGGATATGTTGGATTGAGAGTTGATAGTTTCTACGCACCTGGGCAACCAAACCTTCGCATGGAAAACACCATCATCAAGAACATGGCCGGTGCAGGAATCTCACTGAATGGTGCAGATACAAGGGTTTTCAATAGTGTCTTTGCAAATTGCGGAGGACAAACAGCTAGCATGCTATATGGTGGTATTTACAAATTTTATCACTGTACTTTCGCCAATTTCTGGAACAATAGCAACCGGCAGGATCCTTGTTTATATCTGAATAACTATTTTATTTCAGATGCCGTTTATATTAGACCCATTGATGCTTACTTTGGAAACTGCATTGTCTATGGAAATCTGGAAAGCGAGATCTCCCTCGACTCATTTCCTAATGCAGCACCGGGGAAATTCAATTTTATGTTCGACCATGCGATCATGAAAGTTGAAGCTGCCTTTCCAACTTCAAATCCTGCTCATTATGCAGCGATCTTAAGAAATGCAAACCCCATATTCAGAGATATCGAAAACAATAATTATCAGCTCGATTCTACCTCTTCCCCGGCAATAGATGCAGGTGCAGCTTCTGTACTCACTGCTGATCCTATTCTCAACTTCGACTTACTTAATAATAGTCGACCACAAGGACCTTTGCCAGACCTCGGTGCTTATGAACGACGATAATTTTTCGCGATCTGCTGATGCCGGTCCATCATTATTCTCCATCGCTTACCTGCCACCAGTATCCTATGTCAAAGCTTTATTGCATGCAGAGGAGATAATCATTGAATCAAAGGAACATTTCGTAAAACAAACTTACCGCAACAGGTGCCACATTTTTGGTGCTAATGGACGATTGCCGCTAATAATTCCCTTAAGTCATTCCGGACTTTTTAGCAAGGCCATTGAAGATATTGAAATGATTACGGAAGAACGCTGGAAAATTATTCATTGGCGTTCTATCATCTCTTCCTACCGTCGATCTCCTTTTTTTGAATACTACGAAGATGAACTTAAAGAGCTTTTTTACTCCAACGAAAGCAATCTTTTCAAATTCAATATCAATTGCCTCGAACTCATTTTTCGAATTCTTAAAAGACCTCTCCGGTATAAACTTACGGATCAATACAAAAAAGATATATCATTCACAGATCTCAGAGACTCATTCAATCCAAAAAAGAAAGCTCCAAGTTCACTTTCAAAATATCATCAGGTATTCGAAAATGAACATGGCTTTATCGAAGACCTTTCCATACTTGATGTTATTTGTAATCTCGGGCCCGATAGCATCTCGTATTTATATCAATAATTCCATTTTTCGATCCAAATAATTTTCTTAATCAGACCAAGGTTTGTCGTTCACTATTTAAAAAAGGAAATCTGATGTTAAATTTATTTGTAATTTTATTACAAATATTCACCTCATGAAAAAAATCTACCTCTTCATTTTCTCTTTGCTTGCAGGACTGAACATCTCTGCGCAATTCGTAAATGATACTACTTCGAACACCCGAATAGCCGATTGGTCAGGTTCAGAGCAGGCAACACCTTTGTCGGCTACTACATCATCAGGGCTCACCTACATAACCTGGTTCGACAATTTTAGCTCCAACTACGAATTACGCATGCAACTTTTGGATAGTGACGGGAATAAATTATGGCCGGATTCCGGTCTTCTTATAAGCAATTACCCCCAATCAACTGCCTTGTTTCGTTATGATCTGAAAACAGATAATGAGGATAATGCAATCGTTGCATTTCAGGATATCCGGTCCGGTGACTTGCGAATCGTTGCGTACAAGCTTGACATCGCCGGCAATTTTGTCTGGTCAAATACAGGTATTGAATTGACAGACTCAACTGCCACCGGACTCAGTCCTACGATTGGAATTACTGCTTCAAACAATGTTATCATTGCCTGGAATGCAAATTTGAACACCTATAATTGGGTTTCGTTCCAAAAAATATCCGGAACAGGTACTGTATTGTGGTCTAAACGAATTTTTGACCAGACAAATAATTATAATTATTCCAGAGCAAGAATGGTTCCCAATGGAAGCGATGACTTTCTGATGATGTATGTGGAAGAACTTGGCGGATTTCCGGGAGTGACCTCAACTTTGTTCGCTCAACACTTTGATGTAAATGGCGATCAGGTATGGATGAATGCTGTACAAGTCTCAACGAACACTATACCTTTCTTTATTTTTCCTGATATAATAAGTGATGAACATGGTGGATTTTTTACTGCCTTCAACAGTTCCAACCCAATAAATCCCGGACTCAATGATGTCTTTGCTCAACGAGTAGATTCAGCAGGAAATACATGGTCTTCCGGCGGAACTCAGGTTGCCAATTCGAGCACAGAACATAAGTCGACAGGTGGATTTTGTTATAACACCAGTAATGGTGGCCTATGCATAACCTTGCAGGTCCTTGATGGTAGTCAGGGCAGCTCAGGTGTATATATTCAATCAATTGATAACAATGGAAATGTATTGTTTGGCTCAAACGGTATTCAACTAAAAAACATCGATCCGATATACTATAATCCTCATGCAATTGTGGATGCAGGTGATGGCTTAATTTGCATATTCAGTTATGGCGGTTTCGGTAATCAGGTTCTGTCTTCAATAAAAACAGACTATGCAGGAAATCTTTCCTGGCTTTATGAACCGATGATCAGCACATACCTTAGCAATAAAGATGACTTGTCTGCCGGATTCTTTAAGAATAGTCAAACTATAGTTGTTTGGCAAGATGACAGAATAGATGGAGGAGTTTATACTCAAAATTTGAGAGGTGATGGTAGCTTTGGAGTGATTACAGGAATTAATCAATTACAATCTGCTAGTCAGCTTTTTCTCTATCCAAGTCCATCAGCATCTGCAAAGTTGATTTACAATTCTGCGGGCAACGAAAATATTTCTTTGTCGCTAATAAATCTTGAAGGGAAGGAAGTATTTTTTGAAGACTTAGACGTGCGAAAGGGACTTAACAACATCGTCTTACCAAATGAAATCTTAAAAAGAGGTATTTATATTATTAATGTATTTACATCAAGCGGAATGCAGCAAATAAAATGGGTAAAACTCTAACTTTTTTGATGCTAAAATGATAAGAGATTGGGAATAATTGAGCACCGAACTTATTTTCAATGATATAAATTATATATCATAAGGATAATATCTCCGCAATCCTCATCAACTCGTATGGAAAACTTTTTTCCTTACTGACCACGTCCTGAAAAGAAGTAAGTACAAGTTTATTATCAATGATGCCTACCATCTCATTGCTGCGCCCTTCCAGCAAAGCTTCAACTGCAGAAACCCCAAGTCGGCTCGCAAGCACCCTGTCAGCGCTTGTAGGGCTTCCTCCTCTCTGCATGTGCCCAAGTATACTCACTCTGGTATCAAATTGAGAAAAACGTTTTTTAACTTCTTTTGCAATCTTATAGGCTCCGCCGGCATCATCACCTTCAGCAACCATCACTATCATAGAAGTTTTTTTCCTTGTCCACCCTCTCTCCAGTATCTCTACGATCTTATCCATTTTGGTTTTAGTCTCAGGAATTAAAATTGCTTCTGCGCCTGAACCAATACCACCAAATAAAGCTATCATTCCTGTATCACGTCCCATCACTTCAACAAAAAATAACCTGTCGTGCGAGTCCGCAGTATCCCTGATCTTATCTACGGCCTGAATAACAGTATTCACTGCTGTATCATAGCCTATCGCAAAATCAGTTCCGTAGATATCATTATCAATAGTTTTAGGAATTCCTATTACCGTGATCGGATGCTCATTTGTAAACTGCTCAATGCCTCTGAATGATCCGTCACCACCAATGACAATAAGGCCCTCCACTCCATTCTTAATGATATTTTCATAAGCTTTTTGTCTTCCTTCAAGGGTCCTGAACCTCTCACTTCTTGCAGTTTTTAAAATGGTACCACCGCGCTGCAGAATATTACCTACGCTATGTGAGTTCATTTCAATAAACTGGTCATCAATCAAACCTTCATAACCACGAAGGACACCTACAACATTTAAGTTATAGTAAATACTACTACGAACCACCGCTCTAATGGCAGGGTTTAATCCCGGACAATCACCACCTGTTGTTAATACAGCAATTTTTTTAAGCATAAAAATGAAAATCGTTTACTTTATTCCTCTGCAATCGGAGCTTTAAATTTACGGCTTCCTGAATACAATTCAAACTTCATAAACCTGCATTCAATAGCGCCATTGAATACAGGTATTTTTCTCGATGGCTTTAATCCTATTTTATGTGAAGCTTCTTTGTTAGCCGTCAATACCCACGCCGTGACACCCGGAAAAACTTTCTTGAATGAAGCTCCCAGGTCAGTATACAATTGAAATAAGTCTTCAGTAGTTATTCTTAAGCCATAAGGAGGGTTGGAAATAATTACTGTTGGCAACACTTCAGGAGTATAACCCTGGAATGACATATTATGAAGATCAATGTCATTCGACAAGCCGGCAAATCGAATGTTCTCCTTTGCAGCTTCTATTACCTGATGATCCCTTTCTATTCCTGTTAGTCTGAATGGCAGTGATTCTAATTTACTGCTTTCTGCATCTTCACGCAAGCGTTTCCAAAGTTCTTCATCAAAATCCTTCCACCTCTCAAAACCAAACTCAGTTCTAAATATTCCGGGAGCAATATTTCTTGCTAACAGGCCTGCTTCGATCAGGATCGTACCACTACCACACATCAGATCTGTCAATCCGGAACGGCGATCCCAGTTGCTTAGCAATACAAGCCCTGCAGCTAGAGTTTCATTCAAAGGTGCATCACCCTGCTGTTGGCGGTAACCGCGCTTATGTAAAGATTCTCCTGAACTGTCAAGAGAAATTGAAGCCACGTCTTCGGACAAATGCACATGAATTCTCAAAGTAGGCTTTCGGAGATCGACATTGGGTCTTTGTCCCATCCTGTTCCTGAACTGATCTACAATACCATCCTTTGTTTTCTGCGCTACATACAGTGAATGGCTTAGCTTGGACCTGTTAACAACGGCATCGACAGCAAGTGTCTCATCGGGTTCCATATACTTGCTCCACTCTATCCTTTTGATGCCTTCATACAATTGCTGCTCATCACCTGCCGGAAAACTTCCTATAGGTTTCAGAACACGCAAGGATATACGACTCCACAAATTTACTTTGTACATCAACTCAGTATCACCATCGAATAAAACAGCTCTTGTTGCTTTCTGAATATTTCTTGCGCCCAAAAATTTTAATTCATCCACTAGTAGATCTTCAAATCCAAAAGATGTTTTTGCAATTAGTGGAAATGTCTCTTTCATATTAATCAACTAAATAAAATCTTTATAAGAAGTCTGAAAATTCAGAATTCAATTTAACACATAATCTCCTAAACACAATCCAAATCTCAAACAATTTAAAATATACTTAATCAATGCCTAGCTTCTGCTTAACCAGCCTTTTCTGAAGAAGAAAACTACTTGCAGGATCACAATCACGACCATGATGACCCATACAAAGATGTAGCCATAGGGCGAATACAATTCAGGCATACTCAAGGGCATCGCATTACCATCATCCGGATTGACCCTGGCGAAATTCATTCCGTAGACTCCAACAATGAATGTCAGTGGAATAAATATCGTCGAGATGATCGTCAATACTTTCATTACCTGATTTAATTTATTACTAACACTTGAATGATAAACATCCATCATTGATGCGGTCACTTCTTTATAACTGTCAACGATGTCCAGGATCTGAATTGTATGATCATAGGTATCCCTTATGTAAATTTTACTTTGATCAGTAAAGAAATCGAGGCTGCTGCGCAAAATCTCATTTAGTTTATCTCTCTCGCTCCATATCGCTCTTCGGATAGAAATGAGCTCCCTCTTTATCTCTAATACCTGATTAAGAGATTCTCTGGTAGGATTCTCCAGCAATTCTTCCTCTAAACCATCGAGTTGATCACCTATTCTTTCCAGAATTGGAAAATAATTATCGATGACGGTATCAACTAATGCATAGGCAAGGTATCCTGCGCCTGATGAGCGGATCAGACCTTTTCCTTGACGTAAGCGAACTCTTACAGGTTCCAATACGTCCTCATAATGCTCCTGAAATGTCAGCACAAAATTTCTTCCCAAAAACAAACTTAACTGTCCGTTTGCCAACCTGCCATCTTTTTCTTCCAACACTCGTGAAACAATAAAAATATACTCGGCTTGCTCCTCCGTCTTCGGCCGCTGATACCCGTTTACAACATCTTCCATTTGTAAACGGTGAATACCAAAGGTGCCGGCGATCTGTTCCAGCAGACTTTGATCTCCAAATCCTTTTACATCAATCCAATGAAATTTATCGGGTGAAGATTGTATTTGTGAATTTATTCCTTCAATACTTTTCAATTCCTTCTCCTGAAAATCATTCACGTCATACACAAAAGAATTGATGAGTGGCTTCAAAGCATCCGGTTCAAGATGAATGAGTCCCGGAGATGACCCCGGAGGAGAATGCTTCTTCCTCCTGGCTTTCTTACTTTTACGTGAAAACGATCTGTTTTTCATCCGCTATTCAACTGATGCTGTTGATAATTCTACGCTTTTAATGATTTGACGATGTTAAAAATAGACACATTTGATCAATTAAGAAAGGAAAAGCAAAATTGGTTTTTCTGTGTTATAAATAGAGTCAACAACAAAGACATAGTTCACTAGTATTCAATAAACTCCCACATGACTCTCGATCTTATTGATTGGATTATCATTGCTTTATACCTATTGCTTTCATTGGGTATAGGTTTATACTACAAGAACAAAGCCAGCACCAGTATGAGTGATTTCTTCCTCGGTGGCAGAAATCTCCCGTGGTGGATCGCCGGAACTTCAATGGTAGCCACAACATTTGCTGCTGATACACCACTGGCTGTAAATGAACTGGTCGGACAAAGTGGTATTTCAGGAAACTGGCTTTGGTGGAATTTCCTCTTCGGCGGAATGCTGACAACATTTTTCTTCTCAAGATTATGGCGCCGGGCTGAAGTACTCACAGAAGTTGAACTGATAGAATTTAGATATAGCGGTAAAGCAGCCGCCTTCCTGAGAGGATTTAAATCTCTTTATCTCGGCCTGTTCATGAACTCAATTATCGTCGGCTGGGTGAATGTTGCCTTGATAGCTATACTAAAAATTTTCTTTGGCATTACTGACGAAGATGCATTGTACTATGTGGCAGGTGCCATGATACTCACATCCATCTATGCAGCAATGAGTGGATTATGGGGTGTCGCAATCACTGACATGGTTCAGTTTGTTATAGCCATGACCGGTTGCATTATCCTTGCTGTGCTGGTCTTAGCTTCTGATAAGATCGGAGGAATTGATGGGCTCAAATCACAATTGCCTGCATGGTCAATGGAGTTTTTTCCGAAGATAGGTGCTGAAGCAAGTGCCGGACAAGTTGCATCAACACTTACTATTTCCCTTGGAACTTTCCTGGCATATATTTCAGTACAGTGGTGGGCAAGCTGGTATCCGGGAGCTGAACCGGGGGGTGGCGGGTATATTGCTCAGCGTATGATGAGCGCGAAGAATGAAAAACATTCTATCTTTGCTACATTGTTTTTTCAAATTGCTCATTATTGCTTACGTCCCTGGCCATGGATTATTGTCGGTCTCTGCGCTATTGTACTTTATCCCGACTTATCATTTGCAGATAAAAAATTAGGCTATGTTATGGCCATGAAGGATTTTCTGCCGGCAGGGTTAAAAGGTCTTCTGCTCGTGGCTTTCCTTGCTGCTTACATGAGTACCATAAGTACACAACTAAATTGGGGAACAAGTTATCTGGTTAATGATTTCTACAAGCGCTTTTTTAAACCTGAAGAAAGTTTCGGATCTCACGATCTTGCACAGAAACATTATGTAGGTATAAGCAGATTAGTAACATTTATAGCCATGGGCCTTGCACTTTTTGCAACTACCCAAATTACAACAATCAGCGGAGTATGGACCTTCATAATTGAATGCGGAGCAGGTCTTGGACTGGTGCTCATCTTACGTTGGTACTGGTGGAGGATAAATGCATGGACAGAGATTGCTGCTACCCTTGCACCATTCATCGGCTATTCTCTTAGCAGATATGTTTTCAGAATTGAATTCCCTAATAGCTTCTTTCTAACAGTTGGATTTACTACTTTAACATGGCTGATAGTTATGTATGCAACTAAAGCGGAAAGCATTCAGACACTTCAGACCTTTTATAAAAAAGTCAAACCGGAAGGCAACTGGGATCCGGTCAGAATCTCCTTAGGCTTACCGAAAACAACATCCAGAATGACAGGACTGGTACTCTGTTGGCTCTTTGCAGTGATCATGACCTATTCCATTCTCATTGGAACAGGAAAATTAATATTCCACGAATGGAATGAAGCGATGATAAGTTGGAGCATAGCCCTGGTGAGCGGGTATTTGATGGTAGGTAAAATCCGTTCAACTAAAATATTCGCAGATTAGTAATTCCATTAGCTTTATTCTAATAAATAAAAATAAATAAACCATGATTTCAAAAGTTAAACCAATGGTAGCCGATACCGGCGAGAAAAAAGATTGGTTTGAAACCTGGTTCGATTCTCCTTATTACCATGTTCTTTACAAAGAAAGAGATGAACGTGAGGCAGAGATATTTCTCGATAATCTGATAGAAAAAATTCACATAGTTTCAGGCTCAAGGATCCTGGATGTTGCTTGTGGTAAAGGAAGACATTCCTTGTATCTAAACAAAAAGGGCTTTGATGTTACGGGATATGATTTATCTGAGCAAAGTATAAATCATAACATGAATATGGAAAATGATACCCTTCACTTCTACCTTCATGATATGCGTGAACTATTCCGAACAAATTATTTTGACGCTGTACTAAACCTGTTCAGCAGTTTTGGTTATTTCGAAAAATCACATGATAATTTTCGTTGTCTGCAATCACATTATGCCGCTTTAAAAAAGGGAGGTTTATTCGTGCTAGACTACTTCAATGCCAAAAAAGTTCGCAAAATAGGAAATCAAAATTATTTTAAGAACGTTGATGGTATCAATTTTCACATCAACAAAACTGTTAGTGGCAATAAGGTGGTTAAAGAAATTCGATTCAGTGACAAAGGACAAGCATATGAATTTGTTGAGAATGTCACACTTATAAGTAAAAATGAATTTGAAAACGATTTTGCTGAGCTTGGAATGGAAATACTATCTGTTTATGGAAATTACAACTTAGACTCATTTGATATAGAAAATTCAGACAGACTGATCTTTTTGACTCAAAAATTATAATATCTGACTCGCATGTCTAAATAAATTATTGATTATTCATCTATCTTTGACCCCATCCTTTTATCAAACACAAAGGAAATAATGAAAATCCTTTCCTATCTACTACTTTTCTTTAGCATCGTCCTCAGCGGAGCTTCTGTTTTTGCCTTCAAAAAGATAAACAAAAAGGCTTTAAAATTACTTCTGGCTTTTAGTGGAGCCTTTCTTTTCGCACTTACTGTCATGCACCTCATTCCAGGAGTTTATGAGGCAAAAGATCATTCAATTGGTGCCTACATTCTTCTTGGTTTCTTCATTCAAATCTTGCTGGAAATATTTTCTGAAGGTATTGAACATGGTCACATGCATATCCATAAACATGAAAATGCGGCTTTCCCCTATGGTATGATGATAGGACTCTGTTTGCATAGTTTTTTGGAAGGTATACCACTAGTCCAAAGGTTCAATAATGAAAGTGTTGAGATCAGCCTTCTTGCCGGAATAATCCTGCATCACATTCCTGTAGCTATTGCACTCACAACGATGTTGCTTGACTCAGGCATTAGTCGAGCCAGAACCCTCCTATTCTTAATGATCTTCGCAGCAATGGCACCCGCAGGTGCATGGAGCAGTAATCTTTTGAATGCCTCGAGTTCAATAGATATATCAATGTACTATGATAAATTAATGGCCATCGTCATTGGTATCTTTTTACACATCTCGACAACAATATTATTTGAATCCTCTGAAGGTCATCGATTCAACTATTTAAAATTTTTTGTGATCCTTCTAGGTGCCGCACTGGTTTTTCTGGTCTGACAATAAGAAATAAAAAAGCCGTCTAAAGACGGCTTGAACTGATTCAAAATTTCAATTAGCTTAGTTTTTTAACGGCAGCTTTGATGGCATCCATATCAGGAAAATCTCCGGGTGAAGGCAAGATTTGCGTGAATTGCACTACTCCTTCTTTATCAAGAACAATAGTAGCCCTTTTTGCTACATCTTTATAACCAAAAGCAAAGTCATGATGAACCATATCATAATCTCTGATGACCTGCTTATTAAAATCGGACAACAAAGTAAATGATAACTTGAACTCTTCTTTGAATTTTTTAAGTGCAAAAAATGTATCAACAGAAATCCCTATTACCTCGGCGTTCATTCCGGAATACCCATTGTAATCTTCCTGCACAGCGCACATTTCTTTTGTACAGTTTCCTGTCCAGGCCATAGGAAAGAAAAATATTACCAGATTTTTCCCCTTGTACTGATCAAGACTTACTTCATTTTTTTCAGTGTCTAATAATTTAAAAGCAGGTGCTTTTTGTCCAATTTGTAACATGTGATTTTAGTTAGATTTAAATTTTAAGAATGCAAAAATACGAAAATTTTTTAAGAGGAATTGTTATGCTCAGCTTGAAAGCTTTTTTGCTTCATTCCAGTAAACGTCCATTTCCGCTAAGGTCATCTCACTCAGTTGCTTGCCTTTTTCTTTAACTGATCGCTCGAGATACTGAAACCGACGTATAAATTTTTTATTCGTGCGCTCCAGCGCTTCTTCCGGATTGATATTCTTAAAACGTGCATAGTTTATCAATGCAAAGATAAGATCTCCAAATTCCTCTTCCGACTTCCCTTGATTGCCCTCTTTTGTTTCATGTAGAAATTCATTCATCTCTTCAATAACTTTTTCCCATACCTGTTCAGGTTTCTCCCAATCAAATCCTACTCCTCTTGCCTTCTCCTGGATGCGAATGGCTTTTATCATAGATGGTAAAGTTTTCGGAACACCACCTAAAACAGAGTCATTTCCTTCTTTTAGTTTTAATTTTTCCCAATTCTGCTTGACTTCCTGCTCATCCTGAACTTTGACATCCCCATAAACATGCGGATGCCTGCTGATCATTTTTTCACATTGAGTATGAATAACTTCAGCAAGAGTAAAAATATTCTGTTCTTCGGCAATCTTAGCATAAAACATGATATGCAACATGATATCACCTAATTCTTTCTTCACGCCGGGCAGATCTTTTTCCATGATCGCATCTGCCAACTCATAGGTTTCCTCTATGGTCAGGTGACGTAAAGAATCCATTGTTTGCTTCTTATCCCAGGGACATTTTTCACGCAGTTCATCCAGAATAACCGCCAACCTTTCAAAAGCTTCTGCTCTTTCAGTCATAATTATTGATCAATTTGAAAAGGCAAATTGCAAATAATTATCCAAAAGAATCTAATGGAATAGTAAAAGCTATAAACACCAACAGATGTTAAAAAAATTGCCTTATCGTGCAATCATCATATTTCTTACCTGTTGAACAGAGCCATTTTGAAAACGAGCATAGTACACACCTGTAGCATAATTTTCATTCTCAAACCAAACTTTATGCTCTCCGGCTGCATACTCTCCATCAACAGGAGTTTTGATAAGATGCCCTTCACTATCAAAAATCTGAACTAATGTATGGCCTCCACTCGTCTTGAATGTAATATAGGTACTGTCAGAAAAAGGATTTGGATAATTAGAAATAAGATTAATTCCTGCAGCCTGATTTACATCGTGTACATTGACACTCGAACATAATCCACCTTGAAGCAAAGGTAAATGCTGGTAATTGTTAAGCAGTATAGTACTTAGGTCTGTTGAAGGCACACAAAACCAATCTTCTAAAATGGATGCATAAACTGATCTGAAGTCATATTGCATTGGAACATTATCAGAGTTTGCAACAGTTGCAGGTATGGTTGGATTAGATCCGACAAATCCACTCTGAACAGGCTGACCAAAAATAAACATAGGTGCAGCAGCTCCATGATCGGTACCATCGCTGGCATTTTCTTTTATTCTTCTGCCAAATTCAGAGAAGGTCATTCCAACTACCCTGTCTTCAATTCCCAAATAGTCAAGATCATCCATAAATGCTTTTACCGCTACTGATAACTTTGTCAGCAGATCTGCATGTAATCCTGCAGCAGCATTACCACTATCTACTTGAGCGGAATGCGTATCAAAGCCACCCAGATTTACCATATAAACTCTTGTTTTCAACCCTCCTGCAACTAAGCGAGCTACGATCTTTAATTGATCAGCAAGGGAGTTAACACCTGCTGCCGGATAACTAGGAGATTGTTGAGTGATGTTATTGGCAGCTGCTAAAATTACATTTGAATATTGTTGAGATTGCTGAGAGATGGTCCGAATATATGTGAGCTCTTTTCCTGCAGGTGTATTTGGTGCAGGATCCTGTATTCCATTAATAAGATTGTAAAAGCTTGTCGGATCTGATATAGCCATACCCATGCTCGCTGAAGGTCCCTGCAATGCAAGTGATACAGTCGAACCTATTTGCAATGCTAAGGGATCAGGCATTGAAGTATTTGGATAACCGGTTGGAAAATTCGGGTACTCATAATTCAAATATCTCCCGGCCCATCCACTACTTAATACCTGATTACTGTCTGCTCCTGTTAACCATATATCCGTAGAACGGAAATGTGAGAAGTTGGGACTTGGGTATCCAACACCCTGAACGATTGAAACCTTCCCGTCATTAAACAACTGTTGCATACCTGCCATTCCGGGATGTAGCCCTGTGTCAACCGTTCCGTTCAATGGGAGCACCTGCGTATCTTGTATTAATAAATTAGGTCTTGCAGACGCAAGATTACTATATTGATCTAAAGGTATGACCATGTTTAATCCATCATTCCCTCCATTCAGTTGGATCAGCACCAATACGTGATCTGTAAGGACTGAGTTAGCCAATGCCTGAACAAGCGGGCTTGAGGAAAATGCTTTAAAGGAATAACCATTTAACAGGCCGGGCAGAATAGTTGCCGGGACGGTTTTTCGGAGGAAATCTCTTCTTTTCATGGAACTTGTTTAACTGAGTTGATATTCGGAAAGGTCAAGTATGTATCTGTAAAATGTTTTTAGGCGGGTATTGACAATATTAAAATAAGTAGTATTGCCCGGATCACCAATATAATCATCCCATGCAGTTGTCCAATAAGAGTTGGAAGATTGGCCGGATAATAAAATAGATAATAAATAATTTCTCAGGTTCGTCCCTGTGTCAATAGAATAATGCAATGCTAAAACCTCTTCGATCAGGGTGACCGGATCTGAAGGGTTGGTCAGACTCGCTGTGTAATCGACTACATTGATCAAAATTGCTTGTCCGCTTACAGTATATCCGTTGGCAGTCATCCTATCAGTAAAAATATTTCTCTTTGGCAGAGTATCTGAATTTATCCATAGCTCATGAAAGAGTGGTGTTTGATAATATGATGGCCATCCGGCTACGTTAGGAGGATCTCCAAGATCTTGTTGCATCAAAGATGCCTGAGATCGGATTCTATCCCACTGAGAATACTGGGTTGCAATATTCGTAGCATCTGGAAAGGCTACTGAAAATTCTCTGCACATGCCAACATTCATGTCTACCGGACTCTTAATTAGACATGCCATATTCAATGAGTCGAAAAAATGTTCGCTCTTTAACAACACTGACAAGACAGGAACAATATCATAGTTGTTCGCCCTGAAAATACCGGCAAGAGGAACTATAATATTTGCTTCAACATTTGCATCAATATCATAATAAACAAACCAGTTATATAATTTTCTGCAGATAAAGAGTGCCACTTCATCTTTTAAAAATATCATGTCCAGCAAAGCATCTGTCTCAGTAGCTCCGGCTGCTCCCGATAATCCTGTAATTACATGATTCCCATAAAATGCCGAAAATTGTTTATCTCCTGTATCATGACGACTGGTAGAAAAATAAGAATTAAAGCCATTAGCTGAGGTAGTACCTCCAACAAGATCATTCCTCCATCCGGTCAATACTCTCGCGGCCTCTCTGACATCATCCTCTGTATAAGGAGGGAGACCATTTACATCTTTACCAATCGTAAAAAGTTCTTGTAACTCTCTTGCATAATTTTCATTAGGTGCCGCAGCTGTATTCTGATCTCCATTCAAATACTTCAACATTGCCGAATTAATCGTAATCTCCTTAGTAAGTGTTTTGAAATTTCCCAAAGCATGTTCTCTTAGCAAGGCATTGTATTTATAACAATACGTTGCAATATTTACAGTGCTCAATTCAACCACGAAATGATTTGACCAAAATAAAACCATCTTCTCTCTAACACTACGTGATTGATTCAACATCTGTGAGACCCACCACGACTTCAAACTTTTTCTTCTTGACCCAATTGTCGATCCGGAACCGACCGTATCCGGAGTTCCGGGCCATGGATCACCAAAAGCACAGTTAGGATCGTTTACTGAAGCATTATAATTATTCAAAGGTAATGGAGGCGCAGTATAAGGAGGATGATTCACCAACTCCAGAAGTTCAGAAACCGCTTGTGACGGGCTAAGAGTCAAAAAATAATTGATATCATCTCTTGTAGCGCCGAACATAGTTCTTTTTAAGAGATGTCTGACTTGAGTCAATGTCCAGATACCGTTATATGGTAGTAAACCTGTACTGGTTCTTGATAATCTTGAAAAATCCTGCTTCGGTTTTATAGGTTTTTCTGGAGTGAGAAATTCGCGACGATCCATGAAGTTCTGTGTTTAAAAATGCTTTGACTTCCTTTTTTATAAAAGGATTAAGCCGGTTAATATTATTTAAATGTATGAGTTTTAGTTCAAAATTTGATGCAGCCACCTCTGAATTATTTTTATGAGATATTAACATCAAAGCAGCTTAAGCTCTAATATTTAAGTGCCGGATATTATAAAAGAAATAAGAGCAATCCCAAAATCCGAACTAACGACTATTTGTTTCTTTTTGAATAAAAAATCACCTTTTTAATATGGATACCGATTTATTCTCCCGGTCTGTGCCAAGCTTCAAGAGATAAATACCTTGCGCCCATTTCTCAGTATTGACGAAACGTTGAACGCCTCCATTGAGCGTAGCGGTATAGACCAGTTCACCCATGGCTCCGGTAATCTTCATAGAAACTTGTCCCTGGATCATAGTTAGATCAATAGCCAATCGATTTTCAATTGGGTTAGGATATATTTTTAAGTCTGACACAGAACTCAAATCATTTACCCCAACTGAATTCATCATCATACAAATCGATGTATCAGAACAAGTTCCACTTGAAATGATAACTGCATAGTTTCCATTCACAGTTGGAATAAAACTCTGACCTGTCTCACCGGCTATTATCGAAAATGAATTATCACAATCAAGCCATTGATAGGACGCACCTGTTTGATCGGCTGTCAAAGTCTCATTGCTGATGCTGACAGCTGTTGAAAGAGCCTCAACCGTCAAGACTACTTCGGCAATTGAATCACAACCTGATGTACTAAATCCTTCCATGTAGTATCCGGAAGTTGTCAGGTTTTGTGTTCCAAAAGAATATGAATCTCCGGGACAAATAACTATTGGCGTAACCGAATAATTCATTGTTCCATTAACAAAATTTGAGCTTGTTCCTGTCAAGGCTAAACCGCTAAAGGTTGCATCAGCCATATTGGGACTGAAGTCCTTTAAGGACAATACAGAAGTATTTACGCCGCCGCTTGTCCCTTCATTCATAGAATAATATAATTGGAGATTTGAAGATCCCGGATTTACGCCTCCGGAATAGATGCAACTCACTTCCGCCGGAGTTAAAGCACGATTCCATAATGCTACTTCATCCATCATTCCGTCTAACAAATAATCAGTTGAAAAATATGGCACATTACCTATATAAAAATCCTCATTCGTATTCACCACTGTACCTGTCGCAGTCAAGGAGTCAACTAATGAGCCATTATAGTATAGCCGAACATAATTTCCATCAAAACTAAAAACAAAATGATTCCAGCTATTCAATACCAGACCTATGAATACAATATTAGCACTTACTCCTGCGCTGTTTCGAAACCGTGCTTCCACCCTGTCTGCACCAATTTGAACCAGGTAAAAATCAAGGTCGACATCATTACGGAAACCGCAAAATCCATCGAAGTCCGGAAAGACAGGATTTGGGTTCGTTGGATATACCCAACAAGACATGCTGACCTGATTCGCACCATTAATAAAATTTGAAGCTATGCTTGTGTAAACCTGATCATCCAGCCCATCAAAATCCAGTGCATTTTGATGTTGGGCAATTGCAGATTGTGCCCAAAGGGCAAGCATGATCACGAAGGTAATTTTATAGGCAATAGAAATGAGTGAAGCTTTCATGGGAATGATATTGATTTTTCCCACAAATTATAAAAAATCTTAATACGGTTAAATTACATCATCAACTAATTAATCTAGAGCTTCTATGCTGAAAAATATAACTCAAGATATAAGCCAAAAAAAAAGCCCCTGTCTCAGGGGCTATAGTATTCACTTTCTTAGTTCAGTTTATACGGAACGATCATCTGAAACTCAGGGATCCTCACAAAGAATTGCTTTTTGTCAATCAAACGCTCCATTAAATAAGTTCCGTACATTTTTCCCATCTCGGAATCCAGATTGCATCCGGAAACATACTGATAACTTTCTCCTGTTCCTATGATCGGCTGTTCTCCAATAACACCTTCACCTTCTACTTCACGACTGGTAGCAGCCGCATCAAGAATGAACCAATGTCGTCTCTTCAGTTGGATCGAGTAATCACTATTGTTAGTAAGCGTTATACGATAAGCAAAGATATGCTGATTCAGTAGGGGATTACTTTGGTCCGGACGATAAAAGACCTCTACACTGACTTTAATACCTGATGTAACCTGAGTGATCATAGACTTAAATCTTCTTGATTAAACATGATCAAATATAGGAAATGAGCTAAAAAATCAAAACATTTTTTGATGAAGGGTCGCCAAGGCAAGGTAAATGACCTGAAAGTATAGCCAAGCGCACTCCGAAAGTGGCGCCAGTATTGAACTTTTAGCTTATTTGTAATGAGAAAATATAGTTAGTTCGGACTAAAACGTATCAGAAAAAAAACAATAACTACTAAAAATATCAGGAGCTCCATGCCTGCAGCCAAACGAGTATAATGAACCAAGCGCTGTTGTTCCTTACCCCGACTGATAAATACCTTAAGAAATCGATTGAGCAAAACCATATAGGTTGAAGCAATATAGACAATTATTCCAATCCTGCCAAGGATTCAAAAACTTGCTCATATTCTGATTCAAAAGACTGCAATTTTTCTGCATTTTCATTGAATCTTTGTAGTGTTTCTTGAAATAAGACAGGATCCCCGTATACTGCAGGAAGAGATAATTGTTTCTCCAGATCAGACTTTTCTTGCTTTAGCTTGCTGAGACTGCTTTCTAAATTTTGAAACCTTTGTTGTAATTTTCTTTTTAACTTCTTTTGCTCTTCATCTTCCTGGCCCTTCTCTGACTTAGCGTCGGCTTTAGTTTTTTTCTCCGGTTTTGCTTTAGCTGCAGCAGCTAATTTAGCCGCAGCAAGATTTTGCTTTCTTGAATATTCATACTCTTCATAGTCTCCCGGATATTCTTTCACTTCATGGTTTTCTATCCACCAAATCTTATTTGCAATCTGTGATAAAAAATATCTGTCGTGCGAAACGATGATGATACTACCTTCATATTCTTGCAGCACCTTGATGAGAATTTTTACTGATTGCATATCAAGGTGGTTGGTAGGCTCGTCAAGAATTAAAAAATTAGCCTTACTCAAAATTGTTTTAGCCAAGGCAACCCTCGATTTTTCTCCTCCGGACAATACCCTGATCTTTTTGAAGACATCATCACCCGTAAATAAAAAAGCACCAAGAAGGGAGCGAAGTTCAACTTCTTTTCTATCGGGAGCAAAGTGTATTAGTTCTGTGATGAGGTCGTTCGATAAATTTAATGCTTCAAGCTGATGCTGCGCATAAAACGCAGGCAAGACATTATGAACCGGCTCTCCCTTACCTTCATAAGGTTCTGTTCCGTTTATCATTCTTAATAGAGTAGATTTTCCTCTACCGTTTGCACCGATAAGGGCGATCTTGTCTCCGCGGTTTATCCGAACTTCTGTATTTTGAAGGATTTTCAGATCGCCGTATGATTTTTCTTTGATATGCAAATGAGAGATCAGTTTACCGGGCTGCTTTTCAATTTGAAAATTGATATGCATCTCAGGTGTGCCATCATCTACATCCTCAACCCTCTCGATCTTATCAAGCATCTTGATGCGTGACTGAGCCATCTTTGCCTTTGAGGCCTTTGCTCTGAAACGATCAATCAATTTCTCCTGCTCTTTTATATACTTTTCCTGATTTTTAAACTGAGATCTTTGTAATTCATCACGCTCAGTTTTTGTTTCAAGGTAGTATGAATAATTCCCCGTGTATCCCCTTATCTGCTGACCTGAGATTTCTACGATCTTAGTGATGACCTTATCCAGAAAATACCGATCATGAGAAACAACAATAACTGTCCCTTTATAATCCTGAAGATATTGTTCTACCCATTCTATTGAAGGCAGGTCAAGGTGATTCGTCGGCTCATCGAGCATCAACAGATCCGGTTGTTGCAGCATCATTCTGGCAAGCATCACCCTCATTCTCCATCCCCCTGAAAACTCATTCAATGGGCGGTTCAAATCAGTAGTTGAAAAACCTAAACCTTCTAATAGTGCCTCTGCCTTAGGTTTGAGATTGTATCCATCCAACATGTCATAAGCTTGTTGCTTATCATGCAAGGCATGCAGAATTTCATCTGAATGATCATGCTCCAACTTTGCAAGTAGCTCATGAATCTCCTTATCCAACTTCAAAGCATCCTCAAATGCCTGCATGGCTACTTCCAAAATCGTCTCTGATGAAGAATAACTGAGCAGGTCCTGATTCAGAAAACCAATGGTCATACCTTTTAGCTTGGAGATCTCCCCTTGCTCCAAAGCATATTCACCATTGATGATCCTCAGTAATGTGGATTTACCGGTCCCATTCAAGCCGATCAGGCCTATTTTTTCTCCGGGATTAATTTGCCAGGTCGCATCTTTATAAAGATAGCGACCTCCAAACTCGAACCTGATATTGTTAAGCGTTAACACGGGTGCAAAAATGAGAATAAAATAGGCAATAATTGCCTGTTTTATTCAAAAAATAGATTTTTCCCCGGCACTAGCAGTATTTAGTGTTTGTCCTGAATTTCTGAAAGTTCGACAGAGTTGATGGCTTGATTATTAAACCATTATAAAACAGTTCCATACATGTTCATTATTATTTCAAGTGGCTTATTATAGAATGACTATTTTTGGCCATATTTCAAGCATTATTAATCAAAACATTAAAAACATGGGACTAATCTCTGAATTTAAAGACTTCATCAATAAAGGAAATGCAGTTGATCTCGCCGTCGGTGTTGTAATTGGCGCAGCTTTCGGAAAAATCGTTAACTCAATTGTTAATGACATAATCATGCCTCCGATCGGTATGGCATTAGGGGGCGTGAATTTCACTGATATTAAAATGACATTAAAGGAAGCCGCTGTAGATGCTGCCGGTACTGCGATTCCGGCAGTAACATTAAATATTGGGAATTTCATTCAGGTTCTTTTCGAATTTCTGATCATTGCTTTCGCGATCTTCATGGTTGTTAAAGGCCTGAACAAAATGAAAAAAGCAGAAGAAGCTGCTCCTTCTTCACCACCGGCTCCCAGCAAGGAAGAAATTTTACTTGGTGAAATACGCGATCTTTTGAAAAAATAAGATTAACATTATTTTCCTTTGAATTATTCATCCTCTTCCGGGGGCCCTTATTGCATTTAATCACAATCTAATCTAAAAAAAACAACAACTTGACCAGAATGAAAAAATTTAGTTTACTATTAGCAGTATTATTTATTTCATCTACGATCGCCTTCTCACAAACTGCAGATGCAGATACTTCATGGAAAAAAGGCGGCTTCATCGGAATTAATTTTAATCAGGTTTCATTATCTCAATGGGCTCCTGGTGGTGATAATAATTTAAGCCTCTCAAGCAGTCTTAGTCTCTTCGCCAATTATGCAAAGAATAAAACCATCTGGGATAATTCGCTTGACCTTGCTTATGCATTAATAAAAACCTCTTCCGATCCAATCAGAAAAAGTGATGACAAGATCGACTTCACTTCTAAATTCGGTTACCAGATTGGTGAGGGTAAATGGTATTATGCAGGACTTCTGAATTTTAAAAGTCAGTTTGCAGAAGGATTTAAATATCCTGACGACTCAAATGTAGTATCAAAGTTTATGTCACCCGGCTACCTCACACTTGCCTTGGGTTTAACATATAAGCCTACTGATTATTTTGAAGTTTTCTTCTCTCCCGCAACAGGTAAATGGACATTTGTAAATGATCAGACCCTTGCCGATGCTGGAGCTTACGGTGTTAAAATGGCAACTATCGAAAATGGAATGATCGTTCCCGGTACCGGGAAAAATTTACGTTCCGAGTTTGGAGCATACCTCAATATGAAATTCAAGAAGGATATTATGGAGAATGTCACATTTTCTACTAAACTTGAATTGTTTAATAATTACACCGATGAAGATAAAGACAATGCAAAAAATGTCGATGTGAACTGGGAAACTTCTCTTCTGATGAAAGTCAATAAATTCATTACCGCTTCATTCATTGCTCAGGTTGTTTATGATGCCAATGTTGTTGAACGAACGCAGTACAAACAGGTTATTGGCGTAGGATTCGGGTACAAATTTTGACCTGATCTGTTTCGATTAAATTGAATGATCATTAAATACAACAAAAAAAACCGCCCATCCGGCGGTTTTTTTTAATATTACACTCAGTATAATAAAAAAGATGAATTACCTGATACTCGCAACCGGAGGTGCAATCGGAACAATACTTCGTTACTTATTAGTTAATGCAAGCATTGAATATTTTCGTCAACCTGTGTTTCCCTGGGGTACACTCCTCGTAAACCTTGTTGGATCTTTGGTTATCGGCCTTCTTGCAGGGATGAATGAATCGGATCTCATGAACCCCGGAATGAAAATATTTTTATTTATTGGACTCCTCGGCGGCTTTACGACTTTTTCATCCTTTTCATTGGAAACTTTTCATCTCATCAGACAATCTCAAGTGATGTATGCAATCGCTTATGTCCTTTCGAGTACATTACTCGGACTCCTCCTTGCAGCTACAGGATATTTCATCTCTAAATGGACAGCTTCTCTGTTAAGCTGATTTTAACGAACAAGGACAAGACATACACAATTAAAAATTATGTCAACATAATTGTTGAATACTGCTTCCTCCTTCTGACATAATAGCTTCAATAGTCCTTAACTTTGTCTGAGTTATGAAGTCAACTATATTTTTTTCAGGCATATTAGCATTATTGTTTGTTTTGTTGATCACAAATGCCGCTTCGGGACAATCATACATCCGACAAAACACTTACTCCGAAGCTGAGGCCGGTATAACTGTAATGTCTGTGAATAAAACAAACGATCTTTTGGTTTGCGGTGACGAGAAAGGTAATTTGATTTTTAGGAGCTTGAAAGATGGCACATACATAAAAAAATCAAGTTCACATGGGAATGCAGTAAATACTATCAACTTTAATTCCACAGGAAAATTGATGATCTCTTCCACTGTCGATGGTGAGATCAAAATTTATGATTTGGAGAAAGAAAAAATTATTCAGGGAATATATTCTCCTGACTATAACGGCATACGCTTTGTACTTTTTTCGATTGCAGATGGTTTTATCTATTTTAGTAGCAAGAGTAAATTATACAAAACACGTTCGGATCTCACTCAGTCTGTCAATCTGGTTTCTGAATTTGAAGATAGCTTGTATGCAGCGGTCATCACTACAGATAGAAACTCGTTAATTCTTGCAGCAGGAAACAAGTTGAAAGTCATCAATACCAGGTCCGATCTGTTGAGACAAGAGATCACTGTAGGTTCTTCTCCTATCGAACACCTCACGTTATTGGGCGATACGCTTTTAGCCAGTTGGGGAAGAGATGGCATCATAAGATTTTGGCCTTATAAGTTCGGACAATTAGCTATAGAGCCCTCACATTGGTTTAAAGCCGGCGAGCCCTCGCAAATGAATTTTTCTGCAGATGCAAACCTGATGGTAAGTGGAAATATCGGTACCTGGGCTCGAGTTTGGAATCCGTTTACCAAAATTGTCAAACAGGAATTGTACGGACACACATCAAAAGTTGTTTGTTCTGTATTTGGCGAAGATCAAACATCATTGTTTACTGCCGGCCTTGACCACTCGGTCATACATTGGAAGCTGCTTAATGAACAACCAACCATTAGTCTGACTCAGGCACCTAAACAGCAACAACCTATTTTACCGAAAGCTAAAGAAAGCAATAATACAATTGACACGACTAGTCTAATGCCGGAGGTAATCATGAAAGATGAAAGTACACCTGCTGTGATTCAAGGAAGAAATGTAACAGGAACTGAGGTTGTAGAAGTAAACACAGCCAACATCACCATTTTTGTTTATGACAACTCCTACATGGACGGGGATACGATGTCATTATACTTCAATGGAAAGTGGATCCTATATCATTATGGAGTGACTAAAAAGAAAAGGCCGGTCGAACTACAGTTCAAACAGAATGCTAATAATTACCTCGTTCTTTTTGCCAATAATCTTGGAAAGAGTCCGCCAAACACCGCTGCCGTGGAAATCAATGATGGGACTAGAAAAAGGATTTACAGACTTTCATCAGACTTAAAATCTTGTAGTGCAATCAATTTCATTTATAATCCGGTGATAAATAATAAATAAGCTCAGTTCCCAATCCAAATATTCTTCTTATTTTCCGCCTTGAAAATTGCAAAAACCAAAAAAAACATAAAATCTGATCATGAAGAAAATAATACTCTTTCTATCCTTAGTTTTAAGTACTTGTATTGCAGAGGCTCAATGGGGACCCCTTGGCAGCGGTCTGAA
>Ga0116144_10001275_pt1 | contig 30714 bp, 24 predicted proteins | sample AD_UKC035_MetaG_FD_89746 | JGI IMG/M metagenome (GOLD analysis project Ga0116144, IMG submission 89746) | Active sludge microbial communities of municipal wastewater-treating anaerobic digesters from USA - AD_UKC035_MetaG | ecosystem: Engineered > Bioreactor > Anaerobic > Digestate | place: USA...
CGGCTCAACGCTCAGGCCAACGCCCGCGAATTCCTCGAAGAGCGTGTCAGAAATCTTATCGAAACCAAACCGGAAGATGCAGTACAGGTTGTTCGCCTGTGGTTAACCAAGTAGTAAGGAGAGCGACCCTGTGGCCGAGAAAGTTCAAACCGCAACCATCAAGCCTGAAGACCTGCCGATTCTCGACATCCCCGGCAAGGCTAAAGCCGCTATTCTGCTGATTTTTCTCGGCCCTGAAACCAGTGGTTATATTCTGCAGTCCCTCTCAGACTCAGAAATCGAAATTCTTACAATCGAGATTGCCAAAGCCCGCAAAATAACTACCGAAGAAAAGCTCTCGGTGCTGTTTGAATTCGAACAGCTTATGATGGCCCGCAAGTTCTACTCAGAAGGTGGCCTGGAATACGCAAAACATCTGCTCGAAAAAACCATCGGACCGGGCAAGGCCCTCGAAATTCTCGCCAAAATGGGCACCTCATTGCAGGTTCAACCCTTCGAAGCTGCCAGAACTGCTGATCCTACTCAACTCGCCACTCTGATTCAGAACGAGCACCCGCAAACGGTCGCACTTATTCTTGCCTACCTGCAGCCCGAAAAATCGGCGGTCATTCTCCAGTCGATGACACCAGATACCCAGGTTGAAATCGCCAAGCGTCTCGCCCTTATGGATAGAACCAGCCCGGAAATTACCCGTGAGGTCGAAAACTACCTCGAAGAAAGACTGTCGTCGATCATCGGCCAGGATTTCACCAGCGTCGGCGGTATCGATTCGCTCATTGGCGTATTGAATGCGGTTGAACGCGCCACCGAAAAGAACATCATCGAAACCATGGAAGTCCAGGAACCGAGCCTGGCTGAAGAAGTCAAAAAACGCCTGTTCGTATTCGAAGATGTTGTTCTTATCGATGACAGAAGCCTGCAGCGCCTGTTCAAGGAAATCGACATGAAAGACCTGTCGGTTGCCCTCAAAGGCGTCACAGACGAAGTCAAAGAAAAGTTCTACAAAAACATGTCGAAACGTGCCGCCGAAATGCTCAAGGAAGAAATGGCATACATGGGCCCGGTGCGCATGCGCGACGTAGACCAGGCACAGCAGAGAATCGTCGCCGTGGTCAAGAAACTCGAAGCCAGAGGCGAAATCGTTATTTCTCGCCCTGGAGAGGAGGAGCTGATTGGCTAAGACTCAACTTGGAACCAGCACTGGTCTCGAAATTCTCGCAAACATCATGCGGCATTGCGATGCCAAAACCAACCGCCACATTATGAACGGTCTGCAGAAAGATGTGCCGCATGTTGTTCTTGAGCTGCGCAAGAAAATCATGATGTTTGAAGATCTTGCCTACGCCGATGCCAGAGGTGTGCAAAAGCTTCTCAAGCTTATCAGAACCAGAGATCTGGCCGTTTCACTAAAAGGTGCTCCGCCAGCGGTTCTCAAAAATCTTGCAAATAACATGTCACAGCGCGGCCTCAGCGACTTGAAGGGCGAAATCACTCTGATCGGGCCGGCCCGTGAAGCCGATGTCGAAGCGGCGCGAGAACGCATAATGGCAGTAGTTGCCGAACTGATTAACAGCAAAGAGCTTTACATCAACCGTCCGAACGACGACCTGGTCTATTAAGGAACTTCTGAATGGGTAAAATTTTCAAGGCAAATCAGATCAAAATAGATACTGAAAAGCCCGTCTTCGTTCATCATCACCAGAAAATTGTCAAACCCGAGCCGGACATTGACCCGGCCGAAGACGCTTTTGCCGAAGAAGCCTTCAGAGCCCTTTCGCCTGAGCACCTGGCCGGAAATGGCGAAAAAATAGTCACAAAACCGCCGACAGAAGACGGTCAGAATCCTGCAGAAGAATCCCCTGAACCTGGTGCAGAGCCTTCGCCGTCACGCAAGCCAGAAAGTTTCCTCTCGCAGACTGCAAGAAAATCCCGCCACGCTGCAGCCCTCGAAGCAATTAAGGTCAAAGAACTTGAACTCGAGGCACTTGAAGAAGAGCTGCGCGAATGGGAAACCTCTCTGCAGCAAAAAGAACGCGAACTGACTGCCAAAGAGCAGGAAATAAGCCATGGCATGATCAAGCGCCGTCAGGAAATGGAAGCGGAAGCTGCAAAAACTCTGCAGCTGGCCAGAGAAGCTGCCGCCTCTCTGGGCGAAGCAGCCAAAGCAGAAGCTGAGACCATAAAAAAAGCGGCACGCCTCGAAGTCGATTCATTGCGCGAAAAGGCTTACAAAGAAGGCTACGCCGCCGGTGAAGACAAGGGCCGCGCGGCCGGCGAGGCAGAAGGACTGCACGAAGTGCAGCTCGACTGGAAAAATCTGATGCTTGAATCAGAAGCGCTCGTTAACGAATTGCAGACAAGTCGTATGGGCATTCTCAAGTCTTCTGAAGAAGAGATGCTCAAGCTCATCATCGCCTTTGCCAAATCAGTCATCAAAGTCGAACCGGTTGCCCAGCCCGAAATCATTCTGCACAACATCGATCAGGCACTGAATCGCGTTTCCGAAGTCGACAAGATCGTCATGCGCATCAACCTGCGTGACAAGAGCATGTGTCAGGCCCACAAAGATCAGTTTCTTGCCCGCCTCAGCTCTGTATCTGAGTTGAGAATCGTCGAAGACATCACCCTTTCACCTGGTGGCATAAAAATTGAAACTGGTGTCGGCACTATCGATGCCACAATCGAAAGCCAGGCCCGAGAACTCGAAAAAGCTCTGCTCGAAAAATTTCGCAAAAATCAGGCGGGCATCTAAATGAGTTTTTCATTTTCTGAATACACCTCGGTGTTATCAAACACCGATCCGATAAGGGTAAACGGCCGCGTCACCCAGGTTGTCGGCCTGCTGATTGAAGCCACCGGGCCACAAAACCCGGTTGGGGACATCTGTCATATCATGACCCCACAGGGCCCTCTGCCATGTGAAATAGTCGGCTTCAGGCGCAGCAGCGTTCTTCTGATGCCACTGATTCACACCGAAGGTATAAGACAGGGGGCAGAAGTCGTTCCGACCGGCATGCCACTGACCGCTCCGGCTGGCGACGAACTGCTCGGTCGTATGCTCGATGGCCTTGGCAACCCGATCGACGAAAAAGGGGACCTGCCTCACGGCATCACCCGGGTTCCAATTAACCGTGACCCACCAAATCCGCTCACCCGAAAGCGAATTCTCAAGCCGCTTCCAACCGGTGTCAGAGTTCTTGACGGGCTGTTAACCATTGGCAATGGCCAGCGCATGGGTATTTTCGCAGGTTCCGGCGTCGGAAAAAGTACGCTGATGGGCATGATCTGTCGATCATCGCAGGCAGATATCAACGTCGTAGCACTGGTCGGTGAACGAGGTCGCGAAGTCAGAGAATTTCTCGAAAAAGACCTTGGCGAAGAAGGCATGCGCCGATCGATCGTCGTGGTCGCAACTTCTGATCAGCCGGCCCTGGTTCGCGTCAAAGCCGCATTCACCGCCACCGCAATTGCTGAGTATTTTCGTGACCGCGACAAGAACGTCATGCTGATGATGGATTCGGTAACCCGCTTTGCCCTTGCGCAGCGCGAGATCGGCAATGCCGTCGGGGAACCGGTTACTACACGCGGTTACACCCCGTCAGTATTTTCACTGTTACCCAAATTGCTCGAACGGGCCGGCACGGCAAGAAGAGGTTCAATCACAGGCATCTACACAGTTCTCGTCGAAGGCGGCGACATGGATGAGCCAGTAGCTGACGCCGTCAGAGGTATTCTTGACGGGCATCTGCTTCTAAGCCGTGAACTGGCAACCCAGAATATTTTTCCGGCCGTCGACATTCTCGGCAGTATCTCACGCCTTATGCCAGAAATCACGGATAAAGGGCATTTTGATGTTGCCGGCAAATTGCGCAACATTTACAGCACTTACAAGAAAAATGCCGACGCCATCAGCCTTGGCGCTTACAAAGCCGGTTCTGACCCTAAAATTGATGAGGCTATCAAAAAGAATCCTCTTATCGAAAACTACATCAAACAGGGTATCAAAGAGGCTTTCAGCTTTTCTGACTGTGTTGCCGAGCTCTCGAAAATAGTCGGGGGCTGATCATGGCTTTTATCTTTCGCTTTCAGCAGATACTCGAAATCTGTTTTCACGAAGAAAACGAAGTTAAGTCGCGCCTTGCTAAAAAGGATGGCCAGATAGCTGAAACTAATTTGAAAATCAAACAGCTGAAACAGGATTATGCAACCGGCCTGGAACAGCAGTCGGCAGACCTGATCGCGGGTGATATAATCAAGGTGCAAATGTACCCGGCTTATCTGAAAACCCTGCAGCGCTCCTGGGAATTTCAGGAAGAAGAACTCGAAAGACTCGAAAAACAGAGACAAAAAATTCTCGAAGAACTGATCGAAAAACAGAGAAATCGCAAAACTTACGAAAAAATGCGCGAGAAAGACGAAATTCAGTATAAAAAAGATATGCTCAAGCGTGAGCAGAAAAGACTCGACGAATTTGGCAACCGCAAAAAAGGCCTGATGGAGACAGACAATGCTTGAAAATATGCATCGACTGCTTGAGAAAATCGACAGTCTCGAAAAAAGCTTCAGCGGCCTTGCCCCCAAAAAGAACCGTAGACAACAGCAGACGTTTGCCAATGCCATGCATGAAGCCACTAAACAGAATGTGTCAGAGACTGCTATTACCGCTTCTCCGACCACAGAACTCTCTAAAAGCCTTAAAACCGACCTTGACGCACTGATAGATAAATATTCGAAGCAACACAGCATCGAACCAGAGGTTATCAGACAACTGATTCTGGTTGCATCAAACAATGACCCGAAAGCGGTGAGTGCAAATGGCAATCTCGGCCTGATGCAGTTAAAACCGAATATTTTCGCTGACTCGGGCAAGAACGACCCATTCGACCCCGAGCAGAATATCAGTGTCGGAACTCAGCATCTTTCGAGCATGCTCCAGCGAAACGGCGGAAATCTGCCACTGGCTCTCGCGGCATACAATACTGACCCGGCAACCGTAAAAAGGTTTGGCGGAGTTCCGCCGTTTGCCGACACCCAGGGGTTTGTCGGGCAGATATTGAGCGGACTTGGAAAAACAGACAAGTAAAGGAATTGACCGATGCCGGAAAATGATGTCAGCCAGAATGGAAATAACCGACCAGCTGCCGCCCAGGAAAACAACGAACAGGCGCAGGTACGGCCGCCATCGCGAATTTACCTGGCCCTGAGTCGGATAATCTATATGTTTCTGCTCGCATCGCTGGGCGTGGCAACTTTTCTCACGGTTTTGACCATGGATTTTCTTCAGATCTACCCGTTTCGCTACAAGATCCCCGAAGAATACCGCAATTACTGGCCACTTTCGGCATATTACGATTTCGTCCAACTGCATCAGTTGCCAGAAGAAGAAAGGTATCAGCAATTGATTCTGCAGGAACAGGAACGCTTTAACCGCCTGATTACCGAGGGAAGTCGCGACCTTGAACGTCGCGCCGTATCACTCGAAGATTCATACCGGGCTCTGATGCGCACCCAGAAAGAGCAGCATCAACGGGAGCTTGAAGAACTGAGAAAGCAGCGCGAAACTATCGAACTTGAAAAAAAGAAACTTGCCGACGACCGCCAGGATCTTGAAAACCGAAAGGTTGCAGTCGACGAATTGTCGCAGCGCCTCGCCTCTGAAACACTCAACATCGAATCAAGCCTGATCAGATTCATGGAAAAAGAAAACCGCCTCGACCAGGTGCGCAGCATTGCTGCACAAATGGAACCAAAAGCTCTTGCAAGAATTTTCGATGATGTGCCTGACGACCAACTGATCTACGATATCCTCGGTGGTCTGCAGCCATCGCACTCTGGCAAAGTACTTGGCGGCATGGATCCTGAAAAAGCCGGGCGAATCATGAAGCTTGGCAAAAGCCCGATGACTCTGCCTGAGCCTGGCCCATCGCGAAACTACATTCCGCCCAGCCTGCAGAACCTCATTAACGATACTCAGGCAAATCTGCGCTGAAAAACTTGCCTCTTCGTTCAGAACGAATTAGTATGAACTCCTATGAGCAAGGCGTTTAACAACCCATATTCGCATGGCTTTTTCCGTTGCGCAGCGGCGCGGCCTGTAATCGCTATCGGACGGCCAGAAGTTAATGCTCAGCGCCAGATTGAGCTCATAAGTCGACTCAACCAGCAAAAAGCCGGTATTATTGTTTTTCCGGAATTAAGCCTGACAGGCTACACGCTTGGTGATCTTTTTCAGCAGAAAACCATTCTCGACGCTGCTATAGACGCTCTACAGAGCATTATCGAAGCCAGTATCGACAAAGAATGTCTGATTGTGACCGGTCTGCCGATACTGATCGATTACCGTCTTTTCAACTGCGCAGCAGTGATTCAACGCGGGCACCTTCTTGGCCTGGTTCCTAAAACCTGGCTGCCGGACCACCGCGAATTTTATGAAAAGCGCCAGTTCTGCAGCAGCAACGAACTCGATTCCTGCGAAATGCTTATTTCCGGTCACAAGATACCGATCGGAACAGATTTGCTGTTTGCCTGCCGGCAGCTTGAGCACGTTAAAATCGGTATCGAAATCTGCGAAGATCTCTGGGCACCAATACAGCCATCGACTTTGGCGGCCATGGCCGGTGCAACTCTCATCTGCAACCTGTCTGCCAGCAATATTGTCATTGGCAAGGCAGAATATCGCCGACTGCTCGTCAAAGCATCTTCTGGACGCAATATCTGCGGTTACATCTATTGCTCTGCCGGAGAGGGCGAGTCGACAACCGATATGGCCTGGGACGGGCACATGATCGTTGCCGAAAACGGCACAATCGTCGAGGAATCAACAAGGTTTTCGGCAGAAAGCAGCTGCATTATCACCGACCTCGATCTTGAGAAGCTGCAATTCGAAAGACTTCGCAATAATTCGTTCAGAGACAGCGCCGCAAGCTGTTGCCAGAGCAACAGAAAATTCAGAACCGTCGAATTTGATTGCGCCGAACTGGTGACGGGTGAACTGCCGCTCATGCGAAGAATTCCGCGCTTTCCTTATGTCCCCGACGAAGACAACGAACGCAATGCGCGTTGTGAAGAAGTTCTCAACATTCAAGTGCAAGGGCTTTACACCAGACTGAAGGCAACCGGCATAAAACGGGCTGTGATAGGCGTTTCTGGCGGTCTTGATTCAACCCTCGCGCTCCTGGTTACTCACCGGACCTTTACACGCCTGGGACTACCGGCCAGCGGGATCATTGCGGTTACCATGCCAGGGTTTGCAACTTCAGACCATACCAGAAATATCGCCATCGATCTGATGCGTGCTCTTGCAGTAGATCACAGAGAAATCGACATCAGGCCTTCATGCCTGCAGATGCTCAAGGATCTTGGGCACCCGTTTGCCGAAGGGAAAAAGCACTATGACATAACCTTCGAAAACGTGCAGGCGGGTGAACGAACCTCGCATCTGTTCCGTATTGCCAACCATGAAAATGGTCTCGTCATAGGCACCGGAGACCTGAGCGAACTGGCACTTGGCTGGTGCACCTACGGAGTAGGCGACCACATGTCGCATTACAACGTCAACGCCTCTGTGCCGAAAACCCTGGTCAAATTTCTTATTGGTCATCTGGCAGAAGCTTTTCCGGCAGAAAGTACTGCTGCAAAAACTCTACAGAAGGTTCTCGCCGCAACTATTTCCCCAGAACTCATTCCCGCCGAAGACAAAGACCAGATACCGCAACAAACCGAGGCAACGGTAGGCCCTTATGAACTGCAGGATCTGCACCTTTACTACATCACTCGCTTCGGATTTAAACCTTCAAAAGTCGCCTATCTGTGCAGGCAGGCCTGGCTGGACTCTGACAAATACGTCCTGTCAATCATCAAACACTGGCTCAGAGTCTTTATAAAGCGCTTCTTTGCCACGTCACAGTTCAAACGCAGCTGTGTTCCTGATTCACCGAAAGTCGGGTCAGGCGGGTCACTTTCTCCGCGAGGAGACTGGCGGGCTCCCAGCGACGTATCTGCTGATACATGGCTTGCAGAGCTGGAAAAAAATATTCCCTGCAACTGACTTGCGGGGCTATAGTTTTCTGTTATAATTACAGTATATAAAAAAGAGAAAAACGCAGCATAGCTGCGTTACGTGAAAAATAAAACCGGGGAACAAAACTTATGCTTGAAGCATTCTATCGGCCCTAACTGAAAAGCCATCTTTTCAGTTCAGACCTTGCCAAAGGTCTTATAACCCAACAATATCCCTTTTGAGAGCTGATACCAGCTCTTTTTTTTTGCCAGAAGTCACTGCAGCCTGGCAATTTGCCTGCCAATCGCGGCGGCCTGGATTCTTGCGGTTCTTGTAGCCTGGTAAACCCTCTGCCTGAGGTCTTCGTAGCGTTTTATACGACTGTCTGAAGAATTCGAAGCCTGTGCCGAAACCAGCATAACAGTCTGTGCCGGAACAGTCTGGGCCTGGCGGACTGCATGGCGTGGTGTTAATAAGTTCACGGTATTATCGTTATTTTCAGAATCAACAGCTGCGGCATTTTCAAGACTGTCGTCAATTGCAGGCATAGCTCCTGGATCATGAAAAAGCACAGTTACTGCGACATCCTTGCGACTTTCAAGTTCTTCAACGATCTTTTCACCCTTTACTTCCGGTTGTTCAAGAATCAGACCGGCTGTATCGGCGCCAGTGGGGGCACCGATTCTTTCATGCCGGGACTGGTAATTATGCAGCCTGTCTCTCAGTGCCTGAATTCTCTGATTCAGTTCGCGACCAGCGATCGTTTTCTGTGCCATGGCCTGGTCTGTTACGCCAAAAGTCATGAACCCGGCAACCACCAGACCAACAATGAACCTGCGCATTGAATAACCTCCGGAAATCTTCATTTCTGTTAAGCTTATCGACAGTTCAGGCTCACAAATTGAGAAAAATCAGCTGTCACTGCCATAGGCCCCGGGCTGCCCTGAACGATCTGAAGCGTTGATAACCGGAGAATCGGCCCGCAGCTGATAACTAAAATTTTCTTCGAAGCCACCCACAAAAAGCGGGTCGAGGTTTATAACCGGGGCCCCGTTCTGATCACAGTTCACGGTTGCCTGAGAATAACCAAAAATATTGTTGTATGGATATGACCTGCCGGCACCGCCAACTTTGTCTTCAATGCCAACGCCGGTATCCTGATTTTTACGGTTAACAACAATGCAGTTTCTTATGGTTGGCAGATCTGAGCCTTCAACAATCATGCCACTGACTGCATCGACCGTAAGATACTGAATATTGGCTGCGGCAGCCCCAGTAATGATACCAGTCTGCATCGTCTGAATCAGACCATTGCGAATCTTTGCCGGTTGCCGGTCAACAACCCGCAAACCTGTTTCGCGAACATTTCTCAGCTCGAATCTTGAAAATTCGAGACCTGAGTTACCTGCAAAAACAACCCCATTCGCGACATTCATGGCCTTAAAATCTGACACAACGCAATCAAAGGTATTTTCTACAGTCAAAGCAGTCTGGCAGTCTTCAACATTAAGCCCAGAAACAGCTGTGCCACTGGCGGTCTGCAAAGAAAAACCGGTCTGGCAGAATCTGACAGAAATACTGGCAATTTCAGCCGTTGAGCTGTAAATCGTAAAAGCTCTCTCTGCTCCCGAAACCTCGATATTTTTCAGCACGCTGCCCTGCTGCCCGGCAGCGGCCACCAGACGTATGCCATCCCAGTCTGTTCTAGAAGGCACCCCGGAAGCAGAAATCATGCGAATCGGATCATTGTCGATGCCGGCAGCCATAATAGTGCTTTCAACAATCAGTTCGCACACATTCGGTCGAAAACCTGAACGGCCACTGTCTTCAGCGGCAAAGCGAATAACGCAGCCAGCCTCGATCGTAAGTGTTCTATCTGCCGGAACGATCATATCACCATTGAGACTGATCGGGCTCCAGGCTTTTTTCCAGACGATATCCTCGACTATGCGACCGCCGGCAACGATACTTACCAGCGCACTCATTGAAGAAACATGGCCGTCAAGATCTACAGTCTGCATTCCATATTGATAAATACGCCCAGGAACAGCCGTTTCGTCGGCAAATGAGTTCTGTGTGGCAAAAATCTCACTCTCAGCCTGAATCATCTTCAGAGACCCATAGTTTTCGGCCCTGAAAAGTTTGAAACCAGAAGCCGGATCAACTCCTGAGTAACTCCAGCTGAGAACTGGGCCACTGTTTCCCTGAGTAACCTTCAAATAGTCAACGACGCCGGGGGCACCCTGCATGTCACCGACTGGAACTGTTTTAAAGGAACCGGGCTCTGCTGCATAACGCCGCCCGTCGGTAGTTGTTCCATAAAGATCATAAAGGTATTCAGAACCGGCAAACAGATTTGGCAGCACGATCTGATGCGAAGACAGCACTGCTGTTGGCGGCAGCTGAATTCGTGCACCGTTTTTTTCGCGCCACCCGATCAGAATCGACATCGGCTCTTTGCAATTCACGTCAATCACAGCACGATTACTTTCGCGAACGGCAACGACATGGGTAATCATGTTATCGACCGGCTCAACAACAATGCCCACGCCTTCAAGAACCTGTCCATAAGCTATTTCTACGGTTTTTGACGCAAGATAATAACCACTTCGCTGCACACTCAACCGATGCGAACCGACATCCAGTGAGGTAAATTCAAAGCGCCCGTTATTGTCAGTTTCGGCCTTGAACAATGAGCGATGTGAGGTTATCACCGCACCAGCAACTGGATTCTTCAGCGTATCGACAACAGTGCCGTTCACCGAGCCACGCTGTGTATGCATTTTATTTTCGCAGCCTGAAACAATCAAAAGAACCAGAAGCAGAGAAAAGACCAGAACAGCTTTTCCCGAAGACATGTTGCGGCCAAACTGGCTGATCATAAGCGCGAAACCCCATATCTGCCCATTTCTGAGCCATAAATATCCTGAAGTTTCAGAGTCGATTCTGACAGCAGTCGATAATCGTAAGGATTACCGGCGGCAAATTTCGGATCGATTGAAAGAGCTCCTGTTGAGCCTGAACAACCACGATAATTTTCACTAAAGCCATAGACGTTATTGAAACCATATCCGGGTGTCAGAAGTGTCAGGTTTTCTATCCCGACAGAGCCGTTCTGAAAGCGGTCAACAACAATATTGTTCTGTATGGTTACATTGCCAGCCCTGACCAGAATGCCGTTTCTGGCATCGATCGTCACATGGTCGATGTAATTATCGTATGAGTGCAGAATATTGTCACAGATGATACCCGTGCCTTCAGGGCTCACAACAAGGGTTCTGATGACACGGTTCCGCCCCCAGACTCCCTTTATGCCAACCGCATCTGCATAAATATCACAATCTTTGATTATCACCTGGTCTTCATTTTTATCGGTCGAAGTGACTATGCCGGTGTGAACTTCAGAGAAAAGCCCGTTTTCAACAGTCATTCTGCGACAATTTTTCAATTCGAGAGCAATCGAAGCAATTTCGTTAAAACTGCATGAAGAAAGGTTCATCACTTCACGAATGCCATCAAGACGCAGCCCATGCTGCGAATATGAAATTTCGAGTTTACTGATGCGCATGTTCAGTGCCGAAACATCAAGCGCATAACCGCTGCAACCGAACAATCTGACATAACTGATGTCTGAAATGCCGGTCTGAGAGGAAAGAATTCTGATACCGGCCCAGTGATCACGCCTGCCCGAACCATTCAACGGCGCAAAAACCACGGGTGATTCAGCGGTACCACTGATCTCGATGCGGCCCTGAACAGTGATTTCAACCCGCTGTTCGTCAGAACCAGCGGCAAGCGAGTCGGTCTCGCTGACGAGAATCTCTGTGCCGGCTTCAATTACCAGACTTGCGCCAGCCGCCACGATCAGGTCAGAATAGAGTCTTATCGGCGAATCAGCAATGGTTAAAGTTGTTGTCTGGCTGATAACGCCCGGAACAAAAACCGTTTCAGAAACGGTGGCATCTGATTCAGCCCCGAGATTATTAACGGCTCTAATGGCATACCTGCAGAAACTGCCGGTCGGCACAGCCCTGTCGGAATAAGTGAATGTTCTGGCATCGATACTGGTCTCATTTATTTTAAGCCAGTCGCCGCCTTTAATCTGGCGATACAGGTTGTAACCGGCAGCCGGGAAACCGGAAATGGCAGACTGCCATTCAACTTCTACGGCACCCAGAGTGGTAAACGGACTAATTTTAAGGCTGGCCGGCATTGAAGGCATGTCGGCATTACCGGTTCTGAACGAGTAATCATAAGAATAATAGCTGGCGTCATTTTCATCCAGATATTGCACTCTGAAATGATAGAGTGTTTCTGGCTGCAGATTATCAATAACAAGATGGTGCTCGTTCGACGCTCTCTGTTCGCGAATCAGACTGCCATAAGAAATGGTCATGCCATATTCGACATTGCAGATTACGCTTTTATATGTGTTCCAGGAAATCTCTGCGCTTGTCGATGCTGTTTTAACGACCTTTACGTCGCTGATTCGGTCAGGCGCATTGGCTTTGTCAAGTCTTATGAAATCAAGAACCGTTGACTCGCCAGATTTAATTTCGATCTGCCGTTCTTCGATTGCAAAATCCTGGTGAAGAATAACGATATTATTGATTCCGGCCGGCAGTTCTGACAGATAGAAGCCGCCGTCAAGACCACTGAAAACCTTTTCGCGCTCGGCAAAAATCGAAAAAACCTCAGCGTTGACAACCGCGTTGCCTGAAGCATCGACAACCCGGCTGTGAAGGCTGCCAGTCTGAGACTGTCGCAGGCCACAACCGGTCAGGCTGGCCAGAGATACGAAAATTGCCAGCAGTGTTGCCGGCAAAAGAAGATTTCTGATACTGATTTTTTCAGTCAGGAACATCTTCCGCTCCTATGGTTTCATAGTCATAACCGGCGCCTTTAACCGGGCTTCCCGAAGACGGCTTATAATTAAAATCCTCATTCAGCTGGCTTGCGAACGGGTCGCCGCCCTGCAGACCCGGGCCGGCAAGTTCTGTAAAATTCAGATCCGCAGAATAGCCAGACAGCGAAGTGCCATCAGAGTTAGCGTATTTGCGATTTCCTGTAACATTCCAGATACCGTTGTTCTGGATATACTGGGTGTTAGTCGCCGTAGAGGGATTATATGGAACAGTGCCGCTGTACATAATGCCAACACCGTTGCGGCTGTTGTCAGCAAGAACGAGATTGCTTCTGACAACCGCCTGAGCAGTCTCTTTTATTTCGATGCCCACATTAGCATGAACCGTATTGCGACGCACTTCATCTTTGCCGCGGCAGATAATGCCAATGCCGCCAGAGCCATGGCCAATTATGTTGTATCTGGCCTTTGAGGCGGTCTCGGTGTTGCCGAGATCAATACCACAGGCTCCAGACAAAATGATGCGGTTGCGTTCGATTTCGGCAAGTTTGTTGCCGAGGCAGATGATACTGTTTATGCATCTGCTGATCCGGCAATCAAGTATCTGAACCTTCACCTGATTGTTCTGCAGATCGATTCCCGAACCGCAGGTTTCAATGGTCAGACTGCGAAAAGTCTGATCGCGACGGGCTGAGGTCATCTTAACCGCCGCCTGGCGACAGCTGTTGAAAGATGATTCTTTTACCTCCGGCAGCCCGGCAACACCATTTACACCATTCTGCGCATATGAAAGCCGCAATCCCTTTAGCAGGCTGGCGCCAAGATCAGAAACATTCTCAAAAGTAATACCGTTCCAGTCACCAGGTTGCGGGGAAGCTGCCGATGAAGTCATGGTGACCGGCTGCAACGAAGTGCCCTGAACCATCAGAGTGCCCTGAACGCTGATATCAATAAGATCGTCAACAGAGTCCGCATCCCACTGATCGCCTTTTGCAATCGCCACTGTAACACCTTTATCGATGATCAGACTGGCGTTGGCCGCAATCGTAAGGTCGCCGGTCAGATAATAAGGCGATTCCTGGCTTGTCCAGACAGCATTGGTGCTCATAACTCCAGGCATCACAAATGCTTCGACATTCGATGGAGATGACTCGTCGCCTGAACCAGAAAGCCTGGTAACCCGGTAGTAGTATTTAACGCCAGCCAGAACGTCGTTATCGATATAAGCGTTCTGGTTCGTCAACGTCCCGAAGCGATTGAATGGCCCCTGTGCAGCAGCTGACTTGTAAACCGCAAACCCGGCAAAGTCAGCGCCGGCGTCAGAATTCCAGTTAAGCACAATTGCATTGCTGTTGGCAGCTTTGCTAAGCTTCAGGCCGGTCGGTGATTCGCCGCGGGCTGTGACAGAAGTGTTGAAAGTCTTGACTTCTGACTCAAGCCTTCGGCCGGTTTTGTCGGTTGCAACACACTTAAATCTGTAGCTTGAAGCCGGTACAAGATCTGTCAGCTCATACTGATGCATAAAAAGCAGTTCGGCGTCGGTCGGAGTGTTTTTATCAAAAAGGGCATTAACACCGTAACTGACACTGGCGCGCGCCTGAAATTTTGTATAGAAAATAATTTTTGCACGGCTCGAAGTCACGCCGGTAACCTGAATATCGTAGATTTCACTGTCAGCCGGCAAAGCGAAATTAACCCCTGTAACGGTCTCTCCGCTCACCACTTCGATATTCTGTCGCTGAGTCTGATAGTTCTCGCGGGCGGCAGTTATTTCTGTCACCTCCGGAGCCAGAGAACTCAGGGCCCACTTGCCGTAGACATCAGAAAAGGTCGAGGCTTCAGTTGTATAAACTTTCACCGCACTCAGCGGATTCCCCGACGAATCGGTTACCATGCCGGTAATGCTGCCACTTGCCGGTGAATCTGTATTCATGCAGCCGGCATGTGACATGAGAACAATAATCAACAATAAAATGGCAATAAGTCTGATTTTTTTCATTCAGACATACTTTTCGGTATTTTTTGCACTAAACCTTAGAAACAAAAGATTGAAAGAAAAGGGTGATTAGAGTTACATTCTTTTGATACGCACGCTTGTAATTCGAGCACAACAAAAGAATTCCGGAAAGGAAACTGGTAATGAAGAAGATTTCTGTCAGAGCCCGCGACATGCAGGCATCACCAATCCGCAAGCTCATCCCACTCGCCGTAGCAGCACGCAAGAAGGGCGTAAACGTCTTCCCGCTCAATATCGGCCAGCCCGATATTCCGACTCCGAAGCCGATCCGGGATGCGATTCGCAATTTCGACCAGGAAGTTCTCGCCTACAGCCCCTCTCAGGGTGAAGACTTTCTCGTTGAAGCTTTTGCGGGTTATTATAAACAGAACAATATCGATATCGCCGCCGAAGATATCATCGTTACTACCGGTGGCAGTGAAGCTATCTTTTTTGCTTTTCTGTCAATCTGTGATGCCGGCGACGAAGTAATCGTCTTTGAGCCTTTTTATACCAATTACAACGGCATCGCCTTCGAAACCGGTGTCAAACTCAAAGCCCTGACCACCTATGCCGAAGACGGCTTCCAGCTGCCCCCGGCAGCTGCCATAGAAAAGGCAATTACAGACCGTACCCGTGCCATTCTCATCTGCAACCCCAACAACCCGACCGGCACGGTCTATTCACGTCAGACTCTCGAAGAACTTGCTGCCGTCGCTAAAAAGCACAATGTTTATGTAATCTCTGACGAAGTCTATCGTGAATTCACCTACGATGGTCTGCAGCATACTTCAATTCTGCAGATCCCGGGCATGAGTCAGCACGCGATCCTCATCGACAGTATTTCGAAACGCTATTCTGCCTGTGGCGCCCGCATTGGTCTCATTGCCAGTCGCAACCGCGAAGTGATGGGCGCCTGCATGAAATTCGCCCAGGCCCGCCTCAGCTCGCCAACTATTGAACAGTGGGGTGCCAGAGCCGGCATCCTCATGGATCCATCTTATTTTCAGCCCATTCTCGATGAATATCAACGCCGACGCGACGCAGTAATGGCTGGCCTTGCCAAAATTCCCGATGTCGTCTGCAAAACTCCAACCGGAGCCTTTTATGTTATTGCCAAACTGCCGATAAAAAATGCAGACCGCTTTGCGGCATGGCTGCTGACTGATTTCGTACATGAAGGCAGTTCGGTTCTGGTAGCTCCGGCTGCCGGGTTCTATGTTAACCCGGGCCTGGGACTCGACGAAATAAGAATCAGCTACGTTCTCGAAGTCAACAAGCTTGAAAAAGCTATGGATGCTCTTGCAGTCGCAGTGAATCAGTTCCGGCGCCTCGAAGAAAAAGAAAACAAGCAGGAGAAGACAGCCTCTGCCAATGCCTGAACAGACCAGACCGACCGTCGACATTCAGGTTGAAAAAGCTCCTGGAGTGGCCATGCCCGCCATGGCCACTTCGGGTTCAGCTGGTTATGACCTTTGTGCCAGCCGACACATGGTGATCGCACCCCACAAATTCGCAATGGTTCCGACCGGACTGCGCATAGCCATGCCACATGGCCTCGAAGCTCAGATCAGACCGAGATCGGGTCTTGCGGCAAAACACGGTGTAACGGTGCTGAATGCTCCCGGCACCATAGACAGCGATTACCGCGGCGAAATATGCATAATTCTGATCAATCACGGCGACAATGAATTTGTTATCGAACCGGGCATGCGTATTGCCCAGATGGTTTTTGCAAAAGTTACCGAGGTCGAGTTTCGGGCCTGCAACGAGCTGAGGTCTTCTGACCGTGGCGAAGGCGGGTTCGGTTCAACCGGCGTCAGATAGTCTAAACACGAGGTAAAAATGAAGCGAAAAAAAGTTGCAGTAATTGGTTGCGCAGGGAAGATGGGCCAGGTGGTCTGCAGATATCTGCTCTCTCACAACAGCTACGAGCTGGCTGCCGGCATTGACAGCGGTCGGGCCGGCGATGATCTTGGTGCCGTTCTTGGTCTCGGCAACACCGGAATCACCATTTCTCCAAATCTGCAGTCGACCATTTCCGAGTCACATATTGATATCGCTATCGATTTTACGACACCTGATGCTGTTGTAGCCAATGCTGCCGTCTGTCTTCAGGCAAAAGTGCCTGTTCTGATCGGCACCACCGGAATCAGTCAGGAAGATCAGGTTAAACTCGACAACCTCGCGCAAAAAATGAATACCGCGGTCATGATCGTTCCTAATTTTGCCATCGGGGCCATTCTGATGATGGATTTCGCCAGAAGAGCCGCCCGCTACATGAAACAGGTTGAAATCATTGAACTGCACCATCCGCAGAAACTCGACAAGCCATCCGGCACTGCAATTAAAACCCGCCAGGGTATCCTTGATGAGCTCGGTATAAACGATGAATCGGCCGCTGAACAGGTTCCGATACATTCGGTCAGACTGCCGGGCCTGGTCGCGCATCAGGAAGTGATCTTTGGCGATATCGGGCAAACCCTCACCATCAGACACGATTCATTGAATCGCGATTCATTTATGCCGGGAATTGGCCTTGCGCTCGGGCAAATGCATTCGTTCACCGGCCTGAAAGTCGGGCTGGATCTGTAAAAAAATCCTGTTAAAGCCTGCGAAGAATTGTGTCGATAGTTCCTCAGGAACATTTAAAAGTTCAAAGGAGGCGCAAGCATGATTCTTCCGAATACCCCGCTCTATCAGGCAAAGACCGATGCCGAATTCCGCATCAGAATGATCCAGCACATCAAAACCGCATACAAGGACATTCTGGGAAAAGACGCCAATCTGCTCGACCTGCCCAATGGCCTCGAAATTGTTCAGGCGAAGATTCAGCAGAGACTCTATGACATGAGCAACGGTCAGATCAACCTCTTCAGAGATGAAGATCGCCGCGAACAGCTCGCTGCCTGATGCCCTGAAAAAAGTTTCATTCCCCCTGTAAAGAAAATGCCCCGGAGCCATATGGCTTCGGGGGTTTTCTTTTTACGCAGTTCAAATGAATCAATCTGCTTCGAAGGGGTTTTGGTCGTTGGCGCCGGTTGTGTGAGCCCTGTCTGACACAAACAATCTGAAGAATTCGCCAGTCCAGAGAACCAGAGAAGTGCTGGCAATGATTATCAGCCATGTGACAAGGTCGAGAGGCTCGGTTCTGAACATGCTTTTGCCATACTGAACTATCAGAAACTGCCCAAGAACAATAGTCGGAAGAATAAATATAAACCCCTTGTTCTCGGTTATACGACTGAATGCTGATTTTTTAAGCCCAAGTGCCCTGGCATTGAACATATTCCAGACCTGCAGCATGACAAAAACCGTGAAAAAGATCGAGAGTTCGCGCACACTGACATCACCATCCTGCTGAAAATACTTGAGCAGACTGATCAACACCAGGTAAAAAACTGCCCCAACCCCAAAGATATGCGTATACATAGGCCGCGAGACAATAAAGTCTTCGGGGCGCCTCGGGGTTCGGCCCATGACTTTCCAGTGTGGCGGCTCGGTAGCAAGTGCCAGCGCTGCAAAGGTGTCCATAATCAGGTTCACCCAGAGCATCTGCACAACCGTCAGCGGCATTTTTATACCAATAAAAGGCCCCGTCAGAGCTACAGCCAGTGCCACCACGTTGATGGTCAGCTGAAACATGACAAAGCGCTGAATGTTGTCGTAGAGAGAGCGGCCCCACATGATACCTTTGACAACGCTTGGGAATGAGTCATCGAGAAGAATGATGTCGCTGGCTTCCTTGGCGACTGATGTGCCGGTTTTACCCATCGCAAGACCAACATTGGCGTGATTAAGAGCTGGAGCATCATTGGTTCCGTCACCGGTAACCGCCACGACATGATCGCGCTGCTGCAACAGTTTGACCATTTTCATCTTGTCTGCCGGTCTTGCCCGTGACATTATCTTGATTTTTTCGACAACCGCAAGGGCCTCTTGGTCATTGAGGGCTTGAAAATCACTACCGGTAATGTGAACCTGATTCTGAACATCGCCCTGGTCGAGCAGGCCAATCTGATTGGCGATTTCCCAGGCGGTGTTTGAATTGTCACCCGTAATTACCTTAACCTGAACACCGGCACTGCGACAGACGTTGAGAGCCATCGGCACATCGGGCCTTATCGGGTCGGCAATGGCAACAAAGCCGAGCCAGGTAAGATTATGGGCAATATTCTGCAGATCACCATCTGGCGCGCTGTCGAACCCTCTCAAAAAGGCGAACCCGAGAGTTCTCATACCGCGAGCCTGCTGGTTTCGTAATTCTTCGCTGATTTTTGCCGAGAAGATGCCGATTGCCTGAAGCCCCTTGTCGGTAAGAATTTCGGAGCATTTCGACAGAACCAGCTCTGGAGCACCCTTAAAATACATGATTTTTTCTTTGCCAGCGCCAGAAAGACCATAAGAAGCCATCATCTTGCGTTCAGTCGAGAAGGTCCACTGCTTTTCAAGCGAAAAAGCTTCGCGCAGAGCCAGGTAGTCGATGCCTGAGTCTTCAAGCCAGAGCAGGGTTGCCCCTTCAGTCGGGTTGCCGAGAGTTGTGACCGGCTCACCCGGTTTGCGCGAAAGATTCGCGGTGCTGTTGGCGGCCATAGCTTCGGCGATGATTTTTTCGATATCACTTGCCATGTCCCGGTTCAGACGTGAACCCTTCAACGCCGGAAAATGTACCGAACTCATGACCATGCGGTTCTGAGTCAGGGTTCCTGTTTTATCTGAGCAGATAACCGTTGCAGCACCGATGGTTTCGCAGGCATGCATGCGCCGCACCAGATTATTAGCGGCAGTCATTTTGCGCATGCTGTAGGCAAGACTCAGAGTAACGCTCATCGGCAGACCTTCAGGAACAGCAACTACGATTATGGTTACAGCAATCATGAAGAACTTGAGAAATTCACTGACGGCTTCACCAGTGAGCCACAGCGAGGGGTCTTCGGGCAAAAAGCCGGTCAAAATGCCGGTAAGCGTACAAGCACCGCCAAATATGACTCCAGAAGAGACAACTTTTACCCATGATTTAAGATCAGAGCGGGCTATTACCTTTGGCAGGTGCAGTTCACGACCGGCAAATTCAAACCCGTCGGCCATAATAGGAAGCCAGACTTTGGCCAGCGAAATCATGGCGCTTAACATCAGAATCAGCGCAAATCCCCACTGCGAAGAACTTAGAGTCAGTTCACCTGCCGCATAATCGCGAGTAACCAGGGCAGAAAACGTCAAAAACGCAATCGAAAACCCCACAACCCCGATCAGCTTACTGAGCCGATCGAGCTGGCGATTGAGTGGCGTTTCCTCATCACTGTCTTCACCGGCTGCACGGGCAGCTTTGCCGATTTCAGTCGCGTCACCGACAGCGGTAACCAGCATTTTACCGTGGCCATCATTGACCATGGTGCTGCGTAAAAGTACATCTGCAGGATATGCCGCCTCATGCTCTGACTTAAATGAGGCTGAATCAGCCGCATACTTGGTAGCCGGCATCGATTCGCCCGTGAGCTTGGCCTCATCAACCTGCAGCGAGATTGATTCGATAACTCTGCCATCGGCAGGAATCTCTTCACCCGGCTCAAGCAGCACCACATCGCCAACGACGATGTCTTTTATCGGGACTGTGGTGAAGGCGCCATCGCGAATAACATTAACCGGAGCTTCGTCGGAAACCTGATTAAGAATGTCGAATTCTTTGCCGGCCTTGTATTCATTGAGAAAAGCGAGTGTAGTGGCCAGAAGAATGGCAATTATAATGCCGATACCTTCAAAATATTCGCCGTTGATAAACCCAACAAGAATGGCGATAAATGCGGCAATCATCAAAATTCGAATTATCGGGTCATCGAATTTTTCAAGAAGAAGTCGCCACCATGGTTCACGCTCTGGCGGAGTAAGGATATTTGCGCCAAACTTGCGCCGATTCTCAATAACCTGAATTGATGTCAGGCCTTTGAGAGAATTGCTGTTTGTCTGCCCGGCGTCAGCCGTCATTTTATTTCTCCATAATAGAAAAGTGCGGAAAAATTTAGGAAAGGCGGTTAATTATATACTTTCAGACGAATAACTTCAAACATTTCAACTGCCGAAGTCTTGCCTTTAACAGCTGTTTCAGCAAGCTGCTCGACTTCTACCGCCTGTTTGACAAGGTCGAGAGTTGAACGACTGATGATTACACACGTATGCCTGCCAAGCTTGCTCATGCCTTCAAGGCGGGAAGCGACATTTACCGTATCACCGATTACAGTTCTATCCATGCGGCCAGGCGAACCGATATTACCGGCAATTACATCGCCTGAATTTATGCCCACTCCAATTTTAATGGCAAACAGGCCACGACTGAGGCGTTGCTGATTGAATTTTTCGAGGGCATCCATCATTTCGAGCGCACATTTCACAGCATTGAGTGCGTAATCAGCCGGATTCTCTCCAGCTGGTGGAATAAACTGAGCCATAATTGCATCGCCGATGAATTTGTCGATATCGCCACCAAACTTTTCGACTACTTCATTCATGGCGGCGAAATATTCATTAAGAAGGCTGACAACGTCTTCGGCAGAATTGGATTCAGAAATGGTTGTAAAACTGCGGATATCTGAAAAGAGAATGGTCGCCGGCACCTTTTTGCCGCCCATCTGTCGGTCTTCACCCCTGACGACAGCATCAACAGCAGACCGCGATAGATAACGGGTCATGCGCTCACGCTCGTCAAGGCCCTGGTTCATTTTATTGAAAGCCTGTGCCAGCTCGACAATTTCGTCCTGCCCGGGCAGAAGCACTTCTGTCTGATAATTGCCACTCTCGACCTCTTCAACACCCTGGCGCAGCAGAACAACCGGTTCGATCAATGAACGGGCCATTATACGCGCCAGAACCAAAACCACAACAAGTGAAACCAGCATTGACACGAGGATAAACTGCCAGAGAAATCTGAGTTCCTGTTCGATTTCGGCATAGTTAAACAATGCAACCACCGTCTGCTGTTCAACACTGATTGGTCTGAAGCTGTAAAACAGGCATTTCCGATTGCCGGCTTCAAGAGTAATCTTATCCTTGACGCTGGTGCCATTCAGGCGGGTGGTTTCTGACAGGCGGCCAACCCTGAGAGAATCTGGACTGTCAGCAATATAATTAAACCAGGGGTCAGCGAGAGGGGCGTCGTAAAAATAATGAGAAGTGCCGCAGTCGTTCTCACCAAAATACAGCTGAATGCGGTTCTTGAACTTTGGCTGACTGCAGATCTTTTCGATCATCATGCGCAGATACATTCTTTCAAAGTGCGCGTCACGCAGCAGCATTACCATGCTGAAGGTTTCGCCCGGAAAGTTTCTGGAAACGAACTGCCCAATGTAAAAAATACTGCTGCGGCCGCTGAACTTCATTTCAAAGGCACGATTTTCACGGGCATTGAGAATCGCCCTGATTTCTTCGAGGTTCGAGCCACCAGTGGCCTCTACCACAAGGTCCATGAGACTGACGTCAAGAACCTTTCCTCTGGTTTGAAGCTTTCCTGAAGCCCTGAGTTTAATTTTAGCGAGTGACTGCACCAGTGGCAGAAGATTACTGCCTTCACTCGTATCAGCATCATGGGGCGAAAACATGGTAACAAGCTCGGCATAAGAGTTAAACAGATAGGTATGAAGAATGTTAACCTTATCCCCGTGCCTTTTCAGAATCTCGTCTGCCTTATCTGGCCTGGTAAAACGGCCCTTAGTATCAAATTCCAGATTCATCAGATCGGTTCCGATCGCGTCAGCAATCTTTTCAAGCTGTCTGAATGCGTAACTCATGTTTTCGTCGAGGTCTTTGCGTATCTGGTCGATTTCCTTGTAGGCACCGGTTTCAAAAGATTTCTCGCGATCCTGGAGCAGCTCAAAGCCAAGCTGAAATACTGCAACGGCCGGCAAAAGAAGCGCAAAAATGAATAGACCGGCAATCTGAAAGCGTATACTGAAAGCCATGCCATCGTTACGGCGCCCGGAAAAAATTATCAGAAGTGGCAGAAGCGCAATAAAGAGAAAAAACAGCGTCAAAAAGAAAACTTTTCTTTCATACTGCATGATCAATGAATGGGTGCTTGCTGCAGTAAGAATAACCAGGCCCTCACCAGCGCGCTTAACAGAGAACATTACCCCACTGCGCTCATAGAGGCCATCTGGCTGAGTAAGGATATGCGCTGCCCAGCTTTTTTCTTCAGCAGCCGGGAATGGGTATGGGAGGTGATGCCGCAAAGCCTGGGTTTCAGAAATCCAGCCGATTGAAAGACCTGACCCCTCCCACTCATGCGATTTTCTTCTGATCAAGGTCTGAAGACCAAATAATTCAGGCAACTCAGCTTCAATAACAGCCAGAAAACCCCCAGCAGTGCGACGACTGGAATCCATGTCGAATGTTTTCTCAGAATCCCAGAACATCATCAGCTTATTACCGGCTGGGTTACCACATTCAAGAAGCTCCCCAGAATATTTCAGAAAATTGCCAAGGCCTGAAGCCTCTGTAAAATAGCGGTTAAGCATCGGAACATGCTCAAGGTAGTCAAAAGCAGCGCCACGCCGACTGCCTGTTGGGTTGACACTGCGTATAACAGACTCTGCAAGCTTCTGATAAACCCACTTTGGCTTCAACTGGTCACTTTCTGGGCGCTCGCGCATATCAAGCCCCCATTTAACAAGCTTAACCCCAGGCAACAGCCTCTTCAGCCTGTTTTCATAATGTTTCTGCATGGCGATTAAAGCAGACTCGTGAATTTTCAATCCTCCGACCAGATGCGGATGGCAACCCACTGCAAAATCTTCAAGTATCTGTCTGAAAAAGGCGGCAGCCTTTAATGGCTCGTTGTATTTCTGTGTGAAATCTCTAAGAAGTTCTTTGACCTGAACCGACTTTCTCGATTCAAAAGTCAGTCGGCTGGCCAGCTTTTCTACCTCCTGAGCAATTTCACTGCGGGCCATGGCAGCTGTGGCGGTAAAAGCCGCGGTAGCCTGCCTGAACAGAATGGCAAATGGAATACTCAAAAGCAGAAAAATTGCCGCAAGCCATTTCCACAATGGCAATGGTGGCAATTGCAAAGTCTTTTTCTTAAAGTTTTCGGGATTGGTGATCATTCTTTATCTGTCTTGCGAATTAACGGGTATTATATCATCTGACCTGAAATTGAATGATTAATTTTTGCCGGCATGAAAATTGTGATAACATAAACAAAAGAGGATAAAAATGCCTGTAAAACCAGCCATATTTCTGAAAAATCTCAACACAGTCGAAGTAGAGCAACTGCTTCAACGTGAAGCGCCGCTCCTACTGCCGGTCGGCACCCTCGAAGCTCACGGCCGTCACCTTCCGGTCGGCACCGATACGATCTGCGCTGAAAAAATCGCTGAGCGCCTCAGCATCGAATTTGGCGCCGTCATTGCTCCGAGCCTTGAATACGGCATAACCAATGTTCTGGCACAAACTTCACCAGGCAGTTTCTTCGCAGAAGAGCTGTTCGAAAACTTTGTCGAAAAAATTATCGACACCTTTAGATTACAGGGCTTTAAAACAATTATCATCGTTAATGGGCACGGCGGCAACCGGGATGCACTCAGGAAAGTCGTCAGAAAGCTTTCGCGCGTGCGACCCACAGGACTCGCAGTAATTAACTGGTGGCTTATCTCAGAACACTTCGTAGACAGGATCTATGGTTGCAAACCTGGCGGACACGCAGCTGTCGAAGAAACTGCAGCCATTCTCAGCTTTTGCCCTGAGCTGGTCAAAAAAGAAAACTATCAGTCAGACAATGATGACTATATACCAGACGAAGGCATCTGGATGTACCCGCCGCCGGGCGAAGTTATTATTGACCACGCAGGTCAGGGACAACCTGATTTCTCGCCCGAAAAAGCGGCCCGATTAATCGATGCAACAGTTGATGAGCTGATGACAAAGCTAAAAAGATGGTTAAAGTCGTTCAACCGCATCAAAGGAGGGCTTCGCCCTTGAGCGGAATCGAAGCACCGGTCTGGGTCAAGTATGCCGGCGACATCTTTTTTCTGATTCTTTTTCTGGTAGTTTTTTTCTTTATAAAACCAGAGCAGAAAACCGATCAGGATGAAACAACAGATTCAGAAGCCCCAAATCCACTTGAGGCCATGCTGGTAACCGAAGAAAACGCAGACGAAGAAGGCGTTTCTGACAGCAAGTCCGACGCAGTAACCGGTGAAAACAAATAAAAAACGGTGAATTTTCGGGCACGGCGAAAAATCAGTCCCGCATCAGCTCCACCAGCCAGGCCAGACACTCGAAGTGCCCTGGAGAACATTTTGTTCAAAAAGCTTTTGTATACGCAAAAAAAAGGCCCCGGTTTCCCGGGGTGCTGTATTCTCAGCTCCTTTTAACCCAACCTTCCAGGGCAGCGTGTGTAATCTCATATACTGCAGCAACAGGTTAACAGCCGTGTATCTGGCATTATTGGAGAGACGCCAGGCCAGATTACCAGGCGATACCATGAAGCAGAGCTGAAGAATTGCCTTTAACTCTACCTGTTTGACTAACTAGCAAATTTAATGCCACAATAACAATTCACATTAAAACTCTCTACAGAAGCATTTTATAAAATAATCACAAGCCATGTCTGGAATTTAGAGGTAATTTTGCCACAGGCATATCGGGAAAATTTATTTTTTCTATGCGGTAAATCTGCCCCACATATTTTATATCTGGACAGCTGGCCCGGCTACGCATAAAATAATTGCAATTAATAAGAAGAAGATGAAAGGTAAGAAAAATGACCCAGGAACTGGCAACAGAACCAAACGAACAGCTACAGCACGAAACTCCGGGAAACTTTGTTGAAGTACTCCCCCCCTCCGCAATCCAGGATTTCAGTCAGGAATTGCAGGCCGCCGTCAGTCGCCGGGGATGGAAAGAACTGATGCCGGTACAGGCTGGCGTTTCGCCCTATCTGCTTGCTAACCGCGATGTGATTGTTCAGTCGAGAACCGGAAGCGGTAAAACCGCCGCATTTCTGCTGCCATTATGCGAACGCCTCAAGAATGCCCCCAAAGGCTGCCAGGCCCTGATTCTCGTGCCAACCCGCGAACTGGCACAGCAGGTTTACAACGAATTTCAGTTGCTTACTACCGAAATGCAGATCAGTGCCGTCGCCGTCTATGGCGGAACCTCGTATAGACCTCAGCTTGAAGCCTTCAGAAACGGTGTCAATCTTATCATAGGTACGCCAGGTCGCCTTCTCGACCATCTGATTAAGGGCACACTCAATCTTAAAACCCTCAAGTATCTTGTATTTGATGAAGCTGACGAAATGCTGTCGATGGGCTTCTATCGTGATATGGTCAGAATCGGCGAATTTCTGCCAACGCGCCGTTGCTCGGCCATGTTTTCGGCAACCATGCCTGACAGCGTCAAAAGGCTGGCAGGCCAGTTCCTGCACAACCCTGACTTTCTGACCTTCAGCGGCGACGGCGTTCATGTCTCTGAAATGGACCACATTTTTTATGTCGCGGATCCGATGCAGAAAGACCGTGCTCTGATGCGTATTATCGAGCTCGAAGACCCTGACAACGCGATCATTTTCTGCAATACCCGCAACGAAGTCGAATACGTGGCTGCAATTCTCAAACGTTTCGGTTATGACGCTGATCAGATCAGCGGCGATCTCAGTCAGAATGCCCGCGAACTGGTCATGGCAAAGCTCAAACAGAAAAGTCTCAGATTTCTGGTTGCGACAGACATCGCAGCCAGAGGCATAGACATAAGCAATCTCGAATACGTTTTCATTTATGATATGCACAAAGATACCGACCAGTATATTCACCGGGCTGGCCGAACCGCCAGAGCCGGCAATCGCGGTGTCGCCATAAGCCTGGTCAGCCAGATCGAAGCCGTCGATCTCAAAAAGTTCGCCAAAAGAGCCGGCATTTCACTCGAAGAACGACCGCTGCCAACCGAAGAACACGTCAGACAGCGCCTTTCTGAAAAACTGGCTGCCCACCTCGAAGGCAGTCTCAGGGATGCCTCGACAGCGGTCAAGGAACGAATGAAACGTTACCACGGCCTGTTGACAGAGCTTAACGACCATGAGCACGGCGAAGAAATGCTGCTGATGCTCATCGACTCATTCCATCAGCAGCTGATCAGGATCGGCCGCGGCATCGATCACGAGCCTGTCGCAATCCCGGCCTCAAATGCTTCAACCCGAAAGCCTGATCAGGAACGTCACCGATCGTATGGCGGCGAACGCGGTGGTCAGCGCGGTGGACAACGCGGCAGTGATCGCGGCGGCCAGCGTGGCCCACGTCGGCGCAGCTGAAACCAGAAGCAGAACTTTTAACAAACCCTTTTCACGCGGCAGTTTTTATTGCCGCATGACAGGTATTGCACTTTTAAGCATTTCTTGCTTAAATATCTGCCTGAAATTTAAACTAAATTGCGAAAGGAGTTCATAGACAATGACCAGTTCAACAACGCATGAATTCAAAACCGAGGCCCGTCAACTTCTTGACCTGATGATTCATTCAGTCTATTCGCACAAGGAAATCTTCCTGCGCGAACTGATTTCTAACGCTTCTGACGCACTCGACAAGCTCAGATTCGCTTCGCTGACCAACGAAAATCTTCGCAAACTTACCGATGATCTGCATATAAGACTGTCGACCGATGATAAAAACCGCACTCTTACCATTGCAGACAATGGCATCGGCATGACTCGCGAAGAAATCATCAATTATATCGGTACGATCGCCAAATCGGGCACCGCCGAATTTTCAGACATGCTTAAAAAAGCAGCCGAAAAGAAAGAAAGTGCCCCGGAACTGATTGGCCAGTTCGGCGTCGGCTTTTATTCAAGCTTCATGGTCGCCGACAAGGTTGAACTGATCAGCCGCAAGGCCGGCGAAAACGAAGCATGGCTTTGGTCTTCGAATGGCGAAGGCAGCTATACAATCGCAGAAAGCAGCCGCGAAAACTGCGGCACAACGATCACTCTGCACCTCAAGCCCGAAGACAAAGACGACGAAGACTTTCAGGATTTCACTCAGGAGTGGGTGCTGCGCCAGGTCGTCAAAAAGTATTCTGACTTCGTCGGTTACCCGATCAAAATGCAGATCGAACGCACCAGCATCGAACGCGATGAAAACGGCAAGCCCAAAGAGGGCGCCAAAGAGCAGACGGTTATCGAAGATGAAACCCTCAACTCGATGAAGGCAATCTGGCTGAGACCAGAAAAAGAAGTAACCGAAGAAGAATACCGCGAATTCTACAAGCACATCAGCCACGACTGGAACAGCCCCCTAAAATGGCTGTCTTTCAAAGCCGAGGGCACCTCAAACGAATTCAATGCCCTGCTTTTCATCCCTGAAAAACCCGGATTTGACCTGTTCATGCCCAATTCAAAACGCGGTATCAACCTCTATGTTAAACGCGTTTTCATCATGAACGACTGCGAAGACCTGATTCCTGACTATCTGCGGTTCGTCAAGGGCGTCGTCGATTCAGAAAACCTCTCGCTCAACATTTCGCGAGAGATTCTGCAGCATGACCGTCAGATTCAGACGATTCGCAAAACCGTTACCCGCAAGGTTCTCGATGCACTCAAGAAAATGCTTGCCGACGACCGCGAAAAATATATCGCCTTCTGGAAACAGTTTGGCGCCGTAATCAAAGAAGGCCTGTTCAAAGAACCGGGCAACAGTGAGAAACTTTTCGACTGCTGCCTGTTTCAGAGCACCGCTTCGAGCAGCGATTACTACACCATGGCCGAGTATCTTGAACGCATGAAGCCTGAACAGGACAAGATCTTTTATCTGACCGGTGAATCACGCGAAGTGATCGAAAACAGCCCCCATCTTGAAGCTTTCAGAGACAAAGGCTATGAAGTTCTGCTGCTGACCGACCCCGTTGATGAAGTCTGGGTACAATACTGCAATGAATACAAGACGAAGAAAATCAAATCTGCGGCCCGCGGCGCCCTTGAACTCGGCTCTGAAGAAGAACGCAAAAAGACTACTGAGACCCTTAAACAGAAAGAAGAAGAATGGAAATCTCTGCTCGAACTGATTCAGAAAAAGCTCGACAAGCACATCAAAGCCGTTAAGCTTTCTGGTCGCATGAGCACTTCTGCTGCCTGCCTGGTCAGCGAAGAAGGCGAAATGACCCCGCACCTTGAAGCGCTGTTGCGTGCTTCGGGCAAAGATGTGCCACAGGTTAAGCGCACCCTTGAGCTTAACCCCGGGCACCCGCTGCTGAGCAAGATGCACGAACTGTTTGCCCGAGACAATAAAAACCCACGACTTGAAGAATATGCCGAACTGCTGTTTGGTCAGGCACTTCTCGCTGAAGGCGGGCAACTGCCGGATCCGGCCGGGTTCAACCGCAAGGTTGCCGAGCTGATGGCAGGAGCTTTGTGATCAACTGCCGCCCGGGTAAACCGGGCGGTTTTATTTTTATAAGGAAAATGTATGCAGGCAAAAACAAAAGCACATTCAAATCACGTATCAATCGACATAAACATCAAGGTTAAAGGCAAATTTCCCGCTGGTGACAGTCTTTACATAACCGGCAACATTGAAGAACTCGGCAGTTGGGACCCGGCGGGGCTCAAGCTGCCGCGCAACCCCGATGGCGGTTACTCTCTTGCCATCGCTGCAGAAAAAAACAGCATCGTCGAGTTCAAATTGACCCGTGGCGACTGGAAAACTCAGGCGATATGCGACAAGAAGGTTGTGCCACCCGAAAATGTTGTGGTTAAAGCCAGCCGCAGCAAAAAAATCAACCTCACTATCCATGACTGGCTCGACCGGCAGGTTCTCGAGTCAGACCCGGTCAAAGGACGCCTGATGAGCTACAACGGCCTTGCCTGCAAAAAACTCAAATACCACAGACCGATACAGATCTGGCTGCCGGATAGCTATTCGAAAAAAGGCAGGCCCTGCTCAGTTATTTATATGCATGACAGTCAGAACCTTTTTGAGCCTGCAACCGCGTTTGCAGGTGTCGACTGGAAAGTTGACGAAACCATCTCAGAAATGCTTGCCCAAAAAGAAATAAGGCCATGCATAGTGGTAGGAATTCCCAATTCTCCCGACAGAATGAAAGAATTGAACCTGTTTACTCCAGAAGGCAAAGCCTATGCCGAGTTCGTGGTTAAAGAAGTGAAGCCTTTTGTTGAAAGCCGCTTCAACGTCTCTTCGAACCGGCATGACAATGCGGTGATGGGTTCTTCAATGGGCGGTCTGATGTCGCTGCAGATGCTTCTCGCATACAGCGACGTATTTGCTCTCGCCGGCTGTCTTTCGAGTGCTTTTCAGAAAACTGACGGCAAAATTTTCACCCAGATACGCAAAGCTACAAAATTGCCACTGGATTCGCGTATCTATCTAGACACCGGCGAATTCGAACCACCTATTGCAGAGAGCTTTTTCGAAATGGTTGAACTGCTCAAAACCAAAGGTTATGAAGAAGACAAAAACCTTTTCGGCTTCTTCGATGCAGAGGCGACCCACAGCGAAGCAGCCTGGGCGAGAAGACTGCATGTGCCGCTTAAATTTTTGCTGGGGAAAAATTAGTTTGACATTAAACTAATTTGGTGTAATATCAAATTAGATGTTACTAAATTGATATCAATAAGGAAATAAGTATGAAAATTAAATTTTTTCTGCTCGCAGTAATTTTAACCGCCACCTTCGGCATCAACCTTTATGCAGGTGAAGGCTGCGCCAGCTGTGAACACAGCACCGAAGCCAAGGCTACCGAGGTCAAAACCGAAGTTAAAGCCGACGAATCGTGCCCTGATGGCGTCTGTGCCTCTGATAAACACGAACACAAAGCTACCGAAGCCGCCGCGAAAGAACCTGCCAAAGAATCTGGCGATGC